>Ga0307511_10000467_pt1 | contig 43772 bp, 40 predicted proteins | sample 13_EM_MG_FD_200266 | JGI IMG/M metagenome (GOLD analysis project Ga0307511, IMG submission 200266) | Populus trichocarpa ectomycorrhiza microbial communities from riparian zone in the Pacific Northwest, United States - 13_EM | ecosystem: Host-associated > Plants > Roots > Unclassified | place... | reverse complement strand
CCAACCAGCACGCGCTGGCCGAGCAGTTCGGGCTCTACGACAACTTCTACGACATCGGCACCAACTCCGCCGAGGGCCACAACTGGCTGATGCAGTCGGACAACCCGGAGTACACCGAGTCCTCGGCCGGCGAGTACACGCGCAGCTACGACACCGAGAACGACGTCCTGGGCCACCAGAAGACCGGGTTCATCTGGACCGGGGCGCAGGCGGCCGGCGAGTCAGTCAAGGACTTCGGCGAGTTCCAGTCGCTGGAGACCAAGCCGGCCGGCGCGACCTGGCAGAACCTGTACTGCGACAGCAAGAACATGGCCGCCACCGGAGCGGGGACCGCCTACCCCATCAAGACAGGCTCGGCGATCCCCTCCCTGAACGACGTGTCGGTGCAGGGCTTCCCGCTGTTCGACCTCGACGTCCCGGACATCTACAAAGAGCAGATCTGGCAGCAGGACTTCGACAAGAGCGGCCCGGCGAACCTGAACATGTTCTGGTTCTCCAACGACCACACCGGCGGCCCGGCCAACGCGGCGGCCGAGGTCGCCGACAACGACCTCGCGGTCGGGAAGATGGTCGACAAGATCACCCACAGCAAGTACTGGAAGGACTCGGCGATCTTCGTCGTCGAGGACGACTCCCAGGCCGGCCTCGACCACGTCGACGGTCACCGCGCCCCGGTCCAGGTCATCAGCCCCTACGCCAACCACAGCACGGTCGACGACCACTACTATTCGCAGATCACGATGGTCCGCACGATCGAGCAGATCCTCGGTATCCACCCGATGAACCAGCTCGACAGCGCGGCCACCCCGATGTACGGCGCGTTCACGAGCAAGGCCGACAACACCCCGTTCACCGCGGTCCCCAACCGCACCTCCCTCACCCTCGGTGTGAGTCCCCAGCCGTCCTGCGGCTCGGACACCCCGGCGGCCCAGGACACCCTGGCGGCACCCGCACCGACGACGGTCTCGGTCCCGCCGGCCGAGAAGACGCTCGCGGCCCAGTGGAAGACATGGGCCTCCCACCAGCGCCTCACGGGCCCCAACGCGGTCCCCGACTACGCCAACCCCACCCAGATGAACCGCTACACCTGGTACCAGACCCACAACTGGACCAAGCCCTACCCCGGCGACAAGAAGATCTACACGCCGGATGAAGTTCCGGGCGCGTACCTACCGTCTCCGGAGAACGACGGCTGACACAAGCCCCTAGAAATGGGCCCGCAGGGCCCTTTCTAGGGGCGCGGGGAACTGCGCGACCAGCCACGACGGCGCAGCCGCCAACCGACTACCTAATCCTCAAGCAACAGACACGCCCAACGAGCTCACCCCGGACAGGTCATGCGCCCTGACGCTGTTACGGTCCGTGGCCGCCCGCCCCAACGCATGATGCGGCCACAGCCCACCCGCCACCCGCCGCGACCGCTCCCCCCACTCACGCGCCTCAACACCACCAGCCTTGTAGTGGTTGAGCGCATACCCCCCGGAGTGCACCCGCAGCAGCAGAAACCCCCCGGGATAGTCCTTCGCGGCGGTGACTTCCTGCTGCACGACATGCGGCGCCCGCACCAGGGTCGTCCGCTTGTTCCGGTGGGTGTGCCCCGCGTGATGAAGAAAGACCCCCGGCGCCGAGGCATACGCGTCGACGATCGCCCGAGCCTGCCGCCGATCGAGCTGCTGCCCCCGAGTCACCGGAAACACGGAGTCCCGTACCGTCAGCGGATGGTGGCCGAAGACGACGGTCGGCCGGTCCGGTTCGGCCCTGAGCTGGGCCCGGAACCAGGACAACTGCTCCTCGCCGAGCCCACCCGCGTCACCCCCGTTGCCGGCCTTGGCATACGTGTCGAGCCCGATGATCCGCAGCCCGCCGAGATCATGCGCGAAGTACCCGGGCCCGTCGCCGAAGCCCTCCCGGAACCCCTCATGGAACGTGTCGGCGGAGCTACCCGCACGGTCGTGATTGCCGCGTACGACGAGATAGTCCCGGCCGAGCGTGCCGAAGCCGTCCAGGATGCGTCTGGCCTCGGCCAGGTCCCGCGGCGATCCGCCCGCCGAGATGTCCCCGGCGGCGAGCAGGACGTCCGCCCCGCGCCGCTTGGCCTCCTCGACCAGGGCCCGGGTCATGATCTCCGGATAGGCGGCGAGGCCCGCCGCCTGCGACACCCCGCGCAGCAGCGGGAAGCCCGCCATGCGGCCCGCGGTGGTCTCGCCGAGGTGCAGGTCGTTGCAGAGGGCGATGGACAGCAGGTGCCTGCCGGGCGGGGGCTGGGGCGTGGTGAAGGAGTACGTGCCGGTCAGGGAGCCGAGGCCGTGCCGCGAGGTGCCGACGGCGTTCCCGCGCACGTGCTGCAACGGCGTCGGTACGGCGGTCACGCCCCGGGAGCGTGCCCGGTAGTAGTACGTCTGCCCGGGTTCCAGGCCGGTCAGCTCCACCTGGTGGTGCGCGGTGGGCCGGTCCTCGGCCGCGACGCGGTTGAGCCGGGCCGGGTGGGTGCCGTAGACGACCTCGCCCTCGGTGACCGCGGGGAGCGGGTGGCCGAAACCGTCGTCGGTGCCGGGTATCCGGGTGTGCCAGGTGATGATGGCGCTGTCCTCGGTGAGGGTGACCAACTCCAGGTGGACGGCGGCCAGTTGGCGGAATCCGCCGCGTCCGGGACGGGCGTGGGCGGCACGCAGCAGCGCCGGGGCGAGGAGCGTGCCGGAGCGCAGGACGTCGTAGGGAGTGGGGAGCGCGGCGAGGGCCGCGAGGGGAGCCGAGAAGCAGCAGCGCATACCCCATTGTTGCCCCAGGGTCGTGAACGCCGGCCGTGGTGCCGACAGCCGTAGCCGTACCAGTGCGCTACGACAGTACGGTACGCACCGCCCTGACCAGCGCCTGCGCCCGTGGATCAGCCGTCACGCTCTTGCGGAACGAATTCGTCACATACCCGAGCGCGATGCCCGAATCCGGGTCCGCGAAGCCGAGGGCGCCGCCCCGGCCCGGGTGGCCGAAGGAGCTGTCGGAGAGGAGCGGGGACGCGCCGCCGTGCAGCATGTAGCCCAGGCCGAAACGGGTGTTGATCACGAGGACGCGGTCGGGGCCCGAGGAGCGTTCCGTGCGCGCCAGCTCGGCCGTCTCGGGGGTGAACAGCCGTACCCCGCCGTCCAGTTCGCCGATCAGGGAGGCGTAGAAGCGGGCCAGGCCGTCCGCCGTCGCGATGCCGTTCGAGGCGGGGAGTACGGCGGCCCGGTACGCCGGGTCGTTCTCGTCCGGCATCGGGGTGATCGCGCCGAACGCGCGCCGGGTGAGGGAGTCGGGGTTCGCGTATGCCTCGGAGACCGACCGCTTGGGGCGGACGCGGAGGACCCCCGCGTCCGCAGTCGGCGCTTCTACCTGCGCCACCCGGCCCACCCGCCCCGCGTCACCGGACGGCAGCCCCACCCACAGGTCCGCCCCGACCGGGCCCGCGATCTCCCCCGCGATCCACGCGCCGATCGACCGTCCCGTCACGCGGCGGACGAGTTCACCGGTCAGCCAGCTGTACGTCTGCGCGTGATACCCGTGGTCCGTACCCGGCTCCCACACCGGCGCCTGCGCCGCCACCCCCGCGGCGCCCTGTGCCGGGTCCGCGGCCTGCGCCGGGGTCAGCGGGCGGTCCAGCACCGGCACGCCCGCGCGGTGCGCGAGCAGATGCCACACGAGCGTGCGTTCCTTGCCGGCCGTCTTGTACTCCGGCCAGTACTCGCCGACCGGAGCGTCCAGGTCCAGTTCCCCGCGCTGCGCGAGCAGGAGCAGTACGGCCGCTGCCACGCCCTTCGTCGCGGAGCGGACGATCTGGGCCGTGTCCCGCTGCCAGGGTGCGGTGCCGTCGACGTCCTTGGTGCCGGCCCACAGGTCCACGACCCGGTGCCCGTCGCGGTACACCGTCACGGCCGCGCCCCGGTCCCCGCGCACCTCGAAGTTGGCCGCGAACGCCTCCCTGACCGGCTCGAAGCCCTCGGCCACCACGCCGTTCACGTTCACGTCCGCACTCCCGGTCCCGCCGATCCGCTGTCCTACCTCAACCAAGCAGGATCGTGACGTCGATGTTCCCGCGCGTCGCGTTGGAGTACGGGCAGACCTCGTGGGCCGCGTCCACCAGCTTCGCCGCGATGTCCGGGTCGAGCACCGGGAGCGAGACGCTCAGGGCGACCGCGAGGCCGTAGCCGCGCTGCTTGTTGGGGCCGATGCCGACCTTCGCGGCGACCGTGGAGCCGGTCAGGTCGAAGCCGGCCCTACGGCCGACCAGGACCAGCGCGTTGTGGAAGCAGGAGCTGTAGCCGGCCGCGAAGAGCTGCTCGGGGTTGGTGCCGTTGCCGTCGCCGCCCAGTGCCGGGGGCATCGCGACCTGGAGGGCGAGCTGGCCGTCCTGGCTGCTGACATAGCCGTCCCGGCCGCCGTGGGCGGTGGCCTCGGCGACGTACATGATCTTCGTCGGGCGGGTGTCGACGGCGGTGTCGTCGGCCATGGCGGGACCTCCCCCAGAACGGAAACACAAGACGGAAATACAAGAGTGTGCAACTACATCGTGCACAAGATACTGACCGGTAGGGCGCCGATGGCCGCCAGGGGGTAGCAACCGCCGGTAACCCGAGGTCAGCGGGCCCGTTCCGCCGCCGCCTCCGCGCGCTCCGCCAGCCGCCACAGCTCCGCGCGCAGCCGCACCACCTCCGGCATCTCCAGCTCCGTCGCCGCGAGCAGCGCGCCCGGCACCCGGGCCGCCCGTTCTCGCAACGCACTGCCGCGTTCCGTGCAGGCGACCAGCACCGAGCGCTCGTCGTGCGCGGCGCGCTCGCGGTGCACGAGTCCGGCCGCTTCCAGGCGCTTCAGGAGCGGCGACAGGGTGCCGTAGTCGAGGCGCAGGGCGGTCGAGAGGTCCTTGACCGTGCTCTCGCCGCGCTCCCACAGCACGAGGAGGACGAGGTACTGCGGGTAGGTCAGCTCCAGCTCCTCCAGGAGCGGGCGGTACGCGGCCGTCAGCGCGCGCTGGGCCGCGTACAGCGCGAAGCACAGCTGCTCGTCGAGGAGCAGCGACCCGGCCACAACCGTATGGTCCTCGTTCGTCACGCGCCCATTGTCACGGACCGCGGGTCGAACCCGAAGGGCAACTCCAGACGATGGGCCCGCATCAGGGCCTCGTCGGAGAGGAGTTCGCCGGTCGCGCCGTCCGCCGCGATCACGCCCTCGCTCAGGATCAGCGAGCGCGGGCACAGCTCCAGGGCGTACGGCAGGTCGTGCGTGACCATGAGGACGGTCACGTCCAACGACCGCAGGATGTCGGCCAGTTCGCGCCGGGAGGCGGGGTCGAGGTTGGAGGAGGGCTCGTCGAGGACGAGGATCTCCGGTTCCATCGCCAGCACCGTGGCCACGGCCACCCGGCGCCGCTGCCCGAACGACAGATGGTGCGGGGGACGGTCCGCGAAGTCCGCCATGCCGACCGACTCCAGTGCCGTACGCACCCGTTGCTCCAGCTCCGCGCCCTTCATCCCGGCCGCCGCCGGGCCGAACGCCACATCCTCCCGCACCGTCGGCATGAAGAGCTGGTCGTCGGGGTCCTGGAAGACGATCCCGACCCGGCGCCGGATCTCCGCCATGTGCCGTTTGCCGACCGGGAGTCCGGCCACCGTCACCGACCCGGCGCCGCCGGTGAGGATGCCGTTGAGGTGCAGCACGAGGGTGGTCTTGCCGGCGCCGTTCGGGCCGAGCAGGGCGACCCGTTCGCCGCGCGCGACCGTGAAGTCGACGCCGAACAGGGCCTGATGGCCGTCGGGGTAGGCGAAGGCCAGCCCGGAGACCTTCAGCGAAAGGGAATCGGTCACAGCGTCCATCCCAACAGGCATACGACCAGGGCGGCACAGGGCAGTGCGAGGGCGTACGACCATTGCGCCCGGTCGGCGGTCACCTCGTCGATCACCGGCATGGAACCCGCGTAACCCCGGCTCACCATGGCCAGATGGACCCGCTCCCCGCGTTCGTAGGAGCGGATGAACAGCGCGCCCGCCGACTTCGCGAGCACACCCCAGTGGCGGACACCCCGGGCCTCGAAACCCCGTGACTCGCGGGCGATCCGCATCCGCCGCATCTCGTCGGTGATGACATCGCCGTAGCGGATCATGAAGGACGCGATCTGGACGAGGAGGGGCGGGAGCTTCAACCGCTGCAGTCCCAGGAGGAGTTCGCGGAGTTCGGTGGTGGCGGCGAGGAGGACGGAGGCGGCGACGCCCAGGGTGCCCTTGGCGAGGACGTTCCAGGCGCCCCAGAGGCCGTTCACGCTCAACTCCAGCCCCAGGACGGTCACTTGCTCGCCCTCCGCCACGAACGGCATCAGCACCGCGAACGCGACGAACGGGACCTCGATCAGCAGGCGGCGGAGCAGGAAACCCGCCGGCACGCGGGCCGCGTAGGCGACCAGCCCGAGCAGCACGGCGTAGAGACCGAACGCCCACATCGCCTCGCGCGGGGTCGACACCACGACCACCACGAAGGCGAACACGGCGGCGAGTTTGGTGTGCGGGGGCAGGGCGTGCACGGGGGAGTGACCGTGCCGGTAGAGCCGGTGGGCGTGGCCCGCGCCCATCTCAGGCCGCCTGCGCGGTGCTGCGACGCCTGCGGACCGCCCAGAAGACCCCGGTGCCCGCGACGACCGTGACGCCGACGCCGATCACGCCCGCGAGGCCGCCGGAGAGCCGGGCGTCCTCGACATCGCGCACGCCGTAGTCGGCGAGCGGGGAGTCGGCCGAGGCGTGCTCCTTCGCCGTCCGGTCGATGCCCTGGTCGGCGGCGACCTTCTCCAGGCCGTCGGGGTTCGAGGAGGCGTAGAAGCTGACGAAACCGGCGAGGAGGAGGGAGGCGACGAGGCCGGTGAGCCACACCTTGCGGTGCGAGGTGCGCGTGGTGGCTACGGGGGTCAACCGGGGAGCGGCGTCGACGAGTTCGCCGTTCACGCGCAGCTTCAGCCGCTGCTCCAGGCCGCGCGCGCCGTAGACCAGATCCGGTCGGACGGCGATCACCGCGCCGACCGTCAGCGCGGTGATCGCGGCCTCGCCGACGCCGATGAGGACGTGCACGCCGATCATCGCGGTGGCGACCTTGCCGATCGAGACGTCGGTGGTGCCGCCGAGGGCGTAGAGGAGGGTGAAGACGAGGGCGGCGGCGGGGACGGAGAGCAGGGCCGCGGTGAAGGAAGCGGCCGTGATCGAGCGGCGGCTGCGCGGGAGGATCTTGACCAGGGCGCGGAAGACGGCGTACGCCACGACCGTCGTGGTGATCGCCATGTCGGTGATGTTCACGCCGAGCGCGGTCAGCCCGCCGTCCGCGAAGAGGATGCCCTGCATGAGGAGGACGACAGACACGCAGAGGACGCCTGTGTAGGGGCCGACCAGGATCGCGGCCAGCGCGCCGCCCAGGAGGTGGCCGCTGGTTCCGGCCGCCACCGGGAAGTTGAGCATCTGCACGGCGAAGATGAACGCGGCGACCAGGCCCGCCAACGGCGCCGTCCGCTCGTCGAGTTCGCGGCGGGCGCCGCGCAGGCTCACGGCGATGGCTGCCGCGGCGACCACTCCGGTCGCGGCGGACACAGGGGCGTCGATGAATCCGTCAGGCACATGCACGGGATGATTTTAGATGCTTGTTGCGAGTCTTTTGCAAGAGCGAGAGAGTCTCTTGCCGATATGTGAGATCTATCGCCTCGAGGGGCGGTCCCGGGAAAATATGCGACATTGGGGTAGTGGAAGCGGATGCACAGCTTTCATACAGGTCACTCAGCGTAAGGGGCCGCCCGATGTCTGTAGTCGAACAGTACGCGCGAGCCCATATCGTCACCGACGAGGACGTGGACCGGCTGGACCCCGCCGCCGTGCCAGTCGTCCTGCGGTACGACCCCGAATCCGATCCGCGAACCGTCCGTATCGACCTGCCCGGACCGCATGCATGGACCTTCGACCGGGAGCTGCTGGAAGAGGGGCTGCGCGCCCCCGCCGGCAGCGGCGAGGTGCGCGTGTGGCCGTGCGGGCGGGTGCAGGCCGTGGTCGAGTTCCACTCCGAACAGGGCGTCTCCGTCGTCCAGTTCGAGACGAAGACGATCATGCGGTTCCTGCGGCGGACCTATACGGCCGCCGCACCCGTCGGCACCTGAGCCTCAGCCTCCGAGGCTGCTGCCCAGCTTCAGCAGGGCCGCCACGATCGGACCCGCCGTGTCGCCGCCGTGGCCGCCCGCCTGGACCACGCCGGCGGCCACGAGGTCGCCCTTGTACGCGGTGAACCAGCCGTTGGGCTTCTTCTGGCCGTCGACCTCCGCCGAGCCGGTCTTCGCGCCGTAGTCGGGGCCGAGCCCGGCCATCGCCTTGGCCGCCGTGCCGTAGTCCGCCGTGTACTTCATGACCTCCTTCAGCTCCGACTGCGTCGTCGACGACATCGTGCGCGAGGCCTTGGCGATCGTGCGGTTGTCGACCGTCGGGGAGACCAGGTACGGCTGGTGGAAGGTGCCCGTGTCGACCGTCGAGGCGACCGACGCCATGTTCAGCGGGTTCATCCGGACCCCGCCCTGGCCGATCAGCGAGGCGCCCATCTGCGCGCCGCTCTGCACCGGGACCGAGCCGTCGAAGGTGGGGACGCCGATGGCCCAGTTGTTCATGCCGAGGCCGTAGACCTGCTGGGCCTCCGTCGTCAGGTCGCTGTTGGACAGCTTGGGCGCGAAGTTGATGAAGGCGTTGTTGCAGGAGGCCCCGAAGGCCAGCTTGAACGTGCCCTGCTTGATCTCGGAGTCGTCGTCGTTGTGGAAGGTCCAGCCCGCCAGCTTGTACGTCTTGGGGCAGGGGTGGGACGCGTCCGGGGTGATCAGGTTCTTCTCGAAGAGCATGGTCGACGTGACGATCTTCATCGTGGATCCGGGGGCCAGCGAGCCCTGGAAGGCCACGTTGAAGCCGTGCGAGGCGTTCGCGACGGCCAGGATCTCGCCGGTCGACGGGCGCATCATCACGACCGAGGAGTCCTTCTGCTTGCCGACCTGCGTCTCGGCCGCCGCCTGGAGGGTCGGGCTGAGCGTCGTCTTCACCTTGCCCGGGGTGCCCTTGCTCAGCTCGACGAGCGTCTTGTCGGACTCCTTGGACTTCTTGCCCCGGACGACCCGCAGCTCGATGCCCGCCTTGCCGCCCGCCTTCTTGCCGAACTTCTCCCGCAGCCCGTCCAACACCGGCCCCAGGGACGGGTACTTGGCCGTCGTCAGCTCGCCGCCGTCACGGTCGTAGGCCTTGATCGGCGGGGTGCCGGAATCGCCCGTCACCAGGGTGTCGCCGTCCGCGAGATCCGGGTGGACGACGGAGGCGTGCCACTGCACGTACGGCTTGCCGTCCTTCGCGCTGCGCACGACGGTGAGTGAAGTGGCGTACGTCATCGGCTTGGTGAGGCCCTTGTACGACACCGTGCACTTCACGGAGAAGGGGACCTTGGCGCCGGTACGGGTGCCCTCGGTGACGGTGATGCCCGTCATGTGGGCGTTCTTCGTGTAGCCGCTGAGCAGGGCGGCAGCCGCCGTCGACTTGTCGGTCGCGGCGGCGGCCTGGGTGACCTTGCCCTGCTGCCAGTCGGTGAGGAACCGCTGCGCGGTCGTCTGCACCTCCGTCGCCGACAACGGGCCCTTCTTGATGGCCTTGTGGTCCGCGGTGGTCGACGTGCGCGCCTCGGCCGACGCACCGCCGTCGTACAGCGCGTAGGCGCCTGCGCCCGCGCCGACGACGGCCACGGCGATCACCCCGCCGACCATGGCGGGTCTCGCCTTGCGTCGCTCGGCGGCGACCTTCTTCTTGCCCCTCGTGCCCACAGTTCCCGATCCTCCGCGAATCCCTTTGGGCCCCCGTCGCCCTCGGCTCTCTCACACCTCAACGACCACGCCCACCCTAGAGTCCCGTCCTGTGCGGGTGGTTCACTTTCCCCGCGGAGTGAGTTCAGCCACTTGCCGCCAGTACCGCCCGGACGATCGGGCCGGCGGCGTCGATGCCGTGGCCGCCGTCCTGTGTCATGGCCGCCGCGGCGACATCGCCGCGGTAGCCGGTGAACCAGCTGTTGGACTTCGACTGCCCGTCCACCTCGGCGGAACCCGTCTTGGCGCCGATGTTCGGGCCGAGCCCGGCCATGATGCCGGCGGCGGTGCCGCTGGTCGCGGTGCGGTACATCATCGCCCGCAGCTGCGCCGACGTACTCGCCGACAGGCCCTGCGCGGTGGCCAGTTGGCGGTCGTCGAGGCTCTGTGCGACCAGGATCGGCTGCCGGAACGTGCCCGTCTTCGCGGTCGCCGTCACCGACGCCATGTTCAGCGGGCTCAGCTGCACCTGGCCCTGGCCGATCAGGTTGGCCGCGGTGTCCGGGCCGCCGGACGCGGGCACCGAGCCGTCGAAGGACGGGATGCCGGTCTTCCAGTTGTCCCGGCCGAGCCCGAAGCGGTCCTGGGCCTCCCGGGTCAGGGAGTCGACCTTGACCGAGTCGGCGAACTTCACGAACGCCGTGTTGCAGGAGCGGGCGAAACTGTCGGCGAGCGTGGCGCCCTCGTCCGGCTTGAGACCGGTGAGGTTGTGGAAGGTCTGGCTCTCCGACACCGCGGAGGGCGGGCAGGGCGCCGGCCCGTTCATCGTCGTCAGCCCGGTGTCGATGAGCGTGGCGGCGCTGATGATCTTCATGGTGGAGCCGGGCGCCAACTGCCCCAGGAACGCGGCGTTGAAGCCGTCGTCGCGGTGGTTGGCGATCGCCAGCACCTGCCCGGTGCTCGGCTGCAGGGCCACGATCGACGACTCCGAGTACTTCGTCACGGCCTTCTCGGCGGCGGCCTGCGCGCTCGCGCTGAGCGTCGTAGGCACCTTGCCGGTCTTTCCCTTCTCCAGGGTCAGCAGCGTGGTGTCGGCCGAGCCCTCGGCCTGGTGCTTGATCGCCAGCTCGATACCGGGCGAACCGCCCGCCTTGTCACCGTACTTGGAGCGCAGCTCGTCGAGTATCGGCCCGAGCGACGGGTACTTCTCCTTGGTCAGCACGGTCCCGTTCCGGTCCACGGCCTCGATCGCCGGGCTCGCGGACTCCCCGGTGACGAACGTGTCGCCGGTCTTCAACTCCGGGTGAATGACGGCCGGTTGCCAGTCGACGAGGGCCCGCCCGGTGGTCTTCCCGCGTACGACGGTCAGCTCGCTCTTGTAGCTGAGCGGCTTGGACTTCCCGTCGTACGACACCGTCGCCTTCACCGTGAACGGCACGGTGGCCCCGGTCGTCGTACCGGGGGTGATCTTCACGCCGGTGATGTGCCCGGCCCCGCTGTAGGACTCCAGCACGGGGTCGGCCGCCGCGTCGTTGTTCGTGTACGACGCCGCCGTCACCGCCTGCCCCTTCTCCCAGGCCGCGAAGAACTTCGCCGTCGTGTCCTTGACCTCCGACGCGCTCGGCGGCCCGGTCTTCACGGACGCGGGCCCGCCGGAACCCCCCGCACCCGAACTCCCGCCCAGCGCGGACACGAGGTTGTACGCCCCGTACCCCGCCCCCGACACCATCACGGCGAACACACTGCCGATGACGGTGGCCTTTACCCCCTTGCGCATGGCGCAGTCCTCTCCCCGTTATCAGTCCCTCGACTGTATGGGGCGTGGGGGAAAGCTGTGAGTGGTGTTGCCTTTTGTTGTCCTAACGGAGACCGGGCGATCGCCGGTCAGGAGGCGGGCACCCCTGCGGTGTCGAGGAGCCGGTGCATCTCCTCGGCCGGGAGCGCGGGATTGCCGGCGACGGAGCCCACCAGGTCGGGGTCGGCGAGCAGTTCACGGATCCGGGCCAGGGGCAGGCGCGGGTCCCGGGCGGCAAGCCCGCGCGGCCCGCCGTCACGGCTGAGCCGGTCCAGGTCCTCCGGGGTCAGCGCTGGATCACGCAGCGCCAGCCGGCGGTGGTCCGGATCCGGGGAGTCCAGGAAGCGGGCCGCCATTCCGGCCGACGGGAACCCGGGCTTGGCGATCAGCATCGCCACGGCGCGGTGAGTGCCGTGCAGATACAGGTCGAGCAGCAGCTCCGGCGGCGGTTCGGGATGGAACTCGCACAGCAGCAGCCGTACGGCGAAGTCCTCGTCCTGGGCGAGGAGTTCGACCATGTCCGGTGGCAGGGCCGGGCACACCGCGGCGCTGCGGCGCAGCCAGGTGTGCGCGGACGTCGCACACCGGCGCAGCACCTCGACGTCCTCGCGGGCGTCCCACACCCAGTCCAGCGTGTCCAGGCGCGCCTCGGGCTCCACGGTGTAGTCGATGGCCGCGCGTTCCGTCTCCGTCAGTTCCGGCCGGGCGGAGACGACGAGCCGGATGTACGGGTCCGGGTCGACGGCCAGCCGGCGTACGAGATCCGGTGGGAGGGAGGGGTTTGCCGCCACCGGGACCGGGCGTGGCTGGGCCACCAGCTGCTCGGCGAGCTCGCGGCTCAGTCGCCCGGTCCGCAGTACGTCGTTCACCAGGTAGGAGCCGCCGAGGCTTTCGACCAGCCACGCCGTCCGCTCCGCGTCCTCGCGGCAGACCTGCGTGGCGGCGGCCTGCCGTACCTTCAGGTCGTCGTCCCGGAGCAGCAACTCGCGTGTGGCGTCCGGTAGTTCCTTCCAGGCGCGGCAGGCCGCCGTGCGAAGGGCGCTGTCGGGATGGTCCGCCAGGCCGGCCAGGACACGGACGGGGACGAGGTACGACACGACGGTCTCGCGGCGGATGCGCTCGTCCGGGTTCTTCAGCAGCCGCTCGTACGCCCAGTCGGGCAGCGGCTGCACCCGGCCCCGGTACGGCGTCGGACCGATGGCGAGGGCGAGAAGGACCTTCGGGTGCGGATCGTCGACGAGCCGGGCGCGCTGGGCCGGGTCGGCGGCGGCACTGTCGGCGAAGTCCTGCCGGAGCCTGTGATCGGGGTCAGCCAGGATCGCGTCGACGACCTCCGGCGGCAGGCCGGCGCGCTGGGTGACGGCCCTCCGCACGTCCCGGTGGTCAAGTTTGAGCAGTCGCAGCAGCACGCTGCCCGGGGTCGCCGGGTTCCAGGACAGCGCTCTGACGGCGGCGTCGAGGTGGTCGTCCATGTCGTTCCCCCCTGACCCCGCTCAGACCCACGTATCCAGCCACATCCGCGACCGCCACTGGTCGATCGGAATCGACGTCCCCGTGTACAGCGGCCAGAAGTAGATGAAGTTCCAGGTGATCAGGAGGACCAGGACGCCCGCGCCGACCGCGCCGGTGACGCGGCGGGTGTCGCTGGAGCCCGGTGGGCCGATGATCGCGCCGATGAGCATCGCCACCGCGAGGCAGAGGAAGGGGAGGAAGACGATCGAGTAGAAGAAGAAGATCGTGCGGTCCTGGTACAGGAACCAGGGGAGGTAGCCGGCCGCGACCCCACAGGCGATCGCACCCGCGCGCCAGTCGCGGCGGAACGCCCAGCGCCACAGGACGTACAGGATCGCGAAGCAGGCGGCCCACCACAGCAGCGGGGTGCCGATGGCGAGGACCTCGCGGGCGCACTTGTCGCCGGCGTTCACCGGGCAGCCGTCCGCGCCGGGGGAGGGGGACTCGTAGAAGTAGGAGACCGGGCGGCCGTCGACCAGCCAGCTCCAGGGGTTGGACATGTACGTGTGCGGCGAGTGCAGGCCGACGTTGAACTCGTAGACCTCGTGCTCGTAGTGCCACAGGCTGCGCAGCCAGTCCGGCAGGACATGGCTCCAGGTGCCGCCCTTGCCGTCGGTCGCGGCCCAGTTGCGGAAGTAGCCGCCGGTGCCGTTGGCGGGGGAGAGGATCCAGCCGATCCAGGAGGTCAGGTAGACGGCGACGGCGACCGGGATGGTGGCCAGGAAGCCCAGCCCGAGGTCGTGCTTGAGGACGGCCACGTACGCGTTGCGGGCGCCCGCGACCTTGCGGGAGCCGACGTCCCACATCAGCATCATCACGAAGAAGGCGGCCGTGATGTAGAGGCCGTTCCACTTGGTGCCGATCGCGAGGCCGAGCAGCAGACCCGCCGTCCAGCGCCAGGGGCGCCAGCCGAAGGAGAGGGTGTCGCCGGTGTGCGCGTCGGGGCGGACCCGGCCGTAGGCGTCGGCGGGCAGGGCCGCCGCCAGTTTCTCCCGGGCCTTGTCGCGGTCGATCAGCAGGCAGCCGAACGCGGCCACCACGAAGAACATCAGCACACCGTCGAGCAGCGAGGTGCGGGCCATCACGAAGGCCAGGCCGTCCAGCGACATCAGGACGCCCGCGACACAGCCCAGGAAGGTGGAGCGGAACAGCCGGCGGCCGATGCGGCACAGCATCAGCACGGCCAGCGTGCCGAGCAGCGCCGTCATGAAGCGCCAGCCGAACGGGTTGAAGCCGAAGATCAGCTCGCCGATGCCGATGACGTACTTGCCGACCGGCGGGTGCACGACGTAGGCCGCGTCCGTCGGGATGCCGACGTGTCCGCCGGTCTTCAGGATGAGGTCGTTGGCGTTCTTGTCCCAATTGACCTCGAAGCCGCGGTGGACCAGCGCCCACGCGTCCTTGGCGTAGTACGTCTCGTCGAATATCACCGCCTTCGGACTGCCCAGGTGGTAGAAGCGCATCACGCCGGCCATCAGCGTGACCAGCAGCGGGCCGCCCCAGCCCGACCAGCGGGTGAGGCGGTCGACGAGCCCCGGCGAGAAGCCGAGCGCCGCCCACAGCCTGGGGCTGGGCTCCGCGTACGGCGGCGTCAGCCGGTCCCGTACGTCGCTTCTGTGCCCCGCCGTGTAGCCGAAACGGCGCAGCCGCTGCTGCCACGACGGCCGCTGCTCTTGAGGGGCCTGGCCCTGCCGGGTGTCCGTGGAGGACGCGGTACTGGTCACCGCGCCATCGTAGGGAACAGCGCTGTGTGAGTCCCGTGCATGGGCGGTCTCGGTCCGGATGCGTCCGGATCTGTCGGCCCTGCGAGGATGGGAACGTGACTGGAACCCTTGTTTTGGCGGGCACCCCCATCGGCGACATTCAGGACGCCCCTCCCCGGCTCGCGGAGGAGCTGGCCGGGGCCGACGTGGTCGCCGCCGAGGACACCCGGCGGCTGCGCCGGCTGACCCAGGCGCTCGGGGTGCAGCCCAAGGGGCGGGTCGTGTCGTACTTCGAGGGCAACGAGTCCGCGCGGACCCCGGAGCTGGTCGAGGCCCTGGTGGGCGGCGCGCGGGTGCTGCTGGTGACCGACGCGGGGATGCCGTCGGTGTCCGACCCGGGGTACCGGCTGGTCGCCGCCGCCGTGGAGAAGGACATCAAGGTGACCGCCGTACCGGGGCCGTCCGCGGTGCTCACCGCGCTCGCGCTGTCGGGGCTGCCGGTGGACCGGTTCTGCTTCGAGGGGTTCCTGCCGCGGAAGGCGGGCGAGCGGCTGTCGCGGCTGCGGGAGGTGGCCGGTGAGCGGCGCACCCTCGTCTACTTCGAGGCGCCGCACCGGCTCGACGACACCCTCGCCGCGATGGCCGAGACGTTCGGGGCCGAGCGGCGGGCCGCCGTGTGCCGGGAGCTGACCAAGACCTACGAGGAGATCAAGCGCGGCCCGGTCGGCGAGCTGGCCGCATGGGCGGCGGAGGGTGTGCGCGGCGAGATCACCGTCGTGGTGGAGGGGGCGCCGGAGCAGGCCGAGGAGCTCGGCGCGGACGAGCTGGTGCGGCGGGTCCGGGTGCGCGAGGAGGCGGGGGAGCGGCGAAAGGAGGCGATCGCCGCGGTCGCGGTCGAAGCAGGCGTTCCCAAGCGCGAGGTGTTCGATGCCGTGGTGGCGGCGAAGACCGCGCAAAAACCCCTCTGAGCTGGGGCGGAATCCCCTCTGAGCAGGGCGCTCCTCCCATGAGCGGGCGCCCCATGGCGGGGCAAAGCGCGGTCGCCGAATGCAAAGTCCCGACCGGGTCGCAGGGGCGATTCGACAAGGAAAGTCCAAATCGCCTCCAACAGTCGACAGGACTGGTGCGTTCGCCCTGCCGGAGGCGTCCACTGGACTGAGGGACGCACCCGTCCCTCGCCTCCAACGGGATTCCGGGGGGAATCCCCTAGTCGGGGGTGCTTGTCCAGCGGAAAGCAAGCAGGAGCTGGCATGAGTGAGATCGCAGGGCAGACCGGCCTCCGGGGCGCTGCCACCGCCGTGGTGAACGAGTCGTACTCCTTCGCCTGCATGCGGTGCGGGCACGGCTGGGAGCAGGCATACGAGATAGAGCACCACGTCGACACCGACGGCCACCAGTTCGTGATGTACGTGGCGGACGGCCAGGTCGTGCCGTCGCCCCTGAGCCGCCCCGCGTGCCACAACTGCGACGGGCATGTCGTGCGCATCATGCGGGCGGGCCAGGTGTCGTCGGTACGGGACGCGGCGCAGCGGCAGTACCAGGCGCCCCGGCCCCGCGCGGCGGCAGCAGCGGCGGCGGAGGACGGCACGGAAGCCACGGACGAGACCGTGACCCCGCTGCCGGAGCCCGGGGAACACCACTGGCACCTGTCCGACCTGCTGCACCCCTTCCACCACCGCAAGGCGAGCTGACCGCCTCCGGCGACCGGGCGGGCATGCCCCTTTCGTAGGATCGGGGCATGCCTGCCTCCAGCGAGAAGACCGTCGAGAAGACAGCGCCTCCGCTCCCGGAGCCCCTCCGGGTGGCCGTCGCCGACTCCCACACCCACCTCGACATGCAGTCCGGCACGGTGGAGGAGGCGCTCGCCAAGGCGGCCTCGGTCGGTGTCACGACGCTCGTGCAGGTCGGCTGCGATGTGAAGGGCTCCCGCTGGGCCGCCGAGACGGCCGCCCGGTACGACGCGATCCACGCGACGGTCGCCCTCCACCCGAACGAGGCCCCGCGCATCGTGCACGGCGACCCCGACGGCTGGTCGAGGCAGGGCGCGCGGACCCCCGGCGGCGAGACGGCCCTCGACGAGGCCCTCGCGGAGATCGACCGGCTGGCCGGACTGCCCCACGTCAGGGGCGTCGGCGAGACCGGCCTCGACTACTTCCGTACCGGTCCCGAGGGCAAGGCCGCGCAGGAGAAGTCCTTCAGGGCCCACATCGAGATCGCCAAGCGGCACGGCAAGGCCCTGGTCATCCACGACCGCGACGCCCATGCCGACGTCCTGCGCGTCCTCAAGGAGGAGGGCGCCCCCGAGCGGACCGTCTTCCACTGCTACTCCGGCGACGCCGAGATGGCCGAACTCTGCGCGAGCGCCGGGTACTTCATGTCGTTCGCCGGCACCGTCACCTTCAAGAACGCCCAGAGCCTGCGGGACGCGCTCGCCGTGGCGCCCCTGGAACTCGTCCTCGTGGAGACCGACGCCCCGTTCCTCACGCCCGCCCCCTACCGCGGACGGCCGAACGCGCCCTATCTCATTCCGGTCACGGTCCGCGCCATGGCAGCCGTCCGGGGCATCGACGAGGACGCGCTGGCGTCGGCACTCGCGGCGAACACGGCCCGCGCCTTCGGCTACTGAGGCTCCATCGAGGCCCGGCACCCCTTTCGAACACAACCCTGAGTAGTCGCGTCGCTTTGGAGAGTGACGGTTGCTCCGCTAGGTTCTGTTGGCCCGATCCGGACCCTTCTGGCCTTCTGGAGCGTGTCGGCGTGAGCAACTACGAGACCTACGAGACGTACGACCGCGGTGTGCGCGCCGATGTGTACACCGACGAGTACACCGACGCGACCCAGGTGTACGAGGACACGTACCGGCCCGCCTACGAGGCGCCGGAGCCCGTGTTCCCGCGGCAGACGGTGACCGCTGCGCCGGGCCGGGCGGACCGCAGACGAAGAGCCGACCGTACGGCCTCCACCGGCTCCACCATGCGCCGTCTGGTCCCGCAGGCGCTGGTCGTCGCCTTCCTGGCCGGCGGCACCACCGCGTTCGTCGCCAAGGACAAGGCGATCGAGCTGAGCGTCGACGGCAGCCCGCGCAAGCTGCACACCTTCGCCGACGACGTCACCGAACTCCTCGCCCAGCAGGGTGTCGAGGTCGGCGAGCACGACGTGGTGGCCCCCGGCCGGGGCGCGGACCTGGCCAGCGGCGACGAGGTCGTGGTCCGCTACGGCCGCCCCGTGCGCCTCACCATCGACGGGCACCGGCGCGAGGTGTGGACCACGGCCCGAACGGTCGACGGCGCCCTCGAACAACTCGGGGTGCGCGCGGAGGGCGCGTACCTCTCGACCTCCCGCTCCCAGCCCATCGGCCGCGCCGGACTCGCCCTCGACGTGCGCACCGAACGCACCGTCACGATCATGGCCGACGGCCGCGCCCGCACGATCCGCACCAACGCGGCGACGGTCGGCGAGGCGGTCGGTGAGGCCGGTATCGGTCTGCACGGCGAGGACACCACCTCGGTCCCGCCCGAGAGCTTCCCGCGCGACGGCCAGACGATCACGGTTCTGCGGATCACCGGCACCCGCGAGGTCCGCGAGGAGCCGATCCCCTTCAGGGTGGAACGCACCGACGACCCCACCCTCTTCAAGGGCACGGAGGTCGTCGAACGCGCCGGCCGCCCGGGCCTGCGCCGCACCACCTACGCCCTCCGCACGGTCAACGGCGTCAAGGAGAAGCCCCGCCGCATCGACGAGGAACTGGTCCAGGAACCCCGCCCCCAACTGGTGCGGGTCGGCACCAAACCCATGCCCCCCTCGGTACAGGGCGCCGACCACCTCAACTGGCACGGCCTCGCCACCTGCGAGTCCGGCGGCCGCCCCGGCGCGGTGGACCCCTCCGGCACCTACGGCGGCCTCTACCAGTTCGACACCCACACCTGGCACAGCCTCGGCGGGTCGGGCCGTCCGCAGGACGCGAGCGCGGAGGAGCAGACGTTCCGGGCGAAGAAGCTGTACGTGCGGAGGGGCGCGAGCCCATGGCCGCACTGCGGAACGAGGCTGCACGGCTGAGGGGTGATGGGGGACAGGGGGCGCAGCCCCCGTCCCCCAGGGGCGCGGGGAACTGCGCGACCAGCCACAGCGGACCTGCAGACAAAGAACGGCCCGTAACCTAGGTGCCGTGAGCAGCAACCCCGACGCCCTCCTGGGCCCCGCCGACATCCGCGAACTGGCCGCCGCCCTGGGCGTACGCCCGACCAAGCAGCGCGGCCAGAACTTCGTGATCGACGCGAACACGGTCCGCCGCATCGTCCGCACCGCGGACGTCCGCTCCGACGACGTGGTCGTGGAGGTAGGCCCCGGCCTCGGCTCGCTCACCCTCGCCCTGCTGGACGTAGCCGACCGCGTCACAGCGGTGGAGATCGACGACACCCTGGCGAGCGCACTGCCGGCGACCGTGACGGCCCGCATGCCCGAGCGGGCCGACCGCTTCGCGCTGGTGCACTCCGACGCGATGCAGGTGACCGAACTCCCCGGCCCGCCCCCCACCGCACTGGTCGCCAACCTCCCCTACAACGTGGCCGTACCGGTCCTGCTCCACATGCTGGAGCACTTCCCGACCATCGAGCGCACTCTGGTGATGGTCCAGGCGGAGGTCGCCGACAGGCTGGCCGCGCCGCCCGGTTCGAAGGTGTACGGCGTCCCGTCCGTGAAGGCGAACTGGTACGCCGAGGTCAAGCGGGCCGGCTCCATCGGCCGTACGGTCTTCTGGCCCGCGCCGAACGTGGACAGCGGCCTCGTGGCGCTCACCCGCAGGCCGGAGCCCCTGAAGACCACCGCCGACCGCCGCGAGGTCTTCGCCGTGGTCGACGCGGCCTTCGCCCAGCGCCGCAAGACGCTGCGGGCCGCACTCGCCGGCTGGGCGGGCTCGGCGGCGGCGGCCGAGGCGGCACTCGTCGCGGCCGGGGTGTCTCCGCAGGCACGCGGCGAGTCTCTGACGGTCGAGGAGTTCGCACGCATCGCGGAACACAAGGCTGAACCCAAGGAGTCCGAGTAAGTGAGCGTGACGGTCCGCGTCCCCGCCAAGGTCAACGTCCAACTCGCAGTCGGCGCCGCGCGCCCCGACGGCTTCCACGATTTGGCCAACGTCTTCCTCGCGGTCGGCCTGTACGACGAGGTCACCGTGACCCCGGCCGACGGACTCCGGGTCACCTGCGCCGGCCCGGACGCGGCCCAAGTCCCCCTGGACCGCACGAACCTGGCGGCGCGGGCGGCCGTAGCGCTCGCCGAGCGGTACGGGCAGGACCCCGCCGTGCACATCCACATCGCCAAGGACATCCCCGTGGCCGGCGGCATGGCGGGCGGCAGCGCGGACGGCGCGGGCGCGCTGGTGGCGTGCGACGCGCTGTGGGGCACCGGTGCCTCGCGGGCCGAACTGCTGGACATCTGCGCCGAGTTGGGCAGCGATGTGCCGTTCAGCCTGGTGGGCGGGGCGGCGTTGGGAGTCGGGCGCGGGGAGAAGCTCACCGCCCTTGAGGTCGGGGGCACCTTCCACTGGGTGTTCGCGATGGCCGCGCGGGGGCTGTCGACCCCGGCGGTCTTCCGGGAGTTCGACCGCTTGGCGGAAGGGGTCGACATCCCCGAGCCGATCGCCTCGCAGCCGCTCCTCGACGCGCTTGCGAAGGGCGACCCGGACGCGCTGGCCGCCGCCGTCTCCAACGACCTTCAGCCGGCGGCCCTCTCGCTCTTCCCGGAGCTGGCCGACACCCTCACCGCGGGCCGCGCCGCGGGCGCCCTCGCCGCGCTGGTCTCCGGCTCGGGTCCGACGACGGCGTTCCTCGCCCGTGACCCCGGAGCGGCGGCGCAGGTGGCGCAGGCGCTGGCGGCCTCGGGAACATGCCGGACGGTACGTACGGCGGCGGGTCCTGCGGCCGGGGCGACCGTGATCGCCCGACCTTCACACGAGGTCCACGAAAACCCCTCCTGAACTGCGAAAATGCGCATGTGCGGTGTTATCGAAACCACATTGATTTAATGTTCGCCAATCAACCCCAAGGTCCCTTTCGTGGCGTATGTCCCGCAGGTGCGGCTGGCATGATCAGCCAACCCCGGTCCTCTGTTACCGGCGGTACTCCCTGCGCGCGCGGTCTCGCCGCGCCACGCCCGAGAGGAACCTCCCCATGGGCCACATGGACCACTTCAGCGCCGGCTGGGTCACCCCGGTCCTGTCCTACGCGATGGCCTGCGTCGGCGCCGCGCTCGGACTGCGCTGCACCGTAAGGGCACTTGAGGCGGACGGCGCCTCCAAACGGAACTGGCTGACCCTCGCCTCCGTCGCCATCGGCTCCGGCATCTGGACCATGCACTTCGTGGCCATGCTCGGCTTCAGCGTCGAAGGCACCCCCATCCGCTACGACGTCCCGCTCACCGTCCTCAGCCTGCTGATGTCGATCGGCGTGGTCGCCGCCGGCGTCTTCACCGCCGGCTACGGCCGCTCCCGCGTCACCTCGGTCGCCTTCGGCGGGCTCGGCACCGGCCTCGGCGTCGCCGCCATGCACTACACCGGCATGGCCGCGCTCGACCTGCACGGCCGGATCGACTACGACCCCTGGCTGGTCATCGCCTCCGTCGTGATCGCCGTCGTCGCCGCGACCGCCGCCCTCACCCTCACCCTGATCGTGCGCGGTCCGGTCCTCGCCACGCTCGCCGCCCTCGTCATGGGACTCGCGGTCAGCACCATGCACTACACCGGCATGTACGCCGTGAGCGTCACCCTCGCCCCCAGCGGCGCGACCCTCTCCGGCGCCACCGCCACGGAGTTCATCTTCCCGCTCGCCGTCGTCCTCGGCTCCTTCCTCTTCCTGGCCTCCGCCTACGTCGCCCTCTCCCCGACCGGCAAGCGCCACGAGTCGGCCTTCGCGGCCGAGTTGCTGCGCGAGGTCGAACTCGCCACGGTCTGAACCGACTTCGACCGCCTGGGCGCCGGTCGCCGCGCGAGCTTCGAACCGACCGCAGTCCGCCCCGACTTCAACCAGCCCTAAGGCACCGGCTTCTACTCCCTTGGGGTCCGGCCGCCGATCGGTATCTCGAACGAACGCGTCATGGACCGCCCCGACTTCAACCGCCCCTATGGCACCGGCCCCGACTTTCCGGGGCGCCGATGCCAGCCGCCGATCGGCGTCGAACACGCCCTGGCCCGAGCCGACTCCGGCTCCCCACGCGGCACCGGCCCCCCTCCCCGGGCCACCGCCGAATCGCTGCGCGAGATCCAACTCGCCACGGTCTGAGCCCACTCCGGCTCTCCCCGCACGGCACGGCCGCCGACCGCACAGGCCGCAGCCGCCTCACGAACCACCCCGCACTTCCCCGAACGAGGTCCCCCATGCGTGTTCTCCGCGCGCCGGCCCGACTGCGCCCCAGATCTGTCCGCGCGAAGATCGTCGCCCTGCTGATGCTGCCCGTCGTGTCCCTGATGGCCCTGTGGGGCTTCGCCGCGGTGACGACCGCGTCGAGCATCGCCGACACCGAGACCGCCAAGGACGTCAACTCCGAACTCCTCACCCCCGTGGCGGAGTTCATCACCGCCGTGCAGGGCGAGCGGACCGCCGCCCTGCGCCGCGCGGACGCCCCGGCCGCCTTCAAGGCCGCGACCGGGGCCACCGACACGGCCGCCGCCGCACTGCGCGACGGCGTCAACGACTCCAGCTCCGACGCGGCGCTCATCGACTCCTCGCTGCCGGGCCGGATCGACAAACTGGAGGCCGACGCCGACGGCCTCGCGGCGCTGCGCACGAGCGCCACCGCCAAGGGCGCCAAGTCGACCGCCATCTACGCCGGTTACTCGGCGATGGTCGAGCACGGCTTCTCCGTCACCGGTGCCCTCACCGGCGACAAGACCGCCGCCGACGCCTCCGAGGCACGCGTGGTGCTCGAACTCTCCAGGGCCCGCGAGGCAGTTGCCCAGGAACAGGCACTGCTCGGCGCCGCCCGCACCGGGGGCGAGCTGACGCAGGACCAGTACGCGCTGTTCGTCGGCGCCGTCGCCACCCGGCAGGCACTGCTCGACCCCGCGGTCGCCGACCTCAAGGCCGAGCACCGGACGGCATACCGCAAGATCCTGGACGGCACCGGCTACGCCCAGTTCCAGGCCGTCGAGAACCGGGTGCGCAGCGCGGGCCCCGGCACCTCCGCCGTGTCCACGGGACTGCTGCGCGGCTGGGACTCCGCCGCGAACGGCGTGCTCACCGGGCTCGGCGGGGCCGAGACCAAGGCCGGTACGGGAGCCACGGCCGCCGCCGACCCCTTCGGCTGGGACACGCTCGGCGCCTCCGGGATCGCCGTGGTCCTCGGCCTGGTCGGCGTGCTGCTGTCGCTGCTCGTCTCCGTGCTCGTCGGCCGTGGCCTCATCGTCGAACTCCTCGACCTGCGCAACTCCGCCCTCGAAGTGGCCGGCCGCAGCCTCCCGCGGGCCATGCGCCGACTGCACGCGGGACAGGGCGTCGACATCGACGCCGAGGCACCCATTCGCCGCCTCGCAGGCGACGAACTCGCCCAGGTCGGCACCGCGTTGACCGCCGTCCAGCGCGCCGCCCTCAGGGCCGCCTCCGAACGCGCCGAACTTCTCAGCGGCATCTCCGGCGTCTACGTCAGCCTCGCCCGCCGCAGCCAGGTCCTGCTGCACCGCCAACTCGACCTGCTCGACGGGATGGTGCGCCGCCAGCGCGACCCGGCCGAACTCCAGGAGCTCTACCGCGTCGACTACCTCGCCACCCGGATGCGCCGGCACTCCGAGAGCCTGCTGATCCTGTCCGGCATCGCGCCCGGCCGCGGCTGGCGGGACCCGATCCCGCTGACCGACATCCTGCGCGCGGCCGTCGCCGAGATCGAGAACTCGTCCCGGGTGCAGATCTGGGCCGTACCGAAGGTGTCGCTGACCGGCGGTTCGGTCGCCGACGTGATCCACTTGCTCGCCGAACTGGTCGAGAACGCCACCGCCTTCTCACCGCCCAGCACCCAGGTGCAGCTGCGCGCGGCCCGGTTGCGGGAGGGCGTCCTCATCGAGATCGAGGACAGCGGCTTCGGCATGAAGGAGGACGCGATGGCCGACGCCAACCGCAAGATCCAGTCCGAGAAGGTCGACCTCCTCGACGCCAAGCAGATCGGCCTCTTCGTGGTCAACCGGCTGCGCGAACGCCAGGGCCTGCGCGTCGAGATACGGCACTCGCGCAGCGGCGGGGTCACGGCCGCCGTGCTCATCCCCGAGGGCCTGATGCGCGACGACATGCCGGTGGGCGAGCAGCAACAGACTTCCGGCGGGCGGGGGTTGGCACCGGCCTCGGCCCTGGTCCCGCAGCAGCGACTGCGCGGGGCGGGTGCCTGAGTCATCCTCCGCACCATCTCCACACAGATGTACCGCAATCGCTGTACAGGTGGGGCGGATGGGACGGATAGGTTCGTTTGATACTTCAAGTGCACTGCTGGAAGGGTCAGTTCCGTGTCCGACACCCCCACATCGCCCTCCCCCACGCCGTCCCACCGCAGAAGGCGGTCCCTCTCGCGTCGCGGCGCGATAGGGGCCGCCGGAGCCGTGGCCGCCGGGGCCGCCCTCACCCCGGTGGTGTTCGCGGCCACCGACTCCGGCTCGGACTCCACCCCCGACACGACCCCGTCGGGCACCGAGCCGGAGACCTTCCCGGCCACCCGCACCGAGACCGCCACCGGCACCACCCCCGCCACCACGGCCTTCGCCGCGTCCTACGTCGGCCTCCGCTGGACCGGCGAGCAGGACGGCGCCGGCATCCGCCTCGCGGACGGCCCCTGGCAGCCCGCCGGCACCGGTTGCGCGACCGTCGACGGCGGCGGCACGGCCCTGATCGCGGCCGACGAGGCCACCACGTACGAGGTGAGGACACCGGCAGGCGCGACGGACGTACGCTCCGTGGCCATCGACTGCACCCGAGGCCCCGGCCGCACCTTCCACGTACCGTCCGAGCCGACCCGAGTCCGTGGCGTCCGCTACCTCTCGCGCCCGGCCTGGGGCGCCGACGAGTCGAAGCGGTACAAGGACGGCAAGGTCAACTCGCCCGAGGTGTACTACCCGTTGCAGTCGATCACGGTCCACCACACGGACACCCCGAACGCCGACCCGGACCCGGCCGCGACCGTCCGAGGGATCTACGAGTACCACGCGGTCACCCTCGACTGGGGCGACATCGGCTACCACTTCCTCATCGACGAGGCGGGCGTCGTCTACGAGGGCCGCTACTCCGGCGACGATCTCGTCCCGGCCTTCAACCCCGACGGCAACCTGGTCACCGCCTTCCACACGGCGGGCTTCAACTCGGGCAACCTCGGGATCGCCCTGATCGGCAACCTGGTGTCCCAGCCCCCGACCGACGCCGCGAAGTCCTCCCTGATCCGCCTCATCAAGGTCATCGCCCGTTTCAAGGGCCTCGATCCCCAGGCGAAGATCACCTACACCAACCCGGTGAACGGCGTGAAGAAGGACAACGAGACGATCAGCGGCCACCGGGACTGGCTCCAGACGGACTGCCCGGGCCAGACGATGTACGACCTGCTGGGCGAAGTAAGAAGGTCAGCGGCCTACTGACCTGCACGGATCGTCAGCCTCCCGCCGCGCATTACTCTGGGAGGCTGACCGTCCCCCCTGTCAGGAGAGAAATGGCCGTCAACCTGGTCAATGTCGAGAACGTCAGCAAGGTGTACGGCACCCGTGCCCTGCTCGACGGTGTCTCGCTCGGTGTCTCCGAAGGGGACCGGATCGGGGTCGTGGGCCGCAACGGAGACGGCAAGACCACCCTGATCCGGATGCTCGCCAAGCTGGAGGAGTCCGACACCGGACGCGTCACCCACTCCGGAGGACTCCGGCTGGGAGTCCTCACTCAGCACGACTCCCTCGACCCGGAGGCGACCGTCCGCCACGAGGTCATCCGGGACATGGCCGACCACGAGTGGGCGGGCAACGCCAAGATCCGCGACGTACTGACGGGACTCTTCGGCGGGCTCGACCTGCCGGGCTTCCCGCAGGGCCTGGACACCGTGATCGGCCCGCTCTCCGGTGGCGAGCGCCGCCGTATCGCGCTCGCCAAGCTGCTCATCGAGGACCAGGACCTGGTCGTCCTCGACGAGCCGACGAACCACCTCGACGTCGAGGGCATCGCCTGGCTCGCCGGGCATCTGCGCGAGCGCCGCTCCGCGCTGGTCTGCGTGACCCACGACCGGTGGTTCCTGGACCAGGTCTGCACGCAGATGTGGGACGTGCAGAAGGGCGACGTCTACGAGTACGAGGGCGGCTACACCGACTACGTCTTCGCCCGCGCCGAGCGCGAGCGCATCGCCGCCACCGAGGAGACCAAGCGGCAGAACCTGGTCCGCAAGGAGCTGGCCTGGCTGCGCCGGGGCGCCCCGGCCCGTACGTCCAAGCCGCGGTTCCGCGTCGAGGCCGCCAACGAGCTGATCGCGGACGTGCCGCCGCCGCGCGACACCAGCGAGCTGATGAAGTTCGCGTCGACGCGGCTGGGCCGGACGGTCTTCGACCTGGAGGACGTGACCGTCCAGGCCGGTCCGAAGGTGCTGCTGAAGCACATCACCTGGCACCTCGGCCCCGGCGACCGCGTCGGCCTGGTCGGGGTCAACGGCGCCGGGAAGACCTCCCTGCTGCGGGCCCTCGCGGACGCCGCCCGCAGCGACGGCGAGACCCAGCCCGTGGCCGGCAAGGTCGTCGTGGGAAAGACGGTCAAGCTGGCCTACCTCTCGCAGGAGGTCGCCGAACTCAAGCCCACGCTGCGGGTGTTGGAGGCCGTGCAGCAGGTGCGGGAGCGGGTCGATCTCGGCAAGGGGCGGGAGATGACCGCCGGGCAGCTGTGCGAGACGTTCGGCTTCAACAAGGAGAAGCAGTGGACGCCGGTCGGGGACCTGTCGGGTGGTGAGCGGCGCAGGCTGCAGCTCCTCCGGCTCCTCATGGACGAGCCCAACGTCCTCTTCCTCGACGAGCCCACCAACGACCTCGACATCGAGACCCTGACCCAGTTGGAGGACGTCCTCGACGGCTGGCCCGGTTCGATGATCGTGATCTCCCACGACCGGTTCTTCGTCGAGCGCACCACCGACAAGGTGTACGCCCTCCTCGGCGACGCGACGCTGCGGATGCTGCCGCGCGGTATCGACGAGTACCTGGAGCGGCGCCACCGTATGGAGGAAGTCGCCGCCGCTGCCGTGCCCGTCGTCGAGAAGGCCGCGCCCGCCGTGAGCGCCGCCGACCAGCGCGCTGCGAAGAAGGAACTCCAGAAGATCGAGCGGCAGTTGGACAAGGTCTCCGAGAAGGAGGCCAAGCTGCACGCGCAGATCGCCGACAACGCCACGGACTTCGCGAAGGTGGCCGAACTGGACGCGCAGCTCCGGGACTTGGGCGGCGAGCGCGAGGAGCTGGAGCTGCGGTGGCTGGAACTCGCCGAGGACGCGTGAAAGGTGCGTGAAGGCGCATAACGGAGGCGTCACGGGCCGGTTCTCCCTTGGGTACAGGGGCGAACCGGCCCGTTGTTCATGGACAGCCGAGTGATACAAAGGGCCGTCTGAGACCTGCTTGAATGCGCCTCCGGGTCCTCGCGAACCTCGGGGCGTGGCTAAAAATCAGTGAACGAGGGGGAGCCGCTGATGACTCAGCCGCCCGAACAGCCGCCGTCCGGCGGTTACGGAGCGCCGCCGAACCAACCGCCACAGCCACCGTCCGGCGGCTTCGGCGCTCCCGTCCCGCCGACGCCCGGCTACGGCTACCCGCAGCAGGAACAGCCGGGTCCCTACGGCTCCGGTCCCTACGGCTATCCGCAGCAACCGGGTCCCTACGGCCGGCCGCAGCAGCCCGGCCCCTACGGCGGCTACGGCTACCCGCCGCCCCCGCCACCGCAGTTCGCCCCGCCCCAGCCCCCCTCCGGCCGCGGCCCCTTCAAGGGCAGGCCCGCCCTGCTGATCGCGGCGGCGGTCGCCGGTCTGCTGGTCGTCGGCGGCACGGTGTGGGCGGTCACCGGCGGCGGTGACGACAAGAAGCCGGTGGCGGAGAAGAGCGGCAGCCCCAGCGCATCCGGCACCGCCGACGACCCCGCCAACCCCGGTGACGGCAGCGGCGACGGCGGCAAGGACCCCGAGAACCTCAACGAGGGCCGCAAGTCCGGCGAGGCGAAGGTGCTCTGGTACAAGGAGGCGCCGGACGCGCCCGGTTCCGGCGCCGACGCCCCCGGCATGTGGATCACCGGCAAGACGGCCGTGAAGGCCGCGTACAAGGAGGTCGTCGCCTACAACGTGGGCAACGGCAACCCGACTTGGGCCACGATCACCTTCCCGCAGAAGATCTGCGCGGTCACCCCGGAGAAGTCGGCCGACGACAAGATCGTGGTGGCGTACATGAGCGGTGTCAGCGACAGCGCCAAGTGCAACCACCTCCAGCAGCTCGACCTGAACACCGGGGCGAAGGGCTGGTCCGCGACCGTCGCGGACGGCGACCTGTTCGACAGCGCGCTCAGCATCGGGCTGACCATCACCGGCAGGACGCTGATGGTGGGCCGCTCGCAGTCGGGCGTGGCCTACGACCTGGCCACCGGCAAGCAGCTCTACGAGAAGAAGAAGTACGGCGCGGCCTGCTTCCCGTCGGGGTTCGCGGGCGGCGGCAAGCTGCTCGTGGTCTCGTCCTGCGGGGCGGGCTCCACCACCGAGCACGACGAGGTGCAGGAACTCGACCCGGCGACCGGCAAGGCCAAGTGGACGAAGGCGATCCCCAAGGGCTGGACGGTGTCCCATGTGTACTCCGTGGACCCGGTCGTCCTCTACATGACCGACTCGGACGACAAGCACTGGAACATCTCGACGCTGAAGAGCGACGGCTCCGTCCGCTCGCAGGTCGACTCCAAGGCGTCCTTCGCACCCGGCTGCGGCACCTTCAACGACGATCTGCAGGGCTGCGAGAACGTCGCGGTCGACGCGAACACCCTCTACCTCCCGACCGACGCGACGACCGGCCCCAACCAGATCGTCGCGATCGACCTGGCCACCGGCAAGGAGAAGTGGCGCGTCAAGTCCCCCGTGGACGAGTCGATGCTGCCGGTCAAGGTCGAGGGCGGAAAGCTGATCGCCTATGTCGAGGCCGCCTACGACGCGGGCGGCCAGGTCGTCTCCGTCCCGACGACCGGCTCCTCGCACACCACGACGAAGCTGCTGCAGCTGCCCGCGGGCACCGCGCGCATCGAGTCGAGCTTCTTCTCCCGGGACATCGACTACGTCGACGGGCGCTTCTACATCTCGTCGACCCGGCTGAACGGCAATGACGACACGAAGGAGAAGTTGATGCTCGCCTACGGCAAGTGACGCCTTCCGCCGTCCTGTCCGCTTCCGTCGACCGTCCCCGAGGTACCCGTCATGACCCAGCCGCCCCCGCCCCCGCCGAACCAGCCCCCGCAGCCGGGCGGCTTCGGCCCGCCCCAGGACCAGCCCCCGCAGCAGCCCCCGCCCCCACCGGGCTACGGCTACCCGCAGGCACCGCCCCCGCCACCGCCCCAGCAGCCCGGCTACGGCTACCCCGGCCAGCAGCCCAACCCGTACGCGCAGCCGCCGCAGCAGCCGTACGGGCAGCAGCCCAACCCCTATGGCCAGCAGCCCGGTTACGGCTACCCGGGGCCGGGCCAGCCCGGTCAGCCGACCATGCCCTTGCACCCGCAGCCGGGCGGGCCGGGCGGCGGACGGAAGTTCGGGGCGTCCGCGGTGATCATCACCGCGGCGGTCGTGGTGATCGCGCTGATCGTCGGCGGCGGGATCTGGTACTCGTCCTCGTCCGGCAAGGACGACAAGGCCGACGACAAGAAGACCACCGCCGACTCAACCCCCTCCGACAGCAAGGGCGGTACGACCTCGGGCGGCAAGGAGAAGGTGCCCGCCGACACCGCCTCCAAGGTCCTCTTCCAGGTCCCGATGCCCAAGGTCGGCGACACCATGGTGACCTCCGGCTCCTGGCTCACCGACAAGGTGTACGCCAAGAGCGGGGCCGCCGAGGTCGACGGCTACGACCGCGACTCCGGCGCCAAGCTGTGGACGATCAAACTCCCCGGCCCGGTCTGCCAGGCCACGAGGAACACCACCACGGACGGCAGGACGGCGATCATCTACGAGCCCGCCATGCCGACCAAGGCCAAGCCCTCGAACGGCTGCAGCCAGATCGCCGCGATCGACCTGAACGCGGGCACCAAGCTGTGGACGAAGACCGCCAACTCCGGTGACCAGCCGATCAGTTTCGAGAACGTCACCGTCAGCGCCAACACCGTCGCGGTAGGCAGCACCGACGGCGGCGCCGCCTTCGACATCGCCACCGGCAAGATCCTCTGGAGCCCGAAGGTCGCCGACTGCTACGACGCCGGCTACGGCGGCGGCGCCAAACTGGTCGCGGTGCGCAGGTGCGGCACCTACGACTCGCCCACCCTGCACATCCAGACCATCGACCCGGTCTCCGGGAAGGTGCTCTCGGACTACAAGATGGCCCAGGGCATCGAGTACGCGAGCGTCGTGTCGACCGACCCGCTGGTCGTCGCGGCCGACGTCGGCGACAGCGCGGGCGACGGCAGCGGCATCTCCGACTTCTTCTCCATCGACAACAAGACGGGCGCCCTGCGCGCCCACATCCCGGCACCGGGCAAGCAGTACGCGGGCCGCTGCGACGGCATCACCCGCGTCGAGTACTGCACCGAACTGGCCGTAGGAAACGACCGGTTGTACGTCCCCACCGAGGAACACGACGGCTCCGGCGACTCCTACAGCCGTACCAACGAGATCGTCGCCTTCGACCTCGCCACCGGCAAGCAGACCGGCCAGCGCGCCGACGCAGGCGACGGCTACACCATCACCCCGCTGCGCATGGACGGCAGCAACCTGCTCGCCTACAAGTCCCCGCCCTACGACAAGGGCGGCCAGGTCGTCAGCATCGACGGCAACTCCTTCAAGGAGACGACGCTCCTGGAGAACCCGAGCACCGAGACGGTACGGAACACGGAGACCAGCTTCCTGCCGGACTACGCGGAGATCCTCTACGCGGAGGGCCACCTGTACATGTCGGGTGTCTACGCGGACAAGCCCTCGTCGTCCTCCACCGACGACAAGGACCTGGCGATCGCCTTCGGCACGACAGGCTGAACCACCACCCCCATTCACCCCCTCCTTCACCACCCTCATCACCCGTGAATGCCCCGGAATGCGAAAAAGTCCGTCGATCCGGGGCACTTCTCTCCGGTAGGGGCAGCGCAACGTCGAACAAGCGTGTAGCTTCCGGGGGCATGAAGGGCGGGGGTACTGGGGGCCCTCTGTTCTTGGGGACCGGTGGGCATCCATAGTGGGCATCCATTGGGGGGACTGGGGGGTTGCTCGATGGGAGTGCGGCTGATGGTGGTCGACGACCACCGATTGCTCGCGGAGGCACTGGCCTCGGCACTGAAGCTGCGGGGACACCGGGTGCTGGCCGCGGCGGCGCCCGCGGCGGGCGCGGCGGAACTGGTGATCGCCCGCGCACCCGAGGTGTGCCTGCTGGGTACGGCGACACCGGCCGAGCCGGGCATTTTCGACCCGGTGGTGAAGATCAAGCGGGAACGCCCGCAGGTAGCGGTCCTGGTCCTCGGCCCGGTCCCGAGCCCCCGGGGCATCGCCGCGGCCTTCGCGGCCGGCGCCTCGGGCTACGTCCGCCACGACGAGCGCATAGAGGGCGTGGAACGCGCCATCATGAAGGCCAGGGCGGGCGAGGCAGCCGTAGCACCGCAGTTGTTGCAAGGCGCCTTCAGCGAACTCCTCAACCCGGTGGCCCAACCCGACGACGAGGGCCAACGCCTGCTCCAGATGCTCACGCCCAGGGAGGTGGAGGTCCTGGTCCGGGTGGCCGACGGCGAGGACACCCGCCTGATCGCAGCGGGCATGGGCATAGCCCCGTCGACGGCCCGCACCCATGTGCAGCGAGTCCTGATGAAACTGGGGGTCGGGTCGAGGCTGGAGGCGGCAGCTTTGGCAGCCCGCACAGGACTGCTGGACAGGGCGGGCCCACTGAACAATTCGACGGGTCCGGAGGCGTAGGCGAGTTCTGGTGTCGGACCGGCATTGGGTGCGCGAGGAGTCCCGCGTCGCGTGGGAGGCCATGAGCAGGCGCGAACACGCGACTGTCCTCCGAGCCGTCCGCAGGGGCCAGTTGACACGGGACCCGGCCACGGCGCTGCTGGCGCTGCACTGGGCGTGGACCGTCATCGGCCCGCCCGGCGCACGCAGGCGCTACCCCTGGAGAGACGCCTTCCTGGATGTCAGGCCCGCCGCTTTCCTCACCGACATTTACGACGGCACCCCGCAGAACGACGTCCGCACATACGTCCGCCGCGACGCCCGGAGGGTCGAGGCGGCGTACCTGCCGTTCCTGGAGTCCCTGCGCGTGGAAACAGGCCGAAGGTGACCCCCTAGGGGCGCGGGGCTGTGTCGATGTGCGGCTCCGCCGCGGGGGCGCGACCTGTCCAGCATGGCCGACACCAACCCCCTAGGGGCGCGGGGAACTGCGCGACCAGCCACAGTCCACCCGCACCCGGCAGCCGCCTAAGCTCCCTCTTCCTCTTCCGTAACCTCCACGGGAGGTGTCGGCCGCAGCTTCAGCCACCCCAGGAAGAAGATCCCGAGCAGCAGCATCGCGATCCCGGTCCAGAGGTTGATGTTGACGCCCTCGGACTTGTCCAGCGACGAGTCCGACGGGTTGATCCCCGCGATCGTGACGATCACGCCGTAGACGACGAACAACCCCCCGATGATCAACCGCAGATCGAACAGCCGGGACGCGGTCGTCGACTTGCCCTCCAGCTCGCTGACTTCGCGCTGGAGATCGTGTTCTGGGTGCTCTGAGTGTCCGGAGTGTTCAGACATGGTCTCTCCATCCTTCCGCGACTAGAACGAGAACGGGATGTAGCAGAGGGCGGCCAGGACCACCGCGCCCCAGCCGAGCAGGGCCGGCCGGCGGTACCACGCGTCGTCGCCCGCGGCGGGCGCCTCGGTCATGCCGGGGGACGTCGTGCCGTAGACCAGGCCCTGGAGCTGTTCGGCCGACTTGGGCCGGGTGAACAGGGAGACGGCGAACATGACCACCGCGCCGGCGACGAAGCCGGCGATCGCGGAGACGAAGTTGGCGCCCTGGTCGGAGGGGATGGAGATGATCCCCTGCTTGTAGATCCAGAAGTAGTTGACCATCGCGGTGACCGTGCCCGCGAGCAGCCCCCAGAAGCCGGACTTCGGGGTGGCCCGCTTCCAGAACATGCCGACGATGAAGACGACGAACATCGGCACGTTGAAGAAGGAGAACAGGGTCTGGAGGTAGCTCATGATGTTGGAGAAGGACGAGGCCAGGAAGGCTGTGCCCACGGAAGCCGCAACGCCGATCACCGTGATCAGGCGGCCGAAGCGGACGTAGTACTCGTCCTCGCGGTCGGTGACGACGTACTTGGCCCAGATGTCGTTGGTGAACACCGTGTTGAAGGACGACACGTTGGCCGCCATGCCCGCCATGAACGCCGCGAGGAGCCCCGTCACCGCGATGCCGAGGACGCCGTTGGGCAGCAGTTGTTCCATCAGGTAGGGGATCGCGTCGTTGTACTGGAGGTCCGAGCCGCTGGTGCCGATCTTCGGGACGAGCGCGGCGGCGACCAGGCCCGGGATCATCACCAGGAAGACGATGAAGACCTTCGGGTACGCGGCGATGAGCGGGGTGCGCTGGGCCGCGGACAGGTTCTTCGCGGAGAGGGCGCGCTGCACCTCGGCGAAGTTGGTCGTCCAGTAGCCGAAGGACAGCACGAAGCCCAGCCCCAGCACGATGGTCAGCCAGTTCGCGCCGAGCGGGTTGACGCTGCCGATGCCGGTGCCGCCCCACGCGGTGGTGAAGTTGTGGCCGTGGGTCGCGTCCAGCTTGTCGGTCAGGCCGTCCCAGCCGCCGACCTTCTTCAGGCCGAGGTAGGAGATGGGGATGAGGGCCGCGAGGATCACGAAGAACTGCAGCACTTCGTTGTAGATCGCGGACGACAGCCCGCCGAGGGTGATGTAAGCGAGCACGAAGGCGCCGGCGACGACGATCGCCACCCACTGCGGCCAGCCCAGCAGCGCCTCGACGACGATCGCGAGGGCGTACAGGTTCACACCGGCGATCAGGATGGCGGCGAAGGCGAACAGGATCGAACTCAGCAGGTGTGCCCACTTGTCGAAGCGCAGCAGCAGGAACTCGGGGACCGAGCGCACCTTCGAGCCGTAGTAGAAGGGCATCATCACCAGGCCGAGGAAGACCATGGCGGGGATGGCGCCGATCCAGTACCAGTGCACGGTGTAGGCGCCGTACTGCGCGCTGTTGGCGGCCATGCCCAGGATCTCGGTGGCGGCCAGGTTGGCCGAGATGAAGGCGAGACCGGTGATCCAGGCGGGCAGGGAACGCCCGGAGAGGAAGAAGTCGAGGCTCGTCTTCACCGATCTGCGGGCGGCGAGACCGATGCCGAGGACGACGACGAAGTAGATCGCCAGGATCGTGTAGTCGAGCCCGTTGGTGGGGAGCTGGAGCCCGGCGGCGAGAGAGGTGGGGGGCTGCAGAGTCTGCATCAAGCGCTCACCTTGTGTGTGTTCTTCGTTTGGTGTTCTTTGTTTGATTTTGATGGTGACGACTGGGGGGATCGGTGGTTTGATGTGTTTAGTTCTGTGTGAAGCCCGGATGTGGCGTGGATGTACGTACGGATGGAGAGCCCGGCGTGAAGAAGACCTCGACCCGGTTGGCCGACGGTCGTGAGCTCATCTACTACGACCTGCGGGACGACACCGTGCGCGACGCGGTGGACCGCCGCCCGCTGGAGCGCACGGTCACCACTTCGGAGGTACGGCGGGACGTGCTGCTCGGCGACTCGGTGGCGATCGCCTCGCACCGCCAGGGCCGCATCTACCACCCGCCGGTCGACCAGTGCCCGCTCTGCCCGACGACGGGTGATCGCCTGAGCGAGATCCCGGACTCCTCGTACGACGTCGTCGTGTTCGAGAACCGTTTCCCCTCGCTGGCCGGGGACTCCGGCCGCTGCGAGGTGGTCTGCTTCACCTCGGACCACGACGCGTCCTTCGCCTCGCTGACCGAGGAGCAGGCGGCCCTTGTCCTGGAGGCGTGGACGGACCGGACGTCGGAGCTGTCGCACCTGCCCTCGGTCGAGCAGGTCTTCTGCTTCGAGAACCGCGGCGAGGAGATCGGCGTCACGCTCGGCCATCCCCACGGTCAGATCTACGCCTATCCGTTCACCACCCCGCGCACCGCCCTGATGCTGCGTTCACTCGCGGCCCACAAGGAGGCGACCGGCGGGGAGAACCTCTTCGACGCCGTCCTGGAGCGTGAACTCGCCGGTGAGCGGGTCGTCCTTGAGGGTGAACACTGGGTCGCCTTCGTGCCGTACGCCGCGCACTGGCCCTACGAGGTCCACCTGTATCCCAAGCGCCGCGTGCCCGATCTGCTCGGGCTCGACGAGGCGGCGCGCACAGAGTTCCCCAAGGTCTATCTGGAACTCTTGAGGCGCTTCGACCGGATCTTCGACGGGCGGGATGGAGGGAAAGAAGGGGCGGGCGAGCCTCCGACGCCGTACATCTCCGCCTGGCACCAGGCGCCGTTCGGCACACTGGAGGAGTTCGAGGGTGTGAGCAGGGACGACTTCGCGCTCCACCTCGAGCTTTTCACCATTCGCCGCACTTCCGGCAAGCTGAAGTTTCTCGCGGGTTCCGAGTCCGGCATGAGCGTGTTCATCAACGACGTGCCGCCGGAGCGCGCGGCCGAGCGACTGCGAGAGGTAGCGAGTTGATGAGCGGTAAGTACCTGGTCACGGGCGGGGCGGGTTACGTCGGCAGCGTGGTCGCCCAGCACCTGCTGGAGGCGGGCCACGAGGTCACCGTCCTGGACAACCTGTCGACGGGTTTCCGCGAGGGAGTGCCGGCGGGTGCTTCCTTCATCGAGGGCGACATCCGCGACGCCGCCAAGTGGCTGGACTCGTCCTACGACGCCGTCCTCCACTTCGCCGCGTTCTCCCAGGTCGGCGAGTCCGTCGTGAAGCCCGAGAAGTACTGGGAGAACAACGTCGGCGGCTCGATGGCCCTGCTGGCCGCGATGCGCGAGGCCGGCGTCCGCAAGCTCGTCTTCTCCTCCACGGCGGCCACGTACGGCGAGCCGGAGGAGGTCCCGATCGTAGAGACCGCCCGCACCTCCCCGACCAACCCCTACGGCGCCTCCAAGCTGTCGGTCGACTTCATGATCACCAGCGAGGCGGCGGCCCACGGCCTGGGCGCGGTCTCCCTCCGCTACTTCAACGTGGCGGGCGCGTACGGCAGTTGCGGCGAGCGCCACGACCCCGAGTCGCACCTGATCCCGTTGGTGTTGCAGGTCGCGCAGGGCAAGCGGGACGCGATCTCCGTCTACGGCGACGACTACCCGACTCCGGACGGCACCTGCGTCCGTGACTACATCCACGTGGCGGACCTGGCCGACGCGCACCTGCTGGCGCTCAAGGCGGCCACACCGGGCGAGCACCTGATCTGCAACCTGGGCAACGGCGAGGGCTTCTCCGTCCGCCAGGTCATCGAGACGGTCCGCCAGGTCACCGGGCACCCGATCCCCGAGGTCGTCGCCCCGCGCCGCGGCGGCGACCCGGCGTCCCTGGTCGCCTCGGCGACCCGCGCCAAGGAGCGCCTCGGCTGGAACCCGACCCGCGCGGACCTCGCGGGCATCGTCGCGGACGCGTGGGCGTTCGCGCAGAACGTATCGAAGGGTTAGGAGAGAACACGTGGGTGTACTTGAGGGCTTCGAGGAGCTGTACGGCACCGCTCCCGAGGGCGTCTGGGCCGCGCCGGGCCGGGTCAACCTGATCGGCGAGTACACCGACTTCAACGAGGGCTTCGTGATGCCGCTCGCCCTGCCGCACACGGCGGTGGCGGCGGTCTCGCGCCGTGCGGACGGCGTACTGCGCATCCACTCGGCGGACATCGAGGGCCCGGTCGTAGAACTGCACGTCGACGAACTGGCCCCGCGCACGAACACCAGCTGGGCCGCGTACCCGGCGGGCGTGGTCTGGGTGTTGCGCGAGGCGGGTCACCAAGTGACCGGCGCGGACATCCACTTGTCGTCCACGGTCCCGACGGGCGCGGGCCTTTCGTCCTCGGCGGCGTTGGAGGTCGTCACGGCCCTGGCCCTGAACGACCTGTTCGAACTGGGCCTGTCCGGACCGGAGTTGGCCCGCTTCTCGCAGCGGGCGGAGAACGACTTCGTCGGCGTCCCGTGCGGCATCATGGACCAGACGGCCTCGGCCTGCGCCGAGGAGGGCCACGCGCTCCACCTCGACTGCCGCGACCTGTCGATCCGCCAGATCCCCTTCGACCTGGCGTCCGAGGGCCTCTCGCTCCTGGTCGTCGACTCCCGCGTGAAGCACGCGCTGGGCGACGGCGAGTACGCGGAACGCCGCGAGGGCTGCGAGGAGGGCGCCCGCCAACTCGGCGTCCCCTTCCTGCGGGACGTGGCGTACGAGGACCTGGAGTCGTCGTTGGCCCGCCTGTCCGACGAACGGATCCGCCGCTACGTCCGCCACGTCGTCTCCGACGACCACCGGGTCGACCAGGTGATCTCGCTGCTCGACGCGGGCGAGGTCCGCGCGATCGGCCCGGTCCTCACCGAGGGCCACGCCTCCCTCCGCGACGATCTCCGCATCTCCTGCCCCGAGTTGGACCTCGTGGTCGACACAGCGGTCGGCGCCGGCGCCCTCGGCGCCCGTATGACGGGCGGCGGCTTCGGCGGCTCGGCGATCGTCCTGGTCGAGGCCACGGACGCGGACACGGTCACGAAGGCGGTCGAGGAGGCCTTCGCGGGCGCCGGCTACACGGCACCCCGGGTGTTTCCGGCGGTGCCTTCGGCGGGGGCGCGGCGGGTGAGCTGAGAGCGCGGCCGTTCGCTCACCGAAGGTTCTTGATCAGGGTGTACTCCGTGATCCCCGGCGGGTAGTCAGGGATCACGCACACCACCTCGTAGCCCTGCTTCTTGTAGAAGTCCGGTGCCTGGAAGTCCCACGTCTCCAGGCGGGCCGCCGTGCAGGCGCGCTCCTCGCGGGCGATGCGTTCGGCCTCCGCGAGCAGCCGGGAGCCGAGTCCTGCTCCCCGGTGCCGGCCGTCCACCCACAGATACGTCACGTGGAGCCAGTCCGCCCAGGTGTGGCAGACGGCTCCGCCCGCCAGGTCGCCCGAGTCGTCCAATGCCCAGACCTGAAGCGGAACTTCACGTTCGCGAGGGGTTCCGCGCAGGGCCCGGAGCACCGGGGACGCGGCCGTGTTGGTTTCGAGCAGCCGGGCGCGGAGCAGATCACGTCGCTCCTTGTCGACTTCCGTCTCAATACGAAACATGCGGCTCACCATAAACGGGTCGGACAGTCAGTTCTGCAAATTAGCTTCCGCTGCTGCGCCCCGGCCGTACCCTGTGAACAGCACCGGTGGGGGCCGGTGCTGATCAGGGGGCGAGACAAGTCGGGTACGACGCCCGATGTGGGGGTAGCAGTTTCTGCACGGCGGCGGCCGTGCGGTTTCGGCGCTCCCGGGCGTCGTACCCGCAACCATCGCTTCGTCTCCCGACGATGAGGTATCCCCTGCTCCACCAGGAGCCTGGGGAAGGGGGTTTCGTGGTTCGCATCCGAGTCCTGGTCGTCGACGACCATCGCATCTTCGCCGAGTCGCTCGCTGCGGCACTGGCGGCCGAGCCCGATGTCGACGTGTCCGCGGCCGGCAGTGGTCCCGCCGCGCTGCGCAGCATGGAGCGCGCCAACGCCGAGGGCCGCAGATTCGACGTCCTGCTGGTGGACGCCGACCTGGGCGGCAATGTGCAGGGCATCCGGCCCGCCGTGCCCGTGCAGGCGGGCAACGAGGACGGGCTGGTGGACGGGATCTCCCTGGTCGCCGGGGTCCGTTCCGCCCAGCCGAGCGTACGGATGGTCGTACTGGCGGAGAAGGACGATCCGCGCCGGGCCGCGCTGGCCCTGCAGGCCGGGGCGTCCGGCTGGGTCGCCAAGGACTGCTCGCTGTCCAGGCTTTTAACCGTCATCCGAGGGGTGCTTCGCGACGAGACGCACCTGCCACCCGCCCTGCTGACCGGGGTCCTGCGCGAGTTGACGGCCGCGCGCAAGCACCGCACCGAGAGCGAGCGTCTGGTGGAGTCGCTGACTCCGCGGGAGCGCGAGGTGTTGCGCTGCATGGTGGCCGGGCTGGGGCGGAAGGCGGTCGCCGAGCGGTTGTTCCTCTCCCCGCACACAGTCCGGACGCATATGCAAAACGTGCTCGGCAAGTTGGGGGTCCACTCGACCCTCGCGGCGGTGGCTCTGGCGAGGCGCGCCGGGGTCGGACCCGCCGACCTAGCCGGGGATGTTGTCGAACGGGGCGGTCAACTGGCGTAGCAGTCCGGCCAGTTCGCCCCGCTGGGCGCGGGAGAGCTCCGCGAGGATCGCGCGCTCCTGCGCCAGCAGTCCGGCCAGGGCCTGGTCCGCGCGGTCCTGGCCCTCCTCGGTGAGCCGGACCAGCACGCCCCGGCGGTCGCTGGGGTCGGGGAGCCGTTCGACCAGGCCCTTCTTCGCCAGGCGGTCGATACGGTTCGTCATCGTGCCGGACGTGACCAGGGTCTGCGTCAGCAGCTGGCCGGGGGAGAGCTGGTAGGGGCTGCCCGCGCGCCTCAGTGCCGTCAGCACGTCGAACTCCCAGGGTTCCAGGCTGTGCTCGGCGAACGCCAGCCGGCGGGCCCGGTCCAGGTGCCGGGCCAGTCTGCTCACCCGGCTGAGCACCTCAAGTGGCTCCACGTCGAGGTCCGGGCGCTCCCGGCGCCACGCTGCGACAAGCCGATCGACCTCGTCCTCCATGACGATCAGTGTAGTGGTTGTGTCGACATGAAGTCTCTTGATATCAACTAACTCTCCTCAAAGTCTCTTGACATCGAGATAATTCAGGGAGGAGGGTGGGTGCCATGACGACGACTTGGGACCCCGCCCAGTACCTGCGGCACGCCGGCCACCGCGCCCGCCCGTTCACCGACCTCCTCGCCCGCGTCACCGACGTCCCCGGCACCCCACCCCGTATCGCCGACCTCGGCTGCGGCCCCGGCAACGTGACCACCGTCCTCGCCGACCGCTGGCCCACCGCGCACATCACCGGCTACGACAACTCCCCCGAGATGCTGGAGAAGGCCGCCGCCTACGCCGGCCCCACGGCGGGTGGCGGCGACCTCGACTTCGCCCACGCGGACGCGACGGAGTGGGTGCCCGCGCAGACGTACGACCTGCTCGTGTCGAACGCGGCGCTGCAGTGGGTGCCGGGACACCTGGACCGGTTCGGCGACTGGGTCTCCGCGCTCGCCCCCGGCGGCACCTTCGCCTTCCAGGTCCCGGACAACATCGACGCGCCCCTGCACGCCCTGATGCGCGAACTCGCCGCCACCGCCCGCTGGAAGAGCCGGCTCGGGGAGGTCCTCCGGCACGAGGACTCGGTCCACGCACCCGGCGTCTACCTCGACCGCCTGGCCCGCCTCGGCTGCACGGCGGACGTCTGGCAGACGACGTACCAGCACATCCTCCCCGGCCCCGATCCCGTCCTCGACTGGGTCAAGGGCACCGGCCTGCGCCCCGCCCTCACCGCCCTCGCCGACGACCCGGAGGTACGGGACGCCTTCGTCACCGAGTACCGCGACCTGCTCCGCGAGGCGTATCCGACGGCGGAGTACGGCACGGTGCTCCCGTTCCGGCGGTTGTTCGCGGTGGCCCGTAAGGGGGTGTGAGCGGTGATCGCGGCCGTGGACCATGTGCAGCTGGCGGCCCCGGTGGGGTCGGAGGTCGCGCTGCGGGCGTACTACGTCGACACCCTCGGGATGACCGAAATCCCCAAGCCGCCGGTACTGGCGGCGCGGGGCGGGTGCTGGTTCGGGGCGGGGGCGGTGCAGCTCCACCTGGGCGTGGAGGCGGACTTCCGGCCCGCGAGGAAGGCCCACCCGGGGTTGAGGGTCACCGGCATCGAGGCGTACGCGGCCCGGCTGCAGGCTCACGGTGCGAAGGTCACGTGGGACGGGGACCTGCCGGGATATCGGCGCTTCTATTCGGAGGATCCGGTGGGGAACCGGTTGGAGTTCCTGGAGGCGGTCAGGCGGTTCGGCCCAGGTGGGTGACGAGGATCCAGCAGGTCGCTTACCGCAGCCCCAGGATCCGGCGGACCTCGTTGTGGGGGATCCCCGGTTCGAGAGTCCCCTCCGCCTTGCGCCGCCGGTAGTCGGCGACGGCCAGGGAGCCTTCGAGATCCTCTATGGCCTGCGGGGAGACGAGGAACGCGACCACGTTTCCGTCATCGGTCAGGGCGATGGGCTCCCGGTTGCGGGCGACGCGGTGAACAAGATCGTCGAGCTGGGCGGCGGCCTCACCGACCGGGATTTTCGGCATGCCCCTACGGTTCCACAGAGCCGAGCTCACGAGCACCTGATTCAGCTCTTCCGGTGTCCTATCAACCGAGGCTTCGCTTCCAGACCGTCCAGCCCGTGCCACGCCAGGTTCACCAGATGTGCCGCCACCTCCGCCTTCTTCGGGCGGCGGACGTCCAGCCACCACTGGCCGGTCAGGGCGACCATGCCGACGAGGGCCTGGGCGTAGAGGGGGGCGAGTTTGGCGTCGAAGCCGCGGCTCTTGAACTCGCGGCCCAGGATGTCCTCGACCTGGGTCGCGATGTCCGAGATCAGGGAGGCGAAGGAGCCTGTGGACTGGGGGATGGGGGAGTCGCGGACCAGGATGCGGAAGCCGTCCGTGTACTCCTCGATGTAGTCGAGGAGGGCGAAGGCCGCCTGTTCGCAGAGTTCGCGGGGGTGGCCGGCCGTCAGGGAGCTGGTCACCATGTCCAGCAAGCGGCGCATCTCGCGGTCCACCACCACCGCGTAGAGGCCCTCCTTGCCGCCGAAGTGCTCGTACACCACCGGCTTGGAGACCCCGGCCTTCGCCGCGATCTCCTCCACCGACGTGGCCTCGAAACCTTTCGCCGCGAAGAGCGTGCGACCGACTTCCAGCAGCTGGGCCCGGCGTTCGGCTCCCGTCATCCGGGTGCGGCGCGCGCGCCGGGGCTTCTCGTTGCTCGGGGTGCTGCTGGGATCGGTCGCCACGGCGTCAATCATGCCGCCTCCATCGACTCCTTCCGGGGCCGAGAGCTGTCCGGACCGGAGATACGGCGCGAATCGATACGCGAGCGTGACGGCCAGCGCACGTCATAGGCCCAGCCGAGCTGCTCACACCAGCGGATGATCCGTGCCGAGGAGTCCAGCTGGCCGCGCATCACACCGTGCCGCGCGGACGTCGGGTCGGCGTGGTGCAGGTTGTGCCAGGACTCGCCGCAGGACAGGATCGCCAGCCACCACACGTTGCCCGAGCGGTCACGGGACTTGAAGGGGCGCTTGCCGACCGCGTGGCAGATCGAGTTGATCGACCACGTGACGTGGTGCAGCAGCGCCACCCGGACGAGCGAACCCCAGAAGAAGCCGGTGAAGGCGCCCCACCAGGACATCGTCGCCAGACCGCCGATCAGCGGGGGCAGCGCGAGCGAGAGCATCGTCCAGAAGATGAACTGGCGGGAGATCGCGCGGATCGCCCTGTCCTTGATCAGGTCCGGCGCGTACTTCTCCTGCGGGGTGCGCTCCTCGTCGAACATCCACGCGATGTGCGCCCACCACAAGCCCTTGATCAGCGCCGGCACGGTCTCGCCGTAGCGCCACGGCGAATGCGGGTCGCCCTCCGCGTCGGAGAACTTGTGGTGCCTGCGGTGGTCGGCCACCCAGCGGACCAGCGGGCCCTCGACCGCCATCGACCCGGCGATGGCGATGGCGATCCGCAGCGGGCGCTTCGCCTTGAAGGAGCCGTGCGTGAAGTACCGGTGGTAGCCGATCGTCACGCCGTGGCAGCCGAGGTAGTAGAAGAACACCAGCAGGCCGAGGTCCAGCCAGCTCACCCCGCCCCAGCTCCAGGCCAGCGGCACCGCCGCGGCCAGCGCCAGGAAGGGGACGGTGATGAAGAGGAGGAGTGTCAGCTGTTCCAGCGACCCCTTTTTCTCGCCGCCCAGGGTGGCGGCGGGCAGCGGAGTGCCGTCGTCGTTCGCCCGCGGGGCGTCGTCGATCACATCGGAGCTCGTGGTCATGGGCGTCCCCTGTGGGGTTCGGAGGTGGAGGCGGAGCGTCGGACGGCGGGAGCCGAGTATGAGTTCACCATGGACTTCCCTACGGTTCCGTAACCTACGGCAACGTAAGTATGGCAGTGCGTCGACCGGTGGACGAAGCCCGTGAAACCGCGCGTCAGAGTGGACACCTATCCTTGGTGTCGGTCGGACAGCGCGGTCCGCTCTGTTTTCTTCCCGGATGTCCGTCCCCTATGCGACAGCCGCCGCGGGACCGCCGTCCGGGTTCCCTCCAGACGAGCTTCAAACACTGCAAGGAGCCGCACCTGTGAGCAGTGCCGACGACCAGGCCACTACGACCAACAATGAGCTGCGCGCCGACATCCGGCGACTGGGCGACCTGCTGGGCGAGACCCTCGTCCGCCAGGAGGGCCCCGAGCTGCTCGAACTGGTCGAGAAGGTCCGCCGCCTCACCCGGGAGGACGGCGAGGCCGCCGCCGAGCTGCTGCGCGGCACCGAGCTGGAGACCGCCGCCAAGCTGGTCCGCGCCTTCTCCACCTACTTCCACCTGGCCAACGTCACCGAGCAGGTGCACCGCGGCCGCGAGCTGCGCGCCCGGCGGGCCGCCGAGGGCGGTCTCCTCGCCCGCACGGCCGACCGCCTCAAGGACGCCGACCCCGACCACCTGCGCGAGACGGTCAAGAACCTGAACGTCCGCCCGGTCTTCACCGCGCACCCCACCGAGGCC
>Ga0307511_10000466_pt1 | contig 43864 bp, 50 predicted proteins | sample 13_EM_MG_FD_200266 | JGI IMG/M metagenome (GOLD analysis project Ga0307511, IMG submission 200266) | Populus trichocarpa ectomycorrhiza microbial communities from riparian zone in the Pacific Northwest, United States - 13_EM | ecosystem: Host-associated > Plants > Roots > Unclassified | place... | reverse complement strand
CGCGAATTACCGAGGTGGACTTGGCACGCGCGTCGTGATTTGTGGACCGTTCCTCTTGGTCTTGCGAGGGCGAACTGGAGGGATTCCAACTAGACCTCCGAGGACCTGCCGCTCTTTATACCAGGAAAAATTATACCAGGAAAAATGGACTGTACGAGTGCACTGCAATTATCTAAGCCCCGATCCCAGAACCCTCCTCCTCGGCTATCCGGTGGAGGTTCGACAGACGAGCACGGCAACATGGCCCGCACGCCCCACGTTCGCTCAAGACCAAGACCCTTGTCACCTGCCACCGAGATCACCACCCCCACGACACCCCCTAAGTACACACCCTTCTCCCAATCTACCGTAGCTGGTGATGGAAATCACGTCCACACCACGCTGGATACTTAAGGTCGCCTACGCAATTTGTATTCATAAACCTCGTTGCCTCCTCACCCAAATCTCTACAGGGGGAGAGAAGCGCTCGTCAACCTTCTGGATGGCCTTTTTCACCAAGATCACAACGGAACATCTGAACATTTCTATCGGAAGTTTCCCTACCAAGCCTGAAATTTGAACCACAACACAGCCTCCCAACCTCATTATGGGGTTAAGACCCCACCTCGTCCACGCACCGACGACCAGATGTCCATGTGGTCCATGACGCGAAAATTCGAACGTCTTGTGTGTGATTTCCCCAACGGCCTTTCACCATGCCGCGTGCCGGTCAATCCGTCTCCCGTAAATCCGACAATGACATGGAAAGACGTCGTTCACACGCGCCGCCGACATACATACCTGTGCCCGACTCGCTCGCTGCGCGCTACACAGGAAACGGGGACCACGACGGTAGCATCTCGGCAGCGGAAATTCCACAGTTCCCATATACACCAATTTAAAGCCAGTGCAGAACAACAGCGGAATCCAGTGCTCCCGCAGTGATACCCACCATAGGGTTACCTAGTCCGCAAAGCAATTGATCGGACTGCCTGACGCCCGCCGATCAAGGCCCCTCCTCAACCGGGCTCCCAACCGAGAATGCCCCAGTGATCGCCGAGCACGCCTTTTCAGTTTTCTAGAATGCGACCGCAAATCCCCAGAAAGAACAAGGTCCTCTTCCCGTTTCTCCGTATCGCCACAACGAGTGTCTCCACGGTTACGCCCCCTGGTAAAACATCGACAATAAACCGACAATTCGTTCTGGAACATCCATTGTTCACCGCTCACATAACCTATCAGTGTTCACGTATGAAACAAGAGAGCCCAGAAAACTTGGATAGAACGCACCCGAGTACCGTGTACACAGACTGAGTGACTAGCACTACCGGCTTTAGTATCGCACGGCCTCCAAGAAACCCAGGGGCCTAGGCGCCGTGAATGGTGTCCCATTCCAGGTCACACCACTAGCGCTTACATTATAATGCCCCCTGGGATATGACCCCATATACCAGGGGTCATTTATGACCGTGGGGCGTCAGACAGAACAACAAGCGCTCCATTGAGGCACGTCATCTCTGCACGGGGGCCGCTATATCAGACCCCAACCGTGTCCCTTGAACCATGTTTCTGGTGCGTGCTTATATCCCCGTGTACGCACCTTCGCGTTCATGTGTAAAAATCGCCAAGGTGCATGAAACCTGAATCAAGAACCCACGTCCTAAACGTACCCATACATGCACGACGCGAAATCATACATGCGAGAGATTGAACACGTTGTTTAGACTGCGGCGAGGAGCACACCAGAACCGCACCACCCCGGCTGTGCCCCCACTCCAAGAGATAAATCACCCGGTCTCTATCATACCTTACACATCCCCCAAGATGACGCCCCACCCGCCAGCAGCATCACACCAGGACTCCCCACCGAAACAACGTTCTTCCTGCATCGCTATCCGCGGCCACACAATCTTGGCGCCCTTGGGGGCGACCCAAGATCACCCTCCAAGCCCATTCCCTCGGACACTCAAACCTGGGTTGCCTTCACTTCCACAAATGAAGACGTGGATTCGGAAACCCCCCCATTTGAATCGACGGCGTAAGGCTCGGCCTCCTTCACCACCACCTTCGCGTCCTTCTCTCCCTCTCCGTCCACTTTCTGGTCACCCGCAACGGCGGGAGGGGGCGGAGGGGGGATCCCGGCAGCAGCCCACAAACCACGGAACGTGATTAAAGACGCCGCAAGCCCTAAGACCGCTCCGGTTACCTAGAACGCGTATCGCCGAAAAGACATGATCGGTCAGCTCATCCAGAACACCTCAAATGAGAGCGGGACGGGGAACGAAGGCGCGAGATGGAGATGCGCCAATAGAAGCCCCCGATCAGACGAGGTCGATCAGAACAGATGGACCGTCGAATGCACCGGGACGAGTGCTCCGACAGGTGGCAGTCGTGTGCAACGGCGATTCCAAAGGGAAAGTCACCTTTACGGTCGTGTGACCTTGCAGTCCTGGAACCTCCGCAAGCGGAAGCCAAGACCGAGCGTGCGAGAACGACGAGCCTTCATCGCCCCAATGCAGGGGCGATTGAACGCTCCCCGTAGTCCCGTCCACATACATTCCCCTCGGACTTTCGGCTCCTGTGAGCACAACAACGTACGTGTCACCACGGCGGGCGGACTAAACTGAAATTCCGAACATCTGCATCGAAAGGTCGCATCGCCCCCAATAGCGCAGCTGGTTAATATGCAAGCTACGCCAAAAACGCTCACAGTGAAACACATCCCAACTCTCCCACAAGCTGACGAGCATGCGAAAGTGAGAGGGGGGTATAGGTAGATGTGTATCGTAACCGGTGACGAGACTAGCCGGGACCCGTCCCAGCTGTACCCGTCATATCGGGACTGCGTCGAATGGAACGGGAAGTCTGATCGGTTCGGTGGTTAGACCTCCCGACACTGCCTCCTACCTGAGGTCGACAACGACACGCAAGGAACCGAAACAGAACATTCAAAGTTTCAAACAGTGGGATAACAGGACTCACGTCATTTAGTAGAATCCCAGATTCCAGCGACCTGTCGAGGGAGGCAAAAAGCGGAGAATTAGCGCTCCACCCAAAGCCGGCAACCATCCATCAAAAGATCGTCACACGGAAAGTTAAAAAAATGCCCGGAAAGTAGAACATGTGCACCCGATCTCGGGAGAGCAGTATAGGGATCATCGGCTTGTAGCATCAGTCCGTACTGGGGGTCCACCCGACGAACCGAGCGGGAGTTGAGAGCCAAGAGTAAAGTGGGAAGATTAAATGAGCAAACGTATCCAAAGCGCACCACTAGCACGTGATGATCGGCACAGCCCAGGGAAAGAGGAAGGAGAGTTCACCTCTTCCTCTCCCCACCAGCCCACCAATTCTGATTGGAAGAATTTTCGGATGCAATAAATGTCGAATCATTGGCCCATGAAGGGAAAACTTGCCTATCGCGGAAGACAAGAAAACAAGAAGAGCCAAGGAGTGGTGGGAAGGTGGCTGCATCCACGAGGACACAACACCTGGCACACGGAATTTGTAAAGAGAGTGCACAGCCCGATAAGCCGCCTGGCGAACCAGTCGCTAGTCAAGCTTTGGTAGCTCATGATTAGGGTCGAGGGCTCAACGTGCGTCACATACGACCCCCCAAAACGAATAAAAGACGAAACGAAAGAGGGTCGTGGAAGTCGACGTACCAGTGGAGAGCTCCAGGGAACCTGAACGTGTTGTACGCCGTAGCGAGTACATGGGCGTCCCAGCTGTACTTGAGCTCGGTCTTCTCGGCGTTGGCCTCGACGCTATTTGCATTGGCCTTGCTCAAGGATTTTTCTTTCGCGTGTAAAAGCCCAGATCGCTCCTTCAACCGGAAAAACTCGAGAACGATATACGCGAGGTAGAACCTGCAGGAAGCCTGCGACAACTTCTTCGCGTTCAATCCCACAGTTTTTCCGAGAAATGGGAGGGTGATCGCAGCCGGAATGATGTCGTGAACGCGCAGGTAATACAACTGTTCAGTTGGAAAATACGCAAGCATCGTGAAAATTTGCCAGCGTTCGAGTTTCAGCAATCTCAGGGTCGCAGGGGGGTACTTGGAATGCGAGAGCAGCCATTGAATGATTGGCAAAATTCCTACAAAACCAAAAATCAGTTTCGTCCCATCACAGTTTTCCCAATAACGGGTTGGGATGAACATTCAACCACGTCCAAAACCCACCCCAGACACGGAACAACATGCGAGAATCTCCGATCAACGGTGCAAGCCCAGCAAGGCGTCCTCCAACGCTACTGACGTCGGACTTCCTAAATCCGGCCCTATGCTGTAACCGCGCGCCCAGGTGCAAGAGTGGGATTACGATTTTCAACAGGTGTGAAAGGATCTAAAGGATGTGAAAGATGGGTCGAAACGGCGGCCATATGTGGCGTTCGGCGGTCAGCTCAAGAACGAAAGTACAGCCCCGGACTTGATGCGTACCTCGAGGAAGTTACTAATGCGTCGTGACGTGTAAGCACGATGTGCAGCAGAAGAGAACGAGCGGGGGAGTCGTAAACTCACTCAGTTCCCTTCCATGTGCCCAAATACTGTACAGCTTGATTCAGGTTCACCGCCCCAGAGGCGGTCAGTTCAGCCAGTTTGTTGTCCTTCTTGTTGACCATGATATCGTAGCTCGTGGTGGTTACTCAGCGCTCGAGTCGGGATGCGGGGTGATATCAGCTGGAAAGCTCGGGCACGTGGGAAGGAATTGTCGGGGAACCGCACGGTATAGTTTGGTAACCGGATTACCGGGCGTGCGAATTAATTACGTAACCCCGTCGATCCCGACCTCACAACACGACGCGGTTTTTTTTCTTCCTCAGAACAATCGTGGGGACACCAAAGTTCGGACCTGGTAGATTTCTACACTTCTTGTCCGCGTTCCAGTCCCCTAGAACGACGTGTTTTCTGTTCGAAATCTTCGCGGTTTATGCCTTCGTCTTGTTGGGACCGAGCTTCCTCCGTATTGCGAACTGATCCTGGGTTGGCCGATCTGGAGGCTTCTCGCTCCTCGCGAGCTGAGAGGCCCATGACTGACGTTCAGTCAGGGTTGGAAGGAGGGTTCATGTGGTTCTGGGCGGGGGGAACCTACATTTCTCTACACTACTGGTCTGTTCTTTTTTTTGCTAGCCTCTCCGTCCCGAAATTGTATCATATCACCGAGTTCACCATCACCACCGTCGCCGCCACAATTCACCGGCCTGCAATCAGATTACCTCCTCTCGGGTTACATCCACCGTACCGCACCTACTAGCTTGCGCCACAGTATCCTATCTGACCTCGTGGGATACATGCCTTCCACGGGACCGCGAGCCACCAAGAGGACTGGCGCCCGCGGACATTCCCGACCGCCTTACCTCTCTTGACAACGATCCTAGGACGCTCTGAGTAGATCTTTCACGAGTGACAGAAAACGTAGATCGTCCTGGACGTTCCGACTCATCCTCAGGTGTTTGCCGTGGATTCAGAATAACAACGAGGCCGAACGTCCACCCCCCCGGAGAGCGCTTATATGTCCTATGGGTGTCCAATCTGCCTGTCAGTGGCTTCAGATCACGCACGTGTATATCGCACGCGGGGTACGCACAGCCATCGCGTGGTGGTACGTCTACCGGCGCTCTCGGCCTCGTTGGCCCTATCACAACTAGGCTAACGGGAAGACTCAGGGATCCGTACGGCTTAAATACCTCTGAAGTCCTATGACACCGAATTCTGATACTGCGCGTGCCGTGCATTTGCGGCATGGTGCAACCAGAAAATGTCGCTCCCAACAGGCGTTTGGCCAGGCTATCGCGCTACCATAGTTCGAAGGGATCTGCCGGGGTCATGGTCCAGCGGAGACCAGCCATTTCCTAGGAGTCCACCATCATAAAGAACCGAGGCAGATAAAAGTCTTTTAATCATATCTTCAACTACCTTCGCTCTAGGGGCGCTCTGACAGCTACTCCCTGTCTACGTGGGCCTGAGTTCCCGAAGCACGACTGGCGTCTATCCGATTAGATGCCGGCAATATGCGGCATCCGTCATTGTCTGGTAGGATCGAGAGGGGAACTATATCTATACGCCGGGGATATCCTAGAACGATTTGAAGGTCCAGTCTTCCATAGACCCAATAAGCCAGGCCTTATGATATGGCTATGTACATGGACGCCAACTACGTACCACTTCCAGTAACGGCGTCGAACTTCATCGATCGGCGATCACCTGGGTGACTCTGCTTCCGTTCCGTTCCCACCGTTTCAACATCCAACGTTCGACTGTGCCCCATTTCGCTCATGGATTCAGTCACTTGGCCGCTAGCACAAATACCTCTACGATTCTCGTCATCGCACGTCCTCGTCTTGATATATCTCTGTGGCTCGCTTATCGCTCCCGTTCAATCCGGCACATCACCCGAAGGCAGTTCCTGTTCAACTACAAACAACCGAATCGACAGGCTCTCGCACAGGTTTATAGATGACTGCGACGATAAGACGTTCTGCTCCGCTTCTATCAACGGTACCTGTATCCCGAAGAGATGCAGAACGGACGTGTTTCCATTTGGATACAAGGAAGGGGACGCTCTTCCCCCTTTATGTGACTCTAGTTCGTTTTGCCCTGATGAAGGAGGTGGCTGTAGACCGCTCGTTGGATTTGGACAACCTTGCCAGTTGAATCAGGACCGGCAGTGTGCTCCGCCGCCCAACTGGCAGGAACTTGGGAGCGATTGGAACTTCAACGGGAGCTTATGTCTTGGATCTACTTGCTCGTGTGTTTCATCTATCAGACTCTCCTCGCTATCATCTCGGGTTTACTCAACGTGTTCCTGTGTCGCTGTGTCGAAGATACGCGAGCGTCGCGCTCGGACAACCGTGTTCGGTAGATTCCACCGATTACATCTCCCCCGGTCCAAACGGCCAAGAATTCATCACCACGGTCACCCGCCACAACTGCAGAACTCCTCAACTCTTTTGCGACCTCGTATCCCACCTGTGCGAAGCAACAAAACCGCCGGGTTCCCAATGTGGTTACGACCAAGAATGTCAATCGGTATGTCACAACGCCTCTGCGACGAGAACGAGCGGACCCTTTCCAACGCCCAATTTTACCCAAGTACAACTGCGAATCCCAGAGCAAAACCTGTGTTATACCTCCTGAAGAACTCAGAAGCGTCCCGGTCTGGCAGTACACCTTGATCACCTTCACGATCTTCCTCAGTGTGTCACCGATTCCATCTTGACTCTCAACATTCCCTGATCACGTCCGCGCATCCCCCCGCCCAGTAATGGTCACAGCATTAGGCACATTAGTCTTCATTCATAGGCGTCAACGACTCCGACGCCACCAGGTACTGAGAGACTACTACTTTGAACAGATGGAGTTGAGTCGCGCTCATAACAATCCCTGACGGCGGCTTACTCGGCTACCTGCATATTTCCAACAGCTTCCGCCGGTCCATCGCCGCATTGCACAACGCAGCTGCGGGCGGTCACTCAAGAACGAAGGAGCAATAAATTCAGCCCCGAACCTCGTCAACGTACTAGGATTCTTGGGCGGGGGTAAAATAGGTAGTAGTGTGCGGAAAAGATACTCAGCAATGATACAAGTGCCGTGGTATATTGAGCAATGTCCGTGAAATCGCCATTCTCGTCTATGCCTCCAAGTCCTCGTGTATCCTTCCTGGGAACCTTTTGACTCGCCATCGGCGATAGGGTTTCCACCGTTTCACACTGGAGTATTCCCCACTTTCTCGACCTCTGAGATCGATTTTCTCCGATTCGGTTCTTCTGGCACGTAAGGTGCCTTAAACAACGAGCCATCTATGAAGGCTGGGATACTGCGCGTGAACATCCACAGCCACAAAATGAAAACAACACCTTCGAAACAAGGAGTCAGATTACCAAGTAGACAAACGCGTGTCAAAAACACTTACAACACCAGAACGCGCCGAAAACGCGATAAAACGGGCTATCCAGGACCTTAGCCAGCTGGACGGACAAAATGGCAAACGTCCCGTGAGGGAAGACCATTCCCCAATACGCCATCGAGAAGGGAACTTTCCCTTTCCTCACGACGGAAAAGATCGACATGACTGCCAGTATGATCCACGCAATTCCCATCGACCAGAGTATAAATGATCCGGCAAAACACACCGCGAAGATCATTTGACCGGCTTGTCCGATGAATGGATATTGGCTTCCGAAATGGAGAGGGAGGAGTTCCGCCAAATTTTCGCCATTGACTAAAAGCGAATACCCGCCCTGCCCGAGCGGTCCTGAATCAGGGGTATCAAAACTTCAGCAACCGGAGCGGTTCTCTAAACTGCCCTATGCTTACCTAGTACGATGAACGCGGAAAGAATCAACGTAATATCAGGGGTCCCATATGTAATGAGGCGGAGCAGATAAACGGTTATGATCATGAGGGCAAACGAAAGCCCAATGAGGACCATCACGAGCGAGAAGGTCGTAGTGAGTAGTGACAATGCGACGGAATGAGGGCGCAGGGCCTTCGCCATGAGTCCGCCCGTAGACGACGCGACAACGAGGGTCACCACGGGGAGCAGCCACACTGCCGTCATTTTCGCCAGTGACTGTTCTTGACGAACGATCCTGCGGAAGTCGGGACGGGTGAGTTTTCCCGAAATGAACCAGCGTGATAAAAACCCACATAATGTATAGCATACCGAAAGCAATAATGTATGAGGCCGCTGAATCCAGCCACCAGAACCACCACAGGGCGTACATGAATGAATTACCGCCCCAACCCCATTGTTGATTCAGGGCCTAAGTCGTGTCATTAAGAGGGCCCGGAGAGACGAATGAAGAGACTCACGAGGCCAGCGTTTATCAACGTTGTAGCACCCATGGGGAAACAACCGATGAACAGGCTCTGAGTGGGGTGGTTCAACATTAGTCCCCAAACCTGACACGAACGAAGTGAGGCTCAACACTAGTTTCATTCGGTGAACACGTACCTCGGGGAACATAACATATCTCGCAACCGTACACCCACACACGAAGATAAAAAGGACGAAATTGAGGACGAAAATCGCGAATCCTAGCCATTGTAGCGGAGGGGTGCCACCGCCATAGGGAAAATTGGTCAACAAGGCGGAGGTGATCCCTGTTCCCATAATAACTGCATGCCAGGCCCATGTAAAATGACTGTATGGAAGATCCGGGCCGGGTATTAGGATCGCGCGAAGTTCCGAAGGGCGGTGTATGTGGACGCACCGTATCCGTTCTCTCCAGGGTTTAGACGGATTCAAGGGAAAACCGTGGGGCATTGGGTCGGATGGGAGGAAGGTCCCTGGTGGATTTGTCGGGGGACGATGACTCGTGATGGGGGGATGGGGATGTGTCGTCAATCTTCGCCGGACCTATATACGAGCAACGAATTCCGAATTCAACACGTGAGGAAGTAACATGCTGACAAAAATGTTGAACGACGAGGGTCCCCAATCGTGGTAGTCATCCGAGGTTGCCCACTGAGGCTGAGATTGACCACCTTCGGCTTCGTCGTCGACTTTGAAGGCGCAGTTGCCATGCGTTTGCAATCCGCGGCCGGGGGGCGGAAGACGTCGGGTAATGTGACCGTGGCGAGTTCCGATCCTGATGTCATCCCGGCTTGCTCACGTGCGTCCTTGGACAGAGGATCGGACCTAAGTAACAGAGTACGAGCGCTGAAAATCCCGTTTGACACCCCACCGAGGGTGGTGGAACCAGCCTGATTTCCCTTTCGACTCTTCAAGGATGGTACACGATGACTTAGTTATTTTTACCATGGCAAGACGAGGTTGGCAACGTTTCAATCGATTTCAACCATCGGGATTGAGTAAATGTATGACCATAGTCCTAAAGGCCCCATGGCCATCCACCGTATGGTGAACGGGAGGCCGCAGGAATGGTTTGCATTTCACCTTGTACTTTTTCCTTTTCGTTTCTGTCGTACGGAGGTTTTCTCATTCCCGGCCCAACCTGTTTCAAGATTGCATACTAAGAGCTTACACATAGACACGGTTCCTATCGTCGTCGTTATAGTAGAAGGGCCGGAAAGTACATGGCGCCATACCAGCGAAAGCTGGTGTAATATCGACCCCTTGCGCGGCCTGATCCTTCTCAACACGATTAACAGCCCTCGCCCGTACGCACCGTGGACTGGGGACCTCTAACTTTGGATGCAAATTACCGATAGAGTAGTCAATGTTATCGAGCTGGTGTTACGTTCGGACCAAGAAGGGGTCCAGACGGGACCGGAGGGGACGCCGGTGTGGGCAAAGTAGCCCAATTCGTGCTCTTCCCCGTCTCTATCGAAGTTCTGGTGGTGAGCCCCACCGGAACGAGCGGCACCCCGACCAACAAGTCAGAGGGGGCGGGAGTAAATCAGAGGACGGGCCGAGATCCACGGGTCCTTCCAGATGGGAGTCTCCCCAACTCTGAGGGGAGCTTTCGAGTTCCCAGCAAGCGACCCGGGTGTGTTGAGAAGCCGCTGAGGTCTGAGGGTGCTCGTGATCAGGGAAGCCCAGAATAAGTATAGCACAATCGTGCGAAACCGAAGGTCCGGTCGGTCAAATTCAGTTGAAAGTTGCTCGATTATGATTATTGCAACCTACCCTAGCACGATGCCGTCAAACCTCCAGCAATCCCCCAACCTGCTCCCATTTGGTGAGGCTGTTAGTGGATTTTCGACGTGGGCGCACTCCTCGCATCTCCCACCGACTGTGGTTGTCTACGGAATGGTCGTTCCTTGGACGCCCTGAACCGTTGGGGTGCACGGCGTGATATCGTCTGATCTTTGGCAGCGGCGTCCGGTTCCTTAACCGAGCCTTTCGCGGTCTGGATGTTCAACGTCGGAGTGGGGATGAGGCCGTGAGATAATGGTGTGGATACATACTCACCGGCTTGGGCGCGGCCAGGTCGAACGCGATCGATCGATATGTGACAACCCCCCTGTGACGGTCGTGTATCTCCGGCCAGAACTTGGCGTCGCTTCTCCCCAATCCATCCTCTCGACCGATTCTCTCCTCGACGACCGGGATCGTCGCATTGATTTTGAGAGCCAGTCCCTGTTTCCAAGTGCCGTTTGCAATGGTGGATATACATGTACCGGTGACCACCGCACAGGTGAGTGACATAAGACCACGGACCGGTCCTGCACTGCGACCTAACACTTGCATTTGTCCCAGCCCATGAGAAGGGAGGGCATCATCCACAAAATCCCTGTCGAAACCCTCCTCAAGATCCTCCAACTCGTCGCACCTCCACGAACCCGAGACGGCTTGTACGACCTCTTGGAGTTGACGCACGTTTGCCGGTTCTGGAGGATGGCACTCATCAATCAACCTCGCTTATGGTCCTCCATCTTTATAACACACAAGGATTGTCGGGAGTTCGTCGAGATGTGCCTCGAAAGGAGTCGTTCCGTTACCTTGGATATTACGATGAATGCCAGCATGTGGGGACCGGTCGACCCGGGGTGTACGTGCGACGAGGATAGACGCGAGAGGCTCCTCCCAAGCGAGAGTGACCCTTGTGAACGCCACTTCGTATTCGAATCCCTTGCAACACCCTTACACTCAAAGCGCATCCGCACACTCAACGTCGATTTTTACCACCCAGATGACCTCCCCCACAAGGATACTATGGAGGTCTCGTTGGGGAGTTGTCGGTTCTTTACTTTGTCTTTCCCCCAACTCACCGACCTCGGACTGAATAGCCTGTGGTCCGGGCACACCAGCCACCTTTTCCGCATCCCACCCTTCACCCCCACTCTACGCTCCCTGTCCTTTGCGGGGCCCTGGGATGGCGCTTTCACACAGGTCAACAACCTGACCTCCTTGGTGCTCAAGGATCATGGAGATGAGCTCTGCATAGACACCTTTCGGTTGTTTCTGTCCGGTAACCAATCCCTCGAGTCACTCTCGCTGGACATCACGTCATTCGATGGCGACACGAAGGGCCCCCCTGTCGACCTTCCCAACCTCAAGTTATTTAGCGTCAACCTTTGTCCTATGGTCCTGTCGATAATCATTCGTGTCCCTGCCCTCCGACGCCTTTCATCCCTTCGGGTCTTCTATGAAGCGGACAATCTGGAGGCGGTTAGACTACTCGCTACCGGGGACGAGATCACACTTAACGTCGTTTCCGCGGGGGATGACGTCGCCGAAGTATGGCAGGACCTTGTTGGATATGGACAGCCAACCATCGGCCACGTTAATCTCCATGGTTATCCAGGAATTGGCTGTGTTGCCCCCGGCAGCAGGGCGGTCTTTCTGCTGTTGGCAGATGCTCACACCCTGGAGGTTGGCCGCGACTATCTCACGCTCTGGTACGATGGCTTTTTGGGGGACTTGAAGCAGCTTGGGCCGCAATTGAAGACCATCCGTTTTGAGGTTTGGGAGGAGGTGGAACCGCTTGGGAGAGTGGGATATGAGGATGAAATGTACGGACGCGATCTTCTGGTCAGTATAGAGGAGCTGGTCAGGGACCGGTTTGAAAATGGTCGCCCGTTTTCCGCTGTCGAGAGGTTGGTGGTTTGTGAGAGTGAGCGGAGTAATAGGCAGCAGGATTATGTGTGGAGGTGCTTTTATGACGATTGCAAACTTGGTCAGTATGTTCGATCGGTCTAGGTATCCAGTTCCGTTTCACACGGATCATTCGTCCCGCCTTGCGTCTTTGTACTGTCTTCTCCCTCAAACTTAGTCGGAGGATTAATCGATAAACGGTTGTCAACTTAGTTCGTCCGTTCTCTCAAGTGACGTAGTGACTGCTGGTAGAACCCACAAAGAAAACCCGCACCCCCATGCCATTCGTCGACTGGGCGAAGCTCATACGCTGGTCGTTTCGAAACCGGTAATAGGTTACACACACGAGATAGATACTAACAAGAGAGAGATTCAAGGATGGGGGTTTGAAACCAAAATTAAATGGGCCGGGACAGGGAACAGTAACCACTGAAGGGTCGGATTCGGAAGATCCTCAAACCTTGCCATCCAGATGGAAATTGGTCTTGACCGCAGCCCCAAGCTCGCCGGGGTTGTTTCCATACCCAGCCGCCGAATTCTTGAGGCAAGTACAAAGAGGGATACCATCGTCACCCGTCAGTTCCCCTTGCCCCCTAACGTTGAACAGACTGGTGTGTCCAGTGGTGATAGCGCGGCTCGTCAACGCGCTCCCGTTGGCGACCCGTTGAATGATGAGCAGTGGAGCGATCACCTGTCCGATCCATCGTCGCATTAGACAACTGGCCCAGAGATGGCTGTCGTGGGAAAGCACGAACCTGAATCTCTGCAAGGATTGGGAAGAAGATATTCACAACGCAGCTTCCGATGACGTGAATATTGGGATTAGAAGTCGGGCTGTATATGACCACGGCCAGAGCTCCGACAACCAACACTGAGCTCACGGCGAAAATGGCACAAGACTCAATGAGCATGGTAGGGATTGTCTTGTACAATCCATTAATTCCAGCTAGAGACCCGGTGGCAGTCCGGATGTTCCTGCCGTGCAGGGCGAGCCGGATGACGATCATCAGGGTGAGGAGGACATTGAGTGAAACCGAGATCGAATGGTATGGAACACTGAACTCGGGGAGTCCGAGGCCGGTATAGATAATACTCCAGTTGTACTGGAAGTATAGTGTCACAATACCCGTTCCTACATGAATGGATTAGTCCGGAGCGCTGTGGCGGGCTTGTGGAAAGGTGGAATGTGTACCCAAAGAGGCAAGGTACATGAGGCAGGGAAGGGCGATAGCCCAGAGGTTCGTGGAGTAGATAACGTAGCAGCGGTAGATCTAGGAGTGGAGTAGGCATTAGACACCCGGGCGAGTAGGCATGGCATCAAACAAAGAACTAACCAGAAGACCATCCGCTAGCCAATTGTTTAAGTTGAACATAACATTGGGGACAAGGCCGAGGGCCGTTGTGCGAACATCCAGCAGGTAGCTAAGCGGCCCGGAGACGTCATATGTGTCGCTGGTGTCGCTGGGGATGTCTTTGCGGTTGTCGATGAAGGAAATGGATTGAATGTGGAGGTTCATCGCGGTGTACACGGTCACAAACGAGACCATGACCACGGTGTGGAATATGAGCCACCGTTTGATGCCCTCCTCTCTGCGATGGGCGGGGTTGAGGAGCGCCACCATACAATGGAAGAACAGCAAGGTGAGTAAACCTAGGATAAACCGAGCAACCGAGGTAAGTGTGCATAGAGGAACGTGTGGGCGGGGGTACCGTAGAGAATCGAGCCAACGAAGCTCCCAGCAAGCGAAGCCTTCTCCATAGTGTAGTCATATTTTGAGATCTCTGGGGCGCTGGGGCTATTGGACCACGGCTGGTCAGACAGGTCTGTATGTTTACGGAGGGATTATGGCGGAGAGGAGGGAAACGGGGAAAAGAAAACTTGTCCCCTCATGTATCAGGAAAACATGCCTTGCGATGCATGCGCTTGTAGCGATTATACGCGCTTGCGCGTTCGAGCCCAAGCTTATATGCGCTTACACGTCTGGCGCTGTGATCGAGGGGCAGGCAGAATCCAAGTTCCGAGGAAAATGACGCTAGTGGTTGTCCGTTGATTAGCGTATCAGACCTTTTAAACAAACTAGCGGACGATTGGCGAAGAGTCTGGCTGCTTGCGGATGAAAATGTTTCTCCTCCACCCATTCCTGTCATCGGGGTCAGGCGTGAACTGTACACGTCAGCCCGGTCGGTCTCCCGCAAATACTGTATGGGTAAAGTGGTAGAAATACATGGTTTACGGCTATTGAAGGGGAAAGCAAAATACATCGGGAAACCTGCAAATGGGCCTCTGGTTGCTTTTGTGGCTTTTGACGGCCTCCAAAGCCAGTAAAGTCACCGAAAGCCGTGAAACCGAAAGCCATAAAATCAATCCAGTGAGAACCCGGACCGAGTCGGAGTCCCGCAAAAGCCAATCCCTCGTCATCAAAAGTTCACCAACAACCACTCGAGAGTCGTTCGCGCTGTTGTCCGTCAGGCGAGAGTGAAGGTAGGTGTTGTATTTGAGCAGCAATGTGATATTTATTCTAAACGCGGATCGCTTTCTGGAGTCCGTTCCGTCGCTGGTCGAAGAATCTGCCTTTGTGCAACCACAGCCGCTCGCAATGGCAGAAACATTGGTGAACACCACTCGGTGGGCGGCGTAAGTCCGCAGACTGGTGTTGCACGGTGAACCGCCACTCACGCTTTCCCCAGTTCAATGGAGCACGGGGCCCCATCCACGAAATCCCCGCCGAAATTCTCATCGTACATCCACGCACCCGAGAAGGCGTGCGCAGACTCTCGAAGTTGAAACACGTTTGCCGGTTCTGGAGGGCGATACTCATCAACCAACCGCGTACGTGGTACCATCTTCGCAACAACAAGATAGTCGAGGGTTCGTTGAGATATGTGTCGAAAACAGTCAGGTCGCTGCCTTGAATGTCACAATGGACGCCAGTTTGTTGGGACAGGCTCATCCGGGCTGTACGTGCGATTGGGGTGGATGGAGGAGGCTTCTTCCCGGCAAGTCGACGATGAGGTCAACGACGTCTTGGACAAGGTGCATCGTATTTGGGTTTGAATATTTTGGTCGTGAGACTCTGGTGGGAGGAACAGGTGCGGTTATGTATATATGTCGCTCCCGAGAGGTCGGATAAAAGCGGATCGCTTTTTTCCATTCCGCCGCTAATCAGAGCGGTACCGAGACTGGCCGTTCCAGGCCGCCGCAACCGAGATCGCGAACCCCCATCAATTTTTTTTTTTTTTTTTTTTGTATCGCGAACGCCGATCACACCTACCACCCAACGACCACTCGCAATGGTAGAAACACTGGCGAACGTCGCGTTGGTGGACGGCGTGAGTCCGCAGACGGGCGTCGCACAGTGAAGTGTCACTCACGTTATCCCCAGTTCAGCGAAGCACGGAACTTCATTCAAAAAATGCCCGCCGAAATCCTCCTCAAGATACTCCAACTCAGAGATCCTCCGCACACCCGAGAAAGCATGCACAGGCTCTCAGAGTTGACACACGTTTGCCGGTTCTGGAGGGCGGTGCTCGTTAACCAACCCCGTATGTGGTCTACCATCTTTGCAAAACGAGAAGATAGTCGAGGGTTCGTCGAGATGTGTGCTGAAAGAAGTCAGACTACACCCTTGGACGTCATGGTGGATGCCAGTGGGTGGGGACTGGTACATCTGGGCTGTACGTGCGATAGGGACGACCGGGAGAGGCTCCTTCCCAACGAGAGGAATCCATGCGAATGGCACTTCCCATTCGAAGCGCTCGCCACACCCGAACACTCGAAGCGCATTCGGACATTGGACGTTGATTTCAAGGTGCCCTATGGGAGAGAGAGAGGAGCTCGCGTTGGGCAGCTGTTAGCTCTTTGCTTTGACTTTTCCCCAGCTCACTACCCTTGGGTGGGATTCCGGGTACTCGAAGCACTCCAAGTACACATTCTCCCGTTCCCCCTTTGCCGCCACCATACGCTCCTTGTCGTTCAACGGACTTTGGGACGACTTTTTCACACAATCCGACAACCTGACCTCCTTCACACTCGCGGATTGCCAGCGTGGCATCAACGCAGAGGCTTTCCGGTTGTTCGTGTTGAGCAACCAGTCCCTCGAGTCTCTCTCGCTGGATATCGAACATTTCAGGGGTGACTTAAATGCCCCCCCCCCCCCCGTCGATCTCCCCAACCTCAAGTCATTTACCCTCCAGTTCTGTCCCGAAAACATGTCGAAATTTTTTCGTGTCCCCGCCCTACAACACCTTTCATCACTGGACGTCTCATCAGAGGGGATTAGTGAGGGTGCGGAGGTCAAGCTGACTTCCACCGCGGATGCGTTCACAATTTTGGTCGAAGGCATCCTACCTGATGTCATGGAGACCTGGGAGGACCTTACCCGAGATGCACGACCAACCATCCGCCAAGTGCGCTATTGCAACTTTTCAGAGGGCAGGGATACGGAGTATTCTTATGGCAGTGAGGTTATCCCACTGCTGGCGGATGCCCACACGCTGGAGATTGGCCGTGACTATTTGTTGTGGTGGTACCGCGGATTTTTGGATGACCTGAAGCAGCTCGGGCCCCAGCTGAAGACCATCCGCTTTGAGATCCCGGAGGACATGGAACCGTTCAAGGATAGGGCCGACGTGTACGAGCGTTGTGAAGGCAGGCTTCTGGATCAAATCGAGGAACTGGTCAAGTACCGGTTCGAGCATGGCCGCCCGTTTTCTGTGGTCGAGAGGACGGTGGTCGGTGAGGCCGGGAGGGTGGATAGATTACAGGATTATGTCTGGAGGTGCTTTTACGGTGACCGTGGGCTTGACCAATATGTTCGCCCCGAATAGGTGGTCGTTTTTTGCACATCATATAAATGTACCGTCGGGTCGCCTCGTTGAAATCTTCTCTCGTGAATCCACATACTATCCGTTTGAAAATGAGTAATCGTTCGAGTTTTGTTCATCTCCCTTCTTGTGCCTCGCCGTGATTTCCCAACCCAACTCCCTGCGTGGAACCGCGAGTCGGTTCGTACGCCTCGTGCATGTCCGCGGAGGCTTCTTCGCTGACCGTAGCCCGGATGTGGGTTGATCAATTAGATCCACCAAATCCGCCCTCGCGTTAACTCCTCTCCTCTATTCACAGTTTGCGAGGTCGCCTGCTCCGGACCCCACACATCTCGTTCAACTATGAATGGGTGATACGGCGCGATGCCATTGGGTAACGAGATACGATGGCTAGCTCCTCTCCGGCCCGACAGCGGGTGCCGTAGCCAAGGACCGTTTGAATCGGCTTACAACCTAACAACCGAACGTATTGGAGAAATTTAGGAACGAGTCTTTTTCTGGGTGCATCTGTCAGTCCTCCATCGGATTGAACTGGGTGACTTTCCGTAACGATTTAGGAATCCTAAATCGTTACGGAAAGTCATCGATCATCCACTGTTGCGATACCCAATCGCGTTACTACTCCTGGACTGGCGCCGGCCAAATCCGAAAAATTTGGCAGGGCCAAACTGAATCTGAACCGAGGTCTGGGGTCCGAGAGCGACTGTCAGCATACTGGACCACCCGCGACCTCTACGACACCCGCGCAGGGTTACAGCCTTTGCTCGTACGCCACAACTTTACCGCCTTTCATAGTGATCCCACGTGTAAAGGTGTGCGGCAGCATCAGCAAAACCGTCCATCACTGTGCTGCTGTGTCCGCCAAAAAGATCACATAAAAACGTTACGTAACAATCACCACAGACATACCCCCTCTGTCACAGAAGCTCACAGCGCCCACAGAAGCTCACAGCACTCACAGTGCCACAGCTATATCCGGACGGTTTTGCTGATGCATATATACCACAGCGATCGAGGGACCCAGATATAGGAACAAAAATGGTGCCGTAGCCTTATGGGTAGTAACGCTTCCCCGTTCAAAAATTGCTTCCAACTTCATTGAACCTGACCCCGATTTTCCTGGTGCGCTCATATGTAATATTGATACGGGGGAAAGGGAAGAGGAACCGCGACCGGCCATTTTGGCCAAGGTACTTAAACCTACCCTCGTTGCCAGTTGTCACCATAGCTCAGAGGGCTCCTTGACGAGCGATATCTAAAGTCACACTCTCGAAATGCTGATCCCTTCGGTTGGGGCAAGGCTCGCACGTACCTCATCACTTCATGCGGTGGCCTGTGATTCAACGCTGCGGGTGGCTTCTTCTTCGGTAAGTAGTTCTGCATGAGCCTAGCTACGGACTCGAGCTAATGGTGAACAGGAACTGGCTCCTCTTCACCCCCCGAATCCAATCCATCGCGGCTCAAAGTCCTCCGATCCCTGCAGTTACCTCATCAAACCGAGGGAGCCCACCGTCCTGAGTCACAAGGAATACCACGAATTGTCACCGAGCAACCTCCTGCTGCCATTGCCGGTAATCCTGCCACTTCCAAATGACACATCCCGAAGCTACGCTGATTCTTGGTCTCGTGGAATAGTTCTCGACCATGCACGTAGTTCCTGAGTTCTTGGATATCGAAAGGTTCAACATCGCGCTAGCCGAGGCATTGTCGAGCTTTCCGCTCCCCGCGGGGAGACTGGTCAGACCGGATACACCAGGCGAACCATGGGTGGTATGCCCCCACTTCCTCCCCTTCATTGCCTTAAATTGATCACGGAATCTAGATTCGGTTGACTAATTCAGGCATCCCCGTGACGGTCATTGATAGCGACGCAGACGAGATATTCCCAACAGACGTCACCATGCGACCAACCCTCTCCTATGTGAACCTCATAAACACCGCAGGAATCGTCGACACAGAAGGAGAGTCGAGCGAACCGCTGTTCCGACTGACAATCACTCGGTTCACGAAGCTGAATTCCACTTCTATTGGAACATCCAATTCGCATGTGCTGCGTTCGTCCTCTCTCGACCTTCCCAGTCCATCCTGTTGTGTTGACGAAAATGACATCAGATGATGGGTATGGCTTCCTGATGTTCTTCAGACATCTCTCTCAGCTATACCAAGGCCTCGGGCCAATCGATCCTCCACCTTACTACGAACCGGAAGCGATTAAGTTCGCAGAACCATCAAAGATTCTCTCATCACTCTTCGCTCATGTTGACCCGTCGGCTCCATCTCCGTGGGAACAGCCTGAGTGGAGAGCGCCGGAGTTCGTTGCACTCAGGTTGACAGATACACAACTCACCGAGATCCACAAATCTGCGACAAAGGGGAGGGAACACCCGAGGACAACGAAGGTGGGTACGATCCTGGGACTGTTTGCACGGTGTTTGTCGGAGGTCGAGCCGGAATCCAAGCCCATCGATACCATTTCGTATGTGATCAACGTCCGTCCAGTCCTTGCCCCCCCCCCCCCAGTACCCTGACTCATTTTTCCTAGCACCGCGGAATGGGTATTTACCCGGCCAACGCAGTGGCCAACGCGTTCCTTTATCTCCCCGTGGAACTGCAACCCTCGAGAGGGCTCGACCCTCATGACGACGTTTTGGCCCACGCTGTTGAAATGCGCAAGTCGCTGGACAAGTTGAAGGACCCGAATTCGGTCAAAGACCTGGTCGCGGGTTTCGCCAAGATGCAGTCACAGGCCGCATGGGACAAGAGTGGCCAGGGTCCCCCGAGGGAAGGCAGTTTTGTGGCGGACGTCATTCGGGGGTAGGTTTCAGGTTGTCCTGGTTTGGATTGAAGCTGAGATAATCCCGCACTTGCAGCTTCGATTGGAGAAGCCTACATTTTGGACATCCCGGAAAGACCAGGTATCACTTTAATACTGGTCTAGTCCCATGCCCTCGCGTTCTATTTATCATATCCCCGAACCCAAAATTCATTGATGGGGCGTGGATAAGTAGGGAAGGCGAGATGGAAGTGGCGTTGTATGTCCCGCCGAACAGGAGGAAGATATTCGAGGCATTATTCGAGGGGTATGCTAAGGATATGGGTATGACTGGGTCGGTAGAATTTTTGTCGCAGCTGTAGAAACTCCAAAGAATCCAGTCCTCCCGAGCGTTGCTCTGCTTGTGCGATATGGTCATATGATCATATTGAATATCCGCGAGTTCAACTTCAACTTGTATTCGTGACCGTGCCCGACCCAGCCAGTCTTCAGTGCTCCCCCGTGGCATGCAGAGCCCCTCACGTTTTGCTTTTGACTAGCGCGTGACGGGTGACCACGGACAGACATACACAAACGGACGTATACGTAGTATTGGGACTCCAAAGGACAAAAGAGGGAGAGTGAAGGAGGTGGGAGAAGATTCCGGCGAAAGAAGGAACCTATAAGTAGACGAGGTTCGAGCATTTATTTCGGCTGGTGGGCACGTATCATACATTCAATACCTCGATAAACCCTAAATCCGCTCTCCGCTCCGAACTTCACAACAAGGAAATCTTTCCTACACAAACGTATTCCCCTTCCGGCCCATGACTGCCCATCTCGCAAATCTGGACCTCGTCGATATCCCATGTTCCAAAGTCCACACTGACGGGACCGCGCATCAACCGATGGCTCGTGTCCAATGCTATTGCCTGTGTTGAAAAGGCTTGAGGACTGATCCGCCTCGTATCCCGTCGGGAGAACCACGGTGATGCTAGGACTTCTGGATACATGAACGGGACCCTTTTACCATCCCTTGGCTTCGGTTTACGGTACGTAGTGTTGATGATTGTGCAATGGAGCTAATGAGGAGAAATGTTAACTGATATCCACTAGGAGAGGAAGAGTTGGAAAGCAGGGCATTTCAGGAGGGAAGGTGGACGTTCGCAAGACAAGGTTGAGTGATGTGAACGGTACGAAGTAACGGACCTTCAATGGGCGATTCTCCTCAACTATAAAACCTGCTGCTTTGAATGAAGAATGGATAAGGTCTGGGCGAAGATCGGCCAATTATTTTCCGCACGTTCATTGAGACGAGTCATCCAGCTTACCACACACATGTTTGAGCTTAATGGTCTCTTCGTCAGGGATACCCCGCCCGTTCGCGTCTTCCTTCGGGCCGACCCACAGGACATGTGCCTCCCCATTCCTCTCCATTTTCATCGTGTCCATAGAATTGAGGGCAACACGAACTTTCCGAGCCCGCGGAGCCGGACCGGGAGCCAAGGCCCGTAGGAGATCATTTATACGAGGCTTCAAACTCTCAAGGAGTCGGATCGCATCGTTGAGGGTTCGAGATTGATATTGAGCCGTGGGGTTCGTCGATCGTCCTGGGCCAAAGGCAGAGGGCGTACTCGCCAAAGTCATGACCCCCAGAGTTAAATGAAGCCTCCGGGGATGGACTATGACCGACTCATCAAGCCCCGAAATGGGTGGATCAGTTTCATTCAGTAGGGATTGTCCAAACCTCCCCACGAGCTCGCGTAACCCGGCATGGTGTCCCTGGCGCGGTCAAATCCCATCAGTGGGATGGAAAACTTTTGGAACAATGCGCTCACAATCGGAAGCGCTATAACTAATCTCGTAGCTCTCGTGAGCGGAAGGGTTCTAACATGTTACGAGGTTGGAAGAATTACAGTGTGTTGGGCGGGGGGCTGGAGCCCGTTGGGGTGGTCCTCTGTTCCCCGTCATGCCCGCGGACGGATATCTTTGAGAGTACCCTCTTCCTCTACCCCTAGCCGCACCCTTGGTTCCGCGTACTGCAGGCTGAGGAATCATAGAGACAAAGTCTGTGCAAGTGTCGATTCGAAGCAGTTGGAATGAGGAGCTACGGCCAATCTCGATCACATTCGTGACGTCGTGATCACTTGGCGTTGACCAAACACGTGCAAACAATGAAAAGCCGGATGAAAGTACGCCGCAGCTCAAATCTTGTCGTATTGGGAGCGAGACGGTGAAAGGGAACATGTGGTATCTACTTCGCGAGTCTGTTCGAGCGAGTAACAATAGACTCTGCCTTATCTAGCCCCCTTTTTACCCCGGCCTGTGCGTGAGGAACTCCAGAAGTTGCGAGACTACCTTGACCCCCGTTGGAGTGAGTATCATCCACCGCACGCCCCGACTGGTAATCCAGCACCGCCTGGCAGATCCCTTCCAAGGAGGTCCAGAGCGGTTTGTATCCTAAACCCCCAGATTCCGGAGGAGCGCGGGCGTTCGAGCTATCGAAGATGAGATGGATGTTGGTGAGGGCCCACATGGGTGGCTGAAGGTTAATGATTGGGGTGGAGAGTTTGGGCAGTAAAACCCCTGCGGCTCGAAGGAGGGCGTTAGGTGATTGGGAGAGGACGTGTGTCGTTATGTGGTATGTTTGAAGGGCGTGCGCGAAGATCAACATCAAGGAAGAGGATAGAACTTGGAATTTGACGTTTCCTTCCGTTAGAACCTCGATGGCCCTGTAACAATCGCCATAGGCAATAGGCGGCCCAGCATCCGTGACGATAAACGATCTCCCGCCGATATCAGGGTTCTTCCCACCCCGCGCCAACTCGACCAACCGCTGCTCATAACAAAGATGTGCCAGCGAACAATTCTCCACAGCAGCGAAGTTCTGTACGATGTTGGGTATCCAAGTCATACGGGTGTCTGGGTCCTTGAGATACAACTCCACGATTTGGTCCCCACCCGTGCCGTAGATCCCATTTCCAGGGCGGAGCGCCCCCGTTCGTAAAGTTTTCCCGCCTGCTCCGGAGGACTTGTCTGCGGCAAGGACTCGGGCCTCTCCGATCATCTTCGTGTACCCGTAATTGGAGAAGAACGCGTGATGTGGCCGCGTTGATTCATTGGCACCGTCTTGTAGAACTTGAGTAAAGAACTTTGGCTCGGGCTCCCAGGGGGCGAGGAAGAATCTGGTGCTCCTGACGCCAACGGAGCCAGAGGAAGTGTTGATGAGAATTGTAGCACCACAAGCAAGCGATCCCTTGATGACGTTCTCGACGCCGGTAACGTTGACCCTGGAGGAGAGGGGGATAAGCGCAGGGTGCTTTTCGTAAAACCGAATGTTGGCCGCCGTGCAAAAGACGGTTATGTCGGAACCTTGAGAAGCCCCAGGTGGCCATGGCTTGGTAAAACCAGCGATGACCGATTTTTCATCTGTAATGTCGGTTCGCGTAAATTCTACGAGCTTTGCCTGTCCTTGGGTAAGATCGGTCCGTGTGGGAGCTCTGACGTCCAAAATACGGATGTTCTTCGGATTTTCCCCTCGGGCTAAAAGGTGATTGATAATCCACCCTCCCAAGAAACCTGACTACCCGCAGGAAGTTTTAGCGATACTCTCATGGGATTAAGACGGTCCACATACCCCTCCGACAACAATATAACGCCTCCCGGTCCGAGGGGGTAAACGGCTAGTAATTTGGAGGGGAGACTCTTTGAGCCGTGCTGCAGTTAAACGGATGTTGTCGGGGGAGAAGTCGGAGGTTGCCTGAGCCTTTACTTCAGGAGGGATCTTTCCAAGTTTCGCATCGTTGAGTTTTGCGTAGAGGTAGACGAGGAGCAGGAGCGTGAGAAAGAGTATCGACCCGCCAGCGAAACCCATGGTGGCCGCAACGTAACAACGGCGACATCACCTTGGATCGCCCAAGTTATACGAGCGGTGACCGTATTGAGCGCCATGGTTGGCGGTGATCGGTCTGTCCCGAGCGCAGACCACCATTGGCGGCGGCGTTCCACCGCGGAATCCCCAGAGCGCCGCGCGCGATTACGTAGGGTGCACGAAATCAACGGCAAGGTTCGCAAGGATCAGGTTTCTGGGGGTGGCTACAGCGATGCTCAAGTGGTCTCCGCCCAGATAGTCGCACTGTGGGCGGCGAAGTGAACCGGTTTCTTCAGGCTAAAGGGAGTCAAACAAACCGTGGAACCAGCCCGGAGAAACGATCAAGAAAGAATCTCATTGTGAGTGGGCGAACGGCTTTACATCTTACATCTCTTCTACGCCTCGCCTGTACTTTTCTGAGGGTAGCGGCTCACACTTCAGGATAAGAACTCGTGGTTGATTCAATGGGTATATTGTCCACCGCCAACGATATCGATAATCGGGTCGATGAACTGTGGTTGGCTCCCCAGGAGAGGGCCTACATGGGGCCGACTGGAAAACTCTTGTGCATTGATCTTAGAATGGGTCGAACTTGAGGGGGAAACGTCCGTGGAAAAAGGATGCATTGCACCCGGTTGTGTGATGTTGACCTGTCCCCGCGCCATGACTTTGATATTCCGGATTCCCTGCCGACGGCCTTCGTCGCTCGAGAGCCTGGTAATAATGGAGCGGGAGGCGTCGTGAATCCTTCGTGCAGAAGATCCACCACACTGAAGCTGTCGTGGAAGGATCAGAACTTTCCTCCGTTGAATCGCAAAGTTTCCCCGCGCTTCTCTCGCTGCGACCACCCCTGGAATCCTTCAAGCACCGTGAAACTCGAGGCGAAAATCCGGGCGACCTGAACGCCTCACCATATAAATTCCAGCTTCAACCGATTTCAACCATTGAAAATTCGGGTGTGGGATGGTGCGCGTTGAAGCAACGAGTTCAAGGCTCTCGACGGGCTCCTCGTCCGGTGTTTCGACTTGAGGTTTTAGGCATGCATATGCCTTGGAGTATGACAGGAATGGGAGAGGGGTGGGTAAGTATTTGGTGGCAAGCGGATCGAACTTGACGATCGCGTTTTTGTTTGCGTTTGTTTGTCCATCTTTCCTCCGAGCTGGGGTGTGCGGAGTTCACCCCTCAGCCAGATTGACCCTAAGACATTAAGTCAGTAGTGACACCCGGGTTTTAAACGAAACTCGGACTTTTTTTTTTGACCTTTCGAGACAAACGAAACCAGATCACAATTGAAGGAATCTGGAAAGGCCCGCGTGATCGTGTATGGCTTCAAGGCGCTCAGTCACACACCTCCATCATCTTTGTCACGCGTCGGAGGCTCAGCGCGTCAGCCCCGACCATACATGCGGTCCGACAATGACTTCAAACAGCCGCCAACGGTGGGCACTGATGTGCCGGTGGACGCTCCGCTCTCCGAGCACGCTCGGACTTACGCCTCGCCACTCCTCCAAACCGTGCATGAAGACGGGTGAGTAGCTCCCATCTTTATTTCAAAATTGCGGACCAACAAAGACACACAGCGAGAACTCCAACACACCGGTCGACGTACGTCCGCAGACTCACCCCACGTCGTGATCTGGCACTGACACTTGTGGTAGTCTGGGAGAACGGGGAACTCTCTCGTAGGAAGACGCTCAGAATACCCCCTGCAGTATCGCCCATGCGACCTACCATCTCCCATCCATAACATCCCCATCGAGGTTCTCCTCAGGATCTTCCAACTCATCGCACCTCCGCGCACCCGAGACGGCCTGTACGACATCTTGAAGTTAACGCACGTTTGCCGGTTCTGGAGGGTGGCGCTGATTAACCAACCTCGAGTATGGTCTACGGTCCACATCATGCGAGTGGATCGTAGAAGCTTCGTCGAGACGTGTCTAAAGAGGAGCTATCCCGTCGCGTTGGACATAGTGGTGGACGCAAGCAGGGACAGTTGGACTCGCCCTAGTTGCACATGCGACAAGGGGGGACATAGAAGGTTACTTCCCAACGAGTCCAATCCATGCGAGTGGCACTTCCAATTCGAATCTCTCGCTGAGGCCAAACATACGAACCGCATTCGCGCGTTGAACATCGATTTCGATGGGGCTATAATATCCTTTTTGAAGAGACCGGAGGGAGTGAGGGAAGTACGGCTAGCGTTGGGGAGTTGTCGGTTTTTCGCTTCGTCCTTCCCCCAACTCACCACCCTCACATGGAAGAACGAGGACACGGAACACGCCAATCACCTCTTCTCCACCTCACCATTTGTCCCTCCTTTGCGCTCCCTGGCCTACGTGGGGTCCTGGGACGTCTTGACTACGGGGGTCAACAACCTGACATCCTTCAAATACGTAGGCGATTTGGACGAGCTCCGTGTGGAGGACATCCGGCTGTTCTTACTGAACAACCTTTCCCTCGAATCCCTAACCTTGGAGTATATCGAGGTCACGGGTGACTCAACCGGCCCTCCCGCCTGCCTTCCAAACCTCAAGTCGTTGAGCGTCAGCAAAGTTAATTGCACATTGTCGACCACCATTCGCGTTCCTGCTCTCCAACATCTCTCATCACTTCGAATCGGACCGGATGTTGACTTGGACGGCCACACACTATACGCCACCGGGGACGGGATCACGCTCTCTGTCATATGCTTCCCAGGCAATTTTGTAGAGCAGTGGGAGGATCTTACGGCACACACAAAACCCACCATACGTCACATTCACCTTCAGGGCAGTGGGCCGGCTGACCGCTTCTGTGACTACAGCGACACCACGTTCGCCTCAATGTTATCGGACGTTCATACCCTCGAGATCGGGAGCGGGTATTTCCCATATTGGTACGATGAGTTTTTGGACGACTTGAAGCAGGTCGGGCCGCAGTTGAAGATCATCCGGTTGGAGATTTCGAACGAACTGGAACCGTTCCCGGCAGGTGATGATTCTCGGGAGGGTAGGAGGTTGTTGGACAGCATTGAGGAACTGGTGCAGGAACGGTTTTTCCAGGGAATGCCCCTCTCTGCGGTTGAGAGGATGGTGACAAGCGACAGCGAGCGGGTGAACAGAGAACAGGATTTTGTGTGGAGGTGCTTGTACAAAGGTCGTGAGCTTGGTAAATTTGTACAACCCGGGTAATTGTATTCGTTGAGCAGTACATAGGTTTCCAAATCGCTCAGTGGTTCCAAGTCGCGGTTCGAAACCTTTGCTCGTATGGACGGTTGCGCTCCTCGCAAGCTTTACTTTCCTCTTCGCAGTGAACTCGGTGCTATCGCATCTGATTATCTGCTTTATACCATCACGCATACTCCATCGGCCCCCCGGACGCCACAGAACTCTTTTTTTCCGATGCATTCTGGACGAAGGCTGTAGCGGCTACGACCACAGTGGTCATTCATGGACACCCACACCCTCTCGTGGTCCCAACCGGATGGAGCCGAGACTTGGTGGCGAGCGGACCGAATCAACGATGGCGAGGCCCCTGCTTGGTTTTACCATTTTGCACAGCTTGTCGATCATCCTCGGATCCTTGGGGTTCGGAATGTGCCGTACGCTCTCTCTCCGTTAACAAGAGGACCGAACATCTCTAGATGGACCCGGCCCGGTGCGCGGTCCGTCCTGGTGAATGTTAGGTTTCATATCGCCCTCGAGCAATGATCCCGACCCCACATCGTGCATAGCTCTACACGCATCCGGGGGTGCCGTTTCAATAGCGCAAGCTTCGTGAAACAAACCACATGGTTACGATGACCACAGACTGCTACAGACGTCCTGCTAACGGCCGACCCGGCCGTTGGCACCATAGCCTGGTAATAAGGGAGCGGGAGGCGTAGTAGATCCTTCGTGCAGAAAAGCCGCCATATTGAAACTGCCGTGGGAGGGTTCGGACTTCCCTCCGTTGGAAATTGGAGTTCGAATCGCAAAGGTTCCAGAGTGGCTAGCAATCACTCAATGATCCGATTCACAGGTGGCCAGAACAACTTCAATACTAAGGACAGTTATTGGATCGCGGTGTGTTGTCTCTTCGAAGGTGACACCCTCGAGAACGAGTGAGAAACTCCCCGACTCCGAGTGGCCAGACCAGCAGTGAGACTTGAGGTGAAATTCCGGGCTTCGAGCGACTTCAACCATTGAAAACTCAGGTGCGGGACGGTGCGCGTTAGAGCAACGAGTTCAAGGTTCTCGACGGGCTCCTTGAGATTTTAGGCATACATATGACCTGGGGTATGACAGGAATGCGAGAGAGGTGGGTATCTGGTAGCAAGCGGATCGAACTTACGCGTGACGAGTCGCTGTTTTTGTTTGCCTTTGTTTTGCTCTGCCTGTCTATCATCTTCCTCCAAGTTGGGGTGTGTGGCACGCTCCCTCTCGGCCAGATTGACCCTAAGATATTCACCAGCGACATCCGAGTTTTAAACGACCTTTTGAGACAAATGAAACCCGATCACAGGGGGTCTGGGAAGGCCCCGGCTTGGCACTCAGTCACACTCCTCCATCACCATCATCGGGCGTCAGCCCCCGACCATACATGCCGTTCGACAACGACTTCAAACGGCTGCCAACGGTGGACACCGACGTGCCGATGGACACCGATGTGCCGATGGACGCCCCGCTCTCTGAACGCGCTGGGACTTGCGCCTCGCTACTCATCCGAACTGGGTGTGAAGACAGGTGGGTAGCTCCCATCTTTATTTCAAAACTACGAACCGACGAAGATATACAGTGAGCGCTGCAACGTACCGGCCGACGTACGTACAGGCTCACCCAGGTTGTGATCTGGCACTAACACTTATGGTAGTCCGGGAGAACGGCGAGCTTTCTTGCAGGAAGACACTTGGGACGTCCCCTGTGGTACCATCCTTGCTACCTACCATCTCTCATCTACAATACCCCCACCGAGATTCTCCTCAGGATCTTCCGACTCACCGCACCTCCACGCACCCGAGATGGCCTGTACGACATCTTGAAGTTGTCACACGTTTGCCGGTCCTGGAGGGTGGCGCTGATTAACCAACCTCGAGTATGGTCTGCAGTCTCCGTCACGCAAAAGGATCATCGGGGCTTCGTCGAGGCGTGTCTGGAGAGAAGCTATCCCGTCGAGTTGCATGTCGCAGTGGACGCCGGCAAGGCCGGTCGGACTCACCCCGGTTGTACGTGCGACAAGGGGAGACATAAAAGGTTACTTCCCAACGAGTCCAATCCATGCGAGTGGCACTTCCAGTTCGAATCCCTCGCTGAGGCCAAACACTCGAACCGCATTCGCGCGTTGGACATCGATTTCGACGGGACCATGATACCATTTTCGGAGAGACCGGAGGGAGTGGAGAGAGTACGGCTTACGTTGGGGAGTTGTCGGTTTTTTGCTTCGTCCTTCCCCCAACTCACCACCCTCTCATGGAAGAGCGAGGACACGGAACGCGCCAACCACCTCTTTTCCACCTCACCATTTGCCCCTACTTTGCGCTCCCTGGCCTACGTGGGGTCCTGGGACAATTTGATCGCGGGGGTCAACAACCTGACATCCTTGGAGTACATGGGCGACTGGGACGGGGTCCGTGCGGAGGATATTCGGTTGCTCTTGCTGAATAACCTCTCCCTCGAATCCCTATGCCTGTGGTATGTCGAGGTCACGGGTGACTCGATCGGCCCTCCCGTTTGCCTTTCAAACCTCAAGTCGTTAAGCGTCAACCTCGTTGATGGCAAATTGTCGACCATCATTCGTGTTCCTGCTCTCCAACAACTTTCATCACTTCGGATCGGATCGGATGACTGCGATGCTCACACGTTATACGCCACTGGGGAGGGGATCGCATTCTCTGCCATTTGCTTCCCAGACAATTTTGTAGAGACCTGGGAGGTGCTTACCGCATTCCCAAGACCCACCATACGCCATATCTACCTTGATGGTAATAGGTCGGATGACTGCTATAGTGAATACAGCGACCCCACGCTCGCCTCAATGTTATTGGACGTTCATACCCTCGAGATCGGGAGCGGGTATTTCCCATTTTGGTATGACGAGTTGTTGGATGACTTGAAGCAGGTCGGGCCACAGCTGAAGATCGTCCGGTTGGAGATTCCGGACGAACTGGAACCGTTCCCGGTGGCCGGTGATTCTCGGGAGGGTAGGGTGTTTTTTGACAGCGTTGAGAAACTGGTCCGGCAGCGGTTTTCCCAGGGAAGGCCGCTCTCCGTGGTCGAGAGGATGGTGACCAGCAGTAGCAAGCGGGTGAACAGAGAACAGGATTTTGTGTGGAGGTGCTTGTACAATGGTCGCGACCTTGGTAAATTCATACAACCCGAATAATTGTATTCGTTGAGCAGTACATAGGTTTCCCAATCACTCAGTGAGTCCAAGTCAAGGCTCGAAACGTTCGACCGTATGGACGATTGCGCTCCTCGCAAACTTGGCTTTCCTCTTCGCAGTGACCTCGGTGCTATCGCATCTGAATACTCCATCGGCGTTACCCATCCCCCAGACGACACAGGCTCTTTTTCCGACGTATTCCGGACGAAGGCTGTGGCGATTGCGATCCCGGTGGTCATCCATGGACACCCACAATCTCTCGTGGTCCCAACCGGATGGAGCCGAGACTTGGTGACGAGCGGACCGAATCAACGACTTGTCCTCCTGGATCCTTGGGGCTTGGAATGTGCACGCTCTCTCTCCGTTAACAAAGGGACCAAAACGTCTCTAGATGGACCCGGCCAAGTGTGCGGTCCGTCCTGGTGAATTTTAGGTTTCATATCGCCCTCGAGAAATGATCCCGACCCCGCATCGTGCATAGCTCTACACACTTCCGGTGGTGCCGTTTCAATAGCGCAAGCCTCGGGAAACAAACCACATGATTACGGTGAGCCCAGACTGCTACAGACTTCCTGCTAACGGCCGACCCGGACGTTGGCACTCGTGGTTATTCAACCGCGCGATTAAACTGTGGTTGGAAAAGTGGCCGAGCCGGCAGGAGGGTTTGCGTTATCGAGTGATGGAACAATGGAGGAAAACCCGTTCTGAGGAAGCTACATATACATCTGCTCACCGAACTGACCGTTCTTAAGAACGTAGGGGGGGGGGTAAACTAGATCATCTCTCGTAGAACTTGGGCCACCCGACCACGCTGTCCACAAAGAAAATCCGTGCCCCCCGTCCGCCGCCTGGGCAAAGTTTACACACCAATCGTTTCGAAACCGGTGTTAGGTTACACACACGATATAGGTACAGACGAGGAAGATATTCAAAGCCAGGGGGCGGTTTGAAATAAAATGAAATAGTAAAGCAACGGAAGGGAGCGATGCCGGGCCAGAAGGGAAGGGGAGGCGCCAAGCCAAGGCCGGTAACCGCAGAAGGGGTCGATTTGGAAGACCCTCAGACCTTACCATCTGGATGGAAATCGGAGTTGTCTAGACCACAACCCCAGGCTCACCAGAGTTCCCCTCACACCCAGCCATCGAATTCTTGAGGTAACTACCAGGAGGCGTACCATCGCTACCCGTCGGCTCCTCTTGCCCCCTAGCATTGAACAAACTGGTGTGTCCGGTAGCGATAGCGCGGCTCGTCAACGCGCTCCCGTTGGCGACCCGTTTAATGATGAGCAATGGAGCGATCACCTGTCCGATCCATTGTCGCATTAGGCAACTGGCCTAGAGATTGTGGTCGTGGGAAGGCACAAACCTGAATAACTGCAAGGACTGGGAAGAAGATATCCACAACGAAGCTTCCGATGATGGGAATATTGGAATAACGAGTAGAGCTGTATACGACTGCGGCCAGAGCTCCGACTACCAACAACGAGCTCCCCGCAAAAAGGGCACAAGACTCGATGAGCATGGTGGAGATCATCTTGTACCATCCGGTAATTCCGGCTAGAGATCCAGTGGCAGTCCGGATGTTCCTGCCATGCAAGATGAGCCGGATGACAATCATCAGGGTGAGGAGGACATTGAGTGAAACCGAGATTGAAAGGTATGGAACACCGAACTTGTTGAGTCCGAGACCGGTATAGATACCATGCCCGTTGTGCTGAAAGTACAGTGTCATAATACCCATCCCTACATTAATGGGATTAGTCTGGAGCATCACGGTGGGCTTGAGGAAAAGTGGAATGCGCACCCAAAGAGGCGAGGTACATGAGGCAGGGAAGGGCGATGGCCCAGAGGTTTGTGGAGTAGATAATGTAGCAACGGTATATCTAGAGCGGAGTAGTGTTAGCACCTGGGTGAGTGACTGTGGCATCAAACAAAGCACTGACCAGAAGGCCATCTGCTAGCCAATTATTCACGTTGAACATAGAGCTGGAGATAAGGCCGAGGGGCATTCGGCGAATGATGAGTTGGTATACGAGTGGCCCAGGGGTGTCACCGGGGATGTCTTGGCGGTTGTCGATGAGGGAAGTGGATTCCATGTGGAGGTTCAACGCGGTGCGCACGGTTACAAACGAAAACATAGCCACAGTGTAGAATACAAGCCACCACTTGACGCCCTCCTCTCTGCGATCGGCGGGCTTGAGGAGTGCCGTCATACATTGGAAGAATAGCATGGTGAGTAAACCTAGGATAAACCGAACGATTGAAATGAGCACGAATAGACGAATCTGCGGACGGGGGTACCGTAGAGAATCGAGCCGATGAAGCTTCCAGCAAGTATGGACTTCTCCACAACGTAGTTGTATTTTGAGATCGGTGGAGCGGTGGGACTATTGGACCATGGCTGATCCCAGGGGTCAGACATGGTTTGTATATGTACGGAGGGATTGTAACAGTGGGGAGGGGGGAGGGGGGGAATTGGGGAATGAGTAGAGAGCTAGTCTCCTTATGTAGACCACGCCTCACCGCTGACAATCACCGAACTGACAGCGCGAGCGTCGACGGCGTCGCCAAGTTCCGCATAGGTTATCGAAAACTCGGATGGGCCGGGGGATACTGAGAGGCCCAAGACGGCCCTTGACTTGGGCGAGTGGGTCGTCGTAGTACTCTCGATTCCTTCCTTCGATACGTCGACGTCCCCATGAGCCAGGAGACGATCATGGCTTGGGTGGCGGGCCGCCCACCCACCCACCACTGGCTGATCTTCGATTCCAACGGTTAGCAATTCAGCTTCAAGCTTCAAGTACGGCAGTCCCACTTCCGTTACGCGAAGATGTTCCTCCAAAATTTACAACTACCTACTCTCAAATACTCCCCACTACAAGACGTTCACTGATATAAAAGGAAACAACACCGCTCCGGATAGATAACCGGTTGCCACATCGAGCGGCTGGGTAGGAGCCTGGTCTGTACCCCCATCCAGAGGTTTCGTTCTTATTCCTGTGGCGCCCCAGTGATCACACCCCACCTGGGACAGGGGAAGGAGCCGGTCGGAAGAAACACCGTTTACGTGTACTACTCGTCGACCCGGACGTTCTGAAGAACATGAGACGGGTTGAACTCGTCTCTCTCTTGTCAAGCTCGGGTCAGACCACTGTAGCTAACCACGTCACAGAATAAGTTGAGTCCCCACTGCTGGTACTATCCGCAGGACAGACCGTCCCGCCCCTTGACATCCAAGATCGGACGCCTGCAACTGGCTGATCGTTCCATTTCGTATAATTCGGAGTCTTTGGAAGGGGTCGAGGAATTCGAAGGCGGGTGCCGTTGCTTTGAAACTGAATAATCTCGACTCCAGCGATTCAGTCTCCTCTTCTGTTGTTACCACACCACTTCGCCTTCCTCCCTCCGTCTCGTCGCAATCTTCCTCCAATTCTGACGTCCGATCCGAAAGAACGCCCTCAACGGACAGCAGCGTTCAGGAACTCCACGCCAACCTCGAGCGGCGACTCATGTCATTCTGGTCGTCAGCAGTTTCCAAGGCCGGAGAGTCCGGATATCTCTATACCCTTCTGAGGATGCCGTTTCAATAGCACAAACTTTATGAAAAGAGGCCAATGGTTACTACTACGACATGAGGCTGCTGCAGATCCGAGTCGCATCCCGCTAGTCTTTGTCACTGATTTTCCACGATTTGCTGATGCAGTTGGTACCGCCCGGTTATACTGCCATTGGCGCTTCCACGAATTTCGAACGACTGTTCCCTTGCGCCTTTAAATCTCCATTTGTACCTCTGGTTCCCGCTCCCTCATCGCTTCGAATTTCGTTGGATGACGCTCCGACGTACACGGCGCCGCGACCGCCGACCTAGGTACCTTTTTTCGTATTTCGTGCGAATCCTTCGCCGTATCTTGTTACCTCCACTCGTGGCCAATGATTACGTGGATTTTTTCCGCACCTGTCGTCTCGGTCCCTCACGCGAGCAATCGGGAACCGGCCCGCCAGTCCTGCTAGCGTGTTGGACCTGTCAAAGAAGGGGGATATGAAACATGGGCGCAAGCCCTGGTGTCAACGCTGACTTCCCCGAGGGTAGCCGGTGGATAGCTCTCCACCTGCCTCGCACCTCAGCCCATTACCTCGTACAATCAGTGCAATCGCAACGTGGGTGTACCACCGGATGTCATCCGGCCCAGTCCTCCTGGACTGGAACGTAATCCAACCCTGCTGTCAACCAACGGCACGTTCCCTTGTGGGAATAGTTGGAAACCACCAAACGGACCGGCGCTCGGCGTGGCACTCGGTCACGCTCCTTCATCCACTTCATCAGCTCCCGGCCATAGTTCGCGGTTTAATCTGGTTTAATCCACAACGGGGAGTTATGTGGTTCGACGACAACTTCCAAACGCCCGCAGCGGCGGGCGTTGACGTGCTGGTGGACACCGCCCTCCCAGAACACGCTGTGGCTCACGCCTCCCCACTCCTCCAAACTGCGTTTGACGACAGGTGGGTAGTTCTCGTTTTTAGTTCAAAACCGTGAGCTAACAATGACACGCAGCGAGAACTGCAACGCACCGGTCGACGTACGTCCACAGACCAACCCTACGTCGTGATTTGGTATTGACACTAAGTGGTAGTCCGTGAAAACGGGGAGCTCTCTGGCAGGGGCACTCCTGGAACACCCTCCCCGGTATCATCTGCGCGATCCGTCACCTCTCCCAAAACGCGGTCCCATCCACAACATCCCCATCGAGATTCTCCTCAGGATCTCCCGACTCATCGCACCTCCCCGTACACGAGACGGCCTGTACAACCTCTTGGAGTTGACGCACGTTTGTCGGTTCTGGAGGGTGGCGCTGATTCATCGACCTCGACTGTGGTCGGCGGTCTTCATCACACAAAAGGATCGTCAAACCTTCGTCGAGGCGTGCCTGGAGAGGAGTCATCCCGTTGCGCTGGATGTCACAGTGGACGCCAGGAGGACCGGTTGGGCTCACCCTGGTTGTACATGCGGCAAAGGTGCTCGAGGGAGCCTGTTACCCAACGAATCCAGTCCTTGCGAGTGGCACTTCCAGATTGAATCTCTCGCTGAGGCCAAACACTCGAACCGAATTCGCGCGTTGGACATTGATTTCGATGGGATATCGTTACGATCTATGGAGGGAGCGGAGGGAGCGGAGAAAGTACGATTGGCGTTGGGGGGTTGTCGGTTTTTCACTTCGTCCTTTCCCCAACTCACTACCCTCTCGTGGAAGAATGTGAACACGAAGCATGCCAACTACCTCTTCTCCACCTCGCCCTTTGCCCCTACTCTGCGCTCCCTAACCTACGTGGGGCCTTGGGACGGCTTGACTGCACGGGCCAACAACTTGACCTCCTTCGTATTCGAAAACGATGGGCTCTATGCAATCCGTGTAGAGGACTTTCGGTCGTTCTTGCTCGACAATCGCTCCCTCGAATCACTAGGCTTGGAGTATGTCGACTTCGAGAGTGACTCGGTCAGCCCTCCCATCCCCCTTCCGAACCTCAAGTCGTTAAGCATCGGTATCTCCGATACCAAGCTCTCGACCATAATTCGCGTCCCCACTTTCCAACATCTCTCGTCACTTCGAATTGAATCGGATGACACTGATTTTTACGTACTATCTGCCACTGGAAACGGGGCCGCATTCTCTGCTAGATCCCCCCTAGGAGATATCGCAGAGACCTGGGAGATGTTTACCGGGTACACAAAACCCACCATACGTCATATTCACCTCGGCGGCTGTGGCCCCATGGACTGTTACGGCGAACGCGACGAGGTTACGTTTGCTTCGATGTTGTCAGACGTTCATACCCTCGAGATTGGGATCGGCTATTTCCCGTATTGGTATGACGCGTTTCTAGACGACTTGAAGCAGCTTGGGCCACAGTTGAAGAACATCCGGCTGGAGATTCCGGAGGGACTGGAGCCGTTCCCCGGAGACGTCAACCTTTGGGAGGATAGCGAGTTGGTGGACAGCATTGAGGACCTGGTGCAGGACCGGTTTCTCCAGGGAAGGCCACTCTCTGCTTTTGAGAGGATGGTGACCAGTGATAGCGAGCGGCTGAACAGAGAACAGGATTTTGTGTGGAGATGTTTATACGACGGTCGCGAACTTAGTAAATTCATAAAACCCGGATAGCTGTATTCGTTGGGCAGTACATATGTGTCGATTGCTTAGCCATTCAAACGCACAGTTGAACTTTGGTTGATAGAAGTGATCGAGCTGGCTTGGAGGCCTTGCGTTATCGAGTGATCAAGCAATGGAGGAAAACCCGTTGACTACGTGTGCGTGCCCACAGAACTGCCCGTTCTTATGAACGTGTGTGTGTGTGGGGGGGGTTAAACTCGGTCGTCTCTCGTCGAACTCGGGCCAGCCAACCGCAACCGCTGGTGGAGCCCACGATAAAAAATTCGTGCCCCCGCTCGTCAACCGGGTGAAGTCCATGCGCCAATAGTTTCGGAAATAGTAATAGATTACAGACACAATCTAGGTACAGATGGGGAAGAGATTCGAGGCCAGGGGGCGGTTTGAAGGGGAGATACAACAGCAAGGGGAAGGAAGGGGGTGGTCCCGGTCAGAAGGGGATGGGAGCGTCAGGCCAAGCCAGGGAACAGGAACCGTAGAAGGGGTCAGATTCGGACGACCTTAGGCCTTATCATCTGCCATCTGGATGAAAATCGGTCGTTGTTTCGACCACAACCCCAGGCTCGCCAGGGTTTGTTCCATACCCAGCTGCAGAACTCGCGGGGTATCCGCCAAGAGGGACGCACTCACTACTCATCAATTCCCCTTGGTTCCTAATGTTGAATGAATAGGGGTGTCCAGTGGTGATAGTGCGGCTCGTCACCGCGCTCCCATTGGCAACCCGCTGGATGATGAGCAGTGGAGCGATCACCTGTCCAATCCACTGTCACATTAGGCGGCTGGCCCGGAGATCGTGGTTGTGGGAAGGCACGAACCTGAGTCTCTGCAAGGATTGGGAAGAATATATCCGCTATGAAGTGTCCGAGGTACGAATCTTCCACACTGACCAGCGCTCCAAGAACAAATAACGAGCTCACGGCGAAAAGGGCACAAGACTCGATAAGCATGGTGGAGGCTGTCCTGTACAATCCACGAATTCCAACTGGAGATTTTGGGGCAGCGCGGAGGTCCCTGCCATGCAGGACAAGCCGGATGACGATCATTAGGGTGAGGAGGATGTTGAGCGAAACTGAAATTGAAAGGTATGGAATACTGAATTTGCGGTATACAGGGGTAATATCCGTATCCCCATACCGCTGGAAGTATAGCATTGTTATACCCATCCCTACATTAGTGGGATTAGTCCAGAGAATCATGGTGGGCTTGTGGGGAGGTTTACCACGTACCCAAAGAGGCAAGGTACATGAGGCAGGGAAGGGCGATAGCCCAGAGGTTTGTGGGGTAGATAATGTAACAACGGTAGATCTAGGAACGGGGCAGACATGAGATACCTGGGAGAGTGAGCGTGCCATCAGATAAAGAACTGACCAGAAGACCATCCGCTAGCCAATTGTTCAAGCTGAACATAACGTTGGGGATGAGGCCGAGAGGCGTGTCACGAATGGTGAACTGCCAAAGGAGTGGCCCGGACATGTACTCATCGGGGATGCCTTGGCGGTGATCGATGAAGGAGATGGATTCGATGTGGAAGTTTATCGCGGTGTACACAGTCGCAAACAAGAACATAGCCACGGTGTATAGTATGAGCCACCACTTGATGCCCTCCTCTCTGCGATGGGCGGAGTTGAGGAGCGCCGTCATACATTGGAAGAATAGAGTGGTGAGTAGCCCTAGAATAAACCGAACAATCGAAGTGAGCACGGATAGACGAATGTGTGGACGGGGGTACCGTAGAGAATTGAGCCGATGAAGCTTCCGGCAAGTATGGACTTCTCTGCAACGTAGTCATATTTTGTGATTGGTGGAGCATCGAGGTCATAGGACCATGGCTGATTCCAGGGGTCAAACATGGTTTATATGTGTACGGATAGATCGTGGTGGCGGGGAATGGGGGAGCGGGTAAAGAACTAGTCTCCTCATATATATATCACCCCTTACCACCGACAATCACCTGCCCGGGATGCGTCTTACCACCAATTGTAATGGTGCGAGGCGCCAAGCCCTGACTCTGCGATGGGCAATAGATTTTGTCCCCCTTCCGGAGGGCGTTGCACTGCGACGTCTTCCAACTGCCTATTTCGGTAAAAGGTAACGGGATCAGTACCATGCCAGCCGAGCGGATGAAGAGCAGAAGGGAATGATCGGAATAGGAACAAGCGAACGTACTGAATAGGCAAGTTAAACTTTTGCTTCAGCGTGAACAGCCCAATGGGTCTCTTCTTTGTGGAAATACAGAAGTGTGACCCGGCGGTCCAACACTCCTTTGTGGAAGCAAATATGGCGACGAGAACGAAGGCGGTGATCGAGGCCATCCACCAAATCACCTCCGCGCGACCTCTCGCACCAGCAGCGGACCGTGACTTGTTCTCTTTGGAGATAACCGTGATCAGATCATCCCTGTGAACGGCGGACCATGAGGTGTACTCCAAAAGTTCAGATTCTCTAATGCGAGAAGCGATATCGAAGATGGGCATAAAGGCGGCGAGTAGGAGAACGAAGAGACAGAACCCGACGAAGCGGAAGAACATCGCGGTGGTCATCTTTGATCGGGGGTTGAGATGTTGGCTAAAGAACGAGCAGCGGGGGTGGTAGTTGTAGAACGAAAGGCCGGCGTAAAAGATGGTGATCATGCAGAGGATGAGGGGGATGAACCAGATTAAAAACAAGGCTGGGACTGATGGATAGATGGCCGCTTGACACCCAAATTCCTGTACGATGACGAACCTACAATCTTGAGTGGATTCTCTCCTTCGCGTTCGCCGTCACTCCCCCGCTTTCTTGCAGTAAAAAACAGATCTTCCAGGTTGTTTACCGCGGGGAGTATGCGGCCCCAGCCAATCGCTGGAGTCTGACGCGCAGGCCCATTCAAACACGTACAGACCAGCAAACAAGAAACTGTCGCTAGAAAATAGGCCGACGGCCCGAATGTCCTTGTCAGCTTTGTATCTGTTCGTTCATCCGTCAGCAATCGTGGCCTCGCCGTTAAGAAGTGTGAAGGGTCAGGAACTGCCAACAGTCGCTTCAGGATGAGATCTACCGGGACGGTTTGAATGCAGCATCGCCACGCTTGTAGTTTATTAGAAGCTCGCGTGGGTTGGAGGACTCCGAGGGGCCCACCACGGTCCTTGGCTTGGGTAGATGTTGTGGAGTGGATGTTATCGTAGCGCCCTCGAGGCTCGACCCCTTATACATGGTATGGCACGTGACACGCAGACAAATTGCTCCCGGCTCTTACATGAACACTGCGACCCAGTTCCTAAGGACCGCGAATTGACGCGTCAATATCCCGTGCTCGTCAGACCTGGACATCTCTTCGTCTTTCGTGTAATCTTGATCCAACGTCCCAACCTCCCCCTTTCTACAACCAGACACACCCTCACATGAATGCTACAAAACCGACGCAACCGGTTCGGCCCGATGAGAATGGCCAGGAACCGTTTGAGGTAGGTTCCGTGTTTTATGCATTCCACGGACAATTATCTGATGCACACGAGGCCCTAGCAGGTCCGTGGTTCAAGAGATCAACCTGACCGCCGTGCGCGTCGAATTCTTCAAAAAAGGCGGTTCTTGCGACGGCTCCCCTCCTCATCTCCCGCATTTCCCCTACCAAAACGCAACGAGGGAAGATGAATTGCTCCCTTAGTCACGATCGACTCGGCACCAATACCCCGCGCCTGTTGGAAACCACAGAAGTCCCTGTGGATGTTGCACTCTGCAAGGCTGTCGAAATACGTGCCGCTCTGAGGCAAGATGCATTTTACCCCGTTCGGGAGTCGTGCTAAGGTGTTCACCTTGATTTTCGTAGCGAACGCCAGGCTCCAGCAACGCAAGAAAGGCCACACGCGCGCCACCCCACTCCACCCCACGACTCGCTCTGCCACAGAATCCCCACTGAGGTCCTCATTATCATACTCAAACTCGTCGCACCTTCGAGGACCAGAGACAACGTGTATACCCTCCTGAGGTTGACGCATGTTTGTCGGTTCTGGAGGTCGTCGTTGATCCACTACCCTCCGGCGTGGACCGCGATTTTTGCGACACACAAGGATCGTCGAAGCATTGTCGAGATGTGCCTTGAGAGGAGCCAGCCCCTTCCACTGAGGGTCCTCGCGGACACCGGTGAGCGGCGACGGGTTCGTGTGGGATGCAGTTGCGTCAAGGGGGAGTCTAAGCGACTCATTCCCAACGAGAAGACTCCTTGCGAACGACATTTTGTATTCGAAGTTCTCGCCCACCCAAAACACTCGGAGCGCATCCAAACGTTGAACGTGGGATCAATAACCTCAGCGTCTCGCCAGCTGCTCGAATTCGGGAGCTGTCGGTTCTTCAGTTCATCCCTCCCACGGCTCACCACACTTATCTGGAGGGACCGGGGGACGGAGTACCTCCCCCGCCTATCCCCCGGTCCGCATACTCTCCCCAATCTGCGTACTCTGGCCTTCGAAGGGCGCTGGCATCCCTCGCTTGCCCAAGTCCACAACCTGTCCTCCTTCACTCTCAAAGGTTCCTTGCGGCCCCTCGATGCAGAGACCTTTCGGCTTTTTGGGTCGAATAACCAATCTCTCGAATCATTGACACTCTCCGTCAAAATCAAGGGAAGTACGAAAGGCCCCCCGGTCGACCTTTCGAACCTCAAATTGCTTAACATCGAGACATGTCCCAAGGTTCTGTCGACAACCATCCGCGCCCCCGCCTTTCGACACCTTTCCTCCATCTGGATTTCCCCGAAGGACGACGAACACGATTGGTATGCCCTTCACGCTACCGGGGATGGGATCTCACTCTCTACGATAACCTGTGGGCGTGAAGTTGTGGAATGTTGGGAATATCTAACCGGATACGCACGACCTGCAATCCGTCACGTTCGCGTCTACGACCAACTGGAGAGGTACGATCCCAACGACGATTCCTTGAGGATGATCGCGGAACTTGTGTCGGACGCGCACATCCTGGAAATCGGGCTGGCCTATTCGGATAACCCCTGGTTCCAGGAGATGTTGAAACAGCTGGGACCTCAGCTGAAAACCATATGTTTCGAGATTTCAGAGAAGATGGATCCAACCAAGGGACCGGGCAACTACATATTCCCTTGGGACGGCCAGATCTTGGACGAGATTGCGGACCTGATCGAGTATCGGTTTAAGGAGGGTCGGGCACTTTCCGCCGTTGAGAGGATGGTCGTCAGCGGAGACGAGCAGGTGAACAGGCTACAGGATCGCGTGTGGAGACAGTTTTATAACAGTCGAAAGATAAGGGAGTATCTGGCGTCGGTGTAAGGACTGTAAGGATACTTCGAACATAAGTAGTTTATGCCCCCGTTGGTGAATGGAAAATGGTTCGGACTTATAAAACAGGTGACAGGGCCAGCGGCCGGTCACCTCTTGAGTCGAGATCCCCGGCGAGGAACTGTCGCTCTGTCCGAGTGTGGCAGCGCCCGTTCCTCATCTCGCCACTGTCAATGTGAAGAGTACACGCTGCCTGTTCGAGTGTGACGACTTGACAGTCGTTCATGAATACATTACATGTACACGTAGAGTCATTACCGATAATATAAATACACTACAAAAATTGGGGGAGAGAAGGGAGCACTGAAATTGAGAGGTGGGGAGGGAGATGTGAGGACCGCAATAGGGAAATATCATGGCATGATCGTGGAATCGTCCGATTGAAGTATCTACAATGCATCGAAATGGAGGTACATAAACGTTGGCGGAAATTCACGGAACCAGGTTTTTAATCCGGCGTGTACGTAGGAGGGATTCCGCCGGATGGTTGTGATGGACCAGCCTCTTGTTCCCGGTTTTCGTTGAACCTGATTCCAGAGTCACGGTGCTGGGTAGGCCGCTGCACGTCCTGATTTTGCTGGGCGATCAGAGCGGCCTTTCCGACCTTCGGTTGTGCCGAATTTCCAGAGACATATGTCAAAACGGCTTCGCTTGGACCAGTGCCAGACTGGGTGTATTGTGATCGAGTCGGGCTGGTGATTGCCTGCCCGTAAATCGGGCTCGATGGGCTGTCAAGGTGCGCAGGCTGGGGATCCGGATTGCTAGAGCCAGCGGTCGAAGAAATGAGGGTAGTAGCGGTGAGATTGAACGGTTCGATGCGAGCTAAAAGAACTGATTGGTAAATCCCTAACGAGATCATCAGCGGAACGTCCACGGACCTTCGCCGGCAAGGATGTCTGCCGGGGTAAATTTTTCGAAGTAATAGGCTTGGCCGCCACGAGACCGCTTCCTCAGGAGGTACCACAGCATAGCGAGGGCCAGAATTACGATACCAGCGATACCGCCGACTACACCCCCAACGATCGCTCCGACCAGACTTGATCGTGTTGCTACTACGGGGAGAGCAGAGGTCTCAACGCTGGAGGTAGGGGAGGGCATGCTGGAGGTAAGGGAGGGCATTTTGGAGGTAAGGGAGGGCACGCTGGATGAAGTCTCAACACTGGAACTGCCCCCACTTATACTGGGAGCGATGCGGAAGTAGTCGAGGACGAACACGTTGGTCTTGTTGGCTGCGGTGACTTTGATATCGAGCTTGTGGATGCCGTCTGCCAGCATTGGTGTCCAGAAGTAGAGGAACTTTCCCGTGGAGTCAATAGTAGGCCGTTGGGATCCGGCTATAATGCGGAATTAAATAAGCGCTTGACGAAGCGATATTCTGTCGGTCGATTCACCAGGAGCACCATCGAGTGTGTATTCCGCAGTCGGATAGGACACGTATTCTCCGTGCCCGTTGGTAACGTGCAATAGGCCACCGTAGAGCCACAACTGAGTCCCTGTTTCCACGAGAACATTAGTACCGCTCAACAAATCAAAAGGTCACGATTTACGCACCTGAGAAGGTAAAGGAGAGGGAAGCTCCTGGGGTCGAGGTGCTTGTGTAAGTACTGTTGTCGAACCCCTCCTGCTGATGCCGAGTCCAGCTACCCGCAAACGAACCCCACACGGTTGGACTCTGGTCATCGTAGATCTTGAAATCGACGGCCTGTCGCCCGAACAAGGCCATTTTTAATGTAACGGAGGTGGGCGGGCGTTCTGGGGTTATGGAACCTCCGGGCCGAGGACGAAGGTGGAGGAATTTGGCGGAAAGATACGGGTGAGGAAGGGAAGGGAATCCTGTGTGCGTGCGCGACCTTCATAGTGATTTATATGACACAAATGTAGCCAGGATGACGGTGGCGTACCACCTGGCGCAGTTGCCAGGATGGATCACAATACGGTTGGTGATCGACTCATCGAGCTGGGTCCTGTGTCTGTTTCCGCGCCAACAATTGATGCCATCATGATATGTGACCGATAAATCGATACAGCTATTTGCGTTTCGATAGACCGCCTCTGCACAGAATTCGTTGTTTACCTTTTGATCGTATTGGAACCCGGCAGCCCGGCATCATGCGGCATCAACCGGCCCCGACTCCAGGTCCCAGCGGG
>Ga0307511_10000465_pt1 | contig 43914 bp, 35 predicted proteins | sample 13_EM_MG_FD_200266 | JGI IMG/M metagenome (GOLD analysis project Ga0307511, IMG submission 200266) | Populus trichocarpa ectomycorrhiza microbial communities from riparian zone in the Pacific Northwest, United States - 13_EM | ecosystem: Host-associated > Plants > Roots > Unclassified | place... | reverse complement strand
CGTCACCCACACCGCCAACCCCCTCGGCTTCGCCAACCGCCAAGCTCATCTCTGCCGAACAGCTCATCTCCGCCGGCCGGCTCGACCCTCGCCGACTAGCTCGACTCCAGCGCTCAGCTCGACTTCGTCGGAGTTGTGGATTTCGTCAGACCAGCAGCGGCAGCAACGCGTAGCGGCGGCGGACCACCGCGCCGAAACGGGCGTCGATGCGCAACCACGCGTCGGTGGCCGTCACACGTACGTTGCCGCCCTCGTCGCCGGCCCCCAGGAACCCCATCCCGGACAGCGCGAACAGGCAGCGCAGCGGAATCTTGACGTCCAGCCCGCTGCCGCTGACCGTCAGCACCGTCTGGTCCAACAGCGAGGCGGGCGGTGTCCCGTGCGGGCCGGCGTTCTCCCTCGCGACCGCCACGCCCTGGTCGGCCAACTCCGTCATGACGGTCACGGGCAGGTTGTCGACCTGCTTCCAGCCGTCCGCCGGCGGCAGTGCACTGCGCCACATCAGGTCCCTCGACGCACCCGGATCCACCCGGTCGCCGCGCAGAATCGCCAGGCCGGCGAGCAGTTCGCTGCCCGCGACCGCGACGTCGGCCGGCGTCACCGAACCGGCGACCGACCTGGTCGCCAGAACGTCGAACGGCGTCGCCGCCCACGCCTCGACCCGGTCGTCACCGCGGTTCCGCAGTCGCACGACCCCCTGCTGGTCCAGGCGCACCGCCCGGGCCACGAAGGCACCGAGGTCGTCGCGCTCGGAAGGATCGGCGAAAACCAGCTCAGCCACGTGTGCCCCCGGAGTGCCAGCTTGCGAGAAAGTCCCGTTCAGCGTCGGACAGCCGCCGCGGCCGCGTCTCCTCAACGTCGTAGGCGCAGATCAGCGTCTCCGCCGTCACCGCGACCGCCGACGAACCGTTGCCACCCGCGCGCACGGAATAGTCCAGCACGAACGACGACGCCCTGAGATCGCGCACGGACATCTCGATGTCGACCGCTCCGCCGTCGAACACCAGCGGAACTCGGTAATCCACAGCCAGCTTCACCACAACCATGCCTCGGGACATGTCCACCAGGCCCTGCCGGGCCGCTTCCGTGAACACGAGCGCGACGCGCGCCTCTTCCAGAAGGGTGACCGTGTTCGCGTGGTTGACGTGCCCGTAGGCATCCATGTCAGACCACCGCGGTCGCACCTGCGCGACGAAGACACCCAACGACAACGCCTCCCTGGCCGATGCCCAGATTCAGCGTTCGATCCTACTCAGCCAGCTACTGAGCCCTTTCACGGAGAGCGGACCCGAACGCGACGGAGGCTCCGCAGGCGACACACGCCCGCGGGGCCTCCGTCGTCCGCAGACGTCAGCGGACCATGCTGCGCACCTGCCGCGCCGCTACCGACAACGTCGCCAGGTCGAGCCGGCCGACCCGGCCGATCTCCTGGAGCGCCGCCCTCGCCCGGCTCAGCCGCGACGCGTTCGACTGCTCCCAGTTGGCGATCTTCACCTCCGGGCTCTCACCCGGATCGCTGTGCCGGAGCACGTCGAGGGTGATCGTCCGCAGCGAGGAGTAGAGATCGTCACGCAGGGCCAACCGGGCCAGCGCGTGCCAGCGGTTGCCGCGCTCCAGGGCGCTGACCGAGCTGAGCATCTGGTCGATGTTCAGGTGCTCGGACAGCGCGTAGTACAGCTCCGCGGTCTCCTGGTGTGTGCGCTCGACACCCAGCCCCTCACGCTCGGCCAGCTCCGCGACCTCACTGATGTCCAGGAGGCCGTACGTGTAGAGCAGCGAGGCGACCCGCTCGGCCAGGTCCTTCGGGGCGCCCTGATCGATCAGCTGCTCCGCGTGACCCGCGACGATCTCGCGCTCACGGCCACGCAGCAGCGTCAGCGCCTGCGGCGCCAGCTCCCTGACCATCGTCGAGAAGCGGTTGATCTCAGCGCCCACGGCCAGCGGCTGCGGCCGGTTGGACAGCAGCCACCGGGACGCGCGGTCGAGCAGCCGGCGCGTCTCCAGCATCAGCGCGTTCTGGAGATCCGTGGACACCTTGTTGTCCAGCGCGTCGATCTCGCGCCAGATCTGCGGCAGGCCGTAGACGTTCGTCACGACCGCGTACGCCCGGACCGCGTCGGTCGCGCTCGCCCCGACCTCCTCGGCCAGCCGGAACGCGTACGAGATGCCGCCACCGTCGACGACCTCGTTGACCAGCAGTGTCGTGGTGATCTGCTTGCGCAGCGGGTGCGAGCCGATCGCGTTGCCGAACTGCTCCCGCAGCTTGCTCGGGAAGTACTCCGGCAGACGGCGGACGAACACATCCGACTCGGGCAGATTGGTGGCCAGCACCTCGTCTTTGATCGCCAGCTTGACGTGTGCGAGCAGCGTCGCGAGCTCGGGCGAGGTCAGCCCTTCACCCGCCTTCTCCAACGCCTTGAACTGGGCGCTCGACGGCAGCGCCTCTAGGCGGCGGTCCAGACCGTGGTTGGCCTCCAGATCGTCGACCAGCCGCGCGTGCACCGACAACATCGGCACCGCGTGCGCCCGGCTTACGCCCAGCACCCCGTTCTGCCAGTAGTTGTCACGCAGCACCAACGTGCCGACCTCGTCGGTCATCTCCGCCAGCAGTTCATTGCGCTGCTCACGCTCCAGCCGGCCCTCGGTGACGAGGTGGTCCAGCAGGATCTTGATGTTGACCTCGTGGTCGGAGCAGTCGACGCCGGCCGAGTTGTCCAACGCGTCGGTGTTGACTCGCCCGCCCGCGCGGGCGAACTCGATCCGACCGCGTTGCGTCAACCCCAGGTTGCCGCCTTCACCGACGACCTTGACCCGCAGGTCGGCGCCGTCGACCCGGACCGCGTCGTTCGCCTTGTCGCCGACCTCGGTGTGTGATTCGGTCGCCGACTTCACGTACGTGCCGATGCCGCCGTTCCACAGCAGGTCGACCTGCGCCAGCAGAATCGCCTTGATCAGATCGGTGGGCGCCAGGTGCTCGACGCTGCCGTCGATGCCCAAGGCCGTCCTGACCTGCGGGCTCAGCGGGATCGACTTCGCCGTCCGCGGCCACACCCCGCCGCCCTGGCTGATCAGGCTGCGGTCGTAGTCGTCCCACGACGAGCGCGGCAGCTCGAACAGCCGCTTCCGTTCCGCGAACGACGACGCCGCCACCGGGATCGGGTCGAGGAACACGTGCCGGTGGTCGAAGGCGGCGACGAGTCGGATGTGCTCGGACAGCAGCATGCCGTTGCCGAACACGTCACCAGACATGTCGCCGACGCCGACGACTGTGAACTCCTGCGTCTGCGTGTCGACGTCCAGTTCCCGGAAGGCCCGCTTGACGCTCTCCCACGCGCCCTTGGCGGTGATGCCCATCTGCTTGTGGTCGTAACCGACCGAGCCGCCGGAGGCGAACGCGTCGCCGAGCCAGAAGCCGTACTTGCCGGCGACCTCGTTCGCGATGTCCGAGAACGTCGCGGTGCCCTTGTCGGCGGCGACGACCAGGTAGGTGTCGTCATCGTCGTAGCGGACGACCTGCGGGGCGGGAACGACCCGGCCCGCGTCGAGGTTGTCGGTCAGGTCCAGCAGACCCGAGATGAACATGCGGTAGCAGGTGATGCCCTCGGTCAGGAACGCCTCGCGGTCCAGGCTCGGGTCGCCCTTCGGCGCCGGCGGCCGCTTCAGCACGAACCCCCCCTTGGCGCCGACCGGCACGATGACGGCGTTCTTCACCGCCTGCGCCTTGACCAGGCCCAGGATCTCGGTGCGGAAGTCCTCGCGCCGGTCGGACCAGCGCAGGCCGCCGCGGGCGACCGGCCCGAACCGCAGGTGGACGCCCTCGAATCGGGGCGAGTACACGAAGATCTCGAACCGCGGCTTCGGATCCGGCAACTCTGGCAGCGACCGCGAGTTCAGCTTGACCGCCAGGTACGGCCGCACGTCGCCGTTGGCGTCACGCACGAAGTAGTTGGTGCGCAACGTCGCGTTGATCAGCGACAGCAGCTGGCGCAGGATCCGGTCCGCGTCGAGGCTGGTCACCTCGTCGATCAGCTCGGTGATCTCGGCGGTCAACGTCGTGACCACACCGGTGCGGGTCTCGTCGGACAGCGCCGGGTCGAACCGCGACTCGAACAGCCGCACCAGCGCCGCGGCGACGTTCGTGTAGCGCAGGACCGCGTCCTCGATGTAGTCCTGGCTGTACGGGATGCCCACCTGGCGCAGGTACTTCGCGTACGCCCGGAGCACCGAAGCCTGTCGCCAGCCGAGCCCGGCACGCAGCACGAGGGCGTTGAAGCTGTCGACCTCCGCCGCGTCACGCCATGCCGCCGCGAACGCGTCCTGGAACAGGACACGGACCACGTCCAGGTCCTGGGTGGCGAGCCGCTCCAGCACCGCCGGTTCCATGCGCAGACCGAAGTCGAAGATCCAGCACTGGGCGCCGTCCTCGCGCTGGATCTCGTACGGGCGCTCGTCGACGACCTCGACGCCCATGCGTTGCAACACCGGCAGCACCTGGGACAGCGTCACGCGAGCGCCGGCCAGGTACAGCTTGAACCGCCGCTCCCCCGGCTCGGCGTCCGCCGGCAGGTAGAACGACATGTCCAGGTCGCCCTCGGACAGCCGCTGGATCCGCCGTAGGTCGGCGAGGCCTTCGATGGCCGTGAAGTCTTCCTTGTAGCTTTCCGGGAAAGCCATCGCGAAGCGCTGGCCCTGCTCGGTCGCCGACTCCGCGCCCAGCTGGTTCGCCTGTTCCGAGGCGTGCTCGGGTTCGTTGTGCTCGGACAGGATCGCGTCGGCCATCCGGTCGTCCCAGTTGCGGGTGGCCTCACCCAGCAGGGATTGAATGTGAGCAGCGTTCGGCTCTGCCACCTCGCTCGGCTCGGTGTGCACCATGAAGTGCACGCGGGCCAGTGGGCTCTCGCCGATAAGCGCGCTGTACTCCAGGTTCTTGCCCTGAAGCTCGGCAAGCAGAACTTCCTGCATCGCCAACCGCGACGTCGTCGTGTACCGGTCACGCGGCAGGTAGACCAGGCACGAGTAGAACCGGCCGTACGGGTCTCGGCGCAGGAACAGCCTCAGCCGGCGACGCTCCGCCAGGGCGAGCACGCCCGTGGCGATGTCGTACAACGTGTCCGCGTCGGTCGAGAACAGCTCGCTTCGCGGGTAGTTCTGGATGACCTCGAGCATCTTCTGGCCCGAGTACGACTCCAGCGGGAAGCCCGCTCGGTGGATGACGTTGCGGACCCGGCGGCTGATCACCGGGATGTCCAGCACGTCTTCATGAAGCGCCGAGGTCGTGAACACGCCGAGGAATCGGTGTTCGCCGCTAACCTTGCCTTCGGCGTCGAACGTCTTCACGCCCACGTAGTACGGGTACATCGACCGGTGCACCGCGGACGGCGCACTCGCCTGCGTGAGCACCAGCAGCTCCGGCGCGAGCGCCTGCGCCGCCGTGTCTGGGCCCGCGGTCAAACTCCGCGCCGCCAGACTGTCCTGACGCAGCACACCCAAGCCGGAAGCCAGAACCGCGCGCAGCGCGGGCTCATCGCCACCCGCAGGGTCTTCGACCAGCTCGTACTGGCGGTAGCCGATGAAGGTGAAGTGCCCCTGCGCCAGCCACCGCAACAGACTGGTGCCGTCGGCGACCTGATCGGCGTCGAGAGGCGGGGGCGCCTGCTCCAGCTGATCCGCGAGCTGACGGGCCGTGCCCGCCATCTTGTCGGTGTCCTCGACCACCTCGCGGACGTCGTTGACCACGGTGATGAGCCGGTTCTCCAGCTCGCGGCCCCGCTCCGCGTCCGTGATGAGGTCGACCTCGATGTGCATCCACGATTCGGCGAGGGTGTCCGGCGGCGGGTCCCCCGGGTCCGCCTCCGGCAGCACCTCGCGGAGCTCACCCGTCACGTCCCGGCGCACCACCACGATCGGATGCACGACGCGGTGCACCTGGATCCCGCTGCGGATCAGCGCCGACGAGATCGAGTCGACCAGGTAGGGCATGTCGTCCGTGACGATCTGCACGACCGTCACCGGGCACGTCCACCCGTCCTGGGACCGGGTCGGGTTGAGGATGCGGACCACCGGCCGGCCGGGGACACGGTTGTCCGCGAGCTGGTAGGTGGACCGCACCGCGCCGACCAGATCGCTTGGATCGTCGTCGATGACTTCCTCGGCGGGCACGTAGCGGTAGTAGAGGCGGATCAGTTCTGCGAGTTCCGGAGCGGCGGCGACCGCGCCGCCGATCAGTTCGTCGCGTACCTGTTCGGGACTGTCCAGCCGGTCTTCGCGGCTCACGCCGGTGTCGGCGGTCGCAGGGCGGGACGGGGCTCCAGTCGACGTCATTTTCAGGCGGCTCCACGCTATCCGGCGCCTCGGTGCGCCGGGACCATCGTCCACCCTAGATGGGCCTCCGCCCGCAAACGCCTAGGGGTTGCAGCTGAATCGAACCTTGTGACGGGAGCCACCAACGGGCTTTCGCAGGTTACTGACGAGTTGGCTTTCGCCTGGTCAGCGTTCCGGCGGCGTCCACGTCCAGTCCGACCAGTTCCGCTCCGGCTCGACCGGCCGCGGATCACGATCGACCACCGGCCGGTCCTCACGGAACGACGTCGACTCCCAGTCGCTAAGCCCCGACGTGTCGGCCCGCGGAGGCCGACCTTCCTTACTCGAAAGCACCCAATCGGACAACATGGGCGGTTCGGATGAAGCGCTCGGCACTTCGATTCGGTCGTCCGGCTCAGGCTGCCGGTGCCGCGACCCCGACGGTTCCGGTTGCCAGTCGTATCGATCGACCGTCGGCGTCGGCTCCGGAGAAGTCCGTGACACCGACGGCTCATCTTCGAAGTGCGCGTGAACGGCGTGCTCAGTCGACTCGAACGCCACCAAAGCCTCGGCCAGCAGGTCCGCCAATTCCGACCGCGGCCGTCGGCCTTCGCCCCCGGTCACATGCTCGTCGGCCTGTCGATCGGCCGCCGTCGAACCTGCATCGGTGTCGGAAGCTGCTGCGACAGCATCCCGTTTGGCGGCAGTCTCGGGTTCACGCTTGACGTCGCGGTCCCGTCCCACGATCTCGTGGGGCAGACCGGCATGAGTGGTGAACGGCACCGTCCCGTAATCTGCATCGCCGCCGACCTCAGCCGTCTGCGCCCCGAGAAGAGGTGGTTGCCCCGATATTCCTAGGGCAGCTGCCAGGTCTTCTGTCCGAGCGGCTGACGCCGACTGCGGCAAGGATGGGTTAGCCACTGCCGGTTCAACGGCAGGCGGCTCTGGGGTGACACGGCTCGACGGTGGCTCAAGTCGCCACCGCCCGGAATCAGCGCGGAGTTCGTCGGCGATTTCGCTGCGTTCAAACGACTCGGCACGGCGACGCCTGCCGGTTGCCGGCTGCTCAGGCTCCGGCTTGACGGCCGGCTCCGGCACAGTTGACGCCTCGGATTCGGACGGTTCCGGCGCCCGCCGCCGGCCGCCAGTACCGGCTGCGGCCAGCAATTCGACCAGGGAGGCAAGGCCGGGACGGCTCGAGTCGTCGTTGGCGTGCCGCGACTGGGCTGTTGCCTCCGCCCCGGCTTCACGATCTTCGGCACGACGTCGCCCACCAGTGGACTCCGTCCGAGGTGGCTCAACCTTGGTCGAGTCCGACTCGGCAGCGGCCCGGAAGAACGCCGCCAGAGCACCCGGCGCCTGCGTGCGCTCACGATTCGCTGCTGCAGTCCCGTCCGAGAACATGTTCGCGGACTTCGTCACGTCCACCGGCGTGGAAGCAGTTCCGGCGTTGCCCATACGCCATCGATCAGCCGCTTGTGCCCAGGCCGTCGACAACCCCGCAGCCTGTTCGTCCGCACGCCTCGCGCGACGTCGAGGCAGCTCGCCGGACGGTGGTGGTGTTGGCCGAAGCTCGGGATCAATCCGCTCGACTGAAGTCTCCGTTGTCGTCGCAGTCCCACGGGCGCCCAAGTCGACAGCCTCGTTGGTGCCGTTGGTGTTCCTCGCCTGCGACAGCGCCTGGTCCGCATCGGTCAGCAGCGCTTCACCGCCGCTCCCGGGGCGGTATTCAGCAACGCCAGTGGTCATCGTGACGTCCAAGCGCGGCGCCACCTGGGACCTGAGTTCCTCGGCCCATCGTTGCGCCTGGTCACGTGTCGTGTGCGGGAGGAGCACCGCCAGCTCGTCGCCGGCGGTTCTACCGACCGCCGCCTTGTCAGGAGCTGTGTCCCGCACCCGATCGGCGATCTTGCGAATGACCTGGTCATCCACCGCGGGCGCGCCAGAACCGTTCACCCGCGCGACGTCGACGTCCAACAACACCAAGCTCAGCGCGTGGTCGATGTAGCCGCCGTTGACAACCGAGTCGATCTGCCGACGGAACCCGTTGCGGTTCAGCAACCCAGTGACCGCATCGGTGTCCGGCACCGGTCGCGAGCTGGCTACCGGCGGCTTGATCAGGCCGGACAGCTGCTCCTTCAGCCCTGTGCTCTCGCGGTGCGCAGCTGCGAACTCTTCGGCGAGTTTCGCCCGAACGGTGTACAATGCAGCGGTCCGACGTCGCTCCGCGGTGTGGGCACTGCGCAGGCAACTCAGCGCCTCGGCGAGTTGGCCTGCCATCTCATGCACGTGGGACAACGCCAACATGCTCTCCGACAGCAACGGATCCAGCTGGTGCCGCCTAGCGCTGTCAGCCACGTCGAGAAGCAAGTCATTCGCGATGCTGGTACGGCCCGCCGGCAGGTGCACCCGCGTCGCCAACGCCAACTTCAGCCAGCCCACCGAGGCCGCCGATGGTGCGCGCACGGGCTGTTCGAGCAGTTCCTGCGCGGTTGTCACCGCATCCGCCAACTGCTCGGAGTCCATCAGCGCGCAGACGAGTTCCAGCACCAATCGACTGGTGACGTACCCCGAATCGGCTGCCGCGTCGCTCAGCTCCCCGAGCAACGCGAGGCCGTCACGTGCCGCGCCTACCGCAGCCTTCAGGTCCCCCCACCGACGGTGCTGCCGCGCCGTGGAGGCCCGCAGCAATGCCCGGGACAACAACTTCGCGTCGGCGTCGAGGATGGCGTCCTCGCCATAGAGCTGGTCGGCCTGGTCAAGCGCGTCCGTGAGCTCCTTGCTCCGGCCGATCAGCACCAGGCAGTCAGTCAGCGCGACAAGTGCGGACGCTCGTACCTCCGGCGGCACGCCCTCGGCATGCAGAACCGGCTTGAGCACACCAAATCCAGTGAGCGGGACACCGGCGGCACGTGCGCAAGCCGCCAGTTCGACACGGAGGCGCCACGCAAGCTCGACGTGGTTGCCTGCCTCGGCGGTCTTGAGTGCTGTGACCGCACGCTCGACAGCTTGAACGCCCTTGTCGAGCCGGTTGAGGGCGAACACCGTGAGCGTTTCCGCCCTCAACCGCTCCAGCTCGTCTCGGCGACCGATGGCGAGTGCGGACGCCCGCTCACTGAGCACGAGGCTCAGTTCGGGAGCCCGCCAACGCAGCTGCCAGGCCGGCACGCTGAGCGTGCCAACCTCCGCATCCGCCTGCGTCTCGTCACTGCCGGCCACGATCGATTGCCGCCCTCAGTCCCGTGTCAGCTTCCGGTGGGTCACCCGATGCGGGCGGGCCGCGTCAGCGCCCAGCCGGTCCACCTTGTTCTTCTCGTACCCCTCGAAGTTGCCCTCGAACCAGAACCACTTCGCCGGCTGCTCGTCGGTTCCCTCCCACGCCAGAATGTGCGTTGCGACGCGGTCAAGGAACCACCGATCGTGGGAGATGACCACGGCGCACCCGGGGAACTGTTCGAGTGCGTTCTCCAGCGAGCCCAGCGTCTCGACATCGAGGTCGTTGGTCGGCTCGTCGAGTAGGATGAGGTTGCCGCCCTGCTTGAGGGTCAACGCGAGGTTGAGGCGGTTGCGCTCGCCACCCGACAGCACACCAGCCGGCTTCTGCTGGTCGGCGCCCTTGAAGCCGAAGGCGCTGACGTAGGCGCGCGAGGGCATTTCCGTCTGACCGACCTGGATGTGGTCAAGACCGTCGGACACGACCTCCCACACGTTCTTCTTCGGGTCGATGCCGCCGCGGTTCTGGTCGACGTAGGAGAGCTTGACCGTCTCACCGATCTTGACGGTGCCCGAGTCCGGCTGCTCCAGGCCAACGATGGTCTTGAACAGGGTGGTCTTGCCGACGCCATTGGGTCCGATCACGCCAACGATGCCGTTACGCGGCAAGTCGAACGACAGACCGTCGATGAGGACCCGGTCACCGAACCCCTTGCGCAGGTCGTTGACCTCGACGACAACGCTGCCCAGACGCGGGCCTGGCGGAATCTGGATCTCCTCGAAGTCGAGCTTGCGGTTCTTCTCGGCCTCGGCCGCCATCTCCTCATAGCGCTGCAGACGCGCCTTCGACTTGGCCTGGCGGGCCTTGGCCCCGGACCGGACCCACTCCAACTCGTCCTTCAGGCGCTTCTGCAGCTTCACGTCCTTCTTGCCCTGGACAGCGAGGCGCTCAGCCTTCTTCTCGAGGTAGGTGGAGTAGTTGCCCTCGTAGCCGATCACTCGGCCGCGGTCCACCTCCATGATCCACTCGGCCACGTTGTCCAGGAAGTAGCGGTCGTGGGTGACCGCCAGGACTGCGCCGGCGTACTGAGCGAGGTGCTGCTCAAGCCAAAGCACGCTCTCCGCGTCCAGGTGGTTGGTGGGCTCGTCTAGGAGCAACAGGTCCGGCTTGCTCAGCAGCAGCTTGCAGAGCGCGACCCGGCGGCGCTCGCCACCGGACAGCTGTGTCACGTTCGCGTCGGGCGGCGGGCACCGCAGCGCATCCATGGCCTGCTCGAGCTGCGAGTCGAGGTCCCACGCATTGGCGTGGTCGAGCTCCTCCTGGAGCTTGCCCATCTCGTCCATGAGCTCTTCGGAGTAGTCCGTGGCCATGAGCTCGGCGATCTCGTTGAAGCGGTGCAGCTTCACCATGATGTCGCCGACACCCTCCTCGACGTTGCCGAGGACGGTCTTCTCCTCATTCAGCGGCGGCTCCTGCAGGAGGATGCCCACGGTGTAGCCGGGGCTGAGGAAAGCCTCGCCGTTGCTCGGCTGGTCGAGGCCAGCCATGATCTTGAGGACACTCGACTTGCCCGCGCCGTTCGGGCCGACGACACCGATCTTGGCGCCTGGGTAGAACGCGGTGGTGACGTCATCGAGGATGACCTTGTCCCCATGCGTCTTCCGCGCCTTTTTCATGGTGTAGATGTACTCGGCCATGGGCGCGATCGTAGAGCGACGCGGAGTGGACCAGAACCTCGGTAGCCACGAACGGGCGGGACGAGCCACCAAAGTTGACGCGAACGTGGAACGCGCGGGATGTCCCGTACCGCCGTTCGGTCCATCTCACCTGCGGTGACGACCCGACCGACGACCGCGACGGACTGTGTCCACCCCTGTGAGGGTGGCGGACCTCACTCTTGCCGACCTCTGCTCAGGCTGGGGCAACTGCACCCGACGACAGAGGTGGGCACGAAGGCCTCAGTCGGCCAACGTGCCCACCCGTCTCACACCGCGACCGCAGACAGTGGTGGCGAGGGCTGCTCCCCGCCAGCCTTGTCGAGGTCGACCGACCGCAAGAACGGAGCGAAGTCCTCCTCAACACTGTTGCGTTGGGCATCCGCCGTGCAGAATGCGAGGTTCGGCCCGATCGCGGTCGCGTCGACTTTGACCGCGGTTCGTTTCTCACCGTCCTTCTCGTACTCTTCCACCCGAAGCCGGCCGCTGACGATCACAGGGTCGCCTTTCTTCAACGAAGCGGCAGCACTCTTCGCAAGTCGCCTCCATCCAGTGACCCACACGAAGAGCTTGTGCCCATCAGCCCAGACCCCCTCCTTCTTGTCGAAATTCCTCTCCGTCGAGACCACACCGAAGCCGGCGAAAGAGGTCCCCTCTTGGGTCTGACGAAGCACTACATCCGTGGCAACGTTGCCCACAACAGTTACCGCTGTTGCAATCACTGATCCCATCCTTCGCGCTCGACATCCGGCCCACGGCCTTGCGCCAAACCTGCCGTCGACCACCAACGCCTCTACTGTGCACGCGAGCACCAAGCGATGGAAGCAGGTCAGGCACCGCCTGTGGACAACTCGCGACCCGCGAGCAACTATCCACAAATCGATCTTGAGTCGACAGCATCGACGGCTAGTTGTGATATACGCGCCAATTCACGAAACGGCACCCAACTTGGCAAACTGACATAGTTGCGAGAGCAGCGCCGACCGCTTAGCGTGAATGGCACCCACAACTCACGGGAGCAGCCCATGCAAGAACCTTGGAACGTGCCGGCACTGCTGACAGAAGCACTGAATCTCACCGAAGGCAGCCACACCGACGGAGAGATTGTCGAGACAGCAAGGAATCTCGTCCGCCTGGAATCCGCCGTGCGCGCAGCCCTGAGCCGCGCCGTCGCCGTCATGGTCTCGCAAGGCGCCCACGAAAGCACCGGCCACGCCACGGCCGCCGACCTGCTCAGGAGCGAGTTTCATCTCTCAGGTCGCGAAGCCAACGAGCTCGTGGTGTCCGCGGTTCGGCTACGCGAGCAGCTCCACTGCACGTTCGTCGCGCTGCAGTCCGGCGTGATCACCTGGGCACATGCGACGACACTCGTCCGGGCTGTCGACCGACTGGGCATCGACACGGTCCGCGACGCCGAGCACGACTGGATTGAACTCATCGCCACCCGAACCGGCCCAGAAGTGCTGCAACGCGTCGTACACACCCGACGCCTCGAACAGGTCGGCTATCCGTCGCCGCCGTCGCCCGACCCAGAGGCCGACAAGGACTGGCATACGCCCTCAACCACGTCGGATGCACACACCGACGCCTCGACCAACCCACCCGAAGCTACAAGCGCAAGCAACGACTCATGGAAGCCTGGAACTGGGGACACCGAAAACCCGAGCCAGGAACCGCATCCGGACACCTCGGCCGACGAGCAACCACAGGAGCACAACGACTTCTCCAGGCCCACCAACAACGAACATGGCGCAGATGCAGAGCCGCACACAGCCGTCACACTCGGGCGACCGGTAGCGCCGACACTGACACCATCGGGTGACAACGGCTCGTTCGTTGCCGAGAAGTTCGCCACTCCAATCGGCGGATGCCTACACCCGGCCTGTGCGATCAAGGCGTCGTCCCGGGAGATCGCGTTCACGGTGTGCTGGCTCGACGGCACCAGGTCCACGATTCTCGGTCACGGCCTCGTCTGCGACGAACACGCTGCCGCGCTCACAAGTTGCCCAGTCGACCGCATCCGCGTCGGACATAGCAGCGCCATCAGGACGATCGGCCCGGCCCTGGTCACGGACGCGGCCTGAGCAACTGAGAGGTTGCTGTGAACAATCGCGGCTGCAGTCGATGTCGGTGAGGATGGCCCCATGCGTGTCCTGGTCGTAGACGACGAACCCGCGGTTCGCGAGTCCATCAGTCGCAGCCTCCGGTTCGAGGGTTATGAGGTCGAACTCGCGGGTGACGGTGAGTCGGCTCTCAAGTCCCAGGCGGCCAGGCCAGCGGACGCCGTCGTGCTCGACGTGATGATGCCGGTGATCGACGGGCTTGAGACATGCCGCCGGCTCCGGGCAACCGGTGACCGGGTGCCCGTCCTGATGCTGACCGCACGCCGCGCCGTCGGCGATCGCGTGACCGGCCTCGACGCGGGCGCGGACGACTATCTCGTCAAGCCGTTTGCCCTTGAGGAGCTGCTGGCCAGGCTTCGTGCGCTGCTCCGCCGTACCGACACCGGCGGGAGCGAGAAGCTCACCTTCGGCGACCTCGAACTGAACGTCACCGCGCGCACCGTGCTCAGGGGCGACCGCCTGATCGAACTCACCCGCACCGAATTCGACCTCCTCGAGCTACTGCTGCGGCATCCACGGCGGGTGCTGTCACGGTCGGTCTTGTTCACCGAGGTGTGGGGGTACGACTTCGGTACCGGCTCCAACAGCTTGGACGTGTACATCGGCTACCTGCGCCGAAAGCTGGAAGCGCACGGCGAGCCCCGCCTCGTGCACACTGTTCGTGGAGTCGGCTACGTGCTCAAGGAGTCGGAGAACGCGTGAAGGGACGACGACCGTCGCTACGCCGACGCCTCGGCGTTGTGTCGGCGGCCGCGGTCGCGGTCGCGGTGATTGGCGTCTCCGTTGCCGCCTGGCTGCTGCTTCGCGACCAACTCAGCGACGTGATGAACGAGCGTCTCGATCGGCAGGTGGTCTTCGCGGTGAAGATCGACTCGGCCGGGATGCGGTCAACAGTTCAGAGCGGCGGGCCTGACACACCGCTCTACCAGACGGTCTTCCCGGATGGGTCCTCGTTGACGCCGGTAGGGCAGGCGTCCATTCCGGTGTCGGCCACGGATCGGCAAGTGGCACGCCGCGAGCTGTACGACACCACCGAGGACGTCAAGATCAACGGCACGTCCTACCGGGTCCTCACTCGCTGGATCCGCACCAAGCAGACCGGGCCGAACGGACACGCGATTCAGATCGCAATCGACCTGAGCGAGACGAATGGAACACTCGCGAACTTCGGTCTGATCCTGGCGCTGACCGGTGGTGTCGGAATCGCGGCCGCCGGCGTGCTGAGCTACTGGCTGACGCGCGCGGGCCTTCGGCCGGTGGATCGCGTGGTCGCCGCCGCCGAGCACGTCGCCAGCACCCAGGACCTCAGTGCTGCGGTCTCAGTCGATCACCGGGATCCCGACGAGGTGACACGCGTCGCGGAAAGCATGAACTCGATGCTCAATGCGCTCGGCGCCTCACGCGACGCGCAACGTCAGCTTGTGGAGGACGCCAGCCACGAGTTGGCAACGCCGCTGACGAGCCTGCGCACGAATATCGATCTTCTTCTGCGGGCGGAGAACCATCCTGAGCGACGCCTGGACTCAGCCGACAAACAACGGCTGCTGCAGGACGTCCAAGCCCAGATGCATGAACTGGATCATTTGATCGACGAGGTCGTTGAACTGGCGCGCGATCCACGTTCCGGGGAGGACGTCGAGGATCTTGATCTGGCCGAGGTGGTGCGGTCGGCAATGACACGCGCCCGGGCCAGAACACCTCAGGTGAACTTCACGCTGACAGAGAATCCTGCGTTGGTTCGAGGACAGGCGAACGCGTTGGAGCGAGCGGTGTTGAACCTGTTGGACAACGCCGCGAAGTGGGGACCACCCGGCCTGCCGGTCGAGGTACTGGTGCGACCGTGGGGCGCCAGCGCTGAGGTGAAGGTTTCGGATCGCGGGCCCGGGATCGCCGAAGGCGACCTGGAACGGGTCTTCGAGCGGTTCCATCGCACGAAGGAGGCCCGGCAGATGCCAGGGTCGGGACTCGGGCTGGCGATCGTCAGGCAGGTGGCGCAGGGGCACGGTGGTCGGGCCTGGATGAGCCGCCGGGACGGCGGAGGCACCGACGCCTGGATCCAGATTCCGCAGGTGGGACGGGCCACGACACTGTTATGAGTGATAACTCATTGCATGAGTGAGTCCACACTCATAAGCTGTGTCCATGTCCACCGAATCACCCCCACGCCGTCGGCGCGCTCCTGCGATGAGCACAGAGGACCGGCAGGAGGCCATCGCCATCGCGGCAATCCCGCTGCTGGCCGAGCACGGCACGCACGTCACCACGGGGCAGATCGCCAAGGCGGCGGGGATCGCGGAGGGCACGATCTTCCGCGTCTTCAAGGACAAGCAGGAGTTGCTGGATTTCTGTGTCCTGCGGGCGTTTCGGACGCGTGAGCTGGTCGAACGGATGAGCATGATTCCGGTCGACCAGCCGATGCCGGAACGATTGGTCGAAGCGATGACGATGATCGACGACATGGCGGCGCGGTTGGGGGCGCTGATGCACACCCTGGGCGCCACCGGCTACCGCCCGGACGAAGCCAACCATGCAAAGGATCCTGAGTCGGGCGAGCAAGGAAAGCCTCCGATGATGGACGAGTTCGAGCAGACGACCACAGCGATCGCCACGCTGCTGTCGTCGGGCCAGGAGCAACTGCGGCTGCCGGCCGATCGGGCGGCGGGCTATCTGATGGGCCTGATCTTCATGACGAGGATGCAAGCGGTCCGGACGGCACAGACCGAAGAGAAGGAGCCGGACTCGTTCGTGTCGGAGATCGTCGATCTCTTCATGAACGGAGCCATCGCCAACGAGGCAGAGCAAGGGGGGAAGGACCCGCGATGACCGAAGTGATGATCGAAGCAAGAAACGTGAGCAAAGCGTTCGGCAGCGTGACGGCGCTGGATGACGTGAGCATCTCAGTGCCGCGGGGGACAGTGCTCGCACTGTTGGGCCACAACGGAGCCGGCAAGACGACGCTGGTGAACGTGCTGACGACACTGCTCAAGCCGACGTCGGGATCGGCTTCGGTGGCGGGTATGGACGTGGTGCGCCAGGGTGATCAGGTGCGCGGCCGGATCGGCTTGACCGGGCAGTTCGCCTCGGTCGACGAGAACCTGTCGGGCCACGACAACCTGGTGCTGATCGCGAGGTTGTTGGGGGCGAGCAAGAAGCAGGCGTCGGCGCGGGCGGACGAGTTGCTGGACACGTTCGACCTGACCGATGCGAAGGACCGCGCGGCGAAGACGTACTCCGGCGGTATGCGGCGTCGGTTGGACCTGGCGGCGAGCCTGGTGGGCCGGCCGGACGTCATCTTCCTCGACGAGCCGACGACAGGGCTGGACCCGCTGAGTCGGATTGGCTTGTGGGAGATCGTCGAGAGCCTGGTGGGCGACGGCACGACGGTGCTGCTGACGACGCAGTACCTGGAGGAGGCCGACCGGTTGGCGGACTCGATCACGGTGCTGTCCAAGGGAAAGGTGGTCGCGGCCGGCACGGCCGCGGAGCTGAAGGCCGGTGTCGGCAAGCGCACGGTGAGCGTGGTGCTGGCCGAGCCGGACGATGCCGCGACGGCGTTGAACGCGCTGTCCAAGGCTGGGCTGCACCCAGTCCACGACAAGGTTCGGCACTCGGTCACAACGCCTGTGGAGAAGTCGACCGACCTGGCGACTGTGGTGCGGGCGCTCGACGAAGTCGGAGTCGAGGTGGGTGAGCTGGCGCTCACCGAGCCGACGCTCGACGACGTTTATCTGGCCGTCAACAGCGAAGCTCCGGCTGCCTGAGTCGGACGATGGGGAGATTCGATGACCACGACAGTTCAAGCCACGACGCCGACAGGCGAGGCGCCACGGCGTAGCGACCTGGGCTGGCACGGCAGCAGCTTCGCCACGCAGGTATGGGTGCTCACACAGAGATCGCTCAACACGTTCCTGCGTGACCCACGAATGTTGTTCTTCAGCCTGTTACAGCCGCTGGTGATGCTGTTGCTGTTCAGCCAGGTCTTCGGCGGGATCAGCCAGCTGCCCAACATGCACCAGTGGGGCTCGTACATCAACTACCTGTTGCCGTCGACGTTGGTGACGACGGCGATGACGTCGGCGATGAGCTCCGGGGTCGGACTGCTGACCGAGATGTCCAACGGGGTGATCGCCCGGTTCCGGTCGATGCCGGTCAGCCTGTTCTCGGTGCTGCTGGCCCGGAGTCTGTCCGACACGGTGCGGATGGCGATCCAGCTGGTAGTCATGCTGATCGCGGCGGCGCTGCTGTTCGGCTTCACGCCGGCCGGCGGCATGATGGGCGTAGCGGCGGCACTGGCGGTGTCGCTGGTGGTGGGCTGGGGCCTGGGCTGGCTCTTCCTGGCGATCGCGACCTGGGTGAAGAAGGCCGAGACGATGCAGGCTGTGGCCTTCCTGACGATGTTCCCGCTGATGTTCGGCTCCAGCGCGTACATGCCGGTGTCGACGATGCCGGGATGGGTGCAGGTGATCGCCAACGTCAACCCGCTCAGCTACGCGATCTTCGCCTCGCGCGGCCTGGCGACAACGATCTGGGAGGCGAACCCGGCCTACACGCTGATCGCCTCGCTGGCGATCTCCGGACTGATCGCCTTGGTCGGCGGGGTCATCGCGACGCGGAACTTCCGTCGCACGAACTGACCTGTGCGCGAACGGCCCCGTCGGCAATGGTGTTGCCGACGGGGCCGTCGCTTTTCCGACACGAGCTCGGGTCCTTCGTCGTGGGCCCAGGCTCGACCGGGGACCGCTGGTTGAGCGGGCCGTTGGTGGGCAGCGTCAGCTGCGCGGGCTAGTCACGGTCGGCGCGAGGAGTGCTCAGGACGGCCGTGGCTACTGCGATTGGGGGCCACCGCGCTGACTCATCTGTTCGAGCATGGCGTTGTAGGCATTGAGGTCGGCGTCGCCGTCGGTGTCGGCGCGGCGGTCCGACCGTCGGGCGGCGCGTTCGTCGGTGCGTGCCCACTGCGCGAGCAGGGCAAGCATGACGATGAGCAGGGGCAGCTCGCCGGCGGCCCAGGCGATGCCGCCACCGAGGTGCTGATCGGAGAGCTCGTTGGTGACCCAGGGCAGGGCTAGCGACCGGTAGAAGTTCTGGCCGATCACGGTCTGCATGCTCATGAGGATGACCCCGAAAAACGCGTGGAACGGCATGGAGGCGAAGACCATGCCGAGCCGGCCAAGGGGCGGCAGACGCCGTGGTGCGGGGTCGATGCCGATGACGGGCCAGTAGAACAGGTATCCGACCACGATGAAGTGGGCGTTCATCACCAGATGCGCCCAGTGGTAGTTCAACGCGGCGTCAAACAGGCCGGAGAAGTAGAGCGCGTAGAAGGAACCCACAAAGAGAACGAGAGCGACGACAGGGTGGGTGAGGACGCGGGCGAGGGGCGAGTGGACGGCGGCGAGCAGCCATTCGCGAGGCCCGGGGGCGCGGTCCTTGCCTGCGGCGGGCAGCGCGCGAAGGGCAAGGGTGACTGGGCCGCCGAGCGCGAGCAGCGGCGGGGCAAGCATGTTGAGCATCATGTGCCCGCCCATGTGCACGCTGAACATCGCGGTCGAGTAGCGGCCGATGCCTGACGAGGTGGCGAGCAGCACGGTGGCGCAGCCTCCGACCCAGGCGATAGTTCGGCCGACGGGCCACCGGTCGCCCCGCAGACGAAGTCGTCGAATGCCGAGCAGGTAGAGGACGATGCCGAGGATGGCGGCGGTGCCGTAGACCAGGTCGAAGCGCCAGTCGAAGAGCAGACGGAACACAGTCGGCGGCCCGTCGAGCGGGTAGCCGATGAGGCGCTCGACATCGCTGACAGCGGAGTAGACGTCCTGGGGTGGAGGGGTCCGGGCGAGTGCGGAAGCGACGCCGAGGGTGACGAACATGATCAGCACCTCTACCGCGGCGAGCCGGATCAGGGCCCGTCCTGAGCCGCTCGCGAGCACGGCCTTCACGCCGCGTTCCCGCTGGAAGTAGCCGATGACGCCGAGCACGGCGAGCAGGGCGATCTTGGCGAGGACGAGCAGACCGTAGGAGGTGCTGAACAAGTCAGTGAGGGGCAGCCGGACGAGTGCGTTGATGACGCCGGAGGCAGCCATCACGATCCAGCAGACCAAGGCGACCTTGGAGAAACGGCTGGTCGCGAGGCCCAGGTCGGAACCGCGGCGGCGGGCATGAGCCAGCAGCGCGACGAGGCCGCCGACCCAGATGGCGGCGGCTATGAGGTGGTACAGCAGGCTGTTGGTGGCCAGGTCGTGGGAGCCACCGGCGGACGAGTGGCCACTCGCGGCGACGGGCACGAGCCCGATCAGGGCGAGGAAGAACAGGGTCGCGGTCCATCCCCAGGACAGCGCGAAGAAGCAGCCGACGGCCAGCACAAAAACGATGACGGCGGTGATGACCCACGCCTCGGACTGCTCGACGATGCCGACGCTGCTGATGAGCACGCTGGGGTTGAGCATGAAGCTGATCGGCTTGCCCTCGGCGTCGGCGAGGGTGAATGGCACCTCGAGCAGAGCGCCGACGCACCAGGCGACCGCGGACCAGCCGGCGGTGCGCAGCGCGGCGTAGCCGTCGACGGCGAGCCGTCCGGAGCGCCGCGGCGCGGCGAGGAAGGCGGCGAACAGCAGGGCGCCGACGCAGACGGTTGAGGCGGCCTCGGTCAGGACCCGGACCACGGTGATGCCGTAGCGGGTGATCGCGCCGGGATCGGGCAGGCCCAGGTTCGTGTACAGCAGCTCGCTGCCGGAGAACAGCGTCAGCACGGCCGCGACCAGCGCGGCGATGACCGTACTGATCAACAGCAACGGGAGCATGCCGGCGGGTCGGCGAACCTGCGCGCCGGGCGTGGGCTCGGCGGTCACGACGTCTTCGGCCACGTAGTTGAGGGTAGGCCGCGACGCAGCTCACATCGTCGGCGCACCGACTGCTGATGGTGCGCATTCCCGACGACGGGCGCGAATCACCAAAACGACGGCGGGCACGATGAGCGCCGCGATGACGGCGGCGGTGCCGAGCGCGAAGCCGAGGCCGCTCCACTGGGCGAGTTGGCCGAGCAGCGGCGGACCGCCGAGGAAGCCGGCGTAGGCAATGGTGGTGACGAAGCCGATCTCGCGCTCGCCCCCGGTGCCGTCGGCGCGGCGACCGGCTGCCCCGGCCAGGCTCATGGTGACGGGGAACGAGTACGCGAGGCCGACTCCGGCGAACGCGAAGCCGACGTACGCGACGGCGGGAACGTGAATTGTGACGGCGGCGAGAAGTCCGGCGGCGGCGAGCGATGCGCCGAAAACGAGCATTCGGTACGGGCCCCATCGCCGTTCCACCCGCTCTCCGGACAACCGGGTCACGGCCATCGCGATGGAGAAGACCGAGTAACCGGCGGCGGCGAGGGAGTCGGACACGCCGCGGTCCTGGACGAGAAACAGCGCGGACCAGTCGGCCGAGGCCCCCTCCGCGACGGCGGAGAACAGAGCGATCAGGGCCAACAACCAGAGCAGGGGTCGGCGGACGGGCGACGGGCCGGCTACGACGACGTCACCCGATCGCGTCCGAGACCGCTCCCCCGCCTCTGCCGGTAGGGAGGTGACAACGAGCGCGACGGCGACGACGCCAAGCGCAGCGAGGATCGAGAACTGCCGTAGCGGACTCCACTGCACGGCCGCAGCGAACGCGGCGCCTAAGGATCCGACGAGACCGCCCACGCTGAAGCCGGCGTGGAACACGGGCATGAGCGGCCGGTCGAGCAGCCGGGTGACGGTGACGGCGGCGATGTTCATCGAGACGTCGAGCGTGCCGACGGTCAGCCCGAGCGCGAACAGCACGAGACCGAGTTGCAGCGGCGACGTCGTGAGACCGAGCACCGGCAGCACGACAAAGCCGGCGGCGGCGCCGAGCACCATGACGGCGCGCGAGCCGAAGGCAGCGCAGAGCCTACCGGCGATGGGCGCGGCGACGATGAGGCCGACGCTCACACCGAACAGCGACAGCCCGAGCCCGGCAGGAGTGGCGCCGACCTGCGCGGCGAGCGCCGGCACTCGGGCGGCCCAGGAGCCGAACACCACTCCGTTGAGCACGAACACGATGAACACAGCGGTGCTCTTGGCCAGCATCTATACCCCCTTACGACTGGAACGTGACTGTACTGAAGCGCTTCAGTTGAGTCTAGTGCGCAAGGTCGCCCCTCTGCGCCAACTACGCTCTCCTTGTGGACACCGAGCAAAGCCGCCGACCAACCCTCGACACGGTTGCCCGTGCCGTCGGCGTCTCGCGGGCGACGGTGTCCAACGCCTACAACCGGCCCAACCAGCTCTCCGCCGGTCTGCGCACACGCATCCTCGAGGTGGCCGACCGACTCGGCTATCTCGGTCCGGACCCGGTCGCCCGCAGTCTGGCGACACGGAAGTCGGCCGCAGTCGCGTTCATGCTGCCGTCCGGGCTGTCCAGCGCGTTCTCCGATCCGGCGCTGACGATCATGCTCGACGCACTGGCCGCCACGGTCGACGGCCGCGACCACGCGCTGGTGTTGCTGCCCGGCGACGAGACCGGCGGACCGCGGCCGGAAAGCGTCGCCCGCGCGCAAGCCGACGTGGCTGTGGCGTACTCGCTGCCGGACAGCGCCCCCGCGCTGACCGCGGTGCGCCAGCGCCGACTGCCGATGGTGGTTGTGGACCAGCCGGCGAGCGGCGGCACGGCGCGCGTCGAACTCGACGATTTCGGCGGCACACAGGCGGTCGGCCGTTATCTGACCGAGCTCGGGCACCGCGACTTCGGCGTGATCTCACTCACCCTTCATCCGGACGGACGCTCCGGCCCGGCTGAGCCGGAACGCCGCACCGGTTCGCCGTTCCGCGTGACGCGCGAACGCATGAGCGGATACATCGACGCGCTGACGGCAGTCGGCATCGCCGCCGAGAGGGTGCCGGTCTGGGAGGCCGCGACCAGCGGCCGCGAGTACGGCCGAACCGCCGCACGGTGGTTGTTACAGCAGAGCCCGCGGCCGACGGCGCTGCTCTGCATGTCCGACGAGCTGGCGCTTGGGGCACTCCAGGCGGCCCGTGACGCCGGCCTGTCCGTGCCAGCGGACGTGTCGGTCGTCGGATTCGACGACACACCCGCCGCCGGCGTCGCGGACCCGCCGCTGACCACAATCCGACAACCGCTGGTGGAGAAGGGTCGGCTGGCCGGCGAGCTGGCGCTGACCCTGCTGGACGGCGGCAGACCGAGCAGACCCGTACGCCTCGACGTCGAACTGGTGGTGCGCGCATCGAGCGCCACCCCGATCCGGTGAACCCGAACGCGGATTGACAACGCCGAGTACAGAAATCGGCACCCACGGTGGTTGTCCATATCGTGATCATCCGAATGAGGGTCAGCCGGAAACGACTGGCGGGCTTGAAGCGATGTACCTCACGGGGCGTGCGCCTGCATGCCTCAAGCCTCCGTAGCTCAGCGGACAGAGCGAGTGACTTCTAATCACTTGGTCGCAGGTTCGAGTCCTGCCGGGGGCGCTCATTTCCACCCACGGACACAACGCGCCGTGACGAGCCGGCGACGCTCGTGTGACGCCCGTCTCCCTAATCCGGAGACGGCCGCGGCCGCATGCAGGTCGAGCTTGGACCGTCGCTGGTCCACCGGGTGTGCACGCCGTGGAGTTACCAACAAGGCGGTCGACAACCCCATTCGGCGACAGATTGGGAAAACATTCGCCGAAGGCGTCACCGCGGAAGCCACGGATGAGCTATCTGCCAATACGTACGGTGGCGGTCACGACACGGTACGAAGAAACCAAGCACCCCCGTTACGGCAAACGGTGCCGAACGCACCACTGTTCGCCGTTGTCGGTATCGACCATCCGTCGGATCGACTCGACGCCGCGATGGCGACAGATCGCTCTGCCTAGTGTCCTTTCGGGCAAACCTCAGCCGCGCATGGTCAGGGCTTGAGGTGGGTGGAGAACCAGTCCCCGCCGCCTGGACGGCGACCGCGAGCTGCTTGACGTACGGGTCGAAGTGGTCGCCGTCGAGCAGCACGAGCCGCTTGGGCTCCAGCGCGTCCCCGTAGCCACGGAGCTGGAGATCGGTGCCGGACGTTGTGTCCCCGCGCGCGACGATCATCATCATCAGCGGCGTCGGCGACACCTGGTCGATCCACTGTCCCTGCCGGTACATCCGCGTCCAGCGCATCGACCGGGGCGTCGCCCGGTTCTCGAACGTCACGCCGTCGGGCAACGGTGACAGATAGGTCGAGACGGCGTGCGGATCGCGATAGAAGGCGGGCGCGGCCGGATCGTCGCTGACCAACGCACGCGTCGCGGGCGGCTCGTCGGCGAGTTGGGCGCGCTCGTCCGCGTCGAACTCCCGCTCCAGCGCGGCACGGGCGTCCGGAACCCGCCACTGACCGGTGGCGAACCCTTCGATGACGGGCACCTGGGCGACCACCGCCGACAACCGGCGGTCGGTGGCGCCAAGCACGATCGCGTGACCACCGGCATAGCTGGTGCCCCAGATGCCGATGCGGTCGCTGTCCACGTCGTCAAGCGTCTCCAAGTAAGAGATGACACGTCGCCAGTCGGCGATCTGCGGACCCACGCACCGCGCCAACCGTCCGACCACAGCGCGATGATGCCAATATATGAACAATGCTCGTGTTATTGGCAGCAGCTGGACGCAGTCGTTGTGTCCGACTGCCGATGACATCCTCGATTGCGACGAAATCGAGAAGTTCGACGAAGTCGAGCGGTCGACCGAAGGCGAGAAGCAGGCGAAGGCGAGGAGTTCGACGAAGAGCTCGATTTCGACGGCCAGGCGGCAGGAGCGAGACATCGCCGGCCACTTTCGAGTTCCTCATCGAACGATGGGGTTGCCCCATCATCTGGACTGACCGAGGCTGACCCGGTGACCAGCACGTCCGGCATCAGCCAGATCGCCGTCGGCCGCTTCGTCGGCGCAACGATCGAGTGCCACCGCCATCAGTCTGGTGGCAAGCCCGCGGCTGACCGACACGCCTGTGCTCACCGAGGTGGTAAGCGGACACGACCAGAGCAAGAAGCCGCTGCTGGACATGCTGTGCAAGGCACCGCTGAGGCTGCTGCCCTGAGGCGGCACGATCACCACCTGCTGCGTGAACTTCTTAATCACCACGCTCTGACGCCCCGGCGCCGCGTCCACGCCGGAGCTGTAGAAGCCGCAAACACTGAGCCCGCCGTCGACATCGACCTGGGCGATGGCTCTGACCACGAAGATGTCCTGTCTCGCCGGCGACCGCTACGGCCGCAAGCCGGAACCACTGGTCGGCCGGGTGTTCACCGGCGTGGTCGATGTTCGCGTGCATCTGGACGGCATGCTCATTCCGGCCAATCGCGACGGCGCTGGCACCACCGCAGTCGGCCGGCACGTCACGCGCTGTGCTGAACCTGCTCGAGCCGCCGAAGACTCGGCACGTGTCCACCGAACTCCCGCACCCACCACTGGCGGAGGAGAACCCCCATGGACCTGGATTTCGATACGAAGGTGTTCGACAAGGAGTACATCGCCGTCGCGGACAGGCGGGAGCCGATCGTGCGCGGTGGGCGGCACCTGTTTGACCGGTTGCCAGCGGCCTTCGACGGCGTGCGCCAGTTGGGCGTGATCGGCTGGGGCCCGCAGGGTTCGGCGCAGGCGGAGAACCTGCGGGACTCGCTTGGCGACGCGGTGCGCGTGGCCGTCGGCCTGCGCCGCGACTCGACGTCATGGGAGGCCGCCGCGCAGGCCGGGTTCACGCCGGAGGACGGCACGCTCGGCGAGATGCACGACGTGATCCGCGGCTCGGAGATGGTGATCCTTCTGATCTCCGATGGCGCGATGGCCGAGACCTACAAAGAGGTGTTCGAGGCACTGAGGCCCGGCACCACGCTCGGGTTGTCGCACGGCTTCCTGCTCGGCCACCTGGATCTGGTCGGCGACAGGTTCCCCGACGACATCGACGTGATCGCCGTCTGCCCGAAGGGCATGGGCGCCTCAGTGCGCGCGCTCTACCTCCAGGGCAGGGACGTCAACGGCGCCGGCATCAACGCGAGCTTCGCGGTGCACCAGGACGTCACGGGTCGGGCCGTCGACCGGGCGCTGGGCTGGTCGGTGGGTCTCGGCGCGCCGTACACGTTCCGAACCACCCTGCGTTCCGAATACCTCTCGGATCTGTCCGGCGAGCGCGGCATCCTGGCCGGCGGCCTGCACGGCATCGTGGAGAGCCTGTACCGGCGGTTCCGCGACCAGGGCATGAGCGACGAGGACGCGTTCCGGCACTCCGCCGAGTCGGTCACCGGCCCGATCTCGCGGATCATCTCCCAGGACGGCCTTACCGGCGTCTACCGAATGCTCGATTCCGACGGAAAGCAGGTTTTCGCCGAGGCGTACTCCGTCAGCTACCCGGTCGGGCTGGAGCTGATGCACGAGATCTACGACGAGGTGCGCTCCGGCGACGAGGTGCGCAGCGTGGTGCTCGCCGGCAAGCGACTGGCCCGGTTCCCCATGGGCAAGATCGACCAGGCCGACATGTGGCGGGTCGGCCAGAAGGTGCGTGCCGACCGGCTGCCCGACGAGATCCCGCTCGACCCGTTCACCGCTGGCGTCTTCATCGGCGTGATGATGGCCCAGATCGACGCGCTGCTGGAGTTCGGCCACCCGTACTCGGAGATCGCCAACGAGTCGGTGATCGAGGCCGTCGACTCGCTCAACCCGTACATGCACGCCCGGGGCATCGCCTACCTGGTGGACAACTGCTCGATCACCGCCCGGCTCGGCGCGCGCAAATGGGCGCCGCGCTTCGACTACGCGCTGACGCAGCGCGCCTACCCGGTCGTCGACAACGAGCAATCCGTCGAAATCGAGGTTTTCGACGGTTTCGAGAATCACGTCGTGCACGAGGTGCTGCGCGTGTGCGCCGGGATGCGGCCGTCGGTGGACATCTTCGTCGAATAACGGGTCGGTCGACGGCGACCAGCGCCAGCGACCGGGGCACGATCGGCGTTAGCGCAGCCGTGCGTGGCTGGGCCGGAGGTCGGCGATCGCCCGCACGCCGAGCAACTGCATCGTCCGCACGATCTCCTTGTGCAGGATGTCGACGGCGCGCTGCACGCCGCGCTCGCCGCCGGCCATCAGCCCGTACAGATAGGCGCGGCCGATCAGGCACAGGTCGGCGCCCATCGCCATCGCGGCCACGATGTCGGCGCCGGAGAGGATGCCGGTGTCCAGCCAGACCTCGGCATCGTCGTCCTTGACCTGGTCGACGACCTGGGGCAGCAGCTCCAGCGGCGTCGGCGCGCGGTCGAGCTGCCGGCCGCCGTGGTTGGACAGCAGCACGGCGTCGGCGCCGTGTTTGACGACGTCGCGGGCGTCGTCGACGTTCTGGATGCCCTTGACGACGAGCTTGCCGGGCCACATCTCGCGCACCCAGGCCAGGTCGTCGAAGTTCAGCGTCGGGTCGAACATCGAGTCGATGAGCTCGGCGACCGTGCCGCCCCAAGAGGTGAGCGACGCGAAGGTCAGCGGCTCGGTCGTCAGCAGGTTGAACCACCACGCGGGGTGCAGCGCGCCGTCGACGAAGGTGCGCAGCGTCAGCGCGGGTGGGATGGTCAGGCCGTTGCGCACGTCGCGCATCCGCGCGCCGCCGACGGGCGTGTCGACTGTCAGCAGCACAGTGTCGTAGCCGGCGGCCCACGCACGCTCCAGCAGCTCACGGCCCGCGCCCTTGTCGCGCCACACGTACAGCTGGAACCACTTGCGCGCGTCGGGTGCGATCGCCGCGACGTCCTCGATGGACGTGGTGCCCATCGTCGACAGCGCGTACGGAATGCCGACGCGCTGCGCGACCCTGGCGACTGCCCGTTCCCCCTCGTGGTTCATCATGCGCGTGAACCCCGTGGGCGCGAATGCGAATGGCAGTGCGCTGTGCTGGCCCAGCACCTCGACACCGGTGTCCGGGTCGGCGACACCGCGCAGCACGTTCGGCCGGAACTCGACACGCCGGAACACCGTGCGCGCACGGCGCAGACTGTCCTCCAACTCGGCGGCGCCGTCGGTGTAGTCGAAGACCGCGCGCGGCGTGCGCAGACGCGCGATGGTACGTAGGTCAGCGATCGTGTGCGCGGACGCGAGCCTGCGCTCCGTCGGATCGAGCACGAACGGCTTCGGTCGGAGCAACTGCGCCAGTTCGCGGGGACGTGGCAGACGGCGTTCGGTCACGGCGCACCTTCCTCACTGTCTGGGCACAGCGTAGGCGGGAGCAGTGCAGCAGATACGGTCGTCGGCGTGCCAGCAGTCATCACGTCGCTCAAGGACGACCACTTGCAGCAGGTCAGGGCCCTCTCCAGCCGGACCGGCCGGGCCGAGGCGGGCGGCTGTCTGCTCGAGGGCTCGACCCTGATCACCCAGGCGGTCGAGGCCGGCGCGACGCTGCGGTTCGCGCTGGCGGCCGAGGGTGCTTCCGATCCCGTGGCCTCGCTACTGGCCGAGGCTCGGGTGCCGATGCTCGTAGCGAAGGAATCGGTGCTGCGGCAGGCCGTGCGGTTGAACCGGCCGGTGTCGTGGCTTGCGGTCGCCGAACTGGCCGAGGCCGCGGGCGACGAGCAGCCGTACGGAGATTTCGCCGTCGTACTGGACAACGTGCTCGATCCGGGCAACTTGGGCACGATCGTGCGGACGGCCGTGGGGCTTGGCGTCGCCGACATCGTCTGTACCGATCCAGAAACGGACCTGACCAGTCGTCGGGTGCTGGACGCCTCCCGTGCGGCGGTGCTGCGGGCCCGGCTTCGCCGGTACGACACACCGGTCGAAGCGGTGCGTGACCTGCGTGAGCGCGGATTCGAGATCGTCGCGACCTCGGGTCGTGGCCGCACGCTGCAGGGATTGACGCCGCTGAGCGGACGCCCGGTCGCGCTCGTCGTCGGCAACGAAACCGACGGTGTCGGCGGCGAAGTGCTGGAGTTCGCCGACCATGTCGTGCGGATCCCGATGTCGGGCGAGGTCGAGTCGCTCAACGTCGGCGTCGCCGCCGGCATCAGCCTGTACGAGCTTCGGACCCGCATGGCGCTGGCCTCGATCACCGCCGGGGCGTCCGACTCTCTCGCCGGCGAACTCGGCGCAACCGTCGGCGCACTGACCGCGGCCGTTTCCGACCTGCGCGAATCGGGGTACCCAGGCGATGATGTGACGGTGTCCGAAACGGACGCGGTGGCCTCGATGTGGTCACCCCTGCGGCGTGCGGAAGAAAGGGCGCTGGCCGGTTTCAGCGAGGCGGAGAAGGAACAGTTCCACGGCTTTCTCCGCCGCGTGCGGGAGAATTTCCGACGAGACGAGTGAGCGATGAACGACCTGGTGACGTTCGGCGAACCGTCCGGCCAGGGCTGGACGCAGATCATCGAACTGGCGACCGCTCTCGTGTTGTGCTCACTTATCGGGCTGGAACGGGAACTGAAGCAGAAGAGCGCCGGCCTGCGCACCCTGACGCTTGTCGGGCTGGGGGCCGCGCTGTTTCTGCTGATCAGCAAATACGGGTTCACCGACGTGCTCGTCGAGGGCCGCGTCGTCCTGGACCCGTCCCGGGTCGCCGCGCAGATCGTGTCCGGCGTCGGCTTCATCGGCGGCGGCCTGATCTTCGTCCGGCAGAACATCGTGCGCGGGCTGACCACCGCCGCCGTGGTGTGGGTGAGCGTCGCTGTCGGCTGCGCCTGCGCGGCCGGCCTGCCGCTGCTCGCCGTGTTCGTCACCGCGGCGCATTTCCTTGTGGTGTACGGATATCCACCGCTGGTCCGGCTGCTCACCCGATCCCGGCCGACAACCACGGTGGTGCGCGCCAGCTACCGGGACGGCGAGGGCGCCCTGCGCGACATCCTGGAGCTCGTCACGACATCCGGGTACGTGGTGGAGCACGCCTCGACCAACCGGAACGAGGCGACCCGCGTCATCGACCTGCGGCTGCGGCTTACCGGCCCGCGCCAGCTGGCCGCGCTGCTCACCGGCCTGTCCGCGCAGTCCGGCGTGCTGACCGTGGACACCGGCGAGGAGAACGACGAGGAGTGATCAGCGCGAGTTGATCAACTTCTGGGGCTGGGCCGCCAGCACCCGATAGCCCTTGGCTGTGGCTATCCGCTCGGTGGCGTGTCCCTGCTCCGTGAGCCACTTGGCCAGGGAGTCGGCGCCGAGGTTCTTCTGCACCACCAGGTAGGCGACACCGTCCGGCAACAGCCGGCCCAGCCAGTGCAGCAACAGCTCGTGCAGCGCCTGCTTGCCGATGCGGATCGGCGGGTTCGAGTAGATCGCCGCGAACCGCGCGTCGGCCGGCACGTCCTCAGGCAGCAAGCACGTGATCTTGTCGACACCGGCCGCCTTCGCGTTGGCCCGGGCCAGTTCCAGCGCCCTGGTGTTGACGTCCACGCCGGTGATCCGACGGTCCGGGTAGCGCTTGGCAAGCGTCAGCGCGACCGGGCCGTAGCCGCAGCCGACGTCCAGCAGGCCCCCGTCCGCGGTCGGCGCGGGCGCGTGCTCCAGCAGCACCCTGGTGCCGGGGTCGAGCTGTTTGGGCGAGAACACACCGGCGTCGGTGGTCAGCTTCAGCGTGAGGTCGGGCAGCTCGACGGTGAGCAGCCGTGGGTCGCTGACCGCGTTCGGATCGGCGGTGAAGTAGTGCTGGTGCTGCTCGGTCACGGGTTGATGGTAGCCAAGGCCCTCCACCCCCGGGTGGAGCAGCCGGTTCCATCCGCGCGCCGATGTGCCGGGGCCGCCGCGTCCCTAGCGTCTTCCACATGAGGGGAATGGTCGACACGATCACCGTCGAGGTGGTCGTCCCGGTCTACAACGAACGCCGCGCGCTACCCGGCTGCGTGCGGGTGCTGCACGACTACCTGGACGAGAACATCGATCAGCACTGGAAGATCACGATCGTCGACAACGCGAGCACCGACGGCACCGGCGATGTCGCGGCGGGACTGGCGCACGACTTCGACCGGGTGGGCGTGATCCGGTTGGACCGCAAGGGTCGGGGGCACGCGCTGCGCACCGCGTGGCAGCGCAGCACTGCTGATGTCGTGGCCTACATGGACGTCGACCTGTCCACGGGTCTGGACGCGCTGGCGCCGCTGATCGCACCGCTGGCCAACGGGCACTCGGACGTCGCGATCGGATCGCGGCTGGCACCGGGGGCAAGGACGGTTCGAGGGCCGCGTCGCGAGCTGATCTCCCGCTGCTACAACATGGCGGTCAGGCTGTCCCACGGCGCGAGGTTCTCCGACGCGCAGTGCGGGTTCAAGGCCGCCCGACTGGAGGCGGTGCGGCCACTGTTGGACAAGATCGAGGACGACGGCTGGTTCTTCGACACCGAGTTGCTGCTTCTGGCCGAACACAACGGTTTGCGCATCCACGAGGTGCCGGTCGACTGGATCGAGGACACCGACAGCCGAGTGCAGGTGGCCAGTACGGCGTGGGACGACATGAAGGGGCTGGTGCGGGTCGCGCGGGCCAAGGCGGGCGGCCGCGCGACGGTTCCGGAATTGCCGCGACGACCTGAGCCACGGCCGGCGCATCCGGACGCCGTGGTGTCCACAAAGGATTCCCGCATGGTGTCGCAGTTCCTGCTGTTCGCGATCATCGGCGTGCTGTCGACGATCGCGTACGTCCTGCTGTATTCGTTGCTGCGATCGGATCTCCCACCGTTGATCGCGAACCTCATGGCGCTGACGACCACGACCGTGTTCAACACCGAGGCCAATCGGCGGGTGACCTTCACCTCCGGCGGCCAGTCAATCGCACGGATCCACCTGCAGGGGCTTGTGGTGTTCGCGGCCTACTACGCATTGACGTCCGGCGCGCTGCTCGCTGTGCACGCACTGCTCGCACAACCTTCTTGGTGGCTGGAAGTTCTCGTGCTGCTGTGCGCGTCCGCAGCCGGCACCGTGCTGCGCTTCGTCGCGCTGCGCCTCTGGGTGTTCAAGGAGAAGTCATGACGGCCAGATGGCCGAGGTGGGCGCTCGGTGGCATCGTCGTGGCCGCCGCAGTGCTGTACGGATGGACCACCGGTGCGGGCGACGACTGGGGCAATCCCTATTACACGGCGGCGGTTCGGTCGATGTCCGGCGGGCTGACGAACTTCCTGTTCGGGTCGCTGGACCAGGTCGGCGTGATCACCGTGGACAAGCCGCCGCTGGCGCTGTGGCCGCAGGTGGTCAGCACGTGGATCTTCGGCTTCCACCCGTTCTCGGTGCTGCTGCCGCAGGTGATCGAGGGTGCGGCGGCCGTGTTCCTGTTGCACCGCACGGTACGCCGCTGGGCCGGCGAACCGGCGGCGCTGATCGCGGCGGCCACGCTGGCCGTCACGCCGATCACGGTGGCGATCAACCGTGACAACAACCCGGACACGTTGATGGTGCTGTTCCTGGTCGCCGCCGCCTGGGCGTTCACCCGCGCCGTCGACGCCGAGCATCGCACGCGGTGGCTGGTGTTGTCGGGCGTGTTCATCGGCCTCGGCTTCACTACGAAGATGCTGCAGGCGTGGGTGGTGTTGCCGGCGTTCGCGCTGGCCTACCTGGTCGGCGTCCAGATTCCCCCGCCCCGCAAGCTGTTGGACCTGCTGGCGGTCGGGGTCGCGGTGATTGTCAGCTCGCTGTGGTGGGTGGTGCTGGTGTCGTCGTGGCCCGGCGCCAAGCCCTTCATCGGCAGCAGCGGCACCGGTTCGGTGTGGGACCTGGTGATCGGCTACAACGGCGTCGGGCGCGTCGCTGGTGGCGCCGGCGACAAGGCCTCCGAGTTTTCCACGCTGCTGTCGATCGTCCTGTTCGGAGGTATTCCCGGTCCGACGCGGCTGTTCAATCCGTTGCTGGGCGGGCAGATCAGCTGGCTGCTGCCGCTCGCGCTGCTGTCACTGGTCGCCGTGATCTTCGGCCGCCGCGTGGGATCCACCGCTGGACGCGCGGGCTGGTGGCTGTGGGGCGGTTGGCTGGTCATCGCCGGGCTGGTGCTGAGCTTCTCCATCGGCACCTTCCACGCGTACTACACGACCATGCTCGCGCCGCCCGTCGCCGCGCTGACGGGAGCCGGCCTGGTGCTGTTCTGGCGCTGGTACCGCCGGCCGTCCGGAGTGTGGTGGACCGCTTTGCCCTTGGTGGTCCTGGTTTCTACGGCATGGGCGTGGGTGCTGATCACTCGGGATCCGACCTGGCTTGGGTGGCTGCGCTACGTCGTGGCCGTGGTCGCGGGGCTGGTGGTCGCCGTGCTTGTGGTGGCCCGCCTGACTCGTGACGGTGCGACCGGCGCGGAGCCGGAGCCCCGTCGCTCTCGCGGTGGTGCCCTAGCCGTCGCCTGCGCGCTGTTGGCCGTCGCGACCGTGCTGCTCGCGCCGACGGTGTGGTCCGTGGCGACCGCTCTCGGGCCGTCGAATTCGTTCATGGGCACGACCAACGCGACCGCCGGCCCCTACGTGATGCCGCCTTATCTCGCACAACTCGGACCAAAGGCTCAACCGGCCATTCGACGCGCGCTGGATCCGCTCATCGGCAACCAGGCCACCGACGTCACGATGACCGCGGGCCAACGGGCAATGCTCGAATACGCGGTCGCCCACGCGCACACCCCGATTGCCCTCGCTGTCGAGGGTGGAGCGATCGCCGCCAGCAATTACCTGGTGCTTTCCGACGCCCCGATCGTGGTGATGGGCGGATTCGAGGGAGCGGATCCAGCTCCAACTGCCGACGAACTGGCGTCCTGGGTACACGACGGCCGAGTCCGTTTTGTCGTCTCGCACACCAGCCCGCCGTCCGCGAAGGTCGACACGACCAATCCGGCGAGCATCTTCGCCTCGATCGGCGGCCCGAACGAGGCGGCGCGGATCACCTGGGTGCAGGCACACTGCAAGCCGGTGCCGGGCCTGGGCGGCGACGGAGACGGCCTGTTCGACTGTGATTCCTGACAGCAGATGGCAGTCTTTCGGGTGATGATGGCGGCGTGACCACGAACGTCAGCCGCGACCAGGTGCTGTGGTACCGGGTCCGCCAGCACGGCCTGCTCCGTGACAACGAGGAGCCGGCCGTGCTGGACATCGGACTTCAGGACACCCAGGTGGCCTCCGCCCAGCTGGCACTGGCCGCCCGCACCACCAGACCGGTCAGTCTCGACGGGTATGAGCTCGCATGGACGCTGCGAGGCGCCCCGCACCACCACCGCCCGGGCGAACTGCGCCGCCTGGCCGGCGAGCTGTGGCCGTGGAGCGACACCGACGCGCGGGCCCGGCTGATGTGGCAGAAGTCCCGGACGGTGACCGACGGGTTGACCGCGTTGGAGACGTATCGACTGATCGCGGAGTCGATGCGCAAGGTCGTCACCAAGCCGATGACCAAGGGCGCGGCCAGCGCCGAGGTCACCAAGCTGATGTCGCCCGGTCTGAACAAGGCCTGCCCGGCCTGCAAGTCGACACATATATATGAGCAGCCGTTCCGGCTCGGCGCGCTGCCCGGCGGGCTGCGGCTGCGCGCCGGCGAGACCGGCCTGCTGCTGGAGCCACTGTCCAAGCGTGGCTCGATTCCGACGAAATCCACCAATCCGCACGGACTGGTGCACCGCTACCTCCGCTTCCTCGGGCCGGCGACGCCCGCCGAGGTGGCGAAGTGGCTCGACACGTCGACGGCGAACGTGCGCGAGATCTGGCCGGACGACCTCGCCGAGGTGGCCGTCGACGGTCGACGCGCGTGGTTGCCGAAGGAGAATGTCGACGAACTTCTCGATTGCGACCGAGTTGAGCTCGTTCGCCTGCTGCCGGCGATGGACCCGTTCCTCCAGGCCCGCGACCACGACCTGCTCGTGCCGGGCAAGGCGGAGCAGAAGGTGCTGTGGACCATCCTCGGCAATCCCGGCGCGCTGCTGGTCGACGGCCAGATCGGCGGCATGTGGCGATCGCGGCTGGTCGGCCGCAAGAGGCTGGAGGTCACGGTCACCCCGTTCGACGTCGACGTGGACCCGTCCCTGCGCGACGACGTGCAGGCCGAGGCCGAGCGGGTCGCCGAGGTCCGCGGAGTGCCGGCGGCGGTCGTCCGCTACGCCTGACCCACAATGCGGGGTATGCGCGCGAGCCGGTTGCTGTCCACTCTGCTGCTGTTGCAGACCAGGGGCCGGATGACCGCGCAGGAGCTCGCCGACGAACTCGAGGTTTCCGTCCGAACCGTCTACCGCGACATCGAGTCCCTGTCCGTCGCCGGCGTGCCCGTCTACGCCGACCGTGGGCCGACCGGCGGTTACCAGCTGCTCGACGGCTACCGGACCCGGCTGACCGGGCTCACCACCGACGAGGCCGACTCCCTGTTCCTGGCCGGCATGCCCGGGCCCGCCGCCGAGCTGGGTCTCGGCACGGTCGTGGCGACCGCCGAACTGAAGATGCTCGCCGCCCTGCCGCCCGACCTGCGGGCACGGGCCAGCCGCATCCGCGAACGGTTCCACCTCGACGCGCCCGGCTGGCTGCGGGAGGCCGACGAAGTTCCCTTTCTCGCCGAAATCGCCGATTCCGTCTGGAACGAGCATGTGGTCGAGATCCGCTACCGCCGCTGGAAGACGCCTCGCGAGGTGACTCGCCGCCTCGCCCCGCTCGGCGTCGTGCTCAAGGCCGGCACCTGGTACCTCGTCGCCCTGGCCGGCTACGACGTGCGCACCTTCCGGGTGTCGAATGTGCTCGCCGTGCAGACCCTCGACGAGCGTTTCGATCGGCCCGCGGACTTCGACCTCGCCGCATTCTGGCAGGACTGGGCCGGCAAGTTCGAGGTGCGGATGCGCGGCCAGCGCGCCCGCGTGCGCCTGTCACCCGACGGTGTGCGCATGCTGCCGTACTTCATCGGCCGCCAGGTCGCCGACCTCGTCACCGCCACGCTGTCCGATCCGGACCCCGCCGGCTGGGTCGAGGCGATCGTCCCCATCGAGACGGTCCGCCATGCCCACGGCGAGTTCCTCCGCTTCGGCGCCGAAATCGAGGTTGTCGACCCGAGCGAACTGCGGGAAATGGTCACCTCGACCATCGGCAAACTGTCCGGAATCTACGGACCACCACCAGATCGGCCGGAGTGACTGACTCCACGCCTCAGCAGGGCAGCCCATAGAACCGCCTCGCTCCACAACAAAACACATCGAAATAACCAAACCCCAGTCCGCGACAGAACTTCGCGGATTGACGAAAGGAGCGGCGGGGGCTAGGGATCGCGGCGGATGCGGCCGGAGTAGTGCTCCTCGAGTGCTTTGTTGTGGTCGTCTCCGCCCGGAATGTTCGCGGACAGGTACACCGGCGGTTTGCGGCCGGCCAAGAGCAGGCGTGCGCAGGCGTCGGCCAGCATCATCTGAGCGGCGAACGCGGCGGTGATCGACGAGATCGCGCACACCTCTCCGCCACCGGGCATCGGCAGCAGGGTGTCGCCCATCGGTCCACGGTTGTCGATGACAACGTCGGCATAGTTGTGCAGGTGCTTGCCGGACGGGTGTCGTGACTCGACCGCGGTGGCGTGCGCCAGCGACGTGAACGCGATCAGTCGATGCCCCCGGTCCTTGACGAGCGAGGCCATTTCGACGATCGAGCCGTTTCCGCCGGAATTGGACGCGATGACGAAGAGGTCGTTCTCGTGCGGCGCGGCGAGTTCGTACACGCGGTGCGCGATCGCCGGTTCGCGTTCGGTGTGCGGACCGAGCGAGTCGGCCGGGTCGCGGCCGTAGGTGACGACATCGCGCAGCGCCAGCCGGTTGGTCGGGATCAGGCCGCCGGCCCGGCCGGCGATCTCCATCACCAGACCCTGCGAGTGGCCGGTGCCGAACGCCTGGACCACTCCGTCGGCGAGCACGCAGTCGGCCACCAGGGTGGCAGCGGCCGCGATCGCGTCGCGCTGGGTGGTGACCAACTGGTCGATCAGGTCCTTGGCCGCCGCGACGAACTCGTCCTGGCCGATCGACATCCGCCACACTCCCTCGTTAGCGACTTTCCACACCAGCCGATATCACGTTAACGGCAAACCAAGGCCGGGACACGACTGCATCAGAGGTACAACAGCGCGTTGACGGCCGCGGTCGCCAGTGCCGCGCCGCCACGTTCACCCCGATTGGTCAGCGCGGGCATCCCCGACTCGCGGATCGCCCGCTTCGCCTCGACGGCGCCGACGAACCCGGCCGGCAGCGCGATGACCAACGCTGGCCGGATCTCGCCGGAGCGGCAGCGTGCGACGAGTTCGGTGACGATCGACACGTCCTGGCCGATCGCCCACACCGCACCGACTGGTGCTTTTCGCACGAACTCCTCAATTCCGCCGGCCATCTCGGCGACGACCGCCGCGGGTCGGCTGGTGATGCCGACGGCGACCATCCGGACATCGGCGATCACCGGCGCGCCGTCGGCGAGCGCCTGCCGGCCCGCCGCCAGCGCCTGCTCGTCGACCAGCAGATCGCCAGCCCAGGTCGGGTCGGCGGTGGTGTGCACGAGCCGTTCGACCACGGCCCGGGACAGCGGCCCCAGCCCCGTGGTGTCGACACGTCGGCGGAGGATGTCGTACGACTCCGACTCGATCGGATGAGGCACTCGCGGCACGTCCTGGCTTCCCCTCTGCTGGGTCGTTTCACACCGTAGTCGGCGGTGTCGGCGCGCCGACGCGTCAGTTAACCTGCTCCGCGAGCGTGGTTACGGGAAGCCGGTGCGAATCCGGCGCGGTCCCGCCACTGTGACCGGGAAGTCGTCCCGCAGAGCTACAGCCACTGGGCGCGAGCCGTCCGGGAAGGCGCGGCGACGGCGGCGATCCGGGAGCCAGGAGACCGGCCACGCGACCGACACGCGTCGCACGGAGGATGTGATGGCTGGCATCGGGCTGCGCCCCGGGCGGTCCCCGCGGTGATCTCACCCGGGCTGATCTCTTTTGTCGGCGCGGGTCCTGGCGCGGCCGACCTGATGACTTTCCGCGGCGCCGACCGGCTGGCCCGGGCCGACGTCGTGGTGTGGGCGTCGTCGCTGGTGCCGGCCGAGGTGCTGGCGCACGCGAATCCGGCGGCCGAGCGACACGACTCCGCCGGCATGACGTTGGAGGACGTGCTCAAGGTCTACGCCGACCACCCGCACGCGGCCGTCGTCCGGCTGCATTCCGGCGATCCGACCGTTTACGGCGCGATCGGCGAGCAGATCGAATGGTGCCGTCGGACCGGCCGGCCGTACGAGATCGTGCCGGGCGTCGGCTCGCTCGGCGCCGCCGCGGCGGCGGTTGGTTGTGAACTGACTTCACCGACGGTTGCGCAGTCAATCGTGTTAACACGCCTCGCCGGTGGCCGGACGGCCGCGTCGATGCCGGACGGTGAGACGGTCGCCTCGTTTGCGTCGCATCGCACGACGATGGCCGTCTACCTCTCGACGCAGCGCCCCGAGCAGTTGCAGGCCGAGCTGCTCGCCGACGGCGACGGCTACTCCCCCGACACTCCGGCGGTCGTCGTCGCGAAGGCGACCTGGCCGGACGAGCGGATCGTCAGCACGACCGTCGGCGAGCTCGCCGCCGAACTGCGCGCGTCCGGCATCCGGACAGCCGCGTTGGTGCTCGTCGGCGAAGCGCTCCGCGATGACCGCGAGGTCCAGCGCACCAGGTTGTACGACCCGGCCTACTCACACGGTTGCCGACGACGGTCGACCGAGGGCACCACGGAGGGCCGGCCGATTCCGGTGGAGAAGCGGAGGCTGCCATGACCGGCGTGCTCACCATCGTCGGTCTCGGTCCCGGCGACGCACGACACCGCACGCCGGCCGCGACCGAGGCGATCGCCGACGCCGAGGCCGTCTACGGCTACTCCGCCTATATAGATGCGTGCGACGACATCCTCCGGCCCGACCAGTTCGTCGTCCGCGGTCGGATGACCGAGGAGAAGCTGCGCGCCGAGCAGGCCGTCGACGCAGCCGCCGGCGGCCGGCGGGTCGTGCTCGTGTCGTCGGGTGACGCCGGTGTCTACGGCATGGCGACGTTGGCGTTGAGCAATGCGTACGAAATCGAGGAAACCGCCCGACCTGAGGTCCGCGTGCTGCCCGGCGTCACCGCGGCGCTCGCCGCCTCCGCGCTCGTCGGCGCCCCGCTCGCGCACGACTTCGCCTGCCTGACGCTGTCCGACCTGCTGACTCCCTGGGAGGAAGTGGAGCGCCGGCTCCGGGCCGTCGCGGACGCCGACCTGGCCATCGCGCTCTACAACCCCCGATCCAAAGGCCGGCCCTGGCAGCTGGACCGGGCCCGTCAAGTCCTGCTCGAACGACGCGAACCGGCCACGCCGGTCGCCCTCGTCGCCGATATCGCCAGGGACGGGCAGCGTGTCGAGCTGACCACACTCGCCGACCTCGACTGCGACAAAGTCGGCATGACCACCACCGTGCTGGTCGGGTCGTCGACCACGCGGCGGCTCGGCGACTGGCTGGTGACGCCGCGATCCGCGGCCGAACTGGGCGTGGGGTGACCGTGCATCTGGTGGGCGCCGGCCCCGGTGATCCCGGTCTGCTCACCTGCCGCGCGGTCGAACTCCTCAAGTCCGCCGAAGTCGTCGTCTACGACCGCCCGTCGATGGCCGACATCGTCGCGATCGCGGATTCCGCCGAAATCGTGCATTGCGTCGGAAAAGCCGGAAGTCGACCGGCGTGGCCGCAGGCTGACGTGAACCAGCTTCTCGTCGAACTCGGGCGGGCCGGCCGGAATGTGGTCCGGCTGAAGGCCGGCGACGCGTTTGTGGTCTCCCGCGGCGGCGAGGAGGCCGTCGCACTCGCGGCCGCCGGCGTGCCGTTCGACGTCGTGCCCGGCATCTCCGCCGCGATCGCCGCTCCGGCGCTCGCCGGCATCCCGGTGATGGTCCGCCAGGTCGCCACCACGCTGACGATCGTCGCCGGCAATGACGACCCCGAGTACCACCAGCACATCGACTGGGACGCCGTCGCCCGGGTCGGCGGCACCGTCGTCGTGCTCACCGGCCGATCCGCGTTGCGGGACATCGCCGCCAAGCTGATGGCCGGTGGCCTGCCACCGGACACCCCGGTCGCCGCGATCAGCGCCGCCAGCCGTCCGCACCAGCGAACCGAGCTCGGCACGCTCGCGTCGCTGCCGAATCCCCGCATGCGGCCGCCGGTCACCTTCGTGATCGGCGAGGTGGCGGCGCTCGACCTGCTCGCAGCACCGGCGGAGGGATCCCATGCACATTCCTGACGGGTTCGTGAACGCACCGGTGTCCATCGCGGGCGGCGTGGTCGCGGTGGCCGGGCTGGCGGTGTGCAGCCGGAACCTCGGGCCGTCGCTGCGGGACCGGGACATTCCGCTGGCCGGGCTGGCGGCGGCGTTCTTCCTGGTGTTGGAGGCGCCGATCTTCCCGATCGGGGTGGGCACGGGCGGCCACCTGCTGGGCGGCACGTTGGCGGTGGCGCTACTGGGCCCCTGGCTGGGCCCGGTGGTGATATCGGTGGTCCTGGTGGTGCAGGCGCTGTTCGCGGGTGACGGGGGTGTCACGGCGCTGGGGGTCAACGCGGTCAACATGGCGCTGATCCCGGCGGTCGTCGGCTACCCGCTGATCCTCGGCCTGCGCAAACTCCTGCCCCGCACGAAAACCTGGGTCGCCGTCAGCTGCGGGGTGGCGGGCTTCGTGTCGGTGGCGGCGGGCTCGGTGCTCTACAGCCTGGAGTACGCGATAGGAGGCGCCACGGCGGTGCCGGCGGGAACGGTCGCGGTGACGACGATCGGCACGTACTCGGTGATCGCGGTGTTCGAGGGCCTGGTGACGGGGCTGATCGTGGCAGCCCTGCTGCGCCTGCGACCGGACCTGGTCCGGGTGGGCCGGCATCTGACCCGGGCGAGCGCATGAGCGAGCTTGCGAGCGAATCATTCAACGCAGAGCGTCCGCGAACGCGGACACCGAGCGCTAGCGAGGTGCCGCAGTGAGCGGAGCCGCCCACAATCCGGGCGCGGACCTGCTGATCCCGGCGGACACGCCGCTGCACCGGGCGGCCCCGCAGTGCAAGGTGGCGGCGACGGCGCTGTGCGTCCTGCTGGTGGCCTGCACGCCGCGCGACATCTTCTGGCCGTATCTCGGTTACGGCCTGGTGCTGGCGGCAGCGGCCTACACCGCCCAGATCCCGGCGATGACGTTGCTGCGCCGGCTGGTGGTGGAGATCCCGTTCGTGTTCTTCGTGGTGCTGCTGCCGTTCCTCGCGACCGGTCCGGAAGTCCGCGTCCTGGGCGTCCCGCTGTCGATCGCCGGCCTCGAGTCGGCGGCGTCGATCGTGCTGAAGGCGAGCTTCGGCCTGCTGGCCACGGGGGTGCTCGCGGCCACGACCCCGCTGCCGGAGGTGATCACCGGCCTGGAGCGGCTCCGGGTGCCGAAGATCTTCACGGCAGTGGCGTCGTTCATGGTTCGGTACGTCGAGGTGCTCAACTCGGAGCTCAACCGCCTGCGCACCGCTCGCGCCTGCCGGGGCGGGGATCCGCGCTGGCTGTGGCAGGCGCGGGACACGGCGATGTGTGTCGGCGCGTTGTTCGTCCGAGCCTTCGAACGCGGCGAACGGGTCTACCTGGCTATGGCGTCGCGCGGTTACGAGGGCTCGCTGCCGACGACGTTGACCGGGGAGCCGGCGACCGGAACGGCCTGGCTGACGGCCTTCGCCCCACCGGCGGTCTTCGCCGCGCTGACCGCGACCGCGTGGGCGACGGCATGACCGCGCCGGCAATGGTGCTGCTGGGCCACGGCAGCCGCGACGCGGACGGTGTCGACGAGTACTGGGCGCTCGCGGAGACCGTGAAGCACAGCGTGCCGGAGCTCCAGATCGGCTGCGGCTTCGTGGAACTGGCCGAGCCCGGCGTGGACGAGGCGATCGACCGCCTGGTCGCGGACGGCGCGCACGAGATCGTGGTGGTGCCGCTGGTCCTGCTGGCGGCCGGCCACCTCAAGAACGACGGGCCGGCGGCGTTGGCCCGCGGCCGCCTCCGGCACCCGACCGTCCACTTCAGACTGGCCCGGGACCTCGGCATCGAACCGACGGTGCTGGCGATCGCCGAGGAACGCATCCGCGACGCGGCCGGCGACGCGGATCCGGAGAAGCTGGGCGTGGCGCTGATCGGCCGCGGCTCCTCCGACCCGGACGCGTGCTCGGACCTGTGGAAGGTCGGCCGCCTGCTGGCCGACAAGCGCGGTCTCGGCACGATCGAGCCGGGCTTCGTCTCGGTGGCCCGCCCGAACGTGGGCGAGGCGATGGAACGCTGCCGACTGCTGGGCGCGACCACGATCGTGGTCAGCCCGTTCTTCCTGTTCACAGGCCTGTTGGTGCCGCGAATCCACCAGCAGGCCGGCGAATGGGCGGCGCGGCACCCGGAGATCACCGTGCGCGGCGGCGCGCACCTCGGCCCCGATCCCCGCCTGGCCCGGATCGTTCTCGAGCGCTACCGCGAGGCGCTGCACGGCGATGTCCGGATGAACTGCGACCTGTGCACGTACCGGGTCCAGCTGCCCGGCTACGAGGACAAGGTCGGCCTGCCGATTTCCCTTACCCCGCACGGCGACGAGCCGGCCCGCGGCAAGCGCAAGGCCCGCCGGGCGATCCGCACGCCCGCCCCCGCTCCGACGGTCGAGGTGCGCCGGGGCCGGTTCATGCCCTCTGCGACGGCCTCAGTCGACCAGCCCGCGATCGAGATGCGCGGCGTCAGCTTCGACTACCCCGACGGCACATCCGCCCTGTCCACAGTGGACCTCATGATCCGCCGCGGCGAGCGGGTCGCGCTGCTCGGACCGAACGGCGCCGGCAAGACGAGCCTTGTGTTGCAGCTGAACGGCGTGCTCGCACCCAATGCCGGCGAGGTGCTGATCAGTGGCACCGCGGTCGGACCGAAGACGCTCAAGGAGGTCCGCCGCAAGGTCGGCGTCGTCTTCCAGGATCCCGACGACCAGCTGTTCACCCCGACCGTCGGCCGCGACGTGGCGTTCGGACCGGCCCATCTGGGGCTCAAGGGCGATGAACTGGCCGCGCGCGTCACCGAGGCACTGTCCTATGTGGGCCTTGCCGATCTGGCCGACCGGCCGCCGCACCGGCTCTCGCTCGGCCAGCGCCGCCGGGCCGCGGTGGCCACGGTGCTGGCCATGCACCCGGAGGTCCTCGTGCTCGACGAGCCATCGTCCAATTTGGACCCGGCGGCCCGCCGCGAGTTCGCGGACCTGGTCAAAAGGCTCGGCATGACCACGTTGTTGGTCACGCACGACCTGCCGTACGCGCTGGAGCTGTGCCAGCGGGCCGTGGTGCTCGACCACGGCCAGGTCGTCGCGGACGGCCCGATCCGGGAGATCTTGTCCGACGCCGGCTTCATGAGCGCGCACCGGCTGGAGCTGCCCGCCGGCTTCAACCCGTTGGGAGGCTGACGAAGTGGCCCGCCTTGCTGCTCTGATCGCCGTGCTGCTCCTGGCGCTGGCCGCACCGGCGTCGGCACACGACGCCGACGCGCACACCCCACCGGACCGCGTCGGCGATCTGCGCAGCGCCCTGATCGCCTCCAGCCTGCCGCCCGGGGTCGAATTCCAGGTGTTGCAGAACGGCGAAGCCCTGTGGTTGCGCAATTCCACTCGAACGGATGTCGTCGTGCTCGACCCGGACGGAGCGCAGCGCTACCAGATCGGCCCGGACGGCGCGGCGGTGAACGCGGCGCTGCCGGCCGAGGCGACACCGTCCGGCGACATCAGCGAGGACCCGGAGAAGTCGTCCGGCGACGCGGCGAAGGCCCCGCGGTGGCAACGCATCTCCACCGAGCCCGTGGTGCAGTGGCACGATCACTACGCGCACTGGGGTGACGCAACACTTCCGTCGCAGGTTCTCGCCGATCCGGACCACGAGCAGCTGATCCGGGCCTGGCAGGTGGACCTGGTCTCGGACGGCACGACGTATCAGGCCCGCGGCGAGCTGCGCTGGGTCCCGGGACCGTCACCGCTGCCGTGGATCCTGGTCACGGTGTCGCTGGCGATCGCGGCGGCGTTGCTGGGGCTGGCCCGCGGCCAACGCCCGCTGGCAGCCGCGACGGCGGTGCTGGTCGCGGCGAGCGCCACCCACGGAGTTGCGACAATTTTCGGTCGTCAGGCAGAAAATTCGTGGACTGTTGTGCAGCACGAGTACCTGCCGATCGTGCTGGCCTGGCTGCTCGGGGCGGCCGCGGTGGTCCTGCTGGGTCTGGGCCGCGGCACCGGACGGTGGTTCGCCGCGCTGGCCGCGGTCGGCCTGGGCGCCGTCGCCCTGCTTCAGGACCTGCCGGTCTGGTGGAGCTCCACCAGCGTCGTGGCGCTGCCGATCGACGTGGATCGGGCGCTGGTGTCGATCACGGCCGGTGTCGCGGCGGGCATCCTGTTCACGGTGCTACGTGCGCCCAACATCACCCGATCGGACGCTGTAACGGCAACGGAGCGAAGCGGGACTGCCCGTGTGGACGGGGTTTTACCTCAAGGCAGGTAGACTTGAGTTTTAACGTGTTGCCTTGGTCTTCGTCGTCTTCCTGTCCCTTGCCTTGGCCTGCCTGGCCTTCCTGGTCTTGGTGGTCTTCTTCCTGGTGACACGGGAGTTCTTCTTGTGCGTGGCA
>Ga0307511_10000464_pt1 | contig 43922 bp, 30 predicted proteins | sample 13_EM_MG_FD_200266 | JGI IMG/M metagenome (GOLD analysis project Ga0307511, IMG submission 200266) | Populus trichocarpa ectomycorrhiza microbial communities from riparian zone in the Pacific Northwest, United States - 13_EM | ecosystem: Host-associated > Plants > Roots > Unclassified | place... | reverse complement strand
TTTATTTGAAATAATTTATGAAATATTGATTATTATTATTTTAATTTCTTCATCTTTCAATTTTTTTATTTTTTAGATTTGATCTCTATTATTTTGATTATTATTTATTTTATTTGAGATAATTTATGATATTATATATTTTTTTCAATTTCATATCCATTCAACTTTTTAATTTGTAAGATTTTTTCCTCATTATTTTAATAAACTTGAAAAAAATAAAACATTAATATGTTATTTTTCAGTTCATTTTCCATAACATAACCAAATATTGAAGTGTTTTCCAACTTATTTTTCATTAGACTACCAAACATCAGAAAATAATTCACTTTTCCGGAATTCACTTTCCAAAAGGAAACTACTTTCAAACAAACAAACAGGGCCTTAGAAAACCTATCAACAAAATGTATCATCTTAGAAAATCTATCTACAACCATAAAAATAGAATCTCTATTCCTTTTTTACCTAGGCAATCCTAAAACAAAACTCATAAATATATCAACTCAAGGTTCCTGAGGTATTGGTAAAAGAGTATACAAACCATAAGTAAAACTTTTAAACTTAGTTTGTCTACATGTTATGCATCTATCACAAATTATTTGCACATCTTTTTTTTTTTTTAATCTTAGGCTATTAAAAATGCTCATGCAAAACATCTAAAGTCTTAGTGACCCTAAAGTGTCCCATTAAACTATCCTCATGAGTTTCACGAACAAACAATTCATTCATAGAACAATTTGGCACACGCAATTTATTTTATTTAAACAAATATTCATCATAATTTGATGTTCAATTCCTCTATCAGATGACAACCTACTAGGAATCTTATCAGAGAAAATATCATTACAATCTTATAATAAAAAAACACAAACACTAGAAATATAAGAATCAAGTTTATAAGTGTTAAAATATGTTTTCTTATACATAAGTGAAATTATAGGCATGTTAGAAAAATAGACATATTTAATTTCATTTCTTTTTGTATAAAAACTAACTTATCTCTTTATTTTTCCACTCTTTTCTTCTCTCCTCTTTCGGTTGAAACCTTATTTTTCTCTACCTTGATTGAATATGTTCTCTCAATGCTTCCATCATTTTCACTCTTCCTCACATTCACACATGGTTGTTCTGAATTTTCAGCTTCTCCTTTCTTTTTCAGCTTCAGTTGGTCTTCATAAACCTATATAGGTGATAATGGTACAAGTGTGAAAGTCTTTCTATCCTTTTTAAAAAAATATTTCTTCTTAAACTCAATATGTTTGACTTTCCTATCAAATTGCTAAGGATACCCTGATAATATATGAGTAGCATACTTATAAACCACGTCATACAAAACCTCATCCTTATACTTTCCAACTGAAAAAAAATCTAAACATATTTAGTAACTCTTATTTCATCATAATCATTCAATCATTGAAGTCTATAAGTTCTTTCATGCTTAATAGTATTCATATTTGATTTTCTAACAAGTTTAGAACTAATATGGCATCTAGTATAAAAGATGTTCTCTTTTTGTTACTTTACATCATCATTCTTAATCTGAACATTAAGTAATTTTCTAATCATTAAAGCCTTTTTATCAATTGGACACTCATTGTCACTACAACTCTCAAGTGGTGGCAAATCATCCTTTTTGAATTTGTCACTTTCAAATTCGATCTCTCTATATTTTCTTATAATCATAACTCTTTTGTTTAAATATTATGAAGTTATATGTCCATTAACTAAAGTATTTTATAAATTTATATAATCTATATCAATACAAATTTAATTAACTAAAACAAATTATGATTTATTCAATAAATAACTTTTTCAAAAATATTTACATAAGAATTTAAAATCATATATTTTTTAATAAATTAATAATTTATTTTTTGCATATTATGAAAATAAAAACATAACTATCTATATGTAGTGTTTCAAGTATTTTATAAAATGACTAGAAAATAAAGGGGTAAAATATATTTTTTCGGTAGTTTATAATGTAAAGATATAGCGAGGGAAAGATATGGAATGGAGTCCAATTAGACATATATAGCCAGCAAACAACCATCAATTAGAATTACACTCGGTATATATTAAAGGCGTTTTTTCATGACCGGTTCCAATCCATGTTCGTAGTACGTAGTCTTCCAAAAAGAAATACGAGAGGAACTAAGAACACAGTACCACTATTTTCCATAGCCCCAAAAATCCATCTCCCCACGAAGTGAGGATTGATTAATTGGGTGCGCGGATGGTGCATTTGCGGCATTAAACGTCACCCCTTTGGAAGAATCTTCATTTCCTAGATGAGAAGTGACGAGCACAGCCCATTGATCATTCATGCCCTGCTCATCTCTTCCTGCAACCATTTGTTGAGGTGCTTCACATGTGCCCACCTCTAACCCTGGCTCACAAGCTTGGTACCTCAGGCTTTCACTTCCACTCTCACAATCCCTAGCTTTCGACATGAGTTGCTTGACCATGACAGGTGACTCCGAAGGGAGAGCCGAGTAGTCATAACCTAAAGGCTTATGAGTTGGCATTAGGGTTTGGGATGGGAAGAGAGAATATTGATGGGGTGTTTCCATGTGATGATGGTAAAGGGCTAGCTCAGGCTTGTTTGGTTCAAAAGTCTGTTGAGTGCTACCATGGTTATGGTGTTGACGAATTAAGTATTGGCTGTCTCTGTACATGGAAGTTCGAGATTGATTGCTTGATGTGTGGAGTTGTTGGTCAGATGAGTCCATGCTTGCGGTTCCTCCTTCATTGCTGACCTTGAATAGATTCTTCTTCTTGAACACTCTGCAGACCACCCAACCATCCTCCTAGACATGCATACAGAATATAAAAGGACGTTGAGCTAAAATATACACAGAAGAGGCTCAAGAGGTATATGATATCCTAGCTACTTATAATGACCTCTCTGTTATTCGAATTTCAAATCATTTATCCGGTTGGTAAGAGATAAGAGTTGTTGCTGCTGCTGCTATAGTTTCTAAGGCTAGAGGTTTTCTCCGGCCAGCTGTTTTCATGGACCAACCACATTTAGAGCAGGTGATCACAGATATATGCATAAAAATGACACTCCTATTCTTATTTCTTTTTTTGCAATGCAAAAATATTGCAGTGATTCTTAAAATAATTTTGTTACTATTTTGGTTAGCTGGGGCAGTGAGGTATTAGCAAGGAGGAAAGACTTACACCAGCGTTTCCTTGAGCATCGTCACCATCTTCAAGCCGATACTCATGCATGATCCAGTCAGTCTTTTGGCCATGAGGAGCTCTTCCTCGATAGAAAACAAGTGTTTTCCTCATACCAATCTTCTTGTCGGTGTTCCTGATGCACTTATCCCTTCCGGTTGCCTTCCAAAACCCTGCGTTTGTTGCCCTATTCGTTCTCGACCCTGTTGGGTATTTCCTGTCTCTGTGACTGAAAAAATACCACTCGTTTTGCGGCGTTGACCCGATTTTACATGTCTCTGCACGCACAATCTCATGCATCACCATGTAGTAATTAAAATCATCAAAAAAGTAATTGAAATCCATTAGAGATGATACAGTTAGTCAGCTCATATGCACGTGTACTTGATATAAAATGAATTAATTAGCTCACTCCAGTTTTTCAGGAGTTGTTTATAAGAGATCTTAGTTTGAATGGCTAATCAGCTTTTGAGTCACTGCGCTACTGAGTTGTATTTCAACTCTTATCAGTGTCTTTCTCTCCTTGGGATCATTGCATTAATTATATTGATGGTTGACTTGATCTGATCATATAACCAAATCTACAAGGCGTACCTGCAATTAAATCACATATATAATATTCTAATTAACCGCAGCTACCTAGCATCCCCCTCAGTGATTTCTTGTTTCTACAACATTTTTAGTCGATGAAACCAAAAATATAGCTTTAACTGGTTGGTATATATGGACTAATTATAAATATATATTGCAAGTTTTTACTTCTTAAATTCCCTTTCATGCCCAAAACTATCGAGGAAACAAGATGAAATTTTATATCTCGGTGGGGTGAATAAAATCCAGCTGATCAAGAAATAAATGGTAAAGATTATTTTACGTTTTCGCTACAGATCTTCGTTGTTAATATATCGAATTATTTCAAGTTTTTTTTTCCCATAAGCTATATAGGATATATAGATTAAACACACCAAGTGGTTAAGATCACAAGGCGAGAGAGAAATTATTTCAAGTTTAAAGCAAGATCGATGAATGGGAAAAAGAGAGGGTGGGATTATTTCAACCAAAACATACGATCTTAAAGGGAGCTGAAATCAAAATTCTTATATTAATGATCATGTATATGCATAAACTACTTACATTAGGGTTCTATCAAATAATATTTACCTTGTAACTCCCAAGGCTCCATCTTATTCAAGTCCACCTCTCTAATGACCTCCATGTCAAACTTCTGAAAAGAAACCTTCTTTTTCAAGTAGTAATGAAGCAGTTCTTCTTCCGTCGGGTGGAATCGGAACCCTGGAGGCACACCGCCTGTAGATGTAGCCATGCAACTAGTATACCAGTTTGGATGATGAACAGCAATGTACCATTTCTTACTCTTAATTCGTTGTTTTGTAGCTGACACTAACTCCTTATATTTTAGGTTGTATAATTAAATGTGTAAATTAATAGCAATCATTTTCCACGCAAGGGTGGAGCCAAGGGGCTTAAATATGATGCTGATTGTCAACGACGCCCTAGTTCTATGGTGATGTGACAAAAGTTGACGGCCGGTGACTACGCCGACGGGCATGGTTATATATATCGTAAAAGGAAAGCATAAGGAGCTAGACTAGCCGTAGCTATAACCAAGTTTCTTTTATTTATTTAGTTTCTATAGCTTAACTTAGGGATGGTTTCATATCTCCGCAAGCTTCTGTGGAGCGTGGCCACACCTTTCCTTTTATCCACGTTTACTAAGCACAAGAATTGCCAAATTAATTAGGCCAAAAATACAAAGTTATTTGTCCATAAATGGGATATTAAAAAATAAAAGAAATACTGAAAATAAAGTCAATCATTTAGATTTTCAAGAAAATTAAAAATTCTGAAATATATACTAGTTCAAGATATCAAAATAAAAGGTTAATTATGCTTAATAGAAGATAAAATTCTCTTGATTCCATTTCTCACTTGTCATCTACTAACAAAACTACTTTATAAGCTTATTTACAAGTAATTTATTATTAATAGATATTCATCTAGTTATCGTCAGTGTCGGATCATCTTGCAACTCAATATTTTTTTTTATATTTATTGACCCTTTTTTTTATTATCATTTTAAAAAAATTGAACAAAATATTACACTCGATCAACGTAGATTTCTACTTTAAAGAGACTCGTAGACTTATTATTAATCTCACTCTATTAAAAACATCATGTTAGACCTTACGTCGATTTTTAAAATTAGAAGATACGATAGACCTAGCAATTAAAAACCAATTTTAATTAAAACACAATGCTAACTTGTTGAAAACTCATTGGCTCCTTCTTGAGCTTCTTTTAAACTATAAAATATCACTCTAAGCCTTCATCAGGCCCTAAAAACTAAAAGACTTATCATTCTAACTGTTACAGCTAAAGCTTTATCAATAACTTGACAAACACTTGTTGATGTCAAAGCCCGGTTTTATGAAATGCAAGCACTAACGTTGACATGAAGCAAATAAATAAAAAAAAGGCTTGAGTGAATAGTAACCTACTTCTAAAAATAAATTTGTATACACTCATTTGCATAACTAAAAAGGCAAGAATGAAGTTTTATAAACAAAGTTAACGTGAGAGAAGTGAGTAAAAATTAAAAAAAAAAAATGCATGGATGATCATAGTAATCATGCAAGAATAGTAACATTGGCAAAATCCACCAGAAAAGTAGAAAAGATAAGGAATAAGGGTTTAGCTTATCTTAGAGCCAGTTGCAGACAAGAGATGAGCTGCTGTTCATGTGCTGCTTGTGACAAAGACGATGACAGTATTGGTGATGTGAGGTTTTTTGGGAGGTTTTCTCTCTGCTGTGTTTCTCTCTTCAGTATGTTTCCTTCTTCTTCTTTTTTAATTATTTAGTCAATTTCAACCATGTTCTCAATATTTCTTCTTGATTTCACCCCTAATTAACTGTATTTTTTTTCTTTTTTTCTAATTGTTTTTATTTTTTTTAATATGTTTTTAATTTGAAATATTTTTTCTTTCCTTATTTTAGATATTTGAGAGGCTTCAAAATTTGGGTTATGCAAAAACTAATAAATTAGTACTAAAATCTTGGGGATGCAAATTTTTGTGTTTATCCTTGGCCATTTTATGTGCATATTGAATATTTTAGATAATGCTTTCTTTCCAATGCTCCCAGTTTTATTATGAAGCATTTTTGCTGGAGTTTAGAGAGATATGCCATGTACATAGATGCAAATACCGTGATTGAAGGTAGAGAAATTAGTAAATGTGATAAATTAAAGTAAAAATCCATAAAAAAAATTTAAGGAAAAGAAATTTGTTTTCATTAAATATTCATGAGAATTTGTTTTCTTATTTTTTCATATTTTTCAAATATTAATTAGAAAAAAGAAATTGCTACGTGCCATTCTTATAAAAAAAACCATTAATATTATAATATTATTTTAGACCCACACACCTATACTTTAATTTTTTTTATAAAAGACATACGCCATGTCATTCACTAGATGACATCTTATTCGCTAGCCCAGATTTTAACCACAAGAGACATGGATGAAAAATGAGGTAGGGATCTTTTTAATTCAAAAAACCCTGTTTAATCTATTTTCATCTAAAAATATCTAATAAAAATCTTTAGAACATTAATAAACTAATTTATCAACTCAAAACACTTCTAAATTAGTTTAAAAAACACAGAATTAAATAAAAAATATTTCTTAACTCCAATCTACTTTTTTCGTCAATATGGAAGCTCAATAAACAAATTTTTTGAATACAAAACAACATTTTAATCTAGTTTCACCTAAAAACATTAATTTAATAAACACCTTTAGAACCACTAATTTATCAATCCAAAACACTCCTGAATTGGTTCGAAACATAAAATTAAACCAAAAATCTTTCTCTTCCCCAATCTACGTTATCTGTTATATGAAAGCTCAATAGACTAATTGCTCAACTCAAAACACTTTTAAATCAATTAAAAAAACATAATTAAATAAAAAAATCTCTCAACCACGATGTATTTTTTCTGGAATTATAAAAGCTCAAAAATACATTGACATCAAATTTATCTTTTCTTATGAAATTTGGGTAAATCAATGTCTTTTTCTCTCCTTTACTGTTTTTTGGCGACTCTCTCTCATCTCTCGTATTTATGAATTGAAATGCGAATAACATAAAGTTTTGGACTAAAATATAAGTGTTTCAAACTAAATGGATCAAAAATAAATTCAAAAAAAATCTTGGGAGGCGATTGTTTTAGAAATGTGCTAGATGAACAGCGCACAAAAAAATCTCTACTTTTTTTTTTGTCTCATTGTCAATTTTGTTCCCTGCATTTTTTATTTTTCACAAGCAATACAATCAATTTTTTTTATTGTAAAATTGAGCATCAACCTTTTATTATAATGATTTTTTAAAACCATGACAATTAACCTCATAGAAAATAAGTTGGAAAAAGTTATCTAACTCAATCCTGAGCTAAAATAATATAAAATAATGAAATTAAAAAAAAATCATAGCTAGAGTAAATTAAAAAGAATTAAAGGACAAAAAAACATTATTAAATTCCATAGTATTCTGTGAGAAGATAAATAATGAAATCACAGGTTTTTTAAAATAAAAGAAAATTATAACTTATATATAAATGAAAAGCGCTAATGTCTCTCCCTAAATTCATCTTTATAATTTCTGAAGTCATCCATCTTCCATGGCTGGAAAAATATGCAAGTAGAAAATTGTGGAAACTTGCAAAGTAGAATTGTTAATAATTTTTTCTTCATTTTTCTGGAGTAGAGTTTTCTTCTCCCTTTCCTTTACACACAATAAAAAACTATGGAAATATAAATAAAATTACTGTTGGCTGTATATGTTAATGAGAAATATCTCACATTAAATTCTAGTGTTCTTAAATTCTATGACAGATGTTCATTGCATAGTTTTCTTCAAGCTCATAATATTCATCAACAATGAGCAAGCACAATATTAACAGCTACTGTTTAGCTTTAGCATTGCAACCCACGCGCTAAACATATATTGGGACTTGCTTCATAATTCATGCTACCTAGTTTTCCTGTTGAATAGGATAAATTAAAGCGAAAAGATGCCAAAAAAATAATGAAAATGATAAAATTATGGGATATTTGATGGTTACCAAAGCAAAGGCTTGGGAAAACCGCGACTATACCTTCTTGGGATTTTCGCGTTTTGATTGGACGGACTAGAATTTTGAACGATAACTAGTTTTATTTGCTAGGATTCATAGGTTACCTTCGAGTTTGTATAGTCCTGACTAACAACAACAGTTGGAGACGCAGTCGCCATAGCTTGAGCTTGCACATGCCTGTACGACTTTAAGAGGTTTCGGATTAATTTACTTGATTGAATTGCACGCTTTCCTTCTGTTTTTTTGGGATTTATTGTCCTTAATCTGGGGACTGAAGCATCGTGGCAAGATGTTCAAAAGATTTTAAACACTAGATATACTACTTGAGCAGCTGATCATATGTATCTTTCGTGTAATTTGGTGGAAATTTAATGAAATATTAAAGTTTTGGAGCTATCAAAAGCTAGCAGTGCGCCTTCCAACAATCGATGTATGTGTGATTGCATGCATTCTGGAATATTTTCAGCTCTGAAAAAACAGATCAAAATCAGATCATGTGTATAGCAGCATGGCATGCCAAATATTTCTTCTTGTTGCGCTTGTTAATCTGATGCATGCATTCACACAAATTATTCAGACAACTGTAATTGATGAAGTTCATTTGCGGAGTTCAAATGAGCTAGGCTGGCTGAAAAGCTGTGCTCACACATTAATATTTTCTTTTGGTAACTTGTGATCTTAACAAAGACTACAGTTATTGTATATATTAAAAAAAGCCTAGAAAAATTTGAAGCAATTGTTAATTTAAACATCAACCCAGTTTACGAATTATACCGGTCAAAGAACATAAATTATGTTATTCTCTTAATATACTCATTCGTAAAAAAAATTTGGATTTGAAATTTGCATATATTATAGATTGTACAGGTTTACTACTGACATGTACTATTAATTAATTTTATCAAATAAAATGAGGTATTAAGGTATTCAAACTCATAAATCTTACGTCAAGAATGCATCACGATGATCTAATGTTATCCAGCATAAACATGCAAGAACGCAACATAAACATGCAAGAATGCTACCTCCATTAAGATTGGAGAGACTTGGAATTTGAAGCTTCTTTTCTTCCCAATGGGTTGTTGCAAGCCTTATACTCTTGTGGAATTTGAAGGCTTCTACCTCACAAATCTTACGCCATTACATCTCAGAGACAGTAGATGGAATGTTACAAGAAAACATTCTTCACCGATTGATGAACTGCATCAAACATCACACTGTGAGTCCGATAAAATTCTACTCAGCAGAAACTTGCAGCTGCTAACTTGTCGTTTCTTAATTAGAGTGATTGGGAGTTTATTGGAGTTAGCATGCTGCTTGGGGAATGGTAGGTATTATAGAATATACTTATATAAAAAATATTGTATATAGGAAATATTGTAGACATACTCTTGTGTGGTAACCTCCACCATTACTATTGTATATTGCCCTACATATATATATAGAAAGGGTTGGCTAACCATTAGGTTAAGCCTCCCAATTATTATCAACTTGGTATCAGAGCCTTCTGCCGTCAGAACTCTTTTCTCCCTTCCTCCATTTGCAGTCGGCCCTCTCTTTATTTTCTCTACATGGATTCTACTGCTGCCGTCGACTTCTCCCTCTCCACAGGTGGTGCAGCACAGCCGGCCAACCATCCCCAAGTGATAGAATTAATTTGGTAAGACAAGAAGAAGAAGAATAACAGAGTGGAAAGAATGTTTAAATGCTTGATTGATGATCTTATTCCTCTTCTTTGCTGCCTAAATAGGCCAGCAACATTACAACTGACAAAGCACGAAAATAGCAATAAAACAGGAAATCCTAACAGATTGGCTCCTAACAGAATAGCTCTAAAGACATGGAGCACCCACTAACAGCCTTTTATTTATTTGACCGATTCTAGTGCAACAGACACCTTACTCATAATTACTGAAATAATCCTCCTGACCTGACTTGGTCCACTTCACCTGTAGCTCCAGGTGTGATTCAACATGTACTCCACGTGTGATTCATATCATTCCCCCTCCCTTGGAGCGACCTTGTCCTCAAGGTCAAAATCTGGATATGATTTGGAAAGTCGCCATAAGTTCGAAAAATTAATTTTGGCTCAATTATTATCATTGTATGATCTTACAAAAACTTTTTAGATTATATGTGATGCTTTAGGGATATGTATTGGAGTTGTTTTAATGCAAGAAAAAAGATCCATAACTTATTTTTGTGGCAATCTCATTAGTGCAAGATTGAAATATCCTACTCATAAGGAACTTTATGCTTTGATAAGAACTTCAGAGATTTGGCAATATTATTTATAGCTTAAGAAGTTCATAATTCATACTGATCACGAATCTTTAAAACATCTTAAGGGACAATAGAAGTTAAATTGTTGGGATGAGATCAAATCTCTTATGAGGAGGAGATTTGTGCCTAACTATTATTATAGAGAATCATATCAAATATTGCAGAGTTTAATTCAAGGTACAAAGAGTGTTGATTGGTACTTTTAGGAGACGAAACTTGTTATAATTTGAGCTAATGTTGAGAAGGATAAAGAGGTTATTATGGCTATATTTATTAATGGCCTTAATTGTGATATAGATCATATTATGTGGAGTTGAAGGTATAGTGCACATGGCCATAAAAAAGGAGAAACATCTTAAACAGAAGGGTATCATTCAACAAAGCCAACCATTAGGCCTTTCAACACCTTGGAAACCCAATTAGAAGGTTAACATTGAAGGTGGTCCATCACAGCCAAATAAGGAGGGTAAGGCTAAATACCCTAGAGAGAAGAAAGACATCTTAGTCGTTGTTAAAAGTAATAATGTTACTCCTACTTCTCGTAACTATGACATTAAGTACTTTTATTATTTGGGTTTTGGTCATGTTGCTTCATAGTGTCCAAACAAAAGATTCATGGTTATAAAAGATAATAATGAATTCGAGACCAATGGGGAGGATGAAAAGGAGAAGATGACACCATTGGAGGATGCTGATGATGTTTGTGTTGAAAATTCAGTTAAGGGAGAGGCACTTATGGTGAGGAAAGCATTGAATATGCATGTCAAGGTGGATGATTTAGAAGGTCAGAAAAAGAACATATGCCACATAAGATGTCATGTTCAGAATAAGGATGTAACTTAATTATAGATGGTGGTAGTTTCACTAATGTAGCTGTACTGAATTGATGGAAAATTTAAACTTACACACTATCGAACATCTCATACCTTATAAATTATTGTGGTTGAATGATAGTGGTGAAGTGAAAGTGAATAAGCAGGATTTAGTTGCTTTTTCTATTGGTAAATATTGTGATAAGATGTTATGTGATGTTGTGCCAATGCAAGTTAGTCATTTGTTACTTGGTAGACCATGACAGTATGATATGAGAGCTATACATGATGGAGTGACAAATAGTATCCCTTTAAGATGAATGGAAGACCTATAACTCTTGTATCTTTGACATCTAAGCAAATATTTGAGGAGAAACTGAAATTGAAGGAAAAGATAGTTGGAAATAAGAGCTTGTATATTAAAGGGACCTTCTTTAATAACAAGGTTCTTCTTGGTTTTAATGATGATGTTATTTTTTAGATTTGTTCTAATTTTTTGACCTTATAAGATGTTTTTCATGATACATATTCGAGCTTAAATCTTTTTAAAGAATAGGAGGATGATATAAACTAAGTCATGTCCGAATTTGATCTTAAAATTTTTGCTGACTAATTTTGCGATATTAGGCATATCTCTCAAACTGTACATCGGATTGAGCTGACATTATAAAGGGAGATACTAGACACATGAAAATATATTGTGTTACATGTTCAGTTCAAATGAAGTTCGGGAACATATTATTTTAAAGGGTTAAATTACTAGACAAATTTTGTCAAATTTGTCAAACTATACATTCGTGTACTATTTGGAATATATCTGCAACTATAGGTGGAATTGTATTGTGATTCAAATTGGGATAGAAACTAGATATCTCAATATTTCCAACCATATATGATAGGCCCAATAATTTATCCAAATGAGAAAGAACAACATGTTTGAAGTAAAGACTGAAATTTGTCATAAATGTGCGAAAATTGGAGATTCGGGCTGTATAGAGAAATTTTAACATAAAGACTTTGTTTTTATTATCCTAATCATTCTAAGATCTAAATCTTAGCATCACATTTGTTTCTTTGTATCTTTAATACCTAAGGGTATACTTTACTATGTAGTTTTACACCCCTAAATATTAAAGTCTACAATTAAACCCTAACACTTTAAATATAAAATGAACAAAATGATTGGTGAAGGATTTTTTATATTTTGGTCAAACCCTAACTGATAATCATAAATTATTTATGATATTTATTTTTGTATTTTAAAACATGAGAAAGATGCATTTTTTTATTTTTTATAAAAATATGCTTGGAAAAATTTTAGGATTTAGCCGTATGCACGAAAACAAAAACAAATAAAGAGGAAATTAACTTATATTTTTTAAAAAAATTTAAATTTTTTTTGAAGAAAATCGAGTATTTTTAATGTCGGGTCAGTATCTTATAATATAAATATACAGCTTGATATTATATAAAATTATTAGAAAAACATACGGAGGGACCATAAATATTTTTATAATGCCATTTGAAAATTTTGAAGTTTTTTTAATTTTTTTTATATATTAGTATTATAATAATATTATTATTATAAAATATATTGGGTTGGGCCGAAACTAGTCCAATTTGACTCAGTCAGGTTAGGTCATCTGGTGACCTAACAAGCATTTTTATAGGCTGGACCCAACCCAGACATATGGGTTGGGCTGAAACGGGTCAATGCCCCGAGCCACATGGTTGTTGGCTCGGCCCAACAACCATGTTCATTAATTTGCCCTATGCATGCACAACGAATTCCTGTTTTGCATACAGTGGCTGCTTTTATGGTGGGGGGAGTTTTACATGGAGTAGGGGTATCGTGGCTAGTGATCCTACTGGTGGTGCACGACGTAGCTGGAGGTGGTAAAACTGGTGGCTGGTGTTGGTTGTTGGAGGTGGCGCTAGTGGAAGAAAGATCTATAGTGGAAAGAACAAAAAATCTACAGTGGTTATTCCTTATATGGAGGTTGTCGGCTGGTGGTTGTGTTGACGACTCATGGTGGAGTTGTTGGTGGAAAAGCAAGTGGCGATGTGGTTGGTTGCTGTAGAGGCCGAGGTCGTTGTAGCAGAAGAGAAGAAAAACAATAATGGCATATAAACTAGGGGGAAGGCTAGTTTTTTTTCAAGTTTGACCTCAGATTTTCTGCCCCCTCAGGGCATGGAATCAACCCTTATTTATAAGGAGTGGAAGATGGACACTTTATCTCTTTTGGGGGCATATCTTCCATCTTGATTCGAACCGGAAGGATCCCAATCGTTGGCTCAAAGTGGTCATCATAAACTGTCAAATTTGGCAATTGAATGCTACTTGAGTTGGTCTCTTTGGGTCGGCACCACGACTGTCGTGGTGTCAAACAACTAGAAAAGATCATACCAGGGTGTAATCAAATGTCAGGCCATTATTTTTGTGCAAATTTTGTCAAATTTTATGGAGGGATAGAACATTAAATGCCCCTGAAAAGTAGCCCCTGAGTAGTTTTTTCAGGCTCAAACAAAGAAAAAAATGAATAGTAACCAAAACAGAGTTTTTTTTGGTAAAGTTCAATTTAGTCCTTCGATTTGTGATTTCTCTCAATTACACCCTTAATTGGTTTCAAACTTTCAATTTTATGCAATTTTTCCACGTCAAACTTCAATACCAGCCCGAATTCTAGTGTCTTTTTTTCAAATTAGTCATTGGTTTTGAATTTATGCAAATTGACCCTCAATTACCATTAAACTTTCAATTTCACCCCTGATTTCTATCAATTGAGCACTCATAGTTTGACGCATTTTGCAAAATGGTCCTTAGTTACGAATTTCTTTAATATATTCCTTAATTGACCCCAAAATTTTGATTTTCTTGCAATTTTACCCCTGATTTGAAAAAATTGACTTGGTAAAAATTAAATTTGGTCTTCTAAAATTCTAATCTTCTCAATTAAATCCAAATTTGGCTCACAAACTTAATTTTTCACCAATTAAACCTCTAATAAAATTAATTTGACTCATTTAAAGTATAATTATGTTCTTGTACCTAATTAAATTTTTTAATTGGATCCAAATTAATTCTTTAATATAATTAAAGTTTTAATTTGGCTCTCGCTTATTAAAAATTAAATTATATCCTTGGCCAATTAAAAATTAATATGATATTATTGTAATGAATTCTTTGAGTATTGGAACAAGTTTATTTACAATTTAGACCCACCATCGAAGATCTTTATCCACCCGAGAAAGCCCATATGATCCTTATAGCTTCATCACAAAGATTTCTAGCCAAAGGAAATACTGGCGGAATTGAATATGTCCCCTTTTATCAATGTAAGAATCAAGAAATAAAATAAATAAAAATGGGGTTGAGAAGAAAGGAAGGACTGAAAAAGAGATCATAGGAAAAAAAAAAAAAACTTGTAAAACTGCTCTTCAACCCACTTTTCAACCGTTTCCTTTAACGATAAAACAAAAATCAAGACATTGTGTGAATGCGATGTGACTAAACCTAGCAGGCAGTCTTCTCTCTCTGCACAGCCAATAGCTCTCTCTCCTGGATTTGTTGCTTGAAAAAGATAGGTTTCCTTACAAACCCTCGCCCCCTTTTTTTTCTTTTATTTTTTTTTAACTTTTGCTTCTTTCACAATTCACCTTTTAATTAAAATTTTTGTTTTAGGGAGAGAAGGAGAAGAGGAAAGATCATCATTATCTTAGCCGTTAATTCTAAAAGGAGCTGTATTGATTGACAATTGATCCAATGGACACTGCAGCGAGTCAATCACCATCGTCTCCATCAATTATGTTTTATGATTTTCTTTATAAAATGCGAAACCCTGCTTCACTCAATCTTGTCAAGTCTATTAAAAGGTTTCTTTCTTCTTCTAATTTTCAACTAATTTGATTGTGTTTAATAGAATTGTATTGCTAGGGTTTATTATTTTTTAATTGAATTGTGATCGCCAATTCTGCCTTCTTTTATATATATATATATGTATGTATATATATATGTATGTATTTCTGAGGAATATATATTTTGCGAGATTATATATTTTTAATGGAATCAGAATTGATTTTTTTATTAGGCTTTATTGATTTTTGTATCTTGTCCGAATCGGATTTTGATGGTGTTCTCTTTCTTATATAGCAATTTGTACCGAATTTATTTTTATTTTATAAGTTGTTTTTGCAGTTAACATTTTTTATAGGAGGGTTTTTTTTGTAAGTTCTCGAGATGGTTATAGGTTTTAATGAAGGAGATTTAATCTGTTTCAGCTTCATTGTATCATTCCTATTTTCGTATGCCAGCCCTGAAAACAATAGCAAAAAGGTACAAGAGTTTTTCTGGACAATGGAAGCAGCTATCATTGAACATCCGTTATGAGCAGGTGCCCCTGATGATGAATTTGATTCCTCAATGAATCTCTTACAATTCCTATGCATATGTTTTACTTGGAATGGTATTTTAATTGTTTTAGTTCAAAGATACGATAGAAAACATGGTTTGGGACTTGGCAGAAAGGAAGTGGTAGGATATGGAATGCATAAATTTCCTTTGAAAGAAATAGAATTATTTGAACCAGAAGTGGATGGAAACTGGGAGGAAAAACTACTTCCATGAGTTTTCCCTTGACTACTTTTTCCCTCCCTTCCTAAGTTCAATCTCTTATTAAACAAGTGTTGATGAGAATAACACCCTTTCCTTCCCATATCTTTCTGTTGTTTGCCCTCCCAAGCTTCTACTGATTCAAGCATACAACCCTTGCCATCTGCTAGTAAGTATGATGGATTGCGTACCCTTGCTGCTTGAAGCTCTAAGCCAACTTAAGTTCATCGAGGTCATCGTGGCTTGTAGCATCTGACTCTGACATTAGATGAAAACTTGATATGATTTCTACTAGCTTTTAGTGTATATAGATAGATATGCCTATTATTTTATATCTCATATCTTCTACTTATGTATTGTGTTTTTAATGTATATGCATATTATAATGTAACAGTTCCCAAAGTATTGGAATGCTGTCTGTTATTTTACTTTTAAGTTTTTGCGTCTTCTGTAAATCTTTGTAGCTTTGTGCTGCGCTCCGCAGAATATGTTAACAGATTGTTTTATTTTGAATTTCAAATGCATGCAATTTATTTTGCTTGTTGGTCATCTCTTGCATTTATATAACACAGGGATTGGAGAAATATGTCATGAAAAAATTGTTCTCCTGAACATTTGCTACTTCTCCTGAGGATTTGGAGATTGACCAAGAGATCTCAGAGATGATACACTTTTTGCAATCCTTTTTGCGGTCTGAGCATTTGGATATTCCTGCATTTCTTCAGAATGAAGCTTCATGGCTGGTATGCGTGCTAGCCTATTTTGACTGTTAGGATATGTTATCACATTCATATTGATGCAAAACTGCTTGATTTACTTCCATTAACTGTCAGTAATCTGATTCTTGGTGCACAGCACGATGCCATAAAGTAAGAAGCTTTTGACTGATGATACTTCTGTGGCCATGCTGCAGTTAGTTTTATATTGACCGCTTTTATATTCTTCTTTCTCAGCCTGACATGTTACTCTTGGGCTGAACTTTGCATTTTACTTGCTTCCATATAAACACATAAATTCAGCATTAATAGTTAATACATATTTTCTCACTATTCATTTCTTTAACAAAGCTATTCCGTTATCATCTAATGCATTGATATTGTCTGTCCATGGGCTGAGACAGATTGCTAGAAATTTTGTTGTACTTGAATTTGCAGTGCAAAAAGTTCCAGATATCTCTTTACTTTAGTTTGTTATTGTGAAAAATGGAACAACCTTCGGAACCAAACTAGTTTTAAGACCTTATGTGTCAAATTCAACTTATCACTTCGCCTAAAACACTGTTAAGGATACTTTACCAGTAGCAAATGATATTCTAAGCTTCCATATCTTCTTCATTTCATCACCAGGGGGGTCTTCTTTGTGCCGAATGTTTTATCTTAAGTCTCACAGAAAGTCTACTTTGGATAATATTGTTACATTTGATGATTTTGTTTTGTTTGGACAATATTGTTGCATTTAGTAAAGAGCAAATAAATCATGCTGAGAAATGAATAGCTATATGTGGCCTTGTTTAGTGGGAGAGATTAAAGAGTTTGTTGGCATTTCATTGATCTCACTGGACGCCTACAACTCTAATTTTTTTTTTTTACCTAATAGATATTATTAAAAAAGAGAATATAACATGCAGGAGCAATGCCAACTTACTGTGTGGAAGTGATCTCATGAATGTGATGTTCAGATAGAGCTAAGATATGCAACTTCTGTGACTAGTCAAGAAGTTTTTGTTATTGCTGCTGTACTGGTAATTTTTTTCTAAATAGTCCGGGTTGAATGTATTGTTTCGAGAAGTTTCTCTCCATCTTGGAAGTTTCAAAATTGTTAATTGGCATGAGTGCAAAGCCCACAGTTGAGTTCATAATGTAAATGTTTTGTTTTATGACTTTGATGTCTACCCCAATACATTTTTCCCTTCTTCCATCAGTGGTGATACATGCTCCTCTTAAATCATAACAATTTTGTTCCTTCTTTTCCCAGCTTGCAGAAAAGGAATTGCAGAAGATCAACGCTTTTGAAGCTCGGGAGAAGCTTCTCTGTATTATGAGTTGTTGCATGATCATCAACAATTTGCTGCTCAATTCAACAATGTGAGAAAATCAAGTAGTAGGAGGGCCTAATGACTTTCTTCCTGTTCTTATACATGTTACAATCAAGGCAAGATCTCCTTGGTAATAAGCAACTCTTTCTATTGTTGTTTGCCTGTTTTGGACTATCGTTTCTGTGTTTTGATGTGTCAATAGAAAATTGGATAACTAAAAAGCATACTGCAATCATTGTTTGGCATTCTATTTTTTTCCATGTCTTAATTGTCTTTTTTTGTGACATTAGCCCATGCTTCCATACCAGAGAATATGACCGTAATTGGTAATAATTTATTAATTCACATAAAGATACATGGTTGAATATCTTTTCTAGCCTACGTTGATACGCTAATCTGATCTATTTACATAGAATTGATTAAACATTTTTTCCAGAAACTATAAAAGATTTTCAAATTACCCTTATTGTTTTAAAATTCATAAATATTTTTTTAATGACAATATGTAGGTCTGTTATAGCATCGTCAGATCATGATTTGGTTAAAACTAACAATAATAATAAGATAGGCCATGGTGTATCCATACAAGGAACACACGGAAATAGCTATTATATGCTGGAAATAAAACAAAGAAAAATGACGTTAAATAAATTACATGTTAAATATTATGGGTGGAGCTGTAAACCTCCGAATAAAATCTGAAGATATGAGATTCAGCTATTCTTAAAATTCAGAATCTTTGTCTGCATGTTGCTGTTTGTTAAAGAATAAGTAAAATTAACAATTTTCAATTGAACTACCACCTACAGTCATGAGGGTATTTCTTTTTCCTAAGAACTTTCCAAATTTTTGAAAAGAATGTATGACCTCAAACTATTGGTGAATAAATATATTATGAAATTTTGATTTTTGCAGAATTGGTTAAATTTTGTTTGTATATATGTTTTTAATTTAAATACTTGTAGAAAAATACTTCTTTTTTTATGGTGGCATATCTTATATTTGATGGATGGACAGAAATTACTAGCTTATATACTGACATCCACGAGTTTAATGCATAAATCTGCAATAATTCTCTGATTCATAATCAGCATTCATATTCTTGCATTGTCATGGGTTCAATTTCTTCAACACTAGCGATAAAACTAATGCGGTGTTTGCTAGTTCCAAGATTGTTTTGTAGTTATAAAACAGAACAGCATAAAGGAAATTAAAAGTATCAAGACTTTTAGGCATAGTTTAAAGCAGCATCCTGTATTTTTTGTTATGAAATGTCCGCCACAGGCCCGGCATTTACATAAGATGTCAAATAGGCCATTTTTTCTATCAGGATAAACTATTGTTGGAAAGCAATAACTTGAATTATTCTCGTAGTTCCTGAAATGCAATGAAGCATTTTGAATACATTTTTAGTTCCTGAAATGCAATGAAGCATTTTGAATACATTATTTCTCAATTAGCCTCCTGTCGCAACATGTGCACTTAAGATTCCAGTTAAATTAATGCCCTTAGTTGACATAGGGGGGTTTATTCGGAAAAATCGTGGTGGGAAAATGTGTCTATGATCATAAGGAGGCTTATTCAGTCATCTAAGGAGCTGGTGGTAATTTGTAAAAATTATCCAGTTAGTGTCCCACTATTGTAGAGCCCAAGATTCTGGAATTAACTAGCCTCGATAGTTGTTAAATAGTTTGTATATCAAATTCCTGAAGCATTCTGCGTCATTGAGCATGAATGCACACTGTATTAGTTCTTTTTGCTGGTTGAGTCCGAAAGAGCTTCAAATATATAATTGCTTTGCAACTGATGCTCTCATTAACAATAGATGATGTCATTTTGATTTTTGTGAGGCCTTGAGGGACTATGAGGTGATTGTGCAGTTTTAAACCAAGTACCTGGTGAATTTTAATGTGCCCGTCTGATCAAGTGGTGGACTTTTCTGCATGCAAATCTCTATATCTTCTCCTCTCTTTCTTTCCTCACTTTTCTTTTGTCAAAATGTTGGCTTTGCTTGGTTGTCCAATTCTGTGGTGAGGGTATGCTCAAATGGAAATATATGCCAGTATCTTGTTAACTGTGTTCTTGAATCAGCTTATTATTTCACAAATCTTGTTTCATCTAAGTCCTTTATTGTCGAGTTAAATGCCAAATCTCTTTCTTTGGATGTAATTGAATTTGAAGAGAGTATGCGAGCAGCTAGGTTGGACAGCAAGGTATCACAAGTACACGCTTTACGAGCACAGACAGGTCATGGTCCCCCAACAAGAATGTGTTGCGTGGAAACAAATATAGATGGTGAGATTACGAACTGCCAAATTGTTGCTTACATGTGTAGACTTTTTAGTCAATCGTACTAACTTTCCAACTGGCATTGGTTTTGACTTGTTAGTTCAGTACTTGCTAATTTCCTATTTTTCATGCGTTGAGGTCCTCTTGTTTGGGGGACTGATGCAACTTTCCATCTGATTTGATCTGATTCATCTTTACTGCACCAGGCAGATCAAATTATCCATACATGGAAGCTGAACCTGGTGAATTGACAGTTGAAGATGTGGAAAGATTTCTGAGTGGTACAAAGATGTAGTTACAAAGTACCACTCACCTCTGCAGGGCCGTTTGGCATCCCTCTGCAACCAGAACAGAGCCATCTCATCATGAGATGAAATTTTATTCCAACTTGAGGGACAACTGCAAATGATCCAAGAGGAGAATGAGGTGCACAAATTTGTAAGTGAAATCTTTTCCAGTTAATAGTAATGTGTTTTAATACCCTTAATCTCCAATGCTTTTGATATATATACATATAGCCATCAATGCTTCAATTGCAAAAGGAAATAACTTCTTTCACATCTCTTTTTTTTCTTTTGATAATCCTTGTATGAAGGTCGAAATACAAAAGATTAAGGAACTACATTGGTCAAAAGAGAGGAGAAATCCTAAATAGGCTTTCCAAGAAAACCCCATAAAAAGATACTCGGGACATGGGATTTACAAGTAATATGTACACCTTAAGGTACAATAAATGTCATAGGTGGTCCAGATCTGACACTGACACCATCGGTTCCAGCCCCATCCCTGCTTGTAGATGTTTTGGATTGAAAAATTCTTTTAGATGCCTCTCAGATTTATTGAGGTATGAGTTGATACATCTCATGCACTCAAACTTTTCAGGAATTTCATCACAATTGTCAATCCCAGCGCACCTAGTATGCTGCCAAACACCGCAGGTATCACAAGCTAACATCCTCTCACCATCATCATCCTTAGCTCCACACATGCAATCCACTATCCAATTCTCCTGTCCCTTCTCCATTCGGAAATGGCTAAGTGCATATTTTGATGGGCATGTCCCTTTAATTCGGACAGTTCCACTTTGTCCAACCAGAAACTTAATAGTAATGGAATCCTCAAGAGGCCCATAGTCTACCAATTCACGAGCTTCGAATCTCTTAAGCATGGCATATACTTGTTGAAAAGCTTTGGTGGCTTCAGTTTTTAGGTCAGCAACAGTGGCATTTGAAGGGAGGACAATTAACTCTGGCGGTATAGTTGGGTCTTCTTTTAGATGCTCTGAAAACTCTACATAGCACCAAAGCTGAATGGCAAAAGGGTTATCAACCATCCGCTTATCTGGTCTACAGTAGTCCTTCACGAATTGTTTGCAGTCGAGAAGCTTGGTTGCTGAGTCAATCACATCTTCCCTAGTCACTAGAGGTCTATAGTTTACCATGGTTTCGGGGTGAACCAGGGAATCAAATAAAAATTTCAGATCACCTATGATATGTTCTTTTGATGGCTGATTTGAGTCGAGCCCATTTCCATTGTGTTTGAAACTCGGTGGTTCTAGCCTGTTACATTAGAGAGATGACAGATTGAGTAATGTATTTAGCAAATTTGGAGTGAAAAACAACTGAAACAGTTTGGTGTTAGCATCAACTACCTGAATTCAATATCAAAGGAATTAGGATTGCATCGTGCCCAAACCATTGTGCCGCTAGCTGCCAACTTCCCTCCCAAGTGTTTAAGGCAGTAATCAAGAAGCTCTGGAGATGCTGTTTTACACATGACACCTTTAAGAGCATGCCTTGTAACCCAATTGGTCTTGCCAGATGCCGCAGCCAGTACCTTGATCATTGCTTGTTGTACACGTTCTACATCATCCCTTGTCCACGCACACAATATATTTGCAGCAGGTTTTAAGTTCTTGAGTGTTGCCTTGGATGCTAATGACTCATTGCTTGCATGGATCAGACTAGACAAAAAGGAGAAAAGGTCCTTTATAGTAACAAGCTCCGAGTCTGACAGTGATCGGTAAAATGAAATTAGAGCTTGTAGCCTAGTTTGTGGTCCTCGCCCCCGGAATAATAGGGGGGCTAAGGGCACACTTGATATGCTTTCCACTGCTTTCTTGTAAGCATCCAATGTTATTGCAAAGCTTCCACATCCAAATTCATAACCCCAACCACCATACCATGAATGACCCTTGGTGATTGCATTGAGCAATCGGTACTCCATCCCATATTTTCTTGACACATCCATGACGGATACCTTCCTATACAGCAAATGAAGTTAACACACAGTCAGATGCTTCCAATCATAACCAGATGTGAAAAATCTCATCTAAAATTTGTTTGTCCTGCCACCACTAGAGACCTCAAGTGCTCTGTTAATTAACCATGTTATTTATTTGTTAAACCCAAACTCTTCGCTGATTGTTTAGCTAATTATGTATGTTACTAACAGGTCAGTGGTGCACCAACTTTCAGTTCTGATTCATTAAACCAATGAAAGTTGAGAAAAATACTTTAAATATCAAAAGCAATAGTTCAGTATCAAATTTATTGCGCCATTTAGCTGTAACGCAAGACTTGCATGGATGGCAGTGCAGTGTTTGCAAGTTCAAGGTGCGTACCCTTGGCTATATTCATTGTTGGATTCCTGAACCACCATCTCTTCTCAAAAATAGGCATAATATATGTTTTTTTTTTTTCATTTTTCATTTTTTTTTAGTTTGTAAAGCTATATACTGGCTCGCATTAACTACTTAGCTACTCTTTTCTCCAGCCAATATTAAGGTTCAATAAAGTTCATGATTGAGTGGAGACTGAGGCGACAAAAAGTGCTCATACGGTAGCAGCAAAGCAAAATACACAAATCAGTGAATTATATAGATCAACAAGAGTACAAACCTTACTGCCAGAGTCTCGCACAGCCTATCCCAAAAGTTCATGATATCAGAACCAGTCAAAACACTGGAACCACCTTCCCTTCCATTAACCAAAAGCAGGTGGCCAAATCCATTGGAGTGAACAACCCCGTGAAGTAGATGAGTGTTATCTTCGAACTGAGAATACACCCAATCTTCAATATCATCTGTGGTAATCACGGTGTCACACCCCTTGCACCTACACCCACCACAAAAACAGCTTCAATCTCAAGATCACAATAAAGAGATTAGGCAACCCAGTAGTGAGTTTTACCTGGATTCTGACGATATGTGCGACCACCGATTGCCGCATCTGTTGCATGATCTCTGATATCCATCAGCAGGGCTGCTGTTGTTAGCTCTTATGATAAAATGGTACCGTTTCTTGCAAACGGGATGTCCACCCCAGCCTTTGGGAAAATAAAAGATAAATAAATAAGAATTTAGCATGCTTAAGGATTCGTCTGCTTTATTTATTTAATCATTTTTTAGAATCCAAACTTTCAAATACTAGTTCACATTATTATTATCCACAATGTAAAATCTGAGTCAGCATGGGGTTTATTCTTTTATTTTATTATAAATTAAATGTGACGTCATTGCTGACTCGGGTGGGTGGTGAGCCGACTCACCAACGACTCGGCACTGGTTGCAATACACGGATCTAGAAGATCTGGTAACGTCCTCCTCGACAATATCGAGAGCCAGAACGACCGATGAGATATCCGGACCGTCGAGCACCAGATCTCCTATGCGAAACAAGATCTGCCACGTCAACAAGGAGGGAAACAGTGAAGGTGGGAAGGTGACCCGCGCGTGACGTGACAAAAACGCCTTGATGTTGTCCCTGAAGGGAACAGCGGGGGAGACGGAGTCGTCGGCAGACGGAAAAGAGAGGATGTCGTAGAGATTTGCAGTAACCCTGTTATTTCTCCTGGCTCGCTTCATCGGCCTGTCGCTCACTGCCGTTGTTCTGGGCTAGTAAGTACGGCTGCGTTTCGCTTCAAATCCGTTCGATGTGTCTGCGTTTTCTTCTGTTTTGTGTGTTCAAAGTGAAATGAATAGCTGGCACAGAGAGAGAGGGGTTTAAGAGAGTGTGTGTGAGGGGAGGAGGAGGAGGAGTGAGGGTTTATGATTTTCGGCTTTGTTTGGTATTCGTGTGGGGAAAAAATAAAGAGGTGGAGGCGAGATGAGAGAGATCTGTTTCGTGTTTTAACTCGTGGTGGTGGTGGTGGGTCCCACCGGAAAAGACGGGTCTTTTGGCTGTTCTGCTTTCCTTCTTTTTCTTTTCTCTTTTCGTATGGCGGTTCGAGGATTTTTTTTATTTTATTTTTTCAGATCTCATCTCTTTATTATTTAATTTGCAAATATCACATTTTTCTTTTAATAAGAACAGTATATCCTACTGTATATGTACACAAAAGCAAAGCCATTTTGGATTTACTTTCTTTGTTTTGCCTTCTTTTCATCCATGTGCGCATTTCATTTAAAGGCTACATTACCTTCACAACTCAAAGAAGTGGCCTTTTTATGGTCCTTTCCACTCCCTCTCTTTTTTTTCTTCTCGTTTTCTTTTCTTTTTTCTGTCCTTAACTTTTTTTTATTTAATTTTATGAGTTAAAGTTTTTAATTTAATTAGAAAGACAAAATTGAGAGTGAGAGAACCAAAATATAAAACACAAAAGATTCTTGGCCAATCTCAAGATTTTTAGAATTTTTATTTTAGTTTAAAAGTCCACTTCGCTCATTTTTCAGTCTCTTAGACGGGGAGAGGAAAAATAATGCAAGAGAAAGTTAGAAAGACAGTAAACAATCACAAAAGACAGATTTTTTATGCACAAAAAGTATTGCAAATACTAACCCTAAATTCACAACTTTATTCTTTGAAAATAACTTTAACAATGGAAGCAAAATTGAAATCTAAAAGCATAAAGGAAAATTACATAATATCCGAAACAAAACAATAAATTCAAAAAAAATCAAGAAAAATAACAAAATTGGCTCAAACATGATTTTTTTTAAGTCTAATTTCAAGAGGTCTAAATGGCACATGATCGATGAAGTTGGCTCCTTATGGAATTAGGCCTCGAGAACCTTCTATAAAAATTTGAGTCTAATCTAACAGTTAGATCTTCTGCTTTTTTTTAACCACTACTTTGACCTAGCACGACTAAGCCTTCTCTTGGGCCTAAATCTGTCTCACTGGTTCATAAAATTATTTATTATGTCATCCACGTAATCTATTTATAATAGATCCTCATCTGAATGGTCAGATCTTTCAGTTTCCACAAGCTCGATCACAACAAAAAAGAAACTTGTTGGAAAACAAAGGAGGATAGAGAGTTATCATTTGGTCACAATTTGACCACCAAAAAGAAAGATATTTGTGTTAATGGATTTCTCTTCACGTGAGAAATTCATTGGAGGTGGTTTTTTTCTCTAAATATGACAGGGAAGTTAGATCGATTTTTTATTTTGATTTTATGAATTCAATTTATTTATTTATTTTTGTGAGTGATTTTGTGGTGTTTTGGAGTTGTTTGGTTGTTTATATAGGTTTCTATAGTGTTTTTGGGTGAAAATTGATTGAAAAATAAATTTTAGGGCAAAACCTCCTCCTTAATTTTTCAAGCATCACAATGGCATGCAAATTATGGGCTTGCCACCATAAACGACTTGTTGCCTGCTTAATAATAATAAAAATAAAAATAAAAAGGAGTGTGGATGATGTGTTGTCTACCTCTTTAGTAAAAAAAAAAGAAAAAGAAAAGGCTTGGGCACACGGGCTTGCCTTTGCATGATTATGAGTGAGGCTCATATCTCTTAATGGGGCGGGCACTTAGTCATTCAAGCCCAAACATTTGGCTTCTTTTCTTTAGCTCATTTTTATGTTTTTGAGATTTTTTTTCCAAAGATTTGAAATAAATATTTTTTATATATTTAAAAAATATCTTTTTTAATATTAACATGATATGTTTTAAAATAAAATTATCAAGTGATTTTTTTTCAGTCTTTCAAGTTTTGTCTTCGTTTTTCTTTTTAAGTTTGATTTTTTGACTTTTGTCTTAAATTTTTTATTTAAGCAAGATTACATTGAAAATCCTTTCCTTTGGTCTCCATTAAAGGATGGTAGCTTGAGAAATCAATGTAACATGAGAAAATAATTTATATCAGATCTTATAATCATAATTAATGTTAATAAAAAAGGCTGAAAAGAACAAGTTCTTCAAAGCAAAAGGGTTTCCTTGGATTTCTTCCACTGAATAAAACTGACAAAATTTAATAAGAAATACCTTACTTCATAATACATACCATCATTATCTTCTTCAAATTACTAGATATGACCTTATATGGCTAAAATAGTTAGTGGCTGAGAAGGTAGATATCAAATAACTAGTAATAGCAGGAATACTACTGCTGGTGGTAGTAGTAGCAATGATGTTAGACTTGAGATCGCAAAAGATGAGCTTCTTGTAACAACAATTGTGGCCATGTTTCCTTTGCTGCCACAGAAAACATACCCCTTTTATACTTGTTAATGAATAATGCAAGGGAAGCTCAGCAGCTACTATTAATGCCAAGATGCCTATTTCTTCCTTAATCCCTTCTTTTAGGGTAATAAAGTCAAATGCAAATGATTGCTACTTCCAGGCTATAACTATTATAATAAAGGAGAGTATAACCATTTGTTATTAGCCAATGAGTAATTTAACCAAAATTAAAATAAAAAATGATCTTCAACATGCTTATCGAAATGAAATTCTTGCAGGTTACTTTTCTTTCATATTTATCATTCATAAAGTTAGTTTCTTTCTTTTTTTTTGTTCGTTTCTTTTTTTTATTAATTTTTCGAGACCTTTTGGGTTGGTTTTTTTTGTTAAGACCTCTTCTTAGTCTTAACTACTTATTCAAGAGTACAATTTTACTGCTCTTTCTTCACATCATGTGGCAATCTTGTAATCTTCTTTTTAGCCCACATGCAACTTCTACCTCTCCCTTCCTCATCACAAATCATGTGTTGTAACAATTTTTTCTCCTTGCCTACTAAGCTCATCTCATCTAGCATCTTCCTCGAATAAATTTGACCAATGTGTCAAACCTATTGTAGCAGTTTTATTGCTTTTCTTCATCAATATCCTGTTTAAGATTGTTACTGGAGTCACCTTGGCTTTTTCATACTCATCCACTACTAGTAACTTAGAATATAGTACTGAATTATCTCCAACCTTCCTCGTAAGTAATGGATGAATTAAACATCATCCAGAAACTATAATTTATTAGCCATAATTCCAACCTTTTGAATCACCTTATAATGGCCATAAAGTCTAGGATTAAGCTTAAAATCATTTCTTAGAACTACGCTTATCTATCTTTAAGGTTATAATTTCAGGTAGACTATATCACCAACCTTATATACACTTTTGATCCTTCCTTTGTCAGCTATATGTTTCATCTTGTGCCTTGCTAACTTTAACTTATTTCAAAAAATGTGATCCATGTTCACCCTTACCAACAATAAATCTTTCATAAAAGCTATTGGTGAAACTTCTTGTGTTATTATCTCCCTATTAGAAGGAGAATAATCATATAATGCCTAGAAGGGACACGTTTTGATGGTTGAATTGTAGCTTGTGTTATACCACCACTAAGCCAATAACAACCATGAATGTCACCTCTAAGAATTATATATTGACATACATCATAAGTATGTTTTGAGGCGTTGATTCACTTTCTCAATTTACATATCTGTTTGAGGGTGGTAAGTAGAACTCATGACAAGTTTAACCCTAAGCCTTTTAAATAGTTATTTCCATAACACACTTATAATTATCATGTCCCTGTCAGTCACAATTGAAGCTGGTAATCCATGAGATTTGTATAAGTGATCTAAGAATACTTTAGCAACATCTTAAGCTGGAAAATGATGAATTAAAGCAATGAAATAAGTATAATTTATGAATCTATCTACTACCACCATAATTGTGTCTTTGCCTTTAGATTTTGGTAGAGATTCAATGAAGTCTATAGTGATATTTCTTCAAATGCCCTCTAGTAATGAGAGAGGTTGTAATAAGCCTAGATATGTCATCTTTTCCGATTTCTCCATTTTACAAACATCTTATTCTTCCACCATCTGCTTAACCAATTATTTTATAGTTAGCCAATAAAACAACTCATTTAACCTCTTAAAGGATTTTTAAACTCCTAAATGTCTTTCAATATAAGAATCATAGGTAGCACCAACCAATCTATTCCTCAACTCCATAATTTTTGAACTCCTAAAATGTCTTTCAATATAAGAATCATAGGTAACACCAACCAATCTATTCCTCAACTCCACATCACTTTCAATCATAATATTGCTCTTGTACCTTAATATTCCATTAGCAAAAGCAAATTATGGTTAACTATTAGCATCAACTAGTTTCTAAGCCACAACATTCAACTTAGGATCATGCTTTATAGGATTTGATGATTTCCTTATACCATGTTGGAACTACTGTTATTAAGGCAAGAATACTATTGTTATGACCCAAATTTCAAGTCCATGACTGACAACGCAGGAGTAGTGTCACGGGAACACCTCACCTATGTTAAGCCTTAGAACATACATATCATAAAACAAATATATATAAAATTGGCGTGGCATTTTGCAGTGTTTCAAAAATTCCTCGAAACCAATAAAACAATTCATAATTCAAAATACTTATTACATTTAATAAAGTTCAATCTTTGAAATAAAAATCTAAACTTAAATGAAAATAGTGTGATAGTAAAATGTCTAAAACATCGAATCACAAAGAATAAGAAAGCCTTTCACAAACAAGCAAGGCATACCAACAAACAAAGTAGTAGGAACTCTTAATCAAATGTCAACCTGCTAACTAAAGCTAAAAACCTAAAATAATATTAAAATGAAAGGGTAAGTTTAACCAACTCGGTGGGGGAATAATATTTAATATACATTTTAACTATTTATAAGTATAAGGATTGAAATACACACACACGCACACATGTACATTAAGCATAATAACATATGATAATAGAATACATATCAAAGATCAGACAAAGCCATTAGCTTAGATAACAGATAAAACCCCAAGGTTTCGATAACATACTAGGTTTACAGCCTCGATTATTGTGGGAGGATCAATCATCGTAGGCTGGTGCCTCTCTTACCAACTAGTTATACAAAATATTATATGCACATATATTAACTACTTTTCGTTAGCATGGAGTTACTTACAAGTATATCGATATCAAGATTAATAGGTACTCGTATAATTATCAGAGCAAATGAATGTCATATTAAATAGAATTTAACTCAACAGAATGCGAGTGCAAAATCAAGAATGGATAAGTAATTAGAAAATAAAGCAATGTATATGGATATTCAAGAATTTATCAATTGTACTTATCATATAATCAACATACATATATTATTTATATTATATATATATTAAAGATTATCTCACTCACCCGAAAAATAGAGCAAAAGACAAACAGATACAAAACTGAAGATTATTGAGGATCATTAGTAGGACCGTTAGTAGAACCTATAACAGATACGAAAAAAACACTAAAAAATGACTAGAAGAAAATAATATAAGAGATTGAAATTCTAAGCTTAAAGACCAAAACATAATTATAAAGCCAAATTGATTCACCCAATTAATCCCGAACATACCCTCGAACTGATTGAACCTAACAGACTCGATTAACCCCTACTACTAGGTCAATTGATCAACCAAAATGAACAACCATTCAACCACCACCATAAGCCAACCGGTCGGCCAACAACATCGAGTTAATCGGTTAGTCGGTTCAGACCAGCCAGTCGATTAGGATTTCCAAAATTCTGATATGTCAGTTTCAAATTCGCAGATCTCAATAACAATCGATCTGTTTTTCAAGACCCATAATTCCAGACATCTAATCAGTTTGTTTAAGCCAACTAACACCCTAAAACATTAATTCAATCTCTTAAATTGTTCAATCATCAAATCATAATAAAAATCCTAAACTCTTCTTTAATCATTCAACCATTAAATCCCTAATCAAAAAATAACAAAAGAGGGAGATATTTACTTGTTTCTTCAACCCTTATTAAAACCAAAATTTAAGCTTATAATTGAATTCCTTGGTATTTAGGGGAAAATTCATGGTAAAGGGAAAGAAAATAGGAGAATGGTAAATCAATTATTTGGCTAAATTATCATTAAATACATAGGTTAGGTTAGGTTCTTGGGTTTAGGCTAGACTTGGGTTTGGATCTGATGGCCAAAACATGGGTCTTACAACTACCATGTTTCTTTTTATTTGCTTCTTCACAAATTGTTGAATTTTTATACAAATCAACCTTTCTAGACAAAGAATCTGCAACTGAATTCTCTCTTCCCCTTCTATATTGTATGATATATTTTGATCTTAACAATTTTGTCAAAAATTTCCTTTACATTAGAGTGTGTATTTTTTGTTCTAATAAATATTTCGAACTTTCATGGTTAGTCTTTATGATAAACTGATCATATTCTAAATAATGTTTCCACCAGTCAACTATCATTAAGATAGTCATATTTTTTTTTCTCATAAATAGATAACTCTATTTGTTAAGGACCTAAAGCCTTACTGAAAAAAGCTACTAGTCTTCCATCTTGACTCAATATTGCCCCTAATCTAATACCACGAGCATCAGTTTCAAGCACAAACATCTTGTGAAAATCTAGTAAAGCCAACGTTGGAGCTTCTCACAAGGCCTTTTTAAGTTTATCAAATGTTTCTCATTCCATTTAAAGTTGTTTATCTTAAACAAATTAGTAAGTGATTTACTAATGCCAAAACTTTTAATGTTTTTTTGTAATAATATGTCTTAGATTCTCTATTTTCTCCTTATAAAATGAACATTTAGACTACTTTGCAAATATATGAATGTTCATTAGTGTTTCCAAAATAGTTCTCATGTGCAATTCTATTGTGTAGCTATATATCAAGATGTCATCGAAAAACATTAACACAAATCTCTCCAAATAAGATTTTCAACACACTATTCATTAAAGCTTGAAAAGTAGTTAAGGTATTAGTTAAGTTAAAAGGAATTACCTTGAACTCATAATATCTATGATGAATTCTAAATGTTGTTTTCTCTATGTCTTCTACATATATCCTTGCTTGATAATATCCTAATCTCAAGTCCACTTTTGAAAAGTACTTGGATCCATTGAGCTCATTTAACAATTCATTTGTTAGAAGTATTGAAAATTTATTCTTAATGGTAAGGCCTATAATGCACATAGAATCTCCATGTATTATCTTTCTTTTTAACTAAGAGGACTGGAGATGTAAAGGAGGTGGAACTATATTGGATAACCTCATTTGACAATATCTTTTTCACCTATTTTTTTATTTTTTTATGAATGAAATAACTTATATAGGGCCTAATATTTACTAGTTTGGCCTCTGGAATAAGAAGGATTTATGATCTAGCTTTCCTATTGGTGGTAAACTCCTTAGTTCAGCAAATATAGATTGAAATTCCTCCAACAATGATTTAACTTTTGTATTCTCAATTCTTGCTTGATTCCTTTAAGATTGATAGAGAAAATAACTTACCAACAGAAAATAACTGACCAACAAAGCCATATATGGCTTCCTTCAAGTTCTTATGGATTTCTAGCGTAGCCATCATTTATAATTTGACATCTTCAATCATTTTTTTCAGCTCAATTATCCTCCCTTATTTTTTAAAGAAAATCTTCATTTTGATAAAATCAAACATGACAAGAAAATATCTTATTAACTAGTATCCCCAAGACCATGTCACACTCTCTAATTTTAACAACCTCATGTCAACCTGAAACTGATATCCTTCTATGAACCATGAGAGTTTTGGATATAAGCATTGCATTTCATTATAATTTTTTTGGTTGCTATTATAGCTAATATAATAGTTCTTTTTAAAACTACCTTAACTTTTTTAACAACTTTCTTGACAATGAAGATATGAGTACTTCCACTATCAATTAAGATCATTAGATTCCTTCCAAGATAACTTTCTTTGATCTTGATAGTACTATGAACATAGATCTCTACCAATGCATTTAGAGATAAGTTATATTCTTCAATATCTTCAACATCAATCTCATTATTGCCTTCTTACATAGCTTCCACAAATTCTTCCGCATCTTCATCATTTCCCTTCATTAGATGTACCCTTTTAGCTGCTTAGATGACCAAGACTATACTTTTCACCACACTTATAGCATTGTCCAATGCGTCTTCTCTACTCATGCAAAGATTCAAAAAGTTATCTTGATCCTTGAATTGTATCATTCTTGACTTGGTTATAAGGCCTTGAAGGTTGAGTGTTTGTCCATCTACTCATGCCAACAAGAATAGTTGATTTTGTCACAATCCTACTTTTTTTACCATAACAAGATTTGATTCTTCCTGCCATTTGTTTTGTTCAAAAGCCTACATTAAAGTAATAGGCTTCAAGATCTTCAACATTGGTTTCACATCTTTTTTAAGTCCACTAATAAAATTAAAAATTAATGTAGTAAGATTCTGGTAGAATAGGATTCTTAACTTTCATTAGAAATTTAAGTTCTTCAAACTTCTCTATGTATTCTTCCATCCTTTTCTTTTATATCAACTTATTGAATTCTTCAACCACATTTTCTTTACTATCCAATCTCATACAAATTCCCTTCATAAAGTCATCATGATGTGCCACATCCTTATTATTATGAATATACCCTTCAAACCATACCTTAGCTCTTCCTTCTAAATATATGAAAGCTATTTCAACCCATTGACAAATTGGGGTGAGATGTCGCTTGAGATATTTCAAGCACTTCCTTATCCAACCTCGTGGATTCTCTCTATAAAAGGTTGATAACTTCATTCTCAGTATAGCCACATTATATCTCAGCTTTTGACCTTAATAAGAATTCACCTCCTTCATTCTTGTATGAACTTTTGGATGTAGTAGGATCCCGTTAGATATTGAATTGTTCCTCACACAAGGGAATGGAGTGTTTCTTCCTTCCTTCTCAACTTCTTGATTGTTCACTATGGTTTGTAAGGTAGCCATTATTGAGTCAGCAGTGGAATGAATTGCTCATTCTTTTTGTTTTGTTCCTCTCACTGTTTCTGATTTAGCAAAATCTCTCCATGCCCCTACTCTACAGTTGATCTTGAAGTTCTTCATGCATTCATTGCATTTGTTCCTCCATTTTCTTTCCTTGCTCTTCCAATACTTTAACTTTATTATTTTCCACCATGTTTAATTGTTAAGTATGATAGTGTGGATCTTTTAGGCTCTGGTACCAATTTATTAAGACCTCTTCTTAACAAAAGGAGATAAAAGAATTGAGAGGTAGAAATAGAAGACGAGAGAGAGATTGAACTACTATTGCAGACTTTTCTTAGTTTTATTTCTTGATTTACATGTTACTGGTATCGTTCCTTTTATACATTGAATTTCCCTTAAATTCTAACCTGTGCTTCTACTAATAATTTCAAACTGTTAACCAATTCTCCAACTGTTACTAACTACTCCACGTGGCAATTCTTAATTGCTTATTCAAGAATACAATTCTGCTCTTCTTTCTTCATGTCAGATTGTAATCCTACAATCGTCTTTTTAGCGCGCGTGCAACTTCTGCCCCTCCACTTCCTCATCAAAAATCAGGTGTTGTGACATTTTTGTAAGTAGATTGTATAGAGTATAGAATTAGTTGTACGTGTTTCCTATGTTGGTTAGGCTAGAGTGTGTTTAACTTGACTTCTTACAGGTTGATTTGAATAATATACCCATCTATCCTTGAAATGTATAAAATTCTGCTTCTTGTCGAGTAAAAATCCTGCTAATAATCCTGGTTTATCTTGGTTCTTAATGTAAGCAAATTAGCTGCAAAACATCCATGTAATGAAACATAAACAAATCTGCATACATTATTAAGTTGCATGAACTCTGTGTGTGTGCAATTCTTGCTGACAATCCTGGTTTATCTTGGTTCTTAATGTAAGCAAATTAGCTGCAAAACATCCATGTAATGAAACATAAACAAATCTGCATACATTATGTAAACATAACAAGTTAAACCTCAAAGATTTCAAATTCAATATCATATAATGAAGTGAAAAAATAATACAGCCAAACAAATAGGTCAGTTGTTAATGGATTCGTTTGCGTTTGACATCCTCGCAAGAATCCGTATGTTCTGCAGAATACTGATACTAGACATCTGTTGTTAATGGATTCAATATCATACAATGAAGTGAATTAATAATACAGCCAAACAAATAGGTCAGCTGTTAATGGATTCTTTGGCGTTTAACATCCTCCACAGGCACAGAGTTTGTAAAATGCAAGAATCCGTATGTTCTGCAGAATACTAATACTGATACTAGACATCTGCTCGATATGCAATACCCTTGGTCAGTGTAACATGCGGAAACACAAGGATGGTCCAGCCCTCTGAAATGCGTGCAGAACCATACAGGAACTGTGAGTGAAGATGAAGGAAATTTTTCCCAGAAGCCAAGCGTAGCCTTGTATGTGGATTCTAGGAGGAAACAAATGAATGATATTTTACATTCATCCCAATATCAATGGAACTTGGTCTCATTTGGTTTGCTGCCCCTAAACGCTGAAAGAGAGAAGAATGACCTTGTTGCTGAGACAAGAATATTAGAGGACGTCAAAGTCTACTTAAATTCACCACTAAAGAAGTGAGGAGAGAGACAAAAAAAAAAAGACTATAAATTACTCTAGCGTAAATGCAAGGAGGAAAAGCCAATAAAGAACACAGCACAGAGAACATGGATATCAACCTTTAGTTGTAGAGGCTGCAGTTGAGAAATGACCCTTATGCAACTGATGCGAACTCTGGGCATTGAATTTGCTTATGTTTGATTGAGCTGCAACCAGAATATTCGATGCATGTTATATGTAGCATTTTGGTTTTTTTTTTTTGCCGGTAAATTAAGCATGCAAGGGGAGGAAAGAAAAGATCACTTCTAAAATATCCAGCTTTTATTGAGAAAACAAAAACAAAAACAAAAACAAAAACAAAAATAAAGAATGGCTAAAGCCAGGAAGCAAAAGTACCCAATGGAAGTTCGTGAGCTTTCAAATTTCTGTCATATCCTTCAAAGAAAGAACTCTGTTGCTTCCCATGGTCATTCGAATGAAGGGCTGCCTTTCTCTGTAGATTGTCAGTGTTTCTCTTATTGATAGCTTTGGATTCCTCACCATCATCTTCTCCTTCAGAAAAAACATATGGGCTAGACCAACCTGTCATATTTGCATCTCCTTTACTCTTCCGAGCAAACTTCAAAAGCCTCTTCAACCCTTTGGGAGCATCTTTTTGATATACCACTGCAGGAGGATTTTCAGCATTTCCCCACTCGACAGTATCAGGTTCACTATTATTGTCTTCTTGCAGCATCTGTGAAAGAGAATGACGAACACCTTGACTAGGCAATCCTACAGGTGCAACAAGGACTGGAGAGCTATGTTGAGTTGTGTCATCATTCGTGCTAGGCAGATTCTGTTGCTCTTCTATTTCCACCCATGCACTAGGGGAGATAACTGAATCTTCATGGAACTGGAAACTTGCCGAAGATTGAACCATATATTTGAAGCTATCATCTGCATCAGTGACAAGCTCGTTGAAGTTCTCCATCTCACCAGAATTCTGATGGCCATTTTCCACAGTTTCCAACTCCGTAGCAGCATCAAAATGACTCGCTGGCACATCATCCTGATCTTCATGCTCGCTAATCTGGACAGAAGCATTAACAACCACCTCATTCTCTTTAGTCACTTTCTCTTTAGTTTCTGACTTATTCCCACAGTTTACAGAAGACTCCAGCAGCTGGGAAGCTCTTGTCTTTTTCACAATGGGAGGGCCACTTCTAGATCCCTTGCGGAGGAAGGGTTTCAATTCCACTGGCACTACACTGCTTTTTTTGGTAACCTTATTATAGAAACTAGGCTTCGATGGAACGACATCAGAACAATCTTCAGCAACTGCAGCAACTTTTGTTTTTTTTGTTTTTCCACTTTTCATTACAGTTTGCTGCATCTTCTCTTTTACTCCCTTCAACCTCCTGTCAGCTTCAGTTCTTGTTTCCTTCACATTTCTGTGCTGTGGCTGGGATCTTTCAACTTTAGGATTTGATCGAGGAAGTGATGTTGTAGGCTGGGGTTTCCGACTTCTTAGTGTGGCACCAGCAGATGAGATCCCTGAAGGAGTTTTTGATAGAGATGATAATGGTTCTCTGATTGGTGGTGTTGATGGCCATGATTTACGATTGGCAGGCAAGTTCGATGTTTTAGATGAAACCTTTTTTGTGACAGAAGATTTTGGGCTGTCTTTTCTGAGATTTGCAGGTTGAGATGGATTCTTGATAGATTTTTGGGCTGTGCTTGGCAGATGCTTCTTACCAACATCCTGTACATCTACCGCAGCTATTTCAGCTTTCCTCCCATCAAGAATTTGCTGCATCACTCTAAATTCCGCTTCTTTTTCTGCTCTCTTTTCAGCATTCTCTCCTCGAAGTTTCCTATCCCTCTTCTCCTTGTAGTGATCATAAAATCCACCCCTCTGCTCAGATGGGATATTTTGGTTTTTGACAGTTTTAGGCTTTCGGGTTTTCACAGGCCGGCTTTTCATCATTTTCATCAACATCTGGTTCAGTTCTGCTTCCTTTTGTCGACTCCATTCCACCGAGTCTGGTGTCCTTCCATTTCTTTCCTTTCCATGTGCAGCATTAGCATCTGTTTCAAAATCCACTACATGCTGTCCCTTTTCTTCCCATCTTTCCAACTCTCCATCAGCTTCAGCAGTATCAACAGGATTTTGACATCCTGATGTAATATCAGACTCTAATTTTTCTTGGATCAAATTCTTCGAGATTTCTTTATCTGCAATATCATTGCAAGGCAGAGGAACAGAGTCTTCAGAACTAAGTTCTTGTTGGCAGAGACTGGAACATTCTGCGACACCAGAACTCCATCTTCTTAAAACAGCTTTATTTGTACAAAGAGAAATGTTCGACGATGAGCTCTTTTTTTGGGCATCTATGCTTGGATCCTTTTGTCTTCTTTCAAAAAGACTGATTGCATCTTGAACACTCATTCTTCGGACATTACTCTCAGGTTTCTTATTGGATTGTTCTGATCCTTCATCCTCCCTACTAATTTCAGCTTCATCTCTATGAGATGATGTCCTTTCTCTGTTAGGATAAAAATTGAGGCTCTTAATTGTTAGTGCAGCTGCCCTGTGTGATCCAGTTCTCCCAATTTGAACCCTCCGCATTGGGGATGCTGACCTTCTGGGTGCTGCTGATCTTGAAATAGCTCGACTTCTTTCTGCAGATTTTTTATTTTGATCACTAGAGTCTGAAGACTCCTCACTATCAATTGAGCTCTGTCGCTCAACCTGGGCAGCCTTGGCTGGTGAAACACCATATTTTACAGGTAGTATTGAATATATCGGTCTTGAAATTCGAGTATCTTCATCCATCTTACTTACTTCGTCAATTGTTGATGAATTTTTGTCATCATTTAGAAGTACAGCTGCCTCACCCTTTTGGCTCAATTCTAAGATTTTGCATAAAGAATTCCTGATACATACCAGATGAAATCTAGAGTCAGAAATATAATATTCTATACATTTAAAAACTAAAGTAAACATTATAAGTAAGGTGAGGCTGCAACTATAATTTTTTTTGAAAACTAGGAATTTAGATCACCAATGCACAATTTGTTTTTGTGGGTGACTTACTTAAGAACTGTTGCGCCAAAATATTCACAAAACTCTACTAAATAAGTGATTTCTTTACAGGAGCAGATGTCACCAAAAGCGCAGTTTAGGGCTGTAGCCAATTCTCTTTTTAATGCTGTAAGCCTCAGATCCATAGCTCGCAGCAATTCATTCCTGGAAATATAGTCATTAATAGCTTAGAGGATATGCAACCAATATGGAAGAAAATTAGAAAAAGCAAGCAATCAGAAGAACTTACTTTGATGTATCTGATAATGCAATTTTCACTTCAGCCTAAATAGGTCCAAACAGCCTATTTTAGTTGTTATAACATTTAATATAACCTAATCCAATTTACAAATAAGAGAGAGCTCATAAAGACAGAAAGGTAAAAGAAATTACTTTGAGTGTTGGTTCTGTCTCAATTGAGTCATTTCCATCTGTCATATAAGGAAAGATACACAATAAACATTTGATAAAAACTGAACTCAGAAGATCTCAGCAGATTCAATACAAGCACCACATTGTTTTAAGCCAATATGTCCATAAAGCACAATAGCTAACTACTACTAACATGACAACAGAAGTCGACTTGTATGCTTGAACTTCCTATGATGCAAACATTATATATTTTTTCAAACATAAATATGGCATGAATTGGAATCACCTGTGAAAACAAGTTTAGTTCATGGAGACCATATTGTTTACGATTTTAGATGAGAGAGGGCATCTCTTGTTTTTGATGGAGGTGGAGTGACCAGCCAGAGTCAATGAGTATTTAAAAATCATCAAGTTGATGACTATATCTCGCACATTTTATACTTCCTTGTAACTCACTGCTTATAAAACAACTTTATGACTATAATTTTGCTACAGATGAAGTGATAAAAACCATATAGCATCTTAAACTGATTCATTTGAGGAATTCCTTTGTTAGTAATGGAAAATTACCAGTACAAATATTGGATCATATTTAATAAAACTCTACTTTCTAGAATCATGAGTAACAATAGCAAGTATCTACTTTCCATGTTTCTTTAAAAAACTTACCTGTTTCCCCACTATGAGAACGATCCTGATGCCCCTGACAACATCATTTTTTTTGTTAACAAGACACTGTAGACAATATAATATCACAAAAGAAAGGGTACAACTGACCTGAGCATATAAAGAATGATGAAATTTTCTGGCTTCCTCCAATTGAGAAATCTCACCCTCGATAATCTTGCTGGTATTCACTAAATCAGGCGAGCCAGCAAGTTGCAGGAATCTGACAAAATTACAAGTGTTTTAGTAACAGGAGAAGCAAGCACCCACATTTGCAATAAAAATCAACAGAAAGCAAGATGCACATCTAAATTACAAGAACCTGTTCAAAGTTGATTTTGTGAACCATGGTACATTGCTGAGTTCTCCTGTTACTTGTAGTTTGAAGATAGCATTAGATCCTTTAGCATACATTTTATGTACTTCTGGCAAATGTGGCAAGATTTGCTCCAGTAGGCCAACAGCTAATTTCTCGACTTCATCATCACCACAAACAAATATCTCATACCTAAAATAACAGTAGGCATGTTAGAGAAGTTCACCACCAACCAAGATTTACCAAAAAAAAGAACATAGAAAAAACTGAAAAGAAATGCCTCTATATACTTAGTGATGAGAGTAATATCTATCAAATTTGAAGGATAAATGCAATCAATGGCGCCAAGCTTAGGAAGCACAGGAGAGAGCTAACTAACAAAGGAAACTAGAACCATGAATGCTTTCACCCCCTTCCACCTAAAAAAATGAAAAAATTTAGCTCAACACTCCCCCCCGCCCCCTAAAAAGCCTGGATCCATTCAAAAAGTGCAGATCTCCTTAATTAGTAAACCATAATCATATTTATTTCATGCACGAAAGTGCTAGCATAGCATTTTATACCTCTTAAATATTGACAGGACATTAATCAATATTTGTACTTCTTATATGGGGTTTTTTGAAGGATAATCTTAGATATATAGTAGTTCCATTTCTCAATGAGTCGACATTTGTGCCCCCTACTTTGACTTTTTTTTTAATGAAATGGTTGTTCTTGGAGCAAAGCCATGCACCAGAACTGGGAAATCATTTTTTGCCGTTGAGCTGAAGAAAAAATTGGCCCGTGTAGCAGATCAGTTTAAATTATTTAACTGTTCAATAATATAAAGCATCTAGGTCAAAATGCTTAAACTATGTTTTAAGGGGGGGGACTAACCTGTTTTTGGTTGGAAAAATCTGAATGGTAGCATAATCCAAAGGTGCGTCAGCATCTATTCCACTGGCCATCCCAACAACCTAAAAGGAAAGGAGAGTTTATCTTTGCAGAGAACAGGAGATCAACCTCACATCATGCAATGCTTCAACTTACTTTACATGTTCAGGTATAACCATTACTTTAACAAGCATAAATTTTAAAATATAAAATGAGTATTTGCTATGGTTCTAACAATATGCACATCAATGAAACGAGAGTTCTGGATCCTCTGTTATATCGACTGCCAGTTATATTTATTGACGAATACCAAAACTGAAGGCTGGCAACACAGCAAGCTTAAAGAAAAAAACAAGGGAAAGGAGGTGCAAGAACAAGAAGAAGGATAAAAAATAGTTAAAGCTCAGGAAATTATTGCAAGGATGATGGAAGTGAACAAGAAAGAAAAAAAACGTTACCCAATAAAATTATGAACTGGGTTAATCAGATTGTTAAAACATTCAACCGAACAGAGATAATAAAATGACGGGCGGATTGACATAAACACAGATGTAGAACCCAAATTAAAATGATACAATATGAATTATTCAAAGCAGACATATAAAAATGAATGTTGCTGTAGTTAAGGAGAGGGAAAAAAAAAAGATGTTCAGTACTTGCATAGAGTGTGTCAAGAAATAAAAGTGACGTGGAATCCAATATGTTTGTCAGTGAAGGATTGTTTCCATTCCAACTTCATCATCTACTTGCAAAATGCTCTCAACCCCCAAGAACAAAATTCAAAATACTTAAATCAGATTCAGCACTCATTGATACAGAGACTTGAGGCTGGTTGAGCAAGAAATAACCCAGATGATATATATATATATATATATATATATATATATATATATATATATATATATATATATAAAGATTTGGCAAACCAAAACAAGTGATGGGTGCAATTATAACAGAAGAAGACTAAGATTTGTTAACATATTTGATTTTGAGCCGGCATTATTAAGAGCAAACAAAGGTTCTTTTACTAGAAAAATAAGCATTGAAGCCAGCCAGCCAGATCTAGGCAATGAAATGCCTATCCTACACTAGACAACTGAAGAAGAGAAAGAAAAGAGCAAAAGTTGAAAATAGAAAAGCAGAGCCATCAAAGCCAATCTGCACCGACAGAGAATTTTACAGTAAAGGCAAAAATCACTTAAAAACTAGAGAGAAGTTGAGTGCCACAACAATGCATAGAGATAGAGTAGTAGGAGGTGTAATGGGGAAGAGAAGGAACCACCAACCGAAAAGAAAAGGACCCATAGGAGTAGAAATGAAAAGGAAAGCAAGAAGTTAACTCACCTTGAATGGAGAAGAGACAAGAGACAAGACAAAGGGATGAGACCGAAATCTCAGTTAGAGGTTTAGATAGCAAGAACTAGGAGAAGATATCTTGATGGAGGAGCCTCGCTCAAGAATCATGTCATGTGTGGCTTTTCTTTACTCTTTATTATTCCATTTCCAATCTAAAAGAGCTATAAATAAAAAAATAAAAAATACTAAAGGAGAACGCATATTCATTATTCACTGCGGCTATATACTCGGATTAGTATTCTTCCTATTTTTTTTTTAATTATTATTATTAACATAAACGGTGTTTGGGCTAGCTTATGCACACCTTGACTAATTTCACGAGTCCTAAAGTTAAGGACAATGTAAACTTCCAGTAGCTCTAAGAAAACTCGAACTCGAACTCGTGACCATTAGAAAGCAAACTCAATGTCTGACCAGTTGAACTATCCCTAAGGGTTACTCGGATTAGTATTCTTTTCAATAGAGTGAAATAACACATGTAATCTTCAAGAAGAAAAAAATGGTTTGCCTTTTATTCAGGGGCATATTGGTATTTTTACAGGGTGGTTTGTTTAAGGGTATTTTTGTATTTTTAATATTTTAATAAACAATAAAACAACAAAAATAGTTTTGAATAGGGATATATAGGAATTTTTATTCTTAATATATATAGTAGAATTACACATGTACCCTTGGATCTAAAAAATTAATTCATTGGGGTTAGGGGTATTAGGGTCTTTTGCTCTTGATTTTTCTGTTAATTGTTAGTTTGGTAGAGGGCATTCATTTAATTTAATATTAAAATAATATTTTTTTTATTTTAAAAAAACTATTGGCAGGCACATTGGAGCCGCCACGTACTTTGAACGACATGTGCGGCGGCTCTTAGTGGTAAAAATTAGCTTTCTGCCCTAACATTTGATGCCTCGTCGTTTTCTCCTCCATAATTAGTGGCGTGTGTAGTCAAAATATGACCGGTTTATCGTCGATGACATTTTTTTTCTTTTCTTCCCTTTGATTCTCTCTGCTATCCCCATAAAAGAATGATAATCCTTATTGTTATTAGTATTTCAAATTCAATTCTTTTAGTATTGATTTTAGTATTTTTGTCATTTTCCCTCGTGTGAAAGGTCTTTTTTTTATTTTCAATCTAACCCTTAATTCCTAATTTGTATATATAATATTTTTTGATTTGGTCATTCTTCTTTTAATTTCTTTTTTTTCTTTCTTATTTTTTCAAAGTTTTTATTACTTTAAATTTTATCATTTAAATCAAGTTTATGATTTTTTTTTGTTTTTTCAATAATAATAATAATAATAATAATAATAATAATAATAATAATGATTTCAATTTGATTCCTTTTTTTTTATTTCTTATTGTTTTCCTTAGCTCTTTTGTCAAGGATTTTATAGTTCTTAATTATATCCTTCAAATCAAGTTCAAGGTTTTATTTTTTTTCAATAATAATAATAGAAGTAATGTTAATAATAATAGTTGTCATAACTCAATTTTTAAATTTTCAAATAAATAAATAACAAAAAAAAATGATTGAATATAAAAATATTTTGAGAATTGAGTTAAGAAAATACAAATTGAAAATTCAAGGATTGATAAGGATGAAATTATAAATTTAGAAGTCAATTTGGTCAAAAAATAAAAGAATTAATAAGTTTAGAGGCTTAATTAAACTTTGATTTAATTAATTGATGCAATCAAGGGTTTAATTGAAAAAATATCAAAGCTTGGGGCTGATTTGGGTTGAAATTGCAAGGAATTAAAGTCCAAGGACCAAAATGAATAGGCAATGATCTATAGGGGGTTAATTGATTTTTTCGAGGATAATTTTGAAAGAATTAAAAGTTAAAGAGTTTTTTAAGGACTGAATTGATTAAATTGGAAACCAAGGACTGTTTTGTAAATGACGCCGAAATCCAGGGGTTCAATTGCAATTGATCCAGGGGTAAAATAAAAATAAAAAACAAATTCCTTGAATAAGGTCCCAATTGCTAAATGTCAGAACTTCAGGGGGCAAGTTGAAATTAGCCATATCAGTCAGGTGAAAACGGCGTCGTTTCACGAAACTACTATTCATTACCCTCTTCCTCATCCAGGGAAGGCCAATTCAGAAGCTGCTCCAAATCATGGGTCATGTCCCACACGATGCATTACAGACTCCCCAGTTTTTCCTCAAGCACGCATGGACGGACGTGACTCCCAAGATCATTATCCACGTTCTCTGGCTTTATAAAAGCCAGAGAAAGAACGACACAGGGGGGGGGGAGCAGAAGCA
>Ga0307511_10000463_pt1 | contig 43933 bp, 31 predicted proteins | sample 13_EM_MG_FD_200266 | JGI IMG/M metagenome (GOLD analysis project Ga0307511, IMG submission 200266) | Populus trichocarpa ectomycorrhiza microbial communities from riparian zone in the Pacific Northwest, United States - 13_EM | ecosystem: Host-associated > Plants > Roots > Unclassified | place... | reverse complement strand
CGCCGGTGCGGTGATTGACGATCGTCAGCAGCCCGCCGTACGAGCCGCCGTAGACGATGTCGGGATTCTTCGGATCGGCCACGATGTAGCCGCTCTCGCCGCCCGCCGTCTCCTCCCAGTCGCGCGGCCCGATACCACCACCCGCGCCGCGATGACGAATGCGAACCGCGGTGTTGTCCTGCTGCGGCCCGAGGATTCGATAGGGAAAATCGGTGTCGACGGAGAGCCGGTAGAACTGCGCCGTCGGCTGGTTGTCCTGCTTCGTCCAGTTCACGCCTCCGTCGGTGGTGACGTTCACGCCGCCGTCGTTGGCCTCGATCATCCGCTTAGGATCGTCGGGCGCAATCCAGAGATCGTGATTGTCGCCATGCGGCGTGTTGATGGCGCTCCAGGTCCGGCCGCCGTCCTTCGTCTTGTGGAAACGGACGTTGACGACGTAAGCCGTGTCCTCATCCTTCGGATCTGCGTAGATCCGCGTGTAGTACCAGGCCCGCTGGCGAAGATCGGCCAGGTCGCTCGTCTTGGACCACGTGTCGCCGCCGTCGCGGGAGCGGAACACGCCGCCCTCTTTCGCCTCGACGATGGCATAGACGTTTTGCGGATTGGACGGCGAGACGCTCACGCCGATGATGCCGAGGGTACCCTTGGGCATTCCCTTGTTTCGTGAGAGCTCCTTCCACGTGTCGCCGCCATCGGTCGACTTCCATAGCGCCGAGCCTTCCCCGCCGCTCTCGAAAAAGTACGCTCCTCGGCGGAAGCGCCAGGTCGAGGCGTAGAGAATGCGCGGGTTCGACGGATCCATGTTGAGATCGACGGCGCCCGAATCGCGATTGACGAAGAGGATGCGTTCCCAGTTCTTGCCGCCGTCACGCGAGCGATACACGCCGCGCATGTCGTTCGGCCCGAAGGTATGCCCCATGGCCGCGACGTAAAGCAGATCGGGATTGGAAGGATGCACGCGAATGCGCGAGATCTGCTGCGAATCATCGAGCCCGATGTGCGTCCACGTCTTGCCCGCATCGGCCGACTTCCACATCCCCGCGCCCGGCGAGACGTTGCCACGAATCGTCTGCTCGCCCGTGCCAACGTAGACGACACTCGGATCAGATGGCGCCACCGTCACCGCGCCGATCGTTCCGCCGAAGAATCCGTCCGAAACCGGCTTCCACGACTGTCCGGCATCCACGGTCTTCCAAACGCCACCGCCTGTCGCTCCGAAGTAGTAGACGTTCGGCTGATCGGCGATGCCAACCACCGCGTCCGCCCGCCCGCCGCGATACGGCCCAACCTCACGCCACTGCATCCCCTTGAGGATCGAGGCGTCGGGCGGTGACGGTGCCGCCGGCTTGGGCGGCATCGCCGCATTGGCAACCGTGACGAGGAAACAGGCACCAAACAGCAGTCGCAGAACACGATTCATGCGCTCCCTCCGAGGAGCGCATGTTTACCACAACCGTAAGTTTAGAGCCTCAGGTCGATCCCGCAATGGACGCGGACATGCAGTTTCCGATCATCGTTACCGTTGTCCGGCTCGCTAATGCCACTCAACAAACGCCTTAGTGATGCACAGCCCGGCTACGCGAGGGTGCCGGGGGCGGATCAACGACGACGCGCGTAACTCCGTCGCTCGGAGCAAACGTCGTATCACCGCGGTAGTGCGCACCGATAATGTGTTCGCCTGCCGGAAGGATACCGATTGTGACAGAAGCGCCGCCGCCAGACAGCGACGAACTGCCGCGGGTGTCACCATCGACATCGAATGTTACGAATCCGCCCGGAGTGGAGCCGGAAGGCGATATCGCCTCAACCACCATCGTCAAAATCACCGGCTGGTTTACAAGCCACCCTCGGCTGCGAAGTGACAACGGTCGTCTTCGTCGACGTGCCCACAACGAAGTGATCGATGCTCGCTACCGCGCCGCCGTATTCCGCCCGATATGTGTGTGAGCCCGCGCCCCGAGGCACGATCGAAAATGTACAAACCCCATTGGTGGGTACGACTTTGCCGAGCGTAACTCCGCCCTCATCAAAAGCCACTTCGCTGTCTATGCCAGTAATGAAAGCGGTGAGCGTAATCCGCTCGTTAAGCTGGCTAGTGGCGGTGCTCTGAGTCAATGTGATGGAAGGCGCTTCATGGATGAGTAATAAAGCAACGTCATTTCCGTCGCCACCTCGATAGGTAATCGTAAATGGCGTTCCGCCGACGCGAAGTCGCTCTCCCTCGGGCAGCCCGGCAACGTGCCGGCAACCGGCTGAGATCCGCGATTGTCGACAATTGTGAAGGAATCGGAAGTTTGCCCACCTTTCCGCATGACTACGTTCAACGGGCCACTCAGCGAAACAGGCCCGGAAACAATGATTTTGTCATTCGTATTGGCGTACAGATCGCAATTGTAAGTACCGGCCAGCGAGAGTGAAGCGGCTGAGATCGTGCCCACAGTGGGAGTAGACGCTGGAAATACCAGCTCATCCAGAGGACCTGGATCGATCGTTCCACCGGCGTCAATCACAATGTCACCGAGGTCGGAATCGAAGACCCAACTGCTGAGATGCGAGGCGCCGATGATACGCGCGTGCGGCAATGAACCAAGCATGAGTGAGCCACTCAGCGTTCCGGAGTACGCCCCGCGAACAACCTGCAAATCTGCAGTAGGAATTGATCCGCTACCGTCCAGCTCCCCAATCTGTGTTGGTTCGTCAATGAACAGCGTATGGCCGTTGACGTCGATTGTGCCGAAGAATGGACAACGGAGATGTACAGACGCACCGATCGTAATCGGCATGCTCACCTGTCCGCCGAGCGGTCCGCTGGTGATATCACCCATCAGCGTAATTGGATTGCCATCCAGCGAATAGTCATTCAGCGTCAGCCCTCCAATCACAAAGCCGGCCGGAAGGTCGTTCGTGGGGTAATAGCCGCTGGGAGGATATGCACCAAAGTCCAGTGATTCTCCCGGCACAGGCGCAGTTGCCGGAGACCAGTTGCATGCGTCCGACCAAATCCTCGTACACTTACCCGTCCAAATCTTGCCGTACCCGACATTCGTAAGAGTGACATCGTTACCGTCACCCCCGTGATAGCTGATTCGCATCGTAAACCCGAACGCGGAGATCAGCGCTCCTTCCGGCAAGTCATAAAATGTTCCGATCACAGGATCACTGCCATCGTTGTCAATGATCATTACCTCGCCTCCCGGTGCCGGAGGTGTCAGCGGTACACCTAGGACGGGATATAGCGTGCCGCTCAGGCTTACAGTGCCCGTCACTTCCAGCCTGTCAGAAAACAGCGCAAAGTAATTGACATCGGCCAGGTAACCGCCCTCGAGCGACAGCGACTTGGTATGGAAGGTCCGAAATCGGGATGCTAGGTTGGCGCCGGGGCTGATGTCACCAGTACCTGACAGATACCCGATTGTCCCCTCTCCGGTCAATTGGCCGTAATCGACGATGAATGTTGCATCCGGCATCGAGCCGCCGAGCTCGCAGGCACTCCCACCCAATCGGATCGTTCCGCTGAAGGCACTGGCTTTGGTGATTTTCGAGTGCGTACCGTAAATCGTCAGCGTACCCATGCCGACAATCAAACCATTGATCAGCGCCTGGGGTGAATTGAACTCCTTGGTCGGAAGCATGTGCAAAGTGATGGAGTGGCCATTTACGTCGATCGTGCCGTTGACTGCGATCGCCGGCAGCGTTACATCGGCCTCCATCTTCAGGTCGACATCCCATCGCACATAGGAATCGCCCGTGACCGCTCCGGTCAGGACCAGCGGGTTACCTGCAATACTGAAATTGCTAAAAACAGGAATCGAAATTGGTCCGATGCGGGTGCCCGGTGGAAGATCATTGTTCATGTCGCTGTGCTGCGAATTGATCGCGCCGAGAACGAGAGTGTCGAATGGATCGGGTACTCCGGCAGGCGACCAGTTTGTCGATACAGACCAGTTCGCGCTCGTCGCGCCGGTCCACGTTCGAGTAATGGCCAGCGAAGGCGTGGCAATCAACATCGCTACAAAAGCAGCAAGCAGGCAGAACTTGGACATGAGTTAGTGTCTCGACGGACGATGCCGTGGTGGAACCTGATCGTCATTGGCAATCACAACCACCGCGGAGGGCGTATCGATCGTTGCATTCACCGCGTTGGATAGCATCACAGAAAACGTCTCATCTCCCTCGGCGAACGTGTCGCCGAGGATGTGGAGCTCGATCGAGCGCGTCAGCTCGCCCGGCGCAAATTCGATCACGCCGCTGGCCTTCTCATAGTCCTCCCCTTCCGCCGCACTGCCGCCCACGGTAGAGAACGAGACGCGGACCGTTTCAGTGACCGGCGCCGAGAGACTCACGACCAGCGTAACAGCGGTAACGCCCCTGTTGCCTTCGCTGACGCGCGTTCCGTGGATGGATAGTCCAGGCGCGACCACGCGCTGGACGATGGTCTCGCTACTCGCTTCGCAATCGGTATCGCCACTGTAGTTCACCACGAGTGTGTGATCTCCCATGGCCAACGGACGCAGGCTGAAGCTCGCCGCGCCGCCGGCAAGCAGTTGCGTGCCGAGGCTCGTGCCGCCTTCGCTGATGGTGACGACACCCGTGGGAGCGAGCGGAGAACCGGGCAGGATATTCACGAACACGGTAATGAGTGGCGACTCACCGACAACAGCAACGCGCGATCGGGCGTCGATCTCAGTCTGCGCCTTGCTGACGTTGAGCTGAATCGGTGATGAGATGCTGCTATTGAAGTTTGAGTCGCCACCGTAAGCCGCGGTGATCGACCTCAGGCCGGCGTGGAGTGCCGGCGTTTCCAGCGTTGCCGTGTTGCCTGAAAGCTGTCCCGTACCGATGGCCAGACCGTCGGCGAGGAAAGTCACACTGCCCGTCGCTGCCCCTGCCGCGGGAGCGACGGGAGAGACCGTTGCCGTCAGCCGGATCGTGGCGCCATAAATACTGTTCTGTTGATCGGAGACGACAGTGATCGCGGTTTGTCCGCGCGTGACGACGTGCGATACGAGGTTCGAGGTGCTGTCGGCGAAGATGCCGGCGCCATGGAAAGCGGCTGCGATGTTGTCGGTCCCTGGCCGCAGCGTGGTGACGGTGACGGTCGCGACGCCGTTCAGCAGCGGCGCAGTGCCGATGCTCAAGCCGTCCGCGGTGAAGAAGACCGTGCCTGACGGAGTGCCGGCCGGCGACGTCACCGACGCAGTCAGCGTCACTGACTGACCGAATACGCTCTCGTTGCTGCTCTGCGACAGCGCCGTTGCCGTCGCCTCCACAACTCTGAGTACCACGTCATTGCCGTCGCCTCCGGCATAGCTGATCTGGAACAGACGTCCATCCTGGATTCGTGTTGCTCCCTCGGGGAGTCCGGCGAACGTTCCGATCACGGGGTCGGTTCCGTCGTTGTCGATGATCTCGTAACTCTGACCCGCTGCCGGTAATCCCGACCAGAGCTGCAGCCTCAGCGTTCCTTCGAGTGTGACCGTTCCAGTCGCCTGTAACTGATCCGAGCTCGATGGGTACAGATCGACGCCCAACTCCCCCTTGAGCCGGACGGACTTCGTGTGCAGCACGCCCGCCGACGTACCGGCGATGGAGAGGAATCCGGGGCTCAGCGTCGTCAGATCGCCCATGGTTCCGACTGCGTCAAGAGCAACTGCCGTTACCGTCGCATTCGGAAGACTGCCGCTGAAGAGTCTCAGCGACGTTTGAATCGGCCCGCTGAAACTTCCTCCGCCGGCAATCTGCAGCTCGCCTCCGCTAGTAGTAATCGACCCGGTTCCACTCAACGTCCCATGGATGTATGTCGTGCTGCCAGCAAGAGTCAGCGGTTGGCCGTTCAGATTCAAATCGCCAGTGAACCGGACATACGCTAATGAGGGCCCGTTAATCCGCGAGATCCGCACCGACCCTCCCAGCTTCACACCCGCGTTAACTGTCAGGCCTGAATCGAAAGCGTCGCCGCCGACACTCAGATCACCTGTCAGCGTCAGAGGGTTGCCCCCGAGGATGTAAAAGTCGAAAGACTGCATCGCCGCCACACTCAACCCCGCCGGCAGATCATTGTTCATCGTCCGATTCGCGGCACCGCTCGGGAAGACCAAAACCTGACCGGGCGAAGGAACGCCTTGCGGCGACCAGTTGCGGCCATCCGACCATGCCGCGCTGACCGCGCCGGTCCACGTTTTGTTCGACAAGGCAACGGTCAGGACGACGTCGTTGCCGTCTCCGCCGGCATAGCTTATCTGGAGCGAATATCCGCTCCCGATGACGGTTGCTCCCTCGGGTAGTCCCGCGAACGTTCCGATCACGGGGTCGGTTCCATCGTTGTCGATGATCACGTAACTCTGCCCCGGTACTGGCACTCCCGACGGGATCTGCGCAAAGAGTGATCCTTCAAGTGTGACCGTCCCAGTCACCTTCAACTGATCCGAGCTCGCCGACGGATACAGATCGACGCTGAGCCCCCCCTTGAGCCCGACAGATTTCGTGTGCAGCACGCCCGCTGACGTACCGGAGATGGTGAGCCCTCCGGGACTCAAAATCGTCAGATCGCCCATGGTTCCGACCGCGTCAAGAGAAGATGCCGTGACCGTCGCATTCGGAAGACTGCCGCTGAACCGCCTCAGCGGCGCGTGAATGGTTCCGCTGAAACTTCCCCCGCCGGCGATCTCCAGTTCTCCGCCGCTGATGCCGTCTCTGACAATCGACCCGGTTCCGCTCAGCGTCCCGTGAATGTAGGTCGTGTTGCCAGCCAAGGTCAGCGTTTGCCCGTTCAGATTCAAGTCGCCCGTGAACCGGACCGGTGTCGAGCCCCCATCAGGTCGCGAGACCTGCACCGGCCCGCCCAGCTTCACATCCGAGTTGACCGTCAGACCGAACTGGGCGCTGTTGACACTCAGATCGCCCGTCAGCGTCAGCGCGTTGCCTCCGAGGATGTAAAAATCGAAGAAGCTCATCGCTCCCACGCTCGTCCCCGCCGGCAAATCGTTGTTCATCGTCCGATTCACGGGGTTCCTCGGAAAGACCAAGACCTGGCCGGGCGAAGGAGCACCTTGTGGTGACCAGTTCAGACCGTCCGACCACACCCCGCTGACCGCGCCGTTCCACTGTTTGTTCGGCGCGACTACGGTCAGGACGACGTCGTTGCCGTCGCCTCCGGCATAGCTAATCTGGAACGAAAATCCCTGCAAGGGGAGGATTGCTCCCTCGGGGAGTCCGGCGAACGTTCCGATCACGGAGTCGGTTCCATCGTTGTCGATGATCACGTAACTCTGACCCAGCGCCGGTGCTCCCGACTGGATCTGCAGATGGAGCGTTCCTTCAAGCGTGACCGTCCCAGCCGCCTGCAACTGATCTGCTGCCGGCGGATACAGATCGACGTTCAGCGGCCCCTTGAGCTGGACGGATTTCGTGTGCAGTACGCCCACCGACTCGTTGGCGATGGAGAGGGATCCAAGGCTCGTCAGATCGCCCATCGTTCCGGTCGCGTTAAGAGAGCCTGCCGTTATCGTCGCATTCGGAAGACTGCCGCTGAAGTGGGTCAGTTGCGTTTGAATGGTCCCGCTGAAACTTCCACCTCCCGCGATCTGCAGCTCTCCGCCGCTGGTAGTGACCGAGCCTGTTCCACTCAGCGTCCCGTGGATGTAGGTCGTGCTGCCAGCCAGAGTCAGCGTTTGCCCGTTCAGATCCACGTCGCCCGTGAACCGGACATACGAAAAAAAGATCCCACCAATCTGCACCGGCCCCGCCAGCGTCACATTCTGATTAACCGTCAGCCCCAGATTGAACGCGCTGCCGTCGACACTCAGATCACCCGTCAGCGTCAGCGCATTGCCTCCGAGGACGTAGAAGTCGAAGACGCTCATCGACCCCACACTCGTCCCGGCCGGCAGATCGTCGTTCATCGTCCGGGTCACAGGGTCCTTCGGAAAGACCAGAGAATCGGCCGGAGTGGGAATGCCCGAGGGCGACCAGTTTGCCGGATCGGACCAATTCGCGCTGACCGTTCCAGTCCAGGAGCGCGTGATCGCGAAAAGAGGCGAGGAGACGAAAAGGCAAAGTACGACGGAGAGAAGAACGACACGTTTGCCGACCATGAACCGGAACCTCGGGCGGATTACTGCCCTTTTGATATTTACTGATTGAGACGGACCGTGGTGATTATACTAATAAAAACGCCGCCCGAGGGCGGCGTCATGCGTCACCTGTCAATGTGACTACGAGTTTCCGCCCTCATCGCCACCGCCGGTCTTCGGCGTTTCATTGTTGAAACGGGGCGGGCCGTCGGGACGCGGGCCGCCTTCGCGGCGTGGGCCGCGGTCATGATCGCGGCGGGGGCCACGATCTCCCGAGCCGCCACGTCCGCGGTCGCCACCACCACCGCGCGGACCGCGATCGCGGTCGCCGAAGCCTCCGCGTCCACCACGGTCGCCACCGCCGCCCGGACCGTCGCGGCGCGGGGGACGAGCTGCGGCTGCTGCGAGCTCTTCCTCGCTCGGAGGCGGAAGGAGCGGCTTGCGCGACAGGCGGATCTTGCCGCTGTCCGGCTCGATACCGACCACCTGCACTTCGACTTCATCGCCGATCTGCATGACGTCCGTCACCTGACCCACGCGGCCGTGGGCCATCTCCGAGATGTGCAGCAGACCATCCTGGCCGGGCAGGATCTCGACGAAGGCTCCGTACGGCTCGATGCGCTTAACGGTACCTTTGTAGTTCTTACCAATCTCCGCCGAAGCAGTGAGACCTTTGATGATGTCGATGGCGCGATTGGCCGAGGCGACGTCGTTCGAGGCGATCGTGACCTTGCCGTCGTCTGCCACGTCGATCTTCGTTCCCGTCTCTTCGACGATCCAGCGAATGGTCTTGCCGCCGGAGCCGATGACGTCGCGGATGCGATCCTTCGGAACCTGAATCGTGTAGAGACGCGGTGCGTACTCGGAGAGCTCCGCGCTCGGGCCGGAAACCGCAGCATCCATCTTGTCGAGGATGTGCATGCGGCCGTCCCTTGCCTGCGCCAGCGCTTTGGACATGATCTCGCGCGGCAGACCGGACACCTTGATGTCCATTTGCAGTGCGGTGATGCCCTTGCGCGTTCCGGCGACCTTGAAGTCCATGTCGCCTTCGTGGTCTTCCATGCCGGCGATGTCGGAGAGGATGGCCACCTCAGTGGCGTGCTCGCCGGTGACGAGGCCCATGGCAACGCCGGCAACCGCGGCGCGCATCGGAACGCCTGCCTGCATGAGCGCGAGCGAACCGCCGCACACAGAAGCCATTGAGGAGGAGCCGTTCGACTCGAGGATGTCGCTGACGATGCGGATGGTGTACGCGAACTCGTCCTCGGGCGGCAGCAGCGGAGCCAGCGCGCGACGGGCCAGATTGCCGTGACCGATCTCGCGACGGGCCGGGCCGCGCATGAACTTCACTTCGCCGACCGAGAACGGCGGGAAGTTGTAGTGGAGCATGAAGCGCTGGAAGGTCTCGCCTTCGAAGTCTTCGATCTTCTGCGCTTCCTGCGGCGTGCCGAGGGTGACCGTGACAAGCGCCTGCGTCTCGCCCCGCGTGAAGATGGCCGAGCCGTGCGTACGCGGCAGCACCTTCGTCTCGATCGTGATGGGACGGATCTCGGTGAAGGAGCGGCCGTCGACACGGCGGTTTTCCTTCAGCATGAGGTTGCGGAAGATCTGCACTTCCATCTCGCCCCAGGCTGCGCCTACGGCTGCCAGGCGATCGGTGTCTTCAGCCGGGATGGTGCCGACGATCTCTGCCTTGAGGGCCTTGAGCGCGGCATAGCGCTCATGCTTGCCCTTGGTCTGCATGGCCGATTTGAGCGTCTCGCCGTACTGGCCCATTAGCTCGTTCACCAATTCCTCGGTGAACTTCGGCGTATAGGTGACTTCGAGCTTCGGCTTGCCGGCCTCGGCGCGCAGTTCGAGCTGCAATGCGCAGAGGCGGCGGATCTCGTTGTGCGCGGCCTCGAAGGCGTCGAGGACGACGCTCTCGCTGACTTCGCGAGCACCCGCTTCGACCATGACGATGGCATCAGGCGTACCGGCCACGACGAGGTCGAGGTCGGAGAGGTCGCGCTGGGCGTTGGTGGGATTGATGACGATCTCGTCGTTGATGTAGCCGATGCGGACCGCGGCGATCGGGTTCGGGAAGGGGATCTCGGAGATCACCAGCGCCGTGGACGCGGCGTTGATGGCCAGGATGTCGGGATCGTTCTCGCCATCAGCGGAGAGGACGAGGGCAATGATCTGCGTGTCCTGACGGTAGCCCTTGGTGAAGGACGGGCGAAGGGGGCGATCGATGAGACGGCAGGTGAGAATTTCCTTCTCGGTAGGACGCCCTTCACGTTTGAAGAAGCCGCCCGGGATGCGGCCGCCGGCGTAAGTGTACTCCTTGTAGTCGACCGTGAGGGGCATGAAGTCGCCGAGGACTACGCCATCTTTGTAGCAGGCCGTGGCGAGGACGACCGTGTCTCCGTAGCGGATGACGCAGGCGCCGTTAGCCTGTCGTGCGACCGCACCGGTCTCGAGCGAAAGCGTACGCCCGCCGATCTGCAATTCTTTCTTGTGCATTTGATTCCTTTGGTGCCCGAGGCCACTCATCACCTCGATGCGTTTGATTTGTCGCTGTGGCCGGACGATGGGATCCAGCCGGAAGGAGTAGCGCGTGGCGTGCCACGCGCCAGAAAAACCTCGGGCGCACTCGCGTGCGCCCGTTTGCTGCGGGCGCGCTGTCCGCGCCCCGATCTGGTTACTTGCGGATGCCGAGTTTGTCGATGATGGTGCGGTAGCGCTCCAAGTCCTGCTTCTTCAGGTAATCGAGCAGGCGGCGCCGCCGCCCGACCATCTTGAGCAGCCCGCGGCGGCTGTGATGATCCTTCGCATGGGTCTTGAAGTGCTCGGTGAGGTAGGTGATCCGATTCGACAGAAGCGCGATCTGCACCTCCGGCGACCCCGTATCGACGTCGTGCACGCGATACGTGGAAATGAGCTCCGTTTTCTGCTGCTTGGTGGTCGGCAAAATCATGTCTCCTTAAGACTTAACCCTTCTGAATCCAATCGTCCGCTTTGAAATCGCGACACCATAACAGCGGGGGAAAGCAAAATCAATCCCGCGACGACGCAGCTACGGTCGGGCTCAGAACCTTCTCCGGTCCCGTAGAATTGCATCATGGCGACCACACGCGAGCTGGCCATCCCGATCCCGCATGAGGCGATCGCCGCCTTCTGCCGGAAGTGGGGGATCAAACGGCTGTCCTTCTTCGGATCGATCGTCCGCGATGACTTCGATCCGGAACGGAGCGATGTGGATGTGCTGGTGGAGTTGCGTCCGGATACGAAGGCGAGAGGGCTGGCGTTTTTTGGGGCGGAGCGGGAGTTGGCGAGCATCTTCGGCGGGCGAGAGGTTGAAATGTCGACATCGGTGCGCGATTCCGTGTGGCCTTACGTCAAGCCTGACATCGTGGTCGAATATGTCGAAGAGAATTGACTCGGTCTATCTCACCGACATGCTCACCTACGCCCGGCGGGCTGTAGAACGGGTGCACGGCCTTTCACGTGAAGACTTCGACGAAAACAAGACCGTTCAGGACGCCCTTGCCTACAACATCATGGTGATCGGCGAAGCAGCGACGAAGCTTTCGGCAGAGTTCCAGGCGGCCCATCCCGAAGTGCCCTGGATCGACGTTAGAAACATGAGACATCGCATTGTCCACGGCTACATCTCCCTGGACCACGAGAAACTCTGGAGCGTCGTCGACGACGACATTCCGCGGCTGATCGAGTCGTTGCTCAAAATGATCGACGAGCCCGACCCTGCGCCATAATCCGCGGCGCATGAAACGTACCATCTTCGCGCTCGCACTTCTCTTTGCCACCACCCTCTCCGCCGCCGTCCAGTCGCCTTCGCAATTCCTCGGCTTCGAGGTGGGCGCGGATCGCAAGCTCGCTAACTACCGGCAGATCGTTTCGTACTTCCGGGCGCTGGCTGCGGCATCACCGCGCGTTAGGGTCGAATCGCTCGGGAAGACGACGCTGGGCGAAGACTTCATCATGGCCATCGTCACCTCCGAGGGGAACATGCGGAATCTGGACAAGATCCGCGACACTGCCAAGAAGCTGGCGGATCCGCGCGGGCTCTCCGAGGAACAGATTGCACAGCTCGCGCACGACGGCAAAGCCATCGTCCTCGTCACCTGCAACATCCATTCGTCCGAGATCGCATCGAGTCAGATGGCCATAGAGTGGGCGCATGCGCTGGCCACGGCCAGCGACGCCGAGACCAAGCGCCGTCTCGACAACGTCGTCCTTCTGCTCGTGCCGTCGCTCAATCCCGACGGCCAGATCATGATCACCGACTACTACCGCAAGTACCTCGGCACGCGCTACGAGGGCGGGCGCCTGCCGTGGCTTTACCACCACTACGTCGGCCACGACAACAACCGCGACTGGTTCATGCTCACGCAGCTCGAAACGAAAGCGCTGAGCCGCGCTGTGTACAAGGAGTGGTATCCCCAGGTGTGGGTCGATGAGCATCAGATGGGCAGCGACGGGCCGCGCATGTTCATCCCGCCGTTCGCCGATCCGGTCGATCCCGACGTTCATCCGCTCATCTGGCGCGAAGCCAATCTCGTCGGCACCAACATGGCCTTCCGGCTGGAGCAGAAGGAGAAGTCCGGCCTGATCTACGGCTTCTCGTTCGATGCCTACTGGCTCGGCGGCACGCGCAACACAGGGTGGTGGAAGAACATCACCGGCCTGCTTCTGGAAACGGCATCGGCGCGCATCGCTTCGCCGATCGTCATCGATCCGAGCGAGCTTCACGGCGGGCAGAAGGGCCTCATCGAATACAAGCCGACCGTCAATCATCCCAATCCGTGGCCGGGCGGAACGTGGCGGATGCGCGACATCATGGACTACGAGCGCATCGCCTCCGATGCGCTGCTGGAGACCGCAGCCGATCGTCGCGAGGATCTCCTGCGCGACGTTGCCGTCCGCGCTCGCGCCGCGGTGGCCTACGGCGGAAAGAGCGCCTATCGCATCCCGCACGACCAGCACGATTGGCCGAGCGCGCAGTTTCTGGCCGCGCTGATGCTCGAACATGGCGTCGAGATCGAGCAGGCCGACAACGGCGACTACTGGATTCCGATGGCCCAGCCGTATTCGAAGTTCCTCGTCGAGATGCTCGAACCGCAGCGGTACCCGGAGATCCGTCTGCAGGCCGGGAAGGAGATCCTCCGGCCGTACGACGTCGCAACATGGACGCTGCCTCTCGCGATGGGCGTGACGGTCGAGAAGACCACCATGCCGGCGAAAAGCTACAAGCCAGTGACCGAGATCAAGCCGGAAACGAAGGAAGCGATCCGCCGTCACGCCTCTCAGCCGAAACCACGCATCGCCATCTACAACCCGTGGGGCGGCGCGCTCGACGAAGGATGGACGCGCTGGCTGCTCGATCAGTACGGCTTCGCTCCGAAGTCGCTCCATCCGCAGGAAGTGAAGACAGGCCTGTCGAATCTCGACGTCTTCATCCTTCCGGACATGGACAAAGAGGAGATCGCCACGGGCAAGCGCGCGGGCGGCGAAGGATCGATGAAGTACGTCGACGAGCTGCCGCCGGAGAATCGCGGCGCGCTGGAGAAGGAAGGGGCGCAGGCGTTGAAGACGTTCGTCGAGAACGGCGGGACGCTGCTGGCCTTCAACTCGGCCTGCGACTACGTCATCGACAACTTCAACATCCCCGTGCGCAACGCGATCGCGAAGGCCACCGACTTCTCCGTTCCCGGCTCACTCGTGCGCGTACACGTTCGCAACGACCATCCTGTTACTGCAGGGATGTCCGAGGAGACGGCCATCTTCATCGACAAACCGATCGCGTTCGAAACCACGCTGCCCGGCAACGAGATGCAGCGCTGGGTGCTGGCGACCTATCCCGAGGATTCCCGCGACATCCTCCTCTCCGGCTGGATCACCGGCGAGGAGAGGCTGACGCGCAAAGCAGCAGCCGTGGCGATGACGTACGGCAAGGGACGCATCGTGCTCCTCGGCTTCCGCCCCGAGCACCGCGGGCAGACGCATGCCACGTTCCCGCTGATCTTCAATGCGCTGTATTGGGGACGGGAGTAGGAGTCCCCTGGGAGCGCCCGCCGTACTTGGCAACATCCTGCTCAACTGCGGCGAGACGCCCGCGCTCCCAGGGAAAACCCGTTCGGGTAAATACCGTACGTAGCCTCATGCGCACACTCGCCTCGCTCGTTCTCCTCCTCACCGCCGCTACCGCTTCGGCCGATATCTTCGGCGACTGTTCGTTCAGCGAAAAACGAAACGTGGCCGCGCCGTCTGCGGGCATCTCGCGGATCGTCATCATCGGCCGGGCCGGATCGCTTCGTATCAGCGGTCGCCGGGGAGCTCCCGAGGTTGTCGCGAGCGGGACCGCGTGCGCGTCGAGCAAGAGCAGGCTGAATGAGACGAAGCTGGTCATGAGTCGCAGCGGCTCCGAGCTTCGCGTCGAAGCAGTCACGCCGGACAACGAAATGTTCGGCAACGCAACCCTCGACTTCAACGTCGTCGTTCCCGACAGCGTCCCGCTCCGCGTCGAAGATGGATCGGGCGAGATGACCATCGAGAACGTCGGACCGGCCGACGTCACCGACGGCAGCGGGGAGCTGGCCATCCGCAACGTCAACGGAGACCTGTCGGTGCGCGATGGCTCGGGCGAGATGACGATCGAAAACGTCACCGGAGATGTCCGGATCAACGACGGCTCGGGCGAAATCGAAGTTCGCGGCGCCGGTAGCGTCGACATCGCCGACGACGGCAGCGGATCGATCGACATTCACGACGTCAAACACGACGTCACGATCGGCAACAAGGGCTCCGGCGGCGTCGAGGTCAGCGACGTCGGCGGCAACTTCCGCGTCAGCAACAAAGGCGGTGGATCGATGACCTGGAATCGCGTGGCCGGACGCGTCGATGTGCCCGAGCGCTTCCGGCGCTGAGGATGCTATCCTTCGCCCTCCTCATGCGGGGTTAGCTCAGCGGTAGAGCGTCTGCTTTACACGCAGAGGGTCACTGGTTCGAATCCGGTACCCCGCACCACAGCCTTCCGATCATGAGTCTGGCCTTTACTCTCATCGACGGCCGTTACGCCATCATCCGACTGCCAGCGGATGCGGCCGTTCCCACGTGGGCACATGGAGCGCTTGTCTCGATTACTCGCACCCGGCACGAGCTGTCGATCGTCTGCAACGAGAGCAACGTGCCTGATGTCGTGGCCGACCGCGGCTGGCGCTGCCTGGAGCTGGCTGGTCCGCTGCCGCTCGATCAGACCGGAGTCGCTGCCGCTTTCACGCGCGCGCTTGCAGACGCCGGTATCGCGCTCTTCGTCATCTCGACGTATGACACCGACTACGTCCTCGTCCGCGACACCGCGCTGGAACGCTCCGCAGTAGCGTTGCGCGCAGCGGGATACACGGTCCGATAGAATTGCCAGACTGATGGAACAATCTCTGGCTCTTGCAACGCCACCGACGCGCGAGCGCTTCGCTCTCCACGACGCCGCAACGTCGCCAAACGATTTCGCTGACGATGTCCGCCGCGGCCTGACCGCCACACCGAAGTTCTTGCTGCCGCACTATTTCTACGACGCGCTCGGCTCCGCGCTCTTCTCGGCAGTCTGCGAGCTTCCCGAGTACTACGTCACGCGTGCCGAGGACGAGATCCTGCGATCGAGCGGAGCCGAGATCGCCGGGGCGTTTGGACCGCGCGTCCGCCTCGTCGAGCTGGGAAGCGGCAGCGCGCGAAAAACGCGTCATCTGATCGAGGCGGTTCTGGCAAGACAGCCGTCGCTCGAATACGTGCCTGTCGATGTCGATGACGGCATGCTCGCCTCCAGCGGCCACGATCTGCTGAACGACTATTCCGGCCTTTCCGTTAGCGCCATCCGCGGCGATTTTCGAGAGCCCGCAACGCTGCTTGACGCGTTCCTGCCCCCTTCCAACGCGCGAACGATCATCCTCTTCCTCGGATCGAGCATCGGCAATCTCGATCCAGCCGCAGCCGGCGCGATGCTGGCCAACCTGCGCACCGCACTCTCTCCCGGCGACGCCCTTTTCCTCGGCGCGGATCTGCGCAAGTCATCCGCAATCCTCGAAGCCGCCTACGACGATCCCCTCGGCGTCACTGCCGCTTTCAACCTCAATCTCCTGGCCCGCATCAACCGCGAGCTCGGCGGCAACTTCGACCTCGCCGCGTTCAAACATCGCGCGTGCTACAACGCCTCCGAGGGACGCATCGAAATGCATCTCGTCAGCAGAAAGGCGCAGCGCGTCATCATCGATGGATACGAAGTCGCCTTCGACGAGGGAGAGTCGATCCACACGGAGAACTCGTACAAATACGATGACGGCAGCCTTCAGGCGCTCGCCGAGGCCGGCGGATTCTCGATCGAGCGCCGGTGGTGTGACAGCAACGGCTACTTCGCCGATCTGCTGATGGTAGCGACGTAGGGCCCAGCCGCGCTGGGCCGAACCCTCGTGTTGCAGGACACGAGCGGACCTGCGCAGAATGCATCCGCGAGACCCGCTGTTCTGACTCGCGCCTCACGTAGTTTCTGAGTATCATTCCGCGTCCTGTGCCGAGGTAGCTCAGTTGGTTAGAGCACCAGATTGTGGATCTGGGGGTCGCCGGTTCGATCCCGGCCCTCGGTACCAAGCGCTTCGCCAATGGCGGCGCCCCTCCTCCGAATGACCGATACCGTTGAACCGCGCGTAAGCCGCGGACTCCGCGACCTCCTGCCCGACCAGATGCTGGCGCGGCAGTCGATGATCGACACGATCCGCCGCGTCTACGAACTGTACGGATTCGTCCCCCTCAGCACGCCCGCCATCGAGTTTCTCGACGTCCTCTCTGGCAGTGCGGGGCAGGAAGCGCAGCAATCGATCTTCCGCGTAACCAACCCCGAGGAGGAAGCACTCGGGCTTCGGTTCGACCTGACCGTACCGCTGGCGCGCGTCATCGCCCAGTACAAAGAACTACCCCGCCCCTTCCGCCGCTACCAGGTCTCTCCCGTCTGGCGCGCCGACAAGCCGGACAAAGGGCGCTACCGTGAGTTCACCCAATTCGACCTCGACTCTGTCGGAACGGAATCGGAAGTCGCGGACACCGAGATCATCGCCGGGATGTGCGACACGTTGTCGGCGCTCAATGTCGGCCGCTATCTCGTCCGCTTCTCCAGCCGGGCGGTGCTGAACCTGCTCCTCGATTTCGCCTCGATCGAATCAGCGCAGGGCGCCGACGTCTTCCGCGTGCTGGACAAACTCGACAAAGTAGGCCTCGACAAAGTCTCGCGCGAGCTGATGAACGGCTACAAGGACGAGTCGGGCGACACGATTCGCGGCGTCGGTTTGGACAGCAGCCAGGTCGATCGCATCAAACGGTTTCTCGACATCAAATCCGATTCGCGGCGCGAGGTGGTGGCCAAAGTTCGCGATCTTTTTTCCGGTCTCGATCATGCCGCCGCGCAGCTCGACGTCATCGAGCGGATCTCGAATCACCTCTACGCCCTCGGCTACGACGACGATCGCGTCTCGCTCGATCTCTCCATCGCCCGCGGCTTGGCCTACTACACCGGTCCGGTGTTCGAGGCCATCCTGCTCGACGCGCCGCAGTTCGGCTCGATCTTCGGCGGCGGCCGTTACGACAACCTGGTGATGCGTTTCCTCGGCGAGGCGATTCCCGCAGTCGGCGCATCGATCGGCGTCGATCGTCTCCTGGCCGCACTCGCGCACCTCGGCCGCGTCGATACGCGCAAAGCGACGGCCCGCGTGCTCATCACGAACATGGACAAGTCGCTTACCGACGACTACCTGCAGATGACGTGGGAGCTGCGCCGCGCCGGCATCCCGACGGAGTTCTACATCGGCACCGCCAAACGCCTCGGCAAGCAGCTCGAGTACGCCGATCAGTACGACATCCCGCTGGCCATCCTTTGCGGATCGAATGAGAAAACGCAGGGCACCGTCACGGTGAAGAACATGGCTGCCGGCCGCGCGAAGGCCCAGATGCTCGACGATCGCAGCAAGTGGCTGGCGGAACGGCCGGGACAAACGACGATTCCGCGGGAGCGGCTGGTTGAAGGGATCAGTGAATTGCTTGCTGAAATTGACTCGGCATCTCTGTCATCCTGAGCCGGTGACAGCCCAGATGGGATCGAGGATAGTGACGGATCTTCGGCTCGTAACGGCGCGACGGAGCGCTGCCGTCTCGGCGGCTGGCCTGGCGGCGTCTCGCCGCCTACCCGCCAGACTCCCAACATTCGCTGACAACCCGGCGGCGAGGACGCCGCCGAGCCTGCCGGCGGGACGCCAGCGCTCCGGCCAAGAGTTGCCATGACCGACACCATCCTCCTCGACGGCTACTCCCTCACGATCGAGCAGCTCCTGCGCATCGCTCGCGGCGGAGCGCGTGTCGAAATCGACCCATCCACTGACGCGCGCGTCACCGCCAGCGAACAACTCATTGCGCGCGTCGTCGAGAACTATCGCAAAGCGTGGGAAGCGGGAGAACCGGCCGCGACTGAGTACGGCGTCACCACCGGCTTCGGTGAATTCAAAGACAAGCCGATCGCGCCGGCGGATCTCGAACAACTGCAGCGCAACCTGTTGCTCTCGCACTCTGTCGGCGTCGGCGACAACTGCGATCCCGACGATCTGTCGAACTACTTCCCCGCCGACGTCGTCCGCGCCGTGCTGGCCACACGGCTCAACTCCTTCCTGCAGGGACACTCCGGAGTGCGGCGGAAACTCGTCGATGTGTTGCAAGCCATGCTCAATCGCGGCGTAATTCCGCTCGTTCCGCTGCGTGGATCGGTCGGTGCCAGCGGCGATCTTTGTCCGCTGTCGCACACGTTTGCCACGCTGCTCGGATCGGGACGTTTTTATGTCGTCGGATCGAGCGATCTGCGCGATGCCTCGGAGCTTCCTTCTCTCCTCGGCTTTACCGCCGACGAGATGAAGCCGACGTTCAAGGAAGGACTGGCCCTCGTCAACGGCGTCAACTTCTCGGCCTCGATGCTTGCCTTCGGCGTCGCCGACGCCGAGCGGTTGGCCGACATCGCCGACGCCGCGGCGGCGCTCACGCTCGAAGCGATGTGCGGTTGCACGCGCGCGCTCGATCCGAAAGTCCACGCCGCGCGCGGCCACGCCGGCCAGCTCGCCAGCGCGGCGCGCATGCGCGAGCTGATCGACGGCAGCAAACTCGTCGAGCGCGCCGGCGCCGTACAGGATCCGTATTCGCTCCGTTGCGCGCCGCAGGTTCACGGCGCCTCGCGCGCCGCCATCCGCTACGCCCGCGAAGTTGCCGATCGCGAGATCAACGCCGCCACCGACAACCCGCTTTTTTTCGCCGGCGAGTCCGAACCGTTCGACGTTCAGTTCCGCGACAACTGGCCGGCCGGCTATCGCGGCGATGAGCGCCTGGCCTACTCCGCCGGCAACTTCCACGGCCAGCCGATCGCACTGGCCGCCGACTTTCTCAGCATCGCCCTGGCCGAGCTGGCCAACATCTCCGAACGCCGCACGCAGATGCTGCTCGACAGCGATCACAATCGCGGCCTTCCGTCCAATCTCACCACCCGCCCCGGCGTGAATTCGGGACTGATGATCATGCAGTACACCGCGGCCTCGCTCGTCTCCGAGAACAAGGTGCTGGCCCATCCCGCCTCGGTCGATTCGATTCCCACAGGCGCCAACGCTGAGGATCACGTCTCGATGTCGACGCATGCCGCCAGGAAGATGCGCACCATCCTCGGCAACGTGCAGAGCGTCCTGGCCATCGAGCTGATCGTCGCCACGCAGGCCGTCGAGTGGCGCGTGGCGATGATGCACGGCGTCCCCGAAGCACACACGCTCGATGCCGCAGAATCGCAGGCCAGAGCGTTCGAAGAAGCCGTCGCCGCACGCAGCGCGGCAATCGCCGAATCCCTCGGCCGCGGCACCGCGGAGCTCTATCTCCGCATTCGAGCACTGGTCGATCCCCTCTTCGCCGACCGGCCGATGAGTGAGGCCGTGCGCCGAGTACGACTCGGACTCCTCGACTGACGTTCCCGTACACTAATATCTCCGTAATGAATCGCGCTCTGGCAGCGCCTGTTCTGCTTCTCCTTGCAGGTTGCGCAGGCCTTTCGACGCTTCCGCCTCCGACACAGCATTGCGACGTTCAGGGAGATCTCCCCGCCCTCTGGCAATGTATCGGAAAGCCTGACCCCACACCGAAGGAAAGCGGCCTCACTGGCACGCTGCGCCTTGCGAATGGCGATCTCACGCGCCGCCTGCTCCTCAATCAGACGCCATCGCTGGCCTGCAACAAGAAGCCGTGGCGAGGGTTCGAGCACAAATCGCTGGCCGCCGCCGGCGATGCGGCGCCGCTCGAAGCGTTCGTGCATGGAGGCAATGCCGGCGCGCCGGTGGTCCTCGTCATCCACGGGTTGTACGACAGCAATTCGAACCGCTACATCCGCTACGTGGCCTCGGCGCTGGCAGACAACGGCTTCGGTGTCGTCGTCCCCGACATGCGCTGGCACGGCTGCCTGATGTCGTACCTGACGACACTCGGCGCCGACGAGTCAAAAGACCTCCTGTCGTGGGCCACAGCCATCCGCAGCGGAGCGCTGACACCGGCGCTCGGCGGACGACCCATCGGCTTGATCGGATTCAGCCTCGGCGCTTTTGACGTCATCGATACGATCTCGGAGGATCACGCGAACGTCTTCGATGCCGGCGGGATCGCCGTTTCTCCACCAGCCAGACTCGATGAGGTCCTCACACGACTCGATCGCATGAGGACACCGATCGGCTACTACTTCCGCTCGACGCTGCGCATCCGCAACCGCCGGCTGGGAATCGCCTTCTGGGCGGCGCGGCCGTTTCGCTCCTACCTTGAATACTTTGTCGAGAAGAAGTCGCTCGGCAATCCCGACGCCTTCCTTCAGCTCATCGAGCCATCGAAGCGTCTAGCTGCAGTGCAACGACCGTTGCTGATCCTCGTGGCGCGGAACGATCCCGTGCTCGGCCGGGTAGCGTCCGATGCGATCGAAAACGCGACGAAGCCGGCGAACGTTCATGTGATCGCTACGAACGAAGGTGGCCACATCGGAATCATCGGGCGCGACTCGCAATGGTTCGTGAATGCCATGATCAACTTCTTCGCGAACAGACCCCAGCCTTAGCAAATGCGTTGCAAGACGCGAATCGGTGCCTTACATTGGTGGCGTTTCCACAAAAAATTCGAGGAGGCGCACATGCTCGTCAGGAGACTCGCACTCGCTCTGTTGTTCGTCGCCGTCACGGCGCAGGCCCAGCAACCGGCAGCCCTTCCACCCGGACCGTGCGCGCAAGCGAAGACGGACGTCTGCGCGGTCACGCATTTCAAGACCGATCAAAATCAGAAGATCGATCAGGCCAGCCTCGGCGATTCGATCGTCGTCACGCTGAAGGACGCGATCTATACCGAGATCGTTCCGCCGTCGCAGGCAGGGACGAAGAAGATCACGCTCTACCTGAATGGCAAGGACAGCCTGCTGACGCCGGACATCTACAACGACGCCAACAACCAGCTCACCTTCCATCTCGAGCGCACAGCCGACAACAAAGACGTCTGGACCGGGCTCCTGCGCCAGCCTTACAAATCGCCGCATCGGAGCGTGCTGGCCACCGTCGGCGTGACCGGCAGCTCGCCGCTGACCTCGGATTCGAGCTTCACCCTCGTGGTGGTGAAGTGGGCCTGGTACTCCTGGCTCTGGATCCTGCTCCTCATCATCGTGCTCATCGCCTTCTTCTGGCTGGCCAAGAAGCGCGACATCCTTCGCGACGGCCCGCCCATCAACGGCAATCCGCAGCCCTACAGCCTCGGCAAGACGCAGATGGCGTGGTGGTTTTTCCTCATCATCATCGGCTTCGTGATGATCTGGCTGATCAGCGGCGATCAGGACACGATCAGCGCCTCGCTGCTGACGCTGATGGGCATCAGCGGCGGCACGGCCCTCGGCTCGTCGCTCATCGAACAGAACCCCAAAACCCCGCCAGCGCCTGCCGGAGGCGGAGGAGCCGCTCCTCCCCCACCGCCGCCCCCTGCCCCGCCGGTCTCGCGCGGATGGCTGAAGGACATCCTCGGCGACAGCAGCGGCGGAATCGTTCTGCATCGATTGCAGGTCGTGCTCTGGACACTGGTCCTCGGCATCATGCTGGTCGTGGCCGTGGTGACGTCGCTGACGATGCCGGCGTTCAACACGACGCTGGTCACGCTGATGGGCATCAGCTCCGGAACGTACGTCGGCTTCAAGTTTGCCGAAGAATAGTCGCGAAGACTAGGGCGATAGACTAGCCGCCATGCGCGACCTCGATCTCGGCTGCGGCACCCTCGTGCCGTCGCCGCTTCTCCGCGCCGTCACTTCGCGCAGCGGCGGCCCGGGCGGACAGAACGTCAACAAGGTCGAGACGCGCGTCACGATCGAAGTGGACGTCGACGCGCTTCCGCTGCCCGACGATCGCAAGGTGCGCATCCGCGAGCGATTGTCCGGCCGAATCAACAAGGCCGGCGTGCTGCGCGTGACGTCGCAAGCCGAACGCAGCCAGCTCGCCAATCGCGATCGGGCGTTGGATCGGATGGAGGAGCTGCTCCGCGATGCGATTGCTGAGCAGGCGTCACGCAAGCCGACGCGGATATCGCGAGCGCAGAAGCGGCGTCGACTGGAAGAAAAGAAGCGTCGCGCAAAGACGAAGAGGCTGAGGACGCAGTTGGAGTGATCTGAAGTCGCTCGCCCATGGTTTGGTAGCGCGCGAATGCGCGCTTCCCAATACAGCCCCGCGCTCGGCGCGGGGAAATGCGGTGTCCCAGCCGATTGCACCCGCGGAGGCGGCTGCTACATCGGATGGCTTGCTGCGTCCGCCTCCGCGGGCGCAAACCTTCCGCGACGAAAAACCCCGCGCAAAGCGCGGGGCTGTATTGGGAAGCGCGCCTTCGCGCGCAAACCGAAGCTTCTACTTCGTTGCCGGCGGCGCCTCCACCTTCACATCCGCCCATGCTGCAAGCGCCGCGTCGGCGGTCGGTTTCAGTTTGCCCCAACTGAGGCGAGCATCCTGCGTCGGCACTGCGTCGGCGCCATCGATGGCGTTGGCGAGCGTATCCAGTTTCTGCGCGACGAAGCGAAGCGTGGTCTCCGCGGGCGGCGGAGCTGTGAAGGCATCTCCCTGGATGGCACCCGAGACTTCGATCGCCTTTTGCCGCAGGTGCTCCGTAATATCCGTCCGCTTTACGAGCGTACCCGCTTCCGCCAAGGCGGCAGCCAGCGCGGCGCGCGTCTTCTCGACTTCGCGCGCAAACGTGAACTGTTCCATGTAGGCATTGGCCGGCAGATTGATGCGCGGATCGGGAACAACCGTCAGCGGCTGCGTGAACTTCTGATCATTCACCGTCAGCACGATCTTGTAATTGCCCGGCGGCGCCCAGATCCCGTCCGCGAACGCACCGCCGCCCGAGCGGCGTCCGGTGAGGCCGGCGGGCGGTGGATAGTGCAGCGGCCAGACGAAGCGATGCATCCCCGGAACCGCCGACAACGTCGACGGCGTCGTGAACCATTCCGGCGCTGTTCCCAGTCGTTTCGGATCCATCGCCGGCGGAACGTCGGCGCTGCTGTAGCGGCGGACGAGTAAATCCGAGGAGTCGAAAATCTCGATCATCACCGGCTGCGATGCCGTGCTGCGAAGAACGTAATCGATATACGCGCCGAACGGAGGATTCGGCGCCATCGGCTCGTCCTTCGGCATCGGACTGCCGGTGAATCCCGCCGGCCGCTCGCGCACAGTGATGGCCGGCTTGAAAAGGAAATCGCCCGCCGGAACATCCTGACGAAGCGGCGTCACATTGTCGATCGCCCAGAACGCGCGGCCGTGCGTGGCGATCACCACGTCGTCGCCGTGCACGTCGATGTCGCGCACCGAGGTCGTGGGGAGATTCAGTTGGAGCGTCTGCCAGTGATCGCCGTCATCGAGCGACACATAAACGCCCCGCTCCGTTCCTGCGTACAGCATCCCGCGACGCACAGGATCCTCGCGAACGACATTCACGGTCTCGCCGATGCCGGACGATGCAAGCTGCCACGACTTCCCGCCGTCGTGCGTCCGATAAACGTAGGCCTTGAAATCGTCGAGCCGATGCCGATCGATCGCCGCATATGCAGTCTCACCGTCGAAGTGCGAGGCGTCGATGATGCCCACCTTCGACCACGCCGTCAGCGCCTGCGGCGTCACGTTGCTCCAATGCTTTCCTTCGTCGTGCGTCCGCCAGATCTGGCCGTCGTCGGTACCGGCCCAGATGTCGTGATCGATCATGCGCGATGGGGCGATGGCGTAGACCACTCCCTGCCGCGGCCCTGGCTGGGCCTTGTTTGCAGCAGTGAGCGGATCGAGATTCGGCGGCGTCTCCGGATTCTCGCGCGTCAGGTCGGGACTGATGACCGTCCAATGCTGCCCGCCATCCTCGGTGCGGAAGAGGCGCTGATTCGAAAAGTAGAGCACGCGCGGATCGCGCGGCGAGAAAACGAGCGGCAGCGTCCAGGTGCGGCGATCGTTGCCGGGATGGGCCAGCGTCGGATCGACCGACTGGGTCTGGTGCGTGCGCAGGTTGAGCTTCTCCACGCGGCTTCCGTACAGAATCTCCGGATCTTTGGGATCGGGCGCAATGTTGTCGCTCTCCCCGCCCGCCGTGGTCTCGCGAAACTCCATCATGGTGATGCCATCGATCGTGCTGGTGCGGCTGGGAATCCCCGCCGCGCCAGAGTCCTGCTGCGCGCCGTAAACCCAGTAGGGAAAACGGTTATCGGTGATGACGTGGTAGAACTGGCCGGTGGGCTGATTGAACCAACTGCTCCACGTCTTGCCGCCGTTCACGGAGATGACCGTGCCCTGATCGACGCCGAGGATGCGGCGCTCGGGATGATCGGGATCGATCCAGAGCTGGTGATAGTCGTCGCCGCCCGGCGCTCCCTTGATCGGCGCGAAGTTCTTCCCGCCGTCGGTCGAGCGATAGACATTGATGTTGATCGAGTAGACGGTGTCGGCATCCTTCGGCTCGACGGTGACGCCGCCGAAGTACCAGCCGCGCGACCAGATACGGGCGTCGCTGCTGCTGCGCGTCCAGTTCGCGCCGCCGTCGTCGCTGCGATACATGCCGCCCTCTGGGGCATCGACGATGGCGTAGACGCGCTGCGGATTCGATGGCGCGACAGCGATCCCGATGCGGCCGGGCTTCACGGGAAATCCGCGTCCAACAATCTCCGTCCAGTGATCGCCACCATCCGTCGATTTGAAAAGGCCCGTGCCCGGCCCGTTCGACGGCGGATAGACGCTCCATGGCGTGCGGCGCGTCTGCCACAGCGCGGCGTAGAGAACGCTCGGATTGCCGGGCTCGAAAGCGAGATCGATCGCGCCGGTGTCGTTATCGTTGTTGCGCGAGAGGATGCGCTCCCACGTCGTCCCACCATCCTTCGAGCGGAACACGCCGCGCTCCGCGCTCGGTCCATACGGATGCCCGAGGGATGCTACGTACACGACATCGGGATTCGACGGATGAACGAGAACGCGTCCGATCTGCTGCGAATCAGTCAGACCGATGTGCGACCACGTCTTGCCGCCATCGGACGACTTGTACATGCCGTTGCCCTGGGCGATGTCCGAGCGCATATCCGCCTCGCCGCTGCCGACGTAAAGCACGCGCGGATTCGACGGCGCCACGGCAATGGCACCGATCGAGCCGATCGGCTGACCATCGAAAATCGGCAGCCACGTCCGGCCTGCGTCCTTCGTCTCCCACACACCGCCGTTCACGCTGCCGAAGTAGAAGTGCTCCGCTTCACCCGGAACGCCGGTCACGGCCAGCACGCGGCCCGCACGGAACGGGCCGAGGAGACGCCAGTGGAGATCCTGGAAAAGAGTTGGATCGACGGCGGCGAAGGAGTTGGCAGCGACGAGCGAAAGGAGAACGCAGCGCAGAAGCAATCGCATGGTTCCCAAGTTTATGCTGAGGAGCGAAGCGACGAAGCATCTCCGGTGATCCCGCGCTGGCGAAAAGCAGTTTCGCTTTTGTTACGCATATCAATTCGACATCCAAGTGTAACTACCGCAGATGCTTCGTCGCTGCGCTCCTCAGCATAAACTTCGGTACATGAAATTGCGCACCATCGCCGCCGCCCTCGCTTTGCTCCTTCCGCTCGCCGCATTTGCTGACGATCCGCCCGCCACCAACCCATTCTTCGAAAAGAGTCCGCTCCCCTTCGAAGCGCCTCCCTTCGATCGCATCAAAGACAGCGACTACCAGCCGGCCATCGAAGAAGGGATGAAGCGCGAGCTGGCCGAGATCCAGACCATCGCCAACAATCCTGACGCGCCGACGTTCGCCAACACCATCGAGGCGATGGAGCGCTCCGGCGATCTGCTGCGCCGCGTGCAGCGCGTCTTCGGCGGCGTCACGCAGTCGAACACCAATCCGACGCTGCAGAAAGTGCAGGGAGCGATGGCGCCGAAGGGAGCCGCGCATCGCGATGCCATCTATCTCGATCCGAAACTCTTCGCCCGCATCAAGGCGATTTACGACAGCCGCAGCAAATCGGGGCTCGACGCCGAGCAGAAGTTCCTCGTCGAGCGCTACTACAAAAACTTCGTCCGCGCCGGTGCGCAGCTCAGCGAAGCCGACAAGACCGCGCTTCGTGCCCTGAATCAGGAGCAGTCAAAGCTGACCACGCAGTTTCGCGATCGCGTACTGGCCGATACGAACGCTTCGGCCATCGTCATCGACGACAAGGCGATGCTCGACGGTCTGCCGGAGTCCGACATCGCCGCAGCGGCTGAACGCGCCAAAGGCCGCGGCCTGGAAGGGAAGTGGCTCCTCTCGCTGCAGAACACGACACAGCAACCGCCGCAGACCTATCTGAAGAATCGCGATCTCCGCAAGCGGCTCTACGAAGCGTCGGCCGCGCGCGGCAATCACGGCGGCGACAACGATACGAAGGCCATCATCGCCCGCCTGGCCCAGCTCCGCGTTCAGCGCGCCAAGCTCCTCGGCTATCCGACCTACGCCGCCTACAACCTCGACGATGAGATGTCGAAGACGCCGGAGAACGCCATCAAGCTGATGACGGATATGGTCCCCGCCGCGACGGCGAAGGCGCGCGGCGAAGCGGCGCGGATGCAGAAGCTGATCGACGAGCAGAAGGGCGGCTTCACCCTCGAGCCGTACGACTGGCAGTTCTACGCCGAGCAGGTGCGCAAGAACGAGTACGACCTCGACGAGTCGCAGGTGCGGCCGTACTTTGAATTGAACAACGTGCTACAGAACGGCGTCTTCTTCGCCGCCACGAAGCTCTACGGCATCACGTTCAAGGAGCGGCACGACATCCCGGTCTATCAGCCGGACGTCCGCGTCTTCGATGTGTTCGACGCCGACGGCAAGCCGCTGGCGCTTTTCTACATCGACTTTTTCTCGCGGCCAAACAAGGCCGGCGGTGCCTGGACGAGCAGTTTCGTCGGCCAGAGCAAGCTCCTCGGCACGAAGCCGGTGGTCACGAACAACGAGAACTACACGAAACCGGCAGCCGGCCAGCCGGCGCTGCTCACGTTCACCGAGGTCACGACGATGTTTCACGAGTTCGGCCATGCGTTGCACGGCATGTTCTCGAACGTGAAGTACCCGTCGTTCGGCGGCTCGGCCGTGCCGCGCGACTTCGTCGAGTTCCCGTCGCAGTTCAACGAGCACTGGGACCTCGAGCCGACAGTCTTCGCGAACTACGCGAAGCACTACCAGACCGGCGCGCCGATGCCGAAGGAGCTGATCGAGAAGTTGAAGAAGGGCCGCACGTTCAATCAGGGTTTCGCCACGACCGAGTACCTCGGCGCAGCGCTTCTCGACATGGCCTGGCACACGGTCCCGGCCGACGCGCCGCTGCAGGACGTGAGCGCCTTCGAGCCAGAGTCGCTGAAGCAGTACAAGATCTACCTGGAGCAGGTCCCGCCGCGCTATCGCTCGACATACTTCTCCCACATCTGGGGCGGCGGCTACGCGGCCGGCTACTACGCCTATCTCTGGAGCGAAGTGCTGGACGATGACGCCTACTACTGGTTCAAAGAAAACGGCGGCATGACCCGAGCCAACGGCGACAAGTTCCGCAAGATGATCCTCTCGCGCGGCGGCACGGAGGATCCGGCAGCGATGTATCGCGCATTCCGAGGACGCGATCCGAGGGTGGAGCCGTTGCTGGAGGAGAGAGGGTTGGCGACGAAGTGAAAGCCGCGGAGCGGCGATATCTGAGTAGCCCCGCGCGTGAGCGCGAGGATTCGTTCGTATCCATTTTCAAGCCGCGGAGCGGCGACACAAAAATTGCTGCTCGACTCTGTGCCGCCGCTCCGCGGCTCAATTTCCTGTTGATTTCCTCAACCCAGCGCTCACGCGCTGGGCTACATAGATCTCGCCGCTCCGCGGCTAATTGAACGATGAAAATCATCGCCATCTGCGGCAGTCTCTCCGCGCGAAATCATCGAATCGCGCGCTGCTGCAGGCGACGTCGAGACTTGCTCCCGAGGGGATGGAGGTCGCAATCTACGAAGGCCTGGCCTCCCTCCCCCAATTCAATCCGGACGATGACGAAGAGGGCGCCACACCTCCTCCCGCCGTCGCCGCATTGCGAGCGCAACTGGCATCCGCAGACGGCATCCTCATCTCGACACCGGAGTACGCGCACGGCCTTCCGGGCTCGCTGAAGAACGCACTCGACTGGCTCGTCTCCGACGGCGCGCTGGTCGACAAGCCGGTAGCCCTCCTCAACGCATCGACCACCGGCGGACAGTACGCGCAAGCGTCGCTCGTCGAGACATTGAGGACGATGAATTGGCGGGTGGTTGGAACATGGGCAGCTCCGAAGAAGGTGCGGGATGAGAATGTTGATGAGGATGTAACGAAGTTCATCCGCACTGCTCTGGAAGCGCTGGCAGACGCCGCCTGAGCGCAATATGCGATGATCGGAAACGCGGAGATCAGCAATGGAAGGAATCCACTTCGTTACGAACCAGAACGGCGACAGGGTTGCCGTGCAGATCGACCTCGAGCGTTACGGCGATCTGTGGGAAGACTTTTACGACCAGATCACTGCTCGCAAGCGGGTTCGGGAAAAACGCGAATCGCTTGCGACGGTGAAGAAGCGCCTGATTGCTCAGGGCAAGCTTCGTGGCTGAATACGAAATCACATTTGCGCGTCCGGCATCGAAAGAGCTCGAAGCGCTCCCGGCTTCCATCGTCTCCCGCATCTTCCAAAGATTGAAGCGCTCGCGCATGATCCGCGACCGCGTGGCGCGAAAAAACTGCGCAGATCTCTCGCGCTCTGGCGAATTCGCGTAGGCGACTATCGCGTCATCTACTCGATCGACGACATACGGAGAGTCGTCGACATCTCGATCATTCGTCACAGGAGTAAGGCCTACGAGTAGGTCCCCTCCGGTAGAATCCGCGCCATGCGCATTGTCACAACCATTGCTCTGCTCACAATCACCTTGACTGCCATCGCCCAACCCGCCGCCGAGTCCACCCGCTCGAATCCGCTGTACACGGCCAGTCCGCTGCCGTTTCATGCGCCGCCGTTCGACAAGATCAAAGACACCGACTACCAGCCGGCCATCGAAGAGGGGATGAAGCGCCAGCTCGCCGAGATCCACCTCATCGCCAACGCTTCCGCGCCACCGACGCTCGCCAACACGATCGAAGCGCTGGAGAAGTCGGGAGCGCTTTTGACGCGCGCTTCCAAGATCTTCTTCAACCTCACGCAGTCGAACACCAACGACGCCTTCCAGAAAATCGAGGCCGAGGAGTCGCCGAAACTGGCGGCGCATCAGGATGCCATCTTCATGAACCCGAAGCTCTATGCACGGGTCAAGGCGCTCTACGATGGACGCGCCAGCAGCGGACTCGACGCCGAGTCGCAGTACCTCATCGAGCGCTACTACAGGTTTTTTGTCCGGGCCGGGGCGCAACTCAACGACGCCGATCAGGCCACGTTGCGTGCCCTCAACCAGGAAGAGTCGACGCTGACGACGAAGTTCCGCGAGCACGTTCTGGCCGACACCGACGCCTCGGCCATCGTCGTCGACACGAAAGAAGAGCTGGCCGGACTGCCCGATTCCGACATCGCCGCCGCGGCCGATCGCGCCAAGGAGCGCAAGCTGCCAGGCAAGTACGTCCTGACGCTGCAGAACACAACACAGCAGCCGGCGCTCACCTATCTCCAGAATCGCGCCGTGCGCGAGCGGCTGTTCAATGCGTCCATTCAGCGCGGAAATCATGGTGGTCCGAACGATACGAAGGCCATCGTCACGCGCCTGGCGCAGCTTCGCGCCACGAAGGCCAAGCTCCTCGGTTTTCCGACCTACGCCGCTTACTCGCTCGACGATCAGATGGCCAAGACTCCGGAGATCGCCGTCAAGCTGATGAGCGGCATGGTGCCGGCGTCGACGGCCAAGGCGAATGCGGAAGCGGCCAAGATTCAGAAGGTGATCGATGCCGAGAACGGCGGTTTCAAGCTCGGTCCGCAGGATTGGGAGATCTACGCGGAGAAGGTGCGCAAGGCCGAGTACGACCTCGATGAAGCGCAGGTGCGGCCGTACTTCGAGTTGAACAACGTGTTGCAGAACGGCGTTTTCTACGCCGCCAATCAGCTCTACGGCCTCACGTTTAAGGAGCGCCACGACATCCCCGTCTACCAGCCGGACGTGCGCGTCTTCGAAGTCTTCGATGCCGACGGCAAATCGATGGCGCTCTACTACGGCGATTACTTCGCGCGTCCGAACAAGAGCGGCGGCGCCTGGATGGACAGCTTCGTCGATCAGTCGGGACTCATCGGCACCAAGCCGGTGGTCTTCAACGTCACCAACTTCACCAAGCCCGCGAAGGGCCAGCCGGCACTGCTGACGTTCGACAACGTCACCACGATCTTCCACGAGTTCGGCCACGCCCTGCACGGGATGCTGTCGAACGTGAAGTATCCGACGCTGGCCGGAACGAACGTGCCCCGCGACTTCGTCGAGTTCCCCTCGCAGTTCAACGAGCACTGGTCGCTCGATCCGAAGGTCTTCGCCAACTACGCCAAGCATTACCAGACCGGCAAACCGATGCCGCAGTCGCTCGTCGACCGCATCAAGAAGTCGCGCACGTTCAATCAGGGCTACGCGACCGTTGAGTACCTGGCCGCGGCACTGCTGGACATGGCCTGGCACACGCAGGCGCCCGGCGCGGAACAGGTTGACGTCAACGTCTTCGAGCCGGAGGCGCTCAAGCGCTTCAACATCGCCATGTCCGAGGTTCCGCCGCGCTATCACACCACCTACTTCTCGCACATCTGGGGCGGCGGCTACGCGGCCGGCTACTACGCGTATCTCTGGTCGGAGCTGATCGACGACGACGCGTACTACTGGTTCAAGGAGCACGGCGGGATGACGCGCGCCAACGGCAAGCGCTTCCGCGACATGATCCTCTCTCGCGGCGGCACGCAGGACGAGGCAGCGATGTATCGCGCCTTCCGCGGCCGCGATCCGATCGTGGAGCCGCTGCTGATCGAGCGGGGATTGAAGGAAGAGCCGCCGACGAAGTAAGAGAGCGACGGAGCGCTGGCGTACTCGCCGGCTGGCTGGGCGCCGTCTCGGCGCCCTCGGCGGCGGGACGCCGCCGGTCCAGCCGGCGAGGACGCCAGCGCTCCGATAGAATCGCGCCATGCGCAAAATCGTCTTCGCGTTCATCTCCATCTTCGCCGCCGCCCTCGCCGCGCAGGAGCTTCCTGCCGACATGCGCGCCAGCATCGACAAGGCTGCAACCGACATCCTCGCCAAAACCGGTGCGCCGAGCGCTTCGATTGCTGTCGTTCGCAACGGCAAGATCGTCTACACGCATGCCTATGGCCTGGCCAACCTCGAGACGAAGATGCCTGCCACGCCGCAGATGCGCTATTCGATTGGGTCGATCAGCAAGCAGTTCACCGCTGCTGCCCTGCTGCTGCTGGCCGAGGAAGGCAAGCTTTCGCTCGACGACAAAGTCATCCGCTGGCTGCCCGATCTCACGCGCGCGGGCGACGTCACCGTCCGCCAGCTTCTGTCGATGACTTCCGGCTACCAGGATTTCTGGCCGCAGGACTACGTCATGCCGATGATGATGCAACCCGTCACTGCGCCTGAGATCGCGGCCGGCTGGGCGAAGAAGGCGCTTGATTTCGAGCCGGGCGCGAAGTGGCAGTACAGCAATACCAACTACGTCATCGCCGGGATGATCGCCGAGAAGGTGGCCGGCATGCCGCTGCTGGACTTTCTGCAGAAGCGCGTCTTCGTCCCGTTGAAGATGACGACCGTCTCCAACACCGACGCCGCGCCCCTCGGCCCCGAGGATCCAATGCGCTATCTCCGCTACGCGCTCGGGCCGCTCCGTCCTGCTCCGAAAGAAGGTCGCGGCTGGATGTTTGCCGCCGGTGAGCTGGCCATGACTGCGCACGATCTGGCGCTGTGGGATATCTCCGTGATCGAGCAGACCATCCTGAAACCGGAGTCGTATCGCGCGCTGGAGACCGAGGTCGAGTTGAACAACGGAGTCGGTTCCCGCTACGGCCTCGGCGTCGGAATCGGTATCGCCGACGGGCGCCGCATCCTTTCGCACGGCGGCGAAGTGTCCGGCTTCACTGCCCGCAACGAGGTCTATCCCGATGATCGCGTGGCCATCGCCGTGCTGACCAATCTCGACGCTACCGGCGCCTCGGAACAGATCGCCGCCGGCATCTCCAAGGCAATCTTCTCCTCCACCGATCCGGCCACGCCGAAGACGACGGAACAGATGCGCAAGATCTTCGACGAGCTGCAGAAGGGACGCATCGATCGCGCGCAGTTCACGTCCAACGCGAATGCCTATTTCGACGATCAGGCCATCAAGGATTTCGCCTCCAGCCTCGGACCGCTGGGAGTGCCACAAGAGTTCGTCCAATCCGGCCAGTCACTCCGCGGCGGCATGACACTGCGCCGCTACCGCATCAAGTTCGCGAACAAGACGCTGCGGCTGACGACCTTCATCCTGCCGGACGGGAAGATCGAGCAGTACCAGATCGCAGCGGCTGAATAGGCGGCTGCGCCGCGTTGTCGGTTTTCGGTTGGTGTGCGGCTGACGCAGAGCGTGTCGTAACGTTCTGAAGCGTCGCAATCAACTGACAACCGACAACCGACAACGCGCGAAGCGCCTAAGGCCTAGCCTCCTCCGCCTCGGCCCAGATCTCCACGCGGTGTCGTTCGCTCAGTCCAATCGAGCCGACGATGAACGTCATCAGCGCCACGCCGATGACCCAGTAGAGGCCGGCGAAGATGTTGCCCGTCTTGGCCACGAGCAGTCCGGCGATCAGCGGCAGCGTGCCGCCGAACCAGCCGTTGCCGAGGTGGTATGGGAGCGAGAACGACGTGTAGCGGATCTTGGCCGGGAAGGACTCGATCAGAAACGCGGCGATCGGGCCGTAGACCATCGTCACGTAGAGCACCTGAATGAAGACCAGCGCGATCAGCAGCAGCATGTTCGGATTCTTCGGATCGCCAACGTGATCGCGCATGGCGTGATAAATCGGCAGATACGTCAGCGCGGCCAGGAGATTGCCGGCCATCATGATCTTCAGCCGTCCGATCCGATCGGAGAGCGCGCCGAAGACGACGAAGAACGGCATGGCCAGGAGCAGCGCGACCGCCACGATGATGCTGGCTTTGGCCAGATCGACTTTCAGCACCGTCTGCAGGAACGAGAGCGCGTAGAACTGGCCGGTGTACCAGACGATCCCCTGTCCGGCCGTCGCGCCGAAGAGGACGAGCAGGACGATGCGCAGGTTTTTCCAGTTGCCGAAACTCTCGCGCAGCGGGGCCATCGATGTCTTGCCTTGCGCTTTGATCGAGGCGAAGAGCGGCGACTCCTTCAGCGTCATCCGGATCCAGAGCGAGACCATCACCAGCACGATCGAGAGAAGGAACGGCACGCGCCAGCCCCACGCTTTGAAATCGGCGTCGCTCATCATCTTCTTCACCGCCAGGATCACGCCGAGGGAAACGAAGAGGCCGAGGGTGGCCGTGATCTGGATGAAGCTCGTGTAGTAGCCGCGCTTTTTGTCAGGCACGTGCTCGGCCACGTAAACCGCAGCGCCGCCGTACTCGCCGCCGAGGGCCAGGCCCTGAAGAAGTCGAAGCAGCAGCAGGATCGATGGTGCGAGCAATCCGACGGATGCATACGTTGGCAGCAGCCCGATAACGAACGTCGACAGGCCCATGATGGTCAGCGTGACCAGGAACGCGTACTTGCGGCCGATCAGATCGCCGATACGTCCGAATACGATCGCTCCAAACGGACGGACGACGAAGCCGGTGGCGAAGAGCGCCCAGGTCTGGATCAGCGCCCAGGCCGGCTGGTCCTTCGGAAACATGAGCTGCGACATGATCACGGCCAGACTGCCGAAGATGTAGAAGTCGTACCACTCGATCATCGTGCCGAGGCCCGAAGCGAAAATGATCCTGCCGATCGGATAGCCCGATCCCTCTCTGCTGCTCATCTCTGCTCTCCTTTTGCAGGAGAGTATAAAGACCGCGCTCGGAGGCGCATCACAATGTCCGACGAAACCTGTCTCGATCTCATCTTCCGCAACGCCCGAACCCACACGTCCTGGCTCGACAAACCGGTCAGCGACGAGACGCTGCGCGAGATCTACGACACGATGAAGTGGGGCCCGACCAGCGCGAACACGACTCCGGCGCGGTTCGTTTTCCTACGCTCAAAGGAGGCCAAGGAACGGCTGAAACCGAGCCTCTCCCCCGGCAACGTCGACAAGACGATGTCTGCGCCGGTAACGGTGATCGTGGCCTACGATCTGAAGTTCTACGAGAAGCTGCCGCGGCTCTTCCCGCACAGCAAGTCGATGCCGGCGCTGTACGCATCGAATCCGCAGCTCGTCGAGACCACCGCGCAGCGCAACTCGTCACTGCAGGGCGCTTACCTGATCATCGCCGCGCGCGCCCTCGGGCTCGACTGCGGTCCGATGTCCGGCTTCGACAATGCCAAAGTGGACATGGAGTTTTTCGACGCCGATTGCGACACCAGCGGCGGCGATCAGGAGTTCTTCCCCAAGGGTCACGTGAAGTCGAACTTCCTGATCAACCTCGGCTACGGCGATCCGTCGAATCTGAAGCCGCGCAATGCCCGGCTGGAGTTCGAAGAAGCGTGCACGCTGCTGTGAGGCGTCGCCTCAGGCGGCCTTTTTCTTTTTCCTGGCCACCAGCTCGTCTCGAATGACACGGAAGGCCCGCGCATCGGCCTCGGCCGTTTCGGGATCGAGGAAGTAGGCCACATCCGAGCGGAAACTGGCACCCTCCGGATTCTCGCCGTTCCATTCGAGAACGGCCCACTGCACGAGCGGATTGAAGATGTTGTGATCCCACGAAAACGCCGCATGACGCTTGCTGTACGCCTCCGACGTCCCCATCTCTTCAGCCCCGCGCTTCCGCTTCCCCTCGCCCTGGCGAGTCTTGTACTCGGCGAACGCCTTGGCATCGCGCTCGGCAGACTCTTCATCAACGAAGTACGCGACATCGCGGCGAGGCGGGAGGGCCTGCGGTCCTCCGAACTTCTGTCCGACGCTTTGACACTTCACGACCAGCCACTGGATGACCGGCCGCCCGATCCTGTGATCCCACTCCAACGCAACGTACGGCATATTCGCGACCTCCTGGTTTCTTGATGACGTAGTGACGCAATTATTAGACCAATCACGATTCGGCGGGAAGGGTTTAATTATCTCCAGATGAGGCCGCCAACCTGTGACAAGAGGCGGAATAGCTTGTGCATAGCGGCTATTATTGGCAGGCACTAAAGAATTCAGGTGTGACCTAATGAATCCATCCATAGAACGTCAGGACCAGCGCCAGTCGCGTCTGCTCGATGCAATGCCCGCGATCGCCTGGTCAGCCTCGGTGCGAACCTTCCGCTTCACGTATGTCAATCCGGCAGCGGAAAAACTGCTCGGCTATCCTGCCGAGCGCTGGCTGGAGCCGAACTTCTGGGTTGAACACCTTCATCCCGAAGACCGGTACGTAGCCTCGCTCTGTCATACCGAGACGCTCGCCGGCCACGATCACGAGCTCGTCTACCGGATGATCTCTGCCGACGGCCGGATGGTGTGGCTTCGCGACTACGTGAATGTCCACAACGAGGACGGAGTGCCGGTCGAGCTGTTCGGCGTCATGGTCGACATCACTCGCGAGCGCGAGGCCGAGGCTGCTTCGCGGGAGAGCCAGGAAAACTTCCGGCGAATGGTCGAGCTGTCGCCCGACTGCATCGGCGTTCACGTCGATGGGACGTATGTCTACGTCAATCAGGCCTTCGTCCAGCTCTTCGGCGCGAAGAGCGAAGCGGAGATCCTCGGCCACGATTTGTACGCGTTCATCGATCCGGTGAGCATGGAGAGCGTACGCGACCGCCTGGAGCGGCTTCGCTCTGGCGAGAACCTGCCGTACAGCCGCGTAGTCGTCCGGCGCGTGGACGGCTCGCCGCTGGACGTTGAAGTTGCGGCGCTGCTGCTTCGCTATGGAAATCGCGACGCCGTGCAGGTGATCGCACGCGACATCACCGAGAAGGTTCGCGCGCAGCGGGCCCTCGAAGTATCGGAACAGCGTTACCGCGAGCTGGTCGAAGACGTGAGCGAGATCCTCTTCACCGTCGATCGCGATGGGCGCTTCGTGTCGTTGAATCGCAGCTTCGAACGGAGCACCGGATACCGCATCGACGAGTGGATCGGTCGTCCCTTCGCCGACCTCCTGATGCCGCATTCGGTGCCGGAGGCGACCGATCACTTCCACCAGGCCCTGGCCGGAAACACCGGCATCATCAGGGAGTATGACCTGCCGGCGGAGTCGGGAGTCGTGACGGTGGAGGTGACGTGGCAGCCTCGCTACGTCGACGGCGTCGTCGCCGGCACGATCGGCATGGCCCGCGACGTGACGGAGCACCGGACCATTTCGCGCAAGCTGGAAGAGGCCAAGCGCATGAGCAACCTCGGACAGGTTGCGGCGTCGCTGGCCCACGAGTTCAACAACGTGCTCATGGGCATCCAGCCATTCGTGGAAGTGATCGGGCGCAATGATTCGATTGCACCCGGCGTCCGCGATTCCCTCAGCCACATCACACGCGCCATCAGCCGCGGCAAACGCGCGTCGCAGGAAGTTCTCCGATTCGCGAATCCGAAGGAGCCGCAGCTCTCCGCCATCGATGCCTCGACCTGGCTTCCGATGCTCCTCGGGCAGTTGGTGGCTTCACTCCCATCGTCGATCGCGCTCAGCAGTTCGATGGATCCCGGCGTGAACTTCATCAGGGGGGACCGCGAGCATCTCGAACAGGTGATCACCAACCTGATCTTCAACGCCCGCGATGCCATGGAGGGCCACGGCACGATCCATGTCGGTGTTTCCGTCATGAGCGGCGGCGATGACGCGGATGAGGTGCGCATCTCCGTGTACGACGACGGCCCCGGCGTCGCGCCGGAAATGCTGGATCGGATCTTCGAGCCGCTCTTCACCACGAAGCGAAACGGTACAGGCCTCGGTCTGGCCATTGCCCGCCGTCTCATGGAAGGACAGGGAGGCACGCTCACAGCCGAGAATCGTCCCGGCGGAGGATCGGCGTTTCACCTGGTCATGGCAACCGCGGAAGAATCGGCCGCGTCGGTGCAACCATTTGCGTCCGGAACACCGGGCGTGAAGCGCATCCTGCTGATCGAAGACGATCTCTCCGTCGGCACTGGACTGGAAGAGCTTCTGAATTCGGAAGGGTACGAGGCCACCTGGGTACACGTTGCGGGAGAAGCCTGCAGCGCCGCGCGGCGCACGCGGCCGGACGTAGCCATCATCGACCTGAACCTTCCGGACGGGAACGGAATCGATCTCGTTCCGCTGCTGCGCGCGGAGAACCATGATCTGCCGATCGTTCTGTCAACCGGTCACGTGGAGCTGAACCTCTCCGACGAGAAGAACCGGATCCTCTCGCTGATGAAGCCGTACCAGCTCCGCGATCTGCTGCAGGCAATCGGAACGGTGACCGCACCGCGGGCAGCATGAGGGTACGTCTACTCTGATTTCATCGGCAGCTTGAACCCGATGTACGTCCCGGAGCTGATTCCCATCAGCGCCAGCATCGTGGCGCTGAACTCCGGCATCGTCAGATCCCCAAGCACCGAGTAGAGGAAAACGCCGCCGAGAACCAGCGTCCAGACGACAACCTGAAAACGATCGAGGGCCACGACGCCGCGATCGTCGGTAACGAGATCGCGCCAGAAGCCGTTAGTGCCGAGCGAGCCCTCCGAGGGCTTGGTAACCGCGACTGCGGCGAGCGCAGTGGCTGCGCTGATGCCGACCAGACCAAGCAGCGAAGGAGCGATCGAGTCCTGTTCGCTGGTTACGAGCCAGATGACGACGTAGCCGGCGACGAGTAGAAAGAACCAGAACGCCATCTGCACGCGCGCAAGACTGTATGGCCGCCGCACGCCGTCGACCGGCGGCCCGTCGCGGAGCATGTCGCTCTTGCGGGCGTACACGATCAGGGCGATGGCGACGCCGAGAAGAAGCGCCAGCCCCAGCGCAATCCCCCAGTCGACGTAAAGCTTCTTCAACCGCAGCGACATGTTTGCGCCGTCCGCGCGCGGCAGCGGCCGCCCGCCGTGAATGCCGACGCTGACGCGCATCGTTGCGTACGGATCGAAGAGCGGGTTGTACAAAAACTGCCGCCAGATCCCTTTGTTCTTCTCGTTCCGATCGAGAATGAACGTCAGCGTGCCCGTTTCGAGATCAACCCCCGAGGGCTCTACGCCGCTATCAAGCCCCTCGATGAAGAGCGTAATCGACTGTTGCTGTGACTCGGCCTCATGCAAGAGCGCATCGAGATGGCAAACGGAAATGACGACCCAATCGCCGAGGTACACCTGACGCGGATCCTCGTTGACTCCGGCGACGCCAGCAACTGCCTGCGACGATCCGCACGGAGCGTTATGCAGTCGCCTGCGCGCAGCACCGAGTTGGTCAGAATCGGCGCAGGAGGCGAGGACGATGAGGGCAAGGATCAGGCAAACCAGTCGAACCCGCATGGGGACATTGTAGGGGCTAGACCGGACGAATAATCGTAATCGCGCCAGAAGCAGTGTTTTCAACTGCCTCTTTGATTTGCGGCAGGAGCGTCCTGAGATTCGCCAGCGTCGTATCGAACGTTTCGATCACAACGACAGCGATCGAGAGCTGCGCAACGTTCTGCTGATACCGCAGGCGCTGATCAGCCGTGAGGAGAACGTCGAACGAGGAGACGGCCTGGCGAAGCAGGTTTCCGTTGCTGAGACCAGCCCAGCCTTCCTCCTGAACCGTGCGCACGATGAACTCAGGCAGGTCGCGCCGAAGCTTTCGCGGCATGTTTTCGTCGAAGAGCACTCTCTTCACGCGATCTGAACCAGCAGAGCCTGACCCGCTTCTTCGAGAAACGCGATTGCCTGCTCCTTCGTTACGGTCGGAAAGTTGTCCAGAAACTCTTCCAATGTTTCGCCGCTCTCCAGATAAACGAGGAGCGTACGCACTGGTACACGCGTGCCGACGAAGACCGGTTCTCCCCCAAGAATCTCGGGGTCGGAGTGGACGATGTGGGTCCTGTCCATGCGACGCAGGATAACGCCGGCCCTCCCCTTCATCAAAACTTCACAACTCCCCCTAAGCTGTAGCCATGCGCCGTGTGCTCATCGTCGATGACGACCCCAAAGTGTGCGAGACGCTCGACCGATATCTGGCGCATGGGGGATACACCACGGCCTCCGCGCTCGATGGCGCGAAGGCATTGGAGATGGTGCAGACCTTTGCGCCCGATCTCGTCGTACTCGATCTGATGTTGCCGCGCGTTGGCGGGCTGGAGATCTGCCGGATGCTGCGCGAGAAGTCGGCCATCCCCATCATCATGCTCACCGCGAAAACGACGGAGCACGACAAGCTGACCGGTCTCTCCCTCGGCGCGGACGACTATCTGACCAAGCCGTTCAGCCCGCGCGAGCTGGTGGCGCGCGTCGAGGCGGTGCTGCGGCGCACGGGGACGACCGAGAAAACGCAGAGCGTCATCGTTGGCGGATTGACGATTGATCCGGAGCGATGCGAAGTGACGGTGGACGGCGATCCGGTCGCGCTCACGGCGACTGAACTTCGCCTGCTGCTGTCGATGGCCCGCACGCCAGGCCGCGTCTTCCGCCGAGACGAGCTGGCGCGGCTCGCGCTGGGTGATGACTTCGAAGGACTCGACCGGACGATCGACGCGCACATCAAGAACCTGCGGCGGAAGATCGGCGCGGAAATCATCGTCACCGTCTTCGGCATCGGCTACAAACTGGAGGCCTGATGCCGTTCCTTGCCACATTGCGCGGCCGTCTCATCGCCATGGTGGCCGCGCTTGTCGCCGTCACCATCGGCAGCGTGGCCGTGATCTCCACGCGCGTTGCGCACTACGAAATTCGGAAGTTCGACCTCGAGGTTCACACCGGACGCGCGCCGCGCACGTCGATCATCACCGACTACTTTCGCGCGCACGGTTCGTGGGCCGGCGTCGCACCGGTCGTCGATCAGACTGCGCGCAATGCCGGAGGAGACGTTCTTCTCTTCGACAGCCAGCGACGGCTCGTGGCATCGTCGAATGCCGCGCTGCGCGAGGCGCGGCTCGAGCCAGACGGCGGGCTGATCATCGAACGCCGGATGGCGGCGGGCCGTACGCGCGAGATCGTCCGCGGTCCGCAGATGATCGTTCGCGACGGCAACGGCAACATCGCCGGATCGATCTTCATCCTTCCGAAGCACGGCGACAAAGCGGAGTTGCCGGCCACGCGCTCGCTCGACCGTTCTTTCTTCTGGACCTTTCTCGGCGCCACGCTCTTCGGCATCCTCATGGCCATCGCCATCGCCCGCTGGATCAGCGTTCCCGTCGAGCGGCTGACGGCGGCCGCGCGGCGCATGGAGTCGGGCGATCTGGCCGTGCGCGTCGAGCCGGCCGGCGGCGCGGAGCTGGCCGAGCTGGCGCGCGGATTCAACGCCATGGCCACGGCGCTCGATCGCAACGAGGAACAACGCAAGCGGATGGTGAGCGATGTCGCCCACGAGTTGCGCGCGCCTCTGACGAACATCCGCTGCGAGCTGGAGTCGATGCAAGATGGCCTCACCGCGCCGACGCCAGAACGGATCGCATCGCTGCACGAAGAGACGATGCATCTCGCCCATCTCGTCGACGATCTGCAGGAGCTGGCGTTGGCCGAGGCGGGAAGGTTGGAGATCGATCGCCAGCCGGTTGCGGTTTCCGCACTGGCGCGCCGCGCAGCACAAGGCATGGAGACGCGAGCCCGCGAGCGTGGCGTGATCATTCGTTGCGAAGGAAATGATGACGTCGTCGTTCTCGCCGATGCCCGTCGCGCGGCACAGATTCTGACCAATCTCTTGTCCAATGCAGTCGCTCACATGGAAAAGCCCGGGGACATTCGTATCGTCTGGGAACGCAGCGATCACGAGGCCATCATCCGCGTCATCGACGGCGGCACCGGCATCCCATCCGATGACCTGCCACACATTTTCGAGCGCTTCTACCGCGTCGACATCTCGCGCTCGCGCGCCACCGGCGGCGCGGGCCTCGGCCTCCCGATCGTCCGCCAGCTCGTCGCCGCGCACGGCGGACGGGTGTGGGCGGAGAGCGAGGTGGGAGTGGGATCGACGTTTTCGTTCACGTTGCCGCTGGCAATCTGACCTTCATCACCCCTTCACAACTGCCGCGTACGTTGGCAGTCAGGAGGCTCTGATGAAAATCACGCCAATACTCGCAGCACTCTTCATCGCCGCATCGGCAATCGCACAGAACACACCACTTACCGACGAGCAGCGCGTCGCGCAGATCACCGCTGCTGTCGACAAAGCCGTCGCCGAGGATCGCTTTTCCGGTGTCGTGATGCTGGCCAAGGACGGCACGCCGCTGCTGTCACGCGCCTGGGGCATGGCCGATCCCGCCAAAGGAATCGCCAATCGCGCGGACACGAAGTTCAACCTCGGGTCGATCAACAAGTTCTTTACGCACATCGCCATCGGCCAGCTCGCCGCGGCCGGCAAGCTGTCGCCGAGCGACACGATCCGCAAGCATCTCCCCGACTATCCGTCGCCGGCTGCAGACAAGATCACCATCGAGCAGTTGCTCCAGCATCGATCGGGACTCGGCGACGTGTTCGGGCCGAAGTTCATCGCCTCGCACGCATCGCTGCGAAAGCTCTCCGACTATCTGCCGCTCTTTGCCGATGCGCCGCTGGAGTTCGAGCCCGGCACGTCGCAGCGTTACTCGAACGTGGGCTTCATCGTGCTCGGTTTGATCATCGAGAAGCTCTCAGGCCAGAGTTACTACGACTACGTTCGCGATCACATCACCAAGCCGGCCGGCATGACCGACACGGCCTCCTATTTCGTCGATGAGAATGTTCCCAATCGCTCCCTGGGCCAGACCAAGCGCGGCCCGCAAGGTCCGCTGCCGCAGCGACAGAACAATGCGGCCACTCTGCCCGCGCGCGGCAACTCGGCGGGCGGTGGCTATTCGACTGCTCCCGATCTGCTCCGCCTTTCGCAGGCGGTGCTCGTGGACAAACTGCTGCCGAAGCGGTGGACCGATTGGCTCTTCACCGGCAAGCTCGATGCTCCGGGGCAGCGCAACATCGGCGTCGCCGGCGGCGCGCCGGGCATCAATGCCGTTCTCGAGATCGCGCCGCCGTACACGCTCATCGTTCTCTCCAACTTCGATCCTCCGTCTGCAGAAGAGGTGTCGCGCGAAGCACGGAAAATCGCCGGCATCGGTGGCAACCGCGAACGCCGGCGGCGCGGCCCCGAGGGACCGGGCGAAGTGATGATCGGCGGCCACGTGAAGATTCCGATGGAGCTGACGCGCCACGTTCCCGTCATCGAAGCGAAAGTGAACGGCAAAGGACCGTTTCGCTTTCAGGTCGACAGCGGTTTCGGCGGCTTGATCGAGGTCACTCCCGCGCTCGCGCAGAAACTGGCGCTGCCGGTGATCGGCGAATCGATCGCCGGCGATCCGAGCGGCAAGAACCAGAAGACCGTTCGCGTCCTCCACGCCGAGTCAGTCGACGTCGGCGCAGCGCACTTCGGACAGCTCGACGTTTCGGAAGGCGGTCCGCACTTCGAAGGAATCGACGGCGTCATCGGCCTCCAGCTCTTCAACTCCCTCACTGTGACTTTCGACTATCCCAACAGCCAGTTCGAAGTCGGCGGTGGCGGACTTCCCGCCGCGGACGGCGCGAAGATCCTCTCGTACACAGTCGAACACGGCGTTCCCACGATCGAGATCAACGTCGCCGGCGTGAAAGTGAAGACCGACATCGACAGCGGCAGCCCAGCGCTGCTCTCCATGCCGCTGTCTCTCGCAAAATCGCTTCCGCTAGCCGAAGAGCCTCGCGTCGTTGGACACGGACGAACGGTCGGCAACGAGTTCGATATCTACGCCGCACCGCTAAATGGCGAGGCGCATGTCGGCGCGATCACCTTGACAAACCCGCGCGTCGATTTCGTCGAGATCTTCCCGGTAGGCAACCTCGGGTTTCGGTTTCTGAAGGACTATGTCGTGACGTTCGATCCTGCCAATCATCGGGTGCGGTTTGTGAAGCCATAGAATAGACAGCGATTGGCACTTCTGGAATTCGTCGTATTTGGAACGCCCGTCACGTCGAGAGGCGACGCTCGGAACCGCTGGCAGGAACGAATCAGACAGGCCGGCAAAGTTGCAGCAGCCGGCCTGTCTCC
>Ga0307511_10000462_pt1 | contig 43966 bp, 32 predicted proteins | sample 13_EM_MG_FD_200266 | JGI IMG/M metagenome (GOLD analysis project Ga0307511, IMG submission 200266) | Populus trichocarpa ectomycorrhiza microbial communities from riparian zone in the Pacific Northwest, United States - 13_EM | ecosystem: Host-associated > Plants > Roots > Unclassified | place... | reverse complement strand
TGAACGCCAACAGCAAAATGGGGTAGCATGTTCCCCTCCCTCGATTCAAATCATGTCATGTGCTGTGCTTTTCCCACCTGCCACATTTTCCATTCTTGGCTTGGCCCTCGATTTTTTTGGCCATAGATAGACTGTGTTTATAATTTCTAAGGTCGAGTAAAGACACAGTGCCACAAAGGAGGAGCTCTATTCTACTGTATTTAATGGAGTCGGATACTCTGTAGGAGGTCAAGGAAATTAAACAAGAATAAAAATTTAGACTGGCACACGTGGCTCATCTAAACACCTCAACCGTCAGATCTCATCCAATGCAGCTGTGGCCCCTCGTTTGTGTACCCTCTGTCTCCCTGGAAAGTTGCCAGGAAAATGAGCTGGTGGAGCGAGCGGCCATTCATTGAAAACCGAAGAAGAAAGAGGGAGACAACACAACAAAAGAAAGAAAAGAGAAAAAAGACAAGGCTAATATGCTTTTCCAGTACTGCTAATTCTAACTTTTTGGAGATCATCTGATCAATCATTATTAACTTTGAACTGAACATGGAGTGAAATGCCTGGAGAGAGATTTGTAAACATGATCATGTTGCAGATACTCTATAATTCAAACATGGGTCACTATTCTTTGAGCATCGGTATACTTAGGAATGACCCAAATAGCTATAGGCATTCTAGACTTTCTTGCAGTTTTGTTTTTGCAGCAGAAACGGTATTTTTAAAAAATTTTAAATTTTTTTTTGTCTGATTTTTGTTTTAAATAGTTTTGATGTATTTATGTTAAAAATAAATTTTAAAAAATAATAAAAATAATATTTTAATATTTTTTTAAAAAAATATTTTGAAAAACAACTCTATTATAATAACAAATAGAGAGAGAATCTTACGGGGATGGCCTGATGGGGTCTGGTCTTTGAAAATATTAATGCTGTAGTTGATAAATCAAAAAACAAATAGCAGCTAACAATAATAATGGAGTAGTATCTTTTTATCATTTTTCTAGAGATTTAGGTAAATAAGGACAGTTTTTTTTTTCAACAACAAGAAACTCAATCTCGAAGAAGTTTACGCTTTAAAATTGACAACATACTCTGATACCTGCATGTGCCGAATGTGTCTGTTGACTCCAGCTTGCCTTTTGATTTATTGTGTTCTTGCATGGTTATGGTGTCAAATGTATTTTTTTTTGCAGTTAAATTGGCTGTGGAATGTGGAAGCCACCAATATATATATATATACTCTCCCTCTCCTTCAAGAGAGTACCGCTAAGCTAAATATACCCACTGTTCATGTTACATTGTTAGCTAATACTTGTTTTTATAGATTGTGATAATGCCATTTCCCGACAGTTTTTTCTTCAGAGAATTATAAAGAAAAACATATTTAAATTTATTTGTTTTTGGTCAAAAAGTCTTTAAATTATATTCCTAAATCCTAAAGTTAATATGAATGAAGAACTGCACATTGTAATGTTTAAGTAATGCAGTAATTGAACAGATTTAAGACCAAGTAGAAAGAGAGAGAAGGTTTACCAAGGAAAGGAAACTTGGCTTCTGAAGTTCACAGGAAAATGTAAAATTGCTTCTCTTTTAAGAATATTTATTCACTAAAAACTTTGTCACCTCTTGTTCTGCTGTTTAGAAGTGAGAAATTGGGGGAAAAGCTAATTGTTCTCCGCAAGGCCTTACATTCTCCACAGAATAGTTGATGAAACAGTTTAACTTTGCAATTCAGATGCATGTAGTGGTCGATTTTCCTTGTCATCAACTTTGTTATTTTTGCTTCATGAGTTGCATTATGTCGAACCCTTGAGAGTTATTCCTTTAATCCAGTGCTTTGAGACTGTCTTGTATTTTGCTCAAGAACCTATCAGCAATGAGCAGGTATGAGTTCTCTGGTTGAGAGGGTTATTGACTTAAACATCATCTTGGCTAGCAGAGCAGTAAATCAGCAACCATGACCTCTTTATCTCGTGTTTAAACCGATTTTAATGATTCGAGACTCAAATAGTTTCGCTTGAATTTGTGTTTGTTCTTATCTCATCCCGTGACATGTTTGCTTCCTTTCCTTTCTTGCTAACCCCAGTAATTGTTGACTCACAAACTAGTATGCTTTTGAAATTGCTGCTTGGATGCACATTTGGTCTTGGAAGGTTGACTTTATGAGTCCTGACTGGATTTGAGAACTGAAAATATTTATAATGCTAACGAATTAGTCGCAACCAAATTTTCAAAGGTTCAAGTAGTATTTTATTGGACTGGAAGAAACTGCAATTCCGAATCAACCTGGAACATTCATCAATAAAATGCCTTTTTCGTTTCCCTGCAATAAACTTTCTGCATAAAAATCATGAGTTTCTTTCCTTGTAATGTCAATCCATAAAATATTGGTCTCAGCTCGTAGAAATTCTAATGCAAAGTTATCATCTGCATTTCCTGTTGTATTAGGAGAATTCTTTTAGTATCCTACATTAACATTTTCTGAATTCTTTTACAGGAACTAGAACTTCAGGCGGTGGGAAGCCACTTCACTGGACTTCGTGTCTCAAAATAGCTGAGGACTTGGCAACTGGACTACTCTATATCCACCAGAACCCTGGGTTAACCCATGGGAATTTGAAATCCTCCAATGTCCTCTTAGGCCCTGAATTTGAGTCCTGCCTTACTGACTATGGTCTGACCATGTTCCAAAATCCAGACTCACTGGAGGAACCCAGTGCCACTTCTCTGTTCTACAGAGCCCCCGAGATCCGAGACGTACGAAAACCATCCACCCAACCAGCTGATGTATACAGCTTTGGCGTACTCCTATTGGAACTTCTTACTGGCAAGACTCCCTTCCAGGACCTTGTTCAAGAGCATGGTCCAGATATTCCTAGGTGGGTTCGGTCAGTACGCGAGGAAGAGACCGAGTCCGGAGATGACCCTGCCTCGGGTAATGAGGCAGCGGAGGAGAAACTCCAGGCTCTTGTAAACATTGCAATGGCTTGTGTCTCACTCACACCAGATAACCGGCCGTCAATGAGGGACGTCTTTAGGATGATCAGAGATGCAAGGGCAGAGGCTCGAGTTTCATCTAATAGCAGTGACCATTCACCTGGAAGATGGTCAGATACCGTTCAGAGCTTGCCTAGAGAAGAACATTTGAGCATTTGAGCGGTTAGTAAACATGGCGGCTTTAATTTGGAAAAACATGTATTCTTGAATCTTCAACTAGGCATTTGTAGAGTACAATCTTGTAAAGTTTCCCATCTTCAATATTTGGTTTAGTTAGCTTGCAGCCATAGAAGTTCTGAAGTTATATAATGTGCTATTTGACATTTGTTGAAGGGTTTGTTAAGGATGGTGATAGGATAGTAACTGTCCTGTTCAGCTGGGCAGATTTTATTACCACTGTTTTCTGGGCCCTATTCCCATGGTCATGAAAGGTTGTATTTTGAAGAGCGATTACTTCACTTTGACGATAAATACTGTTTGGTTACCACCTAATTCTTTCTTGAATGGAATCACAATTCACTCCATCTTTTGTTGTTCTTCATTGCATTACTTCCTTCAATACATTCAAAGGATTTATGGAGGAATACATGGAGAAACGAATACAATTGGCAATTCAAGACTCTCAAATAGAGCAATCAAGCATGAGGCTTGGTCATTAAAATGGAAAGGCTCACGTTGTGGGATTCATGGTGGGCTGCTGGGCTTTCTGGTGGATGTTTAATCACCCGAGCGATCCCCTTGTAAAATGACTATACTACCCCTACCTGCACCGTCAAATTAGCAAGCCTTCATGGGAGTTTTTGTTCCTAACGAGCTTTCAAAGATATTTGAGAGCACGATAATATTTGAGAGTGTGATAATAATTGTTTTTTAAAATATATTTTATATAAAAATATATTCAAAAAAATAATATTATTAAATCTTTACTATTTTAATTTATTTTAAGCAAATGTTCTGATTTATTTTGACAACTAAGTTTAGATCTTGTTTGATATTGTGATTTAATTCTAATTTTAAAAAGTTTTTGATTTCTTTAGTTTTAAACTATTTTATATATATATTTTTGAATTAATTTGATGTGTTAATATTAATTTTTTTAAAAATAATATTTTAATATAATTTTAAATAAAAAATACTTAAAAAATTAATGCGCTACTAATTTATTTTAAAAGCTGCCCCAAGAAAAGTGTATCTTTCGTTGAATTGTATACCGTGATAGGTTTAATAACAGTGATAAAAAGACTTGGAACTTTATAAACATTTGCCTTTAAAAAAAAAAAGGCAACGCCGCGACAGAAAAAATGTCACGGGTCAAACAAGAGCTTTAGAGAAAAAAACTCGAGAGATGTGAGGGAGGGAGAGAGATTAGGAATTGAATTACTAGTAAACTAATAAGAAACAGCGAAGCTTCAACATCATAAACGTCACCTTTTTTTCTTTTTTAACATCAATATATCATACAGTAATCGGTAGCTTATCATGGAAGATGCAGGAAAAAAAGATTGATGTTCTGTTTCAACAGCTCCTACTCCCCTCCTTCCTGAAAGAGTAGAGAGAGACAAGAGTTTGCTTCTTCCAAGACCCAAGAGAGTGCTATACATACATATTCTCCCTATCCGTTTGCTTGATCAGTACTTCACAGTGGCGGGGGCTCTTTAATCTCTTGGCTTCTGGGCTCTGCTTCCATCTTAATCTGCAATGGAGGAGTTGCCCGTGCAGGTACTCATGCAACCTCTCTTAATTCTTCGTCTCTTAAACTTGCATACAATTCTAGCTAACTGAATTCTACTGCAATTCACTCCCACCAATCTCGATGCTAATACTTGCCATGGGCAAAGATTATCATGTTGACGATTAATGCTGCGTAATTGGCTCTGCTTCTAATCTTCCATTCGTTCCTCTCCATTCAAGATTTCATCTCTTTCTCTGTTTTTTTGGTTTGCACTGGCTTTTATTTTTCATATATCTTAAATTAACTCATAATCGGTACTAGCGTGCTGTTAAATTCCTTGCATTGTATCCTCTTTTTTATAAAAAAAACCAATGAGCCAGATGACATAGCCATGGCCAGGGTTAGAGGGGCTGTACACACCATCTAGGGTAGTTGTTGGAAAAGCTTGATTAACCAGTTCCTCTAGTCCTGCTTCCTTTTCCACTTAACAGTAGAATCTCTCGAAAAAAGAAAAAAAATAGAGTACCGCATAAGGCACAACAAACAAAATCCGGCCATGAACTCACAAAAAGTTTACCAAAGATGGGTTCGAGATTTCAGCAAGAGGTTCGGGCTTCAGGGGTGTTGGCATTTCCGAGTGTGAGTCTATTTTGAGGAATTTATTTTTGTAAAATAAATACTATTATATTCAATTTCGGATCTCGTTCGTGCGTCGAAGACGAAAGAGAGAGACATGCCAGCAGAGGCAGGGGAATCTTTTTTGTGTGGAGAGCTACAGCAGATATCCCGTGGAGTACCAAAACAAGGAACTACTTGGAAAAAATAATAATATTGGACAGCTTTAGCCATCACGTTCAAGAGTAGTAGTTGTCTGGGTGACCCATCTCTAGCCCAGCCCATCAAGGACCACTTTCGACTTCTGCCTCACCACTAGTCACCACTATCATCTTCATTTCGTGCTTTTTAGTTTTTAACCAATAAATTCACTTTTATATTTTAATTAATTAAGATTAATTAATTTTGTAAGAGATATTTGACTAAACAGTTGTAATTAAGAATAACAGTCGTGTCCAAAATCTATTCAGACACATGATTATCTTCGAGCTCTGCTATTTTCGAAATAGATTCTCAACTTATATCATTTTCTCACATTGAATTAAATCTCTGGTGCCTCGGTTTTCTCACATTGCATGGCGGGTGGCCCTAGAAAGAGTAGGTGGCAGCTAAATGAAGTGTTGCCTGCAAGCTTATTCTATTATGCTCAGCTGGATTAGGCCTCTAATGCCATTTTTTATTCTTCAAGAATGAAAATTAATTGCTAATGGTAATTACCTTCTTCTCTTCAGTATTTGACCCTGATTTTCTGGGATGACAACATGCTCGCCATTACTGTTTGAGTTCCATTGCTTGAAGGTTGCTTTCCCTTCCTCAAGCACGAGGCCTTATCAAAAGGGACATTTTCTATATTATTCTCAGTTTGCTGTGGTTTCAACCCATCCACCAATTAACCTCTTACTATTATAATCCCAGATCTTGGAGAGATCTGGGTAAGTTTCGTTACTGTGTTTTCTTATGGATTAATTAATAACAATAAGTTCATCCTGCTCCGAATTTACTTTAGGCATGTTGTTTTCCACACCGCGAGATTCGAGCCTGTGCGTACAGAATCTCAACCAAAATCCCTCCTTGATAACTGATAAGATAAATGTCCACAATTATCTATATATTTTTTATCACGTTATGAACAGTGTATAATTGATAAGATAAATGTCCATAATTATATGCATATTTCTGATAAAAAACAAATTACGAGTTACTTCTAATAAAAAGGATGTCATTTATATTTGTAGATACAAGGTTGAGGAGGTGAGTGATTAATATTGAGATTATTATAATAGATATTAAGGTGAGCATGTATCGTTGATAGTTTTGCAACTAATAAAAAATCAAGATTATTCTTTTTTTTTTTCTTGAAAATTAATCATGTATACTTGCATCTCAAAAAGCATGCCCCTGTATTTTGGAGTGGAAAAAACTTCTATTTAAGCAATAAAAATACAAGATTTTCTTACTAAACACCTTGTTAAGTGTTTATAAAGTTAGAAGAGTGGGGATGAAACAGGCTCCATGAACAAGAGGAGAACGCTGAAACCTCTAGATAGTGTTAATGGGAACAGCGGTAACATCATTTCTAGAGCGTGCCAGTTTACTGTTTTCTTCTCTCTTCTCCTTTTCTGCTTCTTTTGATCGTCTATATTTTGCATTTCTAATGGCATTCCAATCTACTAGCACTTCAGTTTATAATAAAAAGCTTTTGTAGACTATCATCATAAAATTATTCATATCAGTTTTGGTATTCTATGATAAAATCACTTCAATAAACTGTTCCAAGATTCTGCTACTTTTACTTGTGAAGTTTGTGTGGTTTAAGGGAATATGGAGCTTTTGGTCTATAATGCATCCCCGATAATAGATGTGGACTCACGGGCTTGTTTTTCTGGTTTTGCTTCACTCACTGAACTCTAAATTAATGATCATAGAAAGCATGTGAAAACTCCTTGGATATTTTGCTCTCTTTCTCCCACTGCTGCATTTGGGACTCCGAAGATCATAATTTGGTTGGCCAACATCATCGAAGAGTGAATTTACTAGTAATTTGCATGTCTTCATAAAGTTTAAATATTGTTTGACCAATGAAGAGATGCTATGTCCACAGACTGATGCTGCAACTTTGGATAAAACTGCTTTTGTTGTGCTGGACATGGAGAGCCTTGCACAGCCATCAGATAGGAGCTCCGGGAGCCCAAAAATGACAGTGAGCAGCATGTCCTTTTGTCAATTCCAAATTCTATCATTTTCTGTCTTTTAATTTCATGCACATACAACAGTTTTCTTTTGTTGATGAATATGACATTATTTGCTGTTTCTTGACTTGCTTGTAGAGAGCGCTGTCTCGAAAATGGTCTTACCGAGCAGAACGATGGACTGGTAATGAAGAAGAAGGCATTGATGAACCAGCGAAGAAACTCCTGATAAAAGGTACCCAGATGTGATTGCTAATTATGCTTCATACTCTCTACATGAATATCCATGGGTATCAGCTTGTGCGTGTGGGTGAAGTGGCAGATTAGAATATAACAACTGAGAAGCTAGAAGCCAAGGAACATGAACGAAACCAATATACTTTAGTTTGATGACTACAGAAAGGTTTTCACTTCCTAGTTGAGACTTGATAGGCATTAATTTTGTTCTTGGCTGAGAAGCTAACTTAAACATTCCCAAATATCCTGTCGAGCCCTTTTCTGTTAATTCTCAAAGACATGGCATGACAGAAAAGAAGTATTTGGTGCTTAGCACATGAATTATGTTTCCTGCATATTTTGTGGCAGGGAGCTCTCAGCTGGATCCTTTGAAGCAGCAACTAGTCACCAATAAAGCACTCGGTCCCTCCCTAACAACCCCTGGCGGCCCTAATCTCGCAGACCCGGTTGACGGATGGAACAAGAGGTTTAACCGGTTAATGGCAATTAGTCCTCGGAAGATCCTTTTCATATTTGCAACCATGTGAGTATCCCATGATTATATTTTCAGATTCTTCTGAAGTTTCATCTTAAGGTATCTTAGTTACTCTGTCTGCTCTCCTATATCTTTGGCAATGATAGTTAATAGGGCATGAGCAGTGACTAGAGACCTGTATTGGACACAATGCTAGCTGAAACATGCACCTTCTTGAATCTCATACACTGCACATTGTGCACAAGCAGCAGTTTCCCTTGTGTGCGACTTATTGATACTCGTAATTGTTGGTTTCAGGTCCAGCATGGGCACACTGATGCTCATATACTTTACCCTTGCCATTAATAGAAGCACTTAATGCACGGAGGGCTGGTAGCAAGGACGATCGTCCTTCACGCGAAGCCAAGGAGACAAAGAAATGGTCCACATGGATCAACTGTATCCTCCTTTTAATTTACATCTGCTGTTTCAATACTGTTGTACTTGGGAGGAGGGCTGGCCTACTGCTCCCAGCTAGACTCGACGGTAAAATGCTTCTCTCTACCTGCTGGTGGTTAAAGATTAAATTTATGATCTGCACGCCCTCCATGACATAGCTTCTTGAGTCCTCTTTTTTTTTTTTTTTTTTTTAGTTTCAGGCCACACATGTTTGCGAAGTGTTTGCTGCATGTTGATTCTCAGAAGCTGAACTATTTGAGTTGTTTTTTTTCCCTTTTTTATAAGCAAGGTTTGTAAATCAAAATCCTTTTTCTCAATTCATGGAGCACCCTGTTCTTTTTATGGGAGAGCTTGGATATCTTAATATCTTATGAAAAACTAGCTAGATTGCATATACAACATGATGGTTGCCACTGCTGGAAGGACCAATATGATACGCGTTAATATTTTGATATTATAGTAATTGTTGTTTTTTAAAATATTTATTTTTTATAAATATATTAAAATAATTTTTCTAAAAAAATTATTTTTAATATCAATATATCAAAATATTCTAAAAATACATAAAAAAAATTCAAGTTCCAAAAAAAAAAAACTTTCCCACCACAAAAACAAACCTAATAAATTTGAGTTCAATTAATTTGGAAGTGTGTACCATTAACCACAAGAATTGTTGTAGACGACGTCTTGCAAACGAACAAAGAAAATCAAATCACTGCTTACTTTCTCAATTTTGTTACCATCATACATATGAAAATTATCAAAAGTTATGGCTAAAATTTTCTGAGACAGTAAGATTTTCCTCTGTGGTCGTTGATATCTTTTGCCCCCACATACGAGAACTTTTAGTGTTATACAGTATGCAGCAAATCATTGCTATGTTATTAATTCTGTTAGTCCTTATTTGTTATTATTTTTTTCACACAGATGTCATAATCATAACTGATGACCTTGAGTACTTGGTTATCACGAAATTAACAAGAAATCAAAAAGAAAAAGAAAGTCCAATTTATGACGAGAGTTTCTCACATAAAATGCTTACAATGGCGATGGAAATGGGAAGAGTAGCCATAGAATTGTATGCAGTTCTCATAGATTTCCGTCCATCGACGTCCCTAAGCAGAGCAGCTACGATTAAACAAACTAATTGATAAGAACAGGATAACTTGTTTTTCTTTTGTTTGGCACTGTGAAAGATGAAGATGAAAACGAATATCATCAAGGAAATCGGCAAGACAACATTCCAGAATATCAAAACAAGATTATAATCATTACCAGCTAGAGATAATTTGTCTGGGAGATTGTCCAGGAGAAGATTGATTCCTAGAGTTTAATTAGCTGTATCGAATATCTCAAATCTTTATCTGTTGCACAATTCTTGACATATGACGTTGTGCACATCTTCTACTTTAAATATTTTGTAAAAAACACAAAAGAGATAGGTTGCAAGTACCCATTATTCTTCGATCTGATCATTTCTAAATTCTACAGCCTCCACATTGACTAACGTCAAATGGCTTCTTCAAATATTCCCGTTGCACTTCATGCTTTCATCATCCTACGCCCTGTCAACATCCACAAACTGACCAAAGATAACTATAATGCATGGAAATAAAAAAAATCTTTCATCGTCAAATACATGAGAGCATCTCCAGTAGCAAAAGCAATTTAGAAGCGTCGAATTCTTGATATAGCTTTTTGAAGTGTAAATATGACTTTTTTTTCTTTTCTTTTTATGTGCACTCTAATAGAAAAAAAAGTCGTTTTAACAACTCATTTGTATTTTAATATATTTAATATTAATAATCCATTTTAATGCTTTTGACTTTTTGATTAATATAGAGTAATGATTTTTCTTCGATAAAAGAGTCATTCTGCTCTTCATTTAGCTATCCCCTTGAAGCTACAAAATTATGGAAGAAAAGCTATAAAAAAAAGAGTTTTTATCTCTTGGCCCACCCTTTGAAGATGCCCTAGCTAGCAAGATGCATGTTTCATTGTCTCCAGAATCAACCTCATGATCCGAAGCACACCAGAATTACTCAAGTATGCAGCTGCTTGTTGTCCTTATTCGGTAAGTGTATCTCCAACGGGATAGGGATATGGAAAGCCAAAACGCATCAACTGCTGCAAAATTGGCTTTTCATTAGTGAAGTTTTGATATCCAACATGACAGGGGAATAAATCCCTTTTGTTATATTAAAAAACCATCCAGAATATCGCATTAACAATCTGAGTACTCTTGCCATGAGACCTGCATTATGTGCTCACAGCCACTCAAATAAGGAATTTCATCGAGCATCTAACACCCTTTATTTGACCTCTCCACTGTCACTCTCGACTGCTCCCCCGGCAACTCGTTGGACAGCAAGGGAAAGGATTAATTAATGGTAAACCAAACCAGTTTACAGAGAATTAATGGTATTAATTAGTCATGCTTTCTCAGATTGGTGCGTACCTCAAGTCTCTTCTTCTCCATGACTGATTACCAAGAAAATCAATAAGCAATGGAGTTCGAACATTTAAGTTTAAGGAAAATCTCCAAATTAGTGCCTAGGTGGTAGCAGTGGCAGGCCTAAAGACCTTTCTGGTGTTTTATCCCCCGGCAAGGCAAAGATATCCCGTGTTATATATATGATATATCTACTTGTTTAGAGGAAAAAAGAAATATTCATAGAATATTATTTCTAATAATAGTAATAATTGCACGATATGTTTGTTATTCAGAGTGATGAAACGCACCTGGTCAAATACTGGATTACATGATTAATAATCTATTCAAGTAATTTAAGAGAAATCTAAGCATGCTCAACAGAATAATATATACTATGGCAGTACCAAAATTCAATCTTCAGACCACAACTGGTGGAGACACAATCGAGAAAGTACGCAAATGGAAGGAAAATATTTTATATTCACTGTTTTTTTCAAAGTTATTTGAACCTGTCGCTTTCGAATTAGATTTACTCCCACGTATTTAATCAGCATTTTCTTCCCTACAAACATAATAAATAATTTGACTCGGAGACTAATTCACCAGCAAAAAGAATTACTATTGCTAAATTAAAGATGTTGAAAGGAAACAAGTAGTTGAATAAAACTAAATCGTTAATTATTCAAAAAGCTGATGAATGATATTGATATGGAATCGCAAGAATACAAGAACACTTTGCTAAGACGTAAAAGGGGGCAGAGTGTACCAAAATCTACAAAACAAAACAAAACAAAATCACAGGAGGAGAGATGGGAGTGGCTGTGATTGTTATTTATTTTTATTTTAATATATTTCTTATTAAAAATCATACTATCATGATTACAAACAACTCTGATTTATTTCAAAGATGGAGAATATATAAATCCAAGAGGACAAAAACAAATTAAAAAAAAAAAAAAAGGAAAGGTGGAGAAACCACAATAATTGGCATCAAATGCTTATGGGGATTCCCACTGTTCCTGAATTCCAAGATATGGCACTGTTCCTGAATTCCAAGATCTGTATCCATCATCATCATCAGTTGTTATTATTATTATTGTTATTATTATATTACATTCAACATTAATTGACTATCCATTTTTCGTTTTTCTATAAAAAATTAACTAGAGAAATAATAAAATACTTTCTTCGGCGTTCTTCTTCAATAACTTTATAATTCAATATTAATAATGAAAAATATTCTTTTTTAGAACCCTCTTATTTAGATATTGATTGTTTATTTTTAGCAAATTTAAAAGATAATACCTAATCTGATTCAAAGGTAACCAATTAGAAGGAAAAGATGGTTTTTTTAGAGTGGGGGTAAAGTATAAGAGTATGTATGCGAGTGTATGTGTGTGTGTGTGTATGCATGCATGCATGTATGTATGTATTGTTGAAGCAGGAGGGGTGAGAAGAAGTGAGAGAGAGAAAAAGAAGAAGGCAAGTAACCAATTAGGGCTTCGTCGGAAAGTAAGCCCTCAAAAAGGTAAACCATTCAATCACCCACCTTTCCTTTTTCTCTCATTCTCATTACCACACGTCCCCTTCCCTTCTTTTTTATTTTTATTTTTATTTTTAATTTCTCTTCTGTTTAGACCTTTCTTTCACATATTTTGGAGACTTACTGATAATTTTTATTTCTCTATTTTCAGCTTGGGACCAATATTTAGTTTGGGCTTTCTGTCTATTAGGGTTCAGTTTGAAATGTTCTTCTTACATCTTGGCATGTCTTTTGGTTCTTGAGCTGAAAACATGAGCTGAATCAGCTGTTTTTGACAGTGAATTTAGATTTGGGGGTGTTTTGATTCTTGATTGGAGCTCAATTAGTTTTGAAGTGGTGATGATGGTTGTTTAAACTTAAAGCCAAGAGATAGAAAGGAGGAAATGGCAGCAGAGTCTAACACAGGGTTTCACCGAGAGGGAATCTTACCTTCTGCACTTAATCGGCACGCAATTTCGTTTCAATCAGGCGCTATAAATAGCGGCTGCACAACGGATATGGTTCCCATTGGGATGGGGTCTTACTTTGGGATCAATACCAGTACTAGTAGTAGCTTGATGTTGCCTGGGAGTTTCGGCTTGATTGGTAATAATAACAGTCCTGGTGGTAGTGGAAGTGGTGGAATTATTCAAGCTCAAGCTGGAAATTCTTCTGCCTCATCTTCGTCACTTCTTGATTCCGTTCCTGGCTTAAAGCATGACGCTGGCTTGGCTGTTGAGTGGTCCGTTGAGGAGCAGTATAAACTCGAGGAAGGCCTTCACAAGTAGGTTGTTTGTTTTCAGGGTTATTGTTTTTTTCTCCCCATTTTCCATCTTAGCTGAAACTTTGTTTGCTTTAGTTATTCATTCATGTAATGTTTCTAGATCAAGAAATGATACCCTGTGTATTATTAGTTGTTTTCTAAGTTATATGGGTACTTACCCCTGACATTGTTGATGATGGTTTATTAGCTTTCTCTTGTTTTCTGTGTTTTAAAGTTTGATTTGATGTGGTTATGCTGCTACGAATTTTTACCGGTCTATTCTGATATGGTCTGGAGTTGTTGCTATCAGGAAGGATTTTACTTACTTTTGCCTTTGTAGATAATTTTCAAGCACTGATGTGTCTATTTGAATTTACAGATATGCCGATGAACCAACTATTCTGAGATACATAAAGATTGCAGCCATGCTCCGTGATAAAACTGTTCGTGATGTTGCGTTAAGGTGTAGGTGGATGATGGTAGGTCCCCCCCTGTAGTTCATTTGGAAGCTTTTGAAAGACACCATTCATCATACTGGAAATTTTGAATTATCAAATAGTTTTTGCTCCTTTTGGCTCCCCTTTCTTGTTCATTCTTCAAATAGAAAGTATAAATGTTGTGAGACTCAACCTTCTTTTGTTGAATTTCTTGTTTCATTCGTTTCCCTGAGCCAAATCAAGCTGCTGTAGAAGATGGCATCGGATATTTATCATGCATGTAGGCTTTGGTTAGGGCTTTGGGATAATAATAATTTAAGCTTGTTAAACAAAAAAAAAAAAAAAAGAAGAAGAAAAGAAAATGTGAGGGCAACTGTAGTTAGGTATTTTCTGCCTAGACAGATGGGTCTTTATGCCTTGATGTATTATCTGATGATCAGTTATCTATGTCATAAACCTTTTTCATTGGCCAATCTCATGGATCATGTGTACTGCTTGCTAAATATTTGTAGTTAAAGTTTTCCTCACATCTGCTTATGTGACTTAAAGGTAGTTATGAAAATCTTCTGCAGAGAAAGAGAAGGAAAGCAGAAGATTATAACATGGGAAAGATGATCAACAACAGGAAGGTAATCTTAGATTGTTTTGTTTTATCACATGGTTCAGTGCTTTGAGAAAAAGAAATGGTGCTTAAGTTTCAGGTTAAAGAATGTATTGAACTTCAATATTGAACTTTTACTTACCATAATTATACTTGTCCATCAAACAGAAATGTGATGCTAGGTGCTAATATAGTTACATTTGCTGCATCCATTGTTCTGGGACTTAGTTATATGGGTTTGGGTAACAATTTTGGTTATGATTGTCTCTCCAAAATGCTAAACTTATCCATGTTGTGGATACCTCCTCCAAGTTGGTGTGTAGCAGCCGTGGCCCTTTTTTTATGGAAGCAGGAATTCTGATTTTGATTGAATTGTCATGGCTGGACAAGTGATAAAAAATCCCATTAAGTAAACTTCATGCTTACAACTTATTTATATGTAGCATAGAACCGACAATCTAAATTCTATCTTAATGGATTGAAATGATTAATGTCTTTAGGATGTAATGTTGATTGAGGAACCAGTATTCTAAAGATCATGCTTCTTCAGGATAAGCTGGTGGAATCATCCTCGAAGATGAACATGGCTGCAGCTTTACCGCAGAACATGGCTGCTTATCCTCTAATGATGCACCATATGGACCAAAGTGAACCTTTGCCTTTTGAAGGTTAGTCTTCACATTTTATTAGAAACATCTTTGTTTAATGTCTCAATTGTTTGCGTTTTCTGCATTAACTTCTGGCTCCTGTTTTGTTTCTTTTTCTATGTAACGTTGTTTCAGAATTTAAAAGAAAAACTCTTTTAAGTTCAAAACTTAAAGTTCAAACTCTTTATGTTGAATTTTGAAAAGGGATGTGGGCAAGTTTTTGCTAAGGTGAAGTTAACTTTTGAGCATCGTAGCTTTGATTCTAGCACTGTGGTTTATGGAAGTTTTTGAAAACTTCTGTGAAATCGGATGTGAAATTTCTTCACTTTGATTGGAGCATTCTTGTTCTATTTTTTGTCATGTCGCATAGCTTGATAATGTGAGACTAGGGCTATATTTTAAGGGGAGTGATAAAAGCAGGGTTGGGAGAGGTTAGAATAAACTAATTTCAGTTTTGGGAGGCTAAGAAAAGGAGTAATGTATAATTTTTCTAGAGATGAAATAATATGCAGTCACTGAGATTTGGATGAGAGCTAAAGAGAAAAGTTTCTTTTGACAGGAAAGATGCTAGAAAGAAAACATAACAGAAAAGAGCTTGGTAACTGCTATGATTCTAGAGAAAAAACTAAATTTCATTTCATTTAAAAGTTCAACATAACATGGTATCCAAAAGAGTTGTTTTTGTTAAAGAGCTTTCTTCATGGTGAAGAGATTGTTGATGACTCGAAGTCACTACCTATTTATGTGTTTTTAAGCTGCTTATGATTACTTTGTATAAAGGAATCTCATCATTAAGAGAACTTAAAGCATGAATAATACCAGTGACTAAACAATGTAAAGAACCCTACTGTTGTTGAATTGAATCATTTTTCTAATAAATGTGCTCAAAGTTGGCTGCCAAAAGCCAATAAAAAGGCTGCTAGTTCCAAGACACTGCTGGTAATGACTAGCAAGTTGGATTTTGCTTTTGTGGCTGATTACGAAATTCATTATCGGAACATTCTGAATGGCTAGGGTGTATTTTCAGGTCTTGCATTTCCCCTCGGATCTTTTTTTTTTTAACCATACAATGGCTGCATCATTTTGAGATTTATCTGTCCAATATCCATCCTGGCTGTGGATGATGTTCTGCTGACCACTTTGGCAATCTAAGCTAAGCTCAAATAAAAAGAAAAAAAAACTGGAAATTATGGATTTAACTCATGCATATAAATGGGCCTTGAGTCTCAGATGAAATTTGTGAGATACTGTACGTCATGGCGCAGACCACAGCATGACAATGTGGTGATGTTCTATTTTGGTTGGATCAAAATGCAATATTTTTATTTTTTGTGGAACAATTGAGAAACAACAACCTATTCCAGAGAAAGCATAGTAAGTGGGCAGTTATGTGATTGAACCTTTAAGAAGGTACTTGGAAAAAGTTATATTGTCAAAAGTTGGCTGCAGAACAGTTTGCTCAGTGTGGGTTATTTTCTTTCAAATCAATATTTTTGTAATGTCATAAATTGTTCAAGATTTTCTGCCTTGATGAAAATGTCTGTTTTTATCTCCTCCATTCCTCTTTTCTTTATATTCTGTTGTGTCTCGTTTTCATCATGCAGATTACACTTTGCCTTCATAACTCTTCTTTCTTTTACAAGTTCCTTGGTTGCAAGTTTATATGGTTTTATTACTATATTAATTTACCTGGGTGGGTTTCAGGAATTAGTGGGATGGCTAGACTCTTGGACCAGAATGCCCAGGCTTTTAGTCAGATCTCAGCGAACCTTTCCATATTCAAGGTGAATACTGTTAAATTTTTTCTTAAATGTTGATTTAAACAATAAGTATTAGCTGAGAGCAAGCGGATGCACATTCAAAAGATTTCAGCACTATGTGCAAAGGACATATAGTGACTACTATTTCTCTTAAATCTTCTTGAAATTTGATCCATATCCTTCAATAATTGATGGGTTGAAATCAGATGCAATGCATCAAAGACACCATCTTTTTTTATTCTAGGAACGCTGTCCTTTTCCCTTTCAATGGAACGTGCTCTTGAACATAATAGATATAAATTGGTCTTTGCAAAGATGACTTTGTGTGTTTCTGGGCTGGTTATGTACCTGCCTTGTCTTCATGGTGAAAAGAAAAAATGCATTTACGGTATAGCCCTAGAAGGTTTTGCATTGAATGGTTGCAGTTAGATACATGGGCTATTACAAATCGCACATACTTCAAATCGCATTTTTGCAACTTTGGTGGATACAAAAGGGAAAGTCTGAATATCAGAGCATGGCTGAAACTACAAAATGCCACAGTGCAATTTGATGGACCTATGCAAGTGTGCTGTTAAGCAATGCTTGTGATGACTTGCAAAACTGCTCCACTATTTATAACCATGGGTGTTCATTGGTGGGATTTTTCAACAAATCAAGTTCTTGCTGCTAATATTTGCCACTTGGTATTAGGATTTTGATATTATTTCCCAACTTTTGTTCTTTTGTTTATTTAAGAGGTCTGAGAAGCCAGTTTATGATACTGGTTCTGAACTTGAGTTAAAAGGTTTAGAGTAGCAGAAGACTAGTTGTGGTTTCTGAGGATGGATTGTTAGTTTAACATTTTCATAAACAGTTGCAGGATAACATTGACCTCCTTTGTCACACAAGGAACAACATCACTGCCATCCTGAATGAGTATGTGGATTATCAATAACTTTATTTTTGTATTGGTGCTATGAAATGCCATGCTATTTATTGTTGGCTATGAATTGCTAAGCTGTGAGAAATCCTACTTTGTATTTTGCAGTATGAGAGAGATGCCTGGAATGAGTCAGATGCCACCACTACCTGTGTCCATTAACGAGGATCTTGCAAATAGTATATTGCCCAATACAGTTCAGGTAATCCATATTCAATTTGATTTGATTGCACATTTCTGTGGATGAGTATGGGGTCTTTGTGTGTTGTTACATTAAGACTCATGTGTCAACGAGTATAAAACAAAAAAAATTGCAAGAGCAAGTCATTTGTATATTACCAATGAAGACAAATGATCTGATGACCCTGGATGATTGTTGCTATATATTTTTCCTTGGTTGTCATACATTTACATAAGGAACATATTTAAACTAAAATATCCTTTCAAATTGATGATTACTTAATTTTATAACAAATTTATGGAAGGACTGTATGGTGATCACGTACTGTCTTTCTTCCCTTTTGTGGTTCTTTTTATCTATACACGTACCTCTTTAAGTTGTTTTAGCAGATCCTGTATGTGTTTTTATTTTCCTCTTCCTAGGAGTCCCCTCCACGAAATATCTTTTTTTTTTAAGCTACCTGTGGCCTGAACATGCGATGCAGATTTCACTATGTTCTCCTGTCATAATGTGTTATTGTATCCACCGCTTATCTTGGTGTTTTTCAGTCTTTTTTGTCCCATTTATTTCATCTACTTCCATCCTTGCACGGGCTGATATTCTGAGGGCCCCAATTACTTTGATGTACTCACCTCATTCTGTTAGACAATTTGAATCTTGGTGGTTGATAGAGGATCGATCTGCTTCTGTTAGGCAGTCCGGCCTGGAACATTTATCAGGCATTAGACCTATGATTGTGCTTGTGCTGGTGCTGGTGAAATATCATCGTTAGATAAGAAAGCTTTTGATCAACTGTTTTTCTTAATTTTGGTTTGTTTTGTTTCCCTTGTATCTCTAGTCAATGATGTTTGGCTCGCCCTCTGGAATCCAACGGAAGCAGGAGCCAAGGTGCTGATGGAGAATTCTTGAGGTCGATTTGGATTTTATCTGGTCTGTGCAAGTACAGAAATTTTACTACTGTATATGTTAAGCAGCTGGTAGGAGGCCATTCTTCCTTTTGTTTACACAGTCATCACACTTATGGGTCCCCACAATGGAGAAATTTGTAGAGATCCCATTTTTGGAACCTGAAATGTTTACCTCACCAGATATCAAGCCCAGGCACCGGATAATAAGAAACACCAAGTGCCCGTTGCTCCTTGGCTCCAGGGAGAGAATCTCTAACCTGATCACTGTTTTTTAGATGAATTTTGAGTTAAAAGTTTCCTGTGTACAAATTCATGAGATAAGTGAACCTTGGAGTGGAATATCCGGTGCTTAAATTATAACTACTTTTTAGCATGTTATCTTGTTGCCACCCTTCATGTACCCTATTAGACCGATAAATGATGCTTGATCCCGTTGATCTTTCCTTTTTCTCTAACGAGATGCGAAGTAATTCTTCTCAGTGCCATGTTTAATCCTTTCTATTTTTCAGTTCTTCTGTTGACATTACTAGTGAAAACACCAGGAGAGCTGAAACAGGCAGGAGACCATTTCCCAAGAAGGATAGCTCCGAGTAATTTTATGTTGTTCGGTGAGTGAGTCAGGGGAGTAATTAGTAAATTTTTATTAATTAGTTTCTGAATTTACTTTTTTTAAAATATATATATACCAAGTAAGAGAGAAATCTAAAAATATCCTAAACCGATTTAGTACTATTTTATACATTGTGAAGCAATCCTCGGGAAGCTAGCTCAATGAGACTTGAGTAGTAGTACTATCTAATAAAAGTCATCTTATCCTCGGTAAACTCTATTAAGGTCCTTCAAAAATTGCTTATAATGGTTAGCCCCGCAACTATTTTGATCTTGTTAATATAGTCCCTTGTCATTTAATTTGTCAACGTGACCATTCTACTTCATGATTTTGTGTTGAGAGAAACATCGAGGGCTAGTTTGGTTTTTTTTTTTTCATTGTATATATAATTTAAAAAATTACACTTTACATGATCATAGCCATCTTTGGAATAGTAAGGAACTAGTTGAAATGATTGGTCACAGTCATCCACTACAGCAAACTAGAGGATTTGGCAGAAATGGAAAACTGGAGGATTTGGTCGACTCAGCCGTCTCTGAGTCAACTGATGGCTACACTCCAACCCACACCCAGTCCACACTCACTAAGAATTTGGTGGCGTTGAGAGTCCGTTTGACAGTGATGGGTTTAGAGATTTGACTAGAAAAACCCTAACAAAAAATTCCAAATTGATTTTCATTTGTTATTGTAATGGAGAGAAAGGGAGGTGACCGGAAAAACAATTGACATGGCATCTGATAATTTTTTTTTTGTTTGAATTTTTATTTATTTATTAACGTGGGTGTCCGGGTTAGTTTACACGTACATCAACTAATCTCATGAACCCTGAAGTTAACGACCATGTAAACTTCCAGTAACTTTAAACTTTATAAGATTCAAACTGATAACTTGTAGGAAGTAAATCTAGAACTTGACTAGTTACATTATATTTTTTAATGTTTGTTTGAAATTTTAACATGATGAAAGATATAAATTATAAGATATCATCTTTCAAACGTGAAAGCAAAATAAAAATGATCAAACTAAAAGCTCAAGTAATTTTTCAAAAAAAAAAAACTGAAATATTTCAAAAAAAAAAAAACTGAAATAGGGAAGGGAGAGAAACATAGATTTTTGAAAATTAGTTTTTCTTTTTTAAGTTTTTTAACATAAACTTGGGGTTGGTTGGTGTTTTTGTCCAAAAAGTGTAAAATAAATATTATAAGAGAAAATATGAATATAAAGGAAAATTAGCTTAATTTGTTTTGAACCTTAATTTGTCTTTACAAATTTAATTGTTGTCATTTGTATCTAAATATAGGATATTTTTAATCTATTTTTTTTAGATGTTTTCATCCAAATTGAAGAAAATATAAATGCATTTTATTTTATTCTAGAAGTAATTATTAATAATTATTTCACAAATCGAGAAAGACACGTACAAACACAAAAGAAAAAAAAATCATGTATTTCATCTAAATTTATATATATTATGGGTTTATACCTCTCTTATAAAAAGTGGCTATTAGTATCTATATTAATAACGATGGTAAAACCCAACTTAATTTATTAAAATAATAAACATGGTTTTTTTTAAAATATCAAATAATGATAAAAACAGAAACATCTGGCTTCAATGATCCGTTTAAAGAAACCCATATACTTATTTGAAAAAAAAAATAAAATCAATTCGCATACTGAATTGAGAAAACCCTAAAGTCAGCTTGTTCACGTTAATGATTTTCAAGTTTCTTCAATCCAGTACATGGATCGGGACAACAAGAAAATATTAGAACTGTCCACCATTTTTAAATATAATCTTTTGTGGCTATAAAAAAATGGTTTTAATTTCATAAAATTATTTATTTAAATATAAGGAATGAAAACATGGTATGCTGATCTGGGGTGAAAGACATCAATAAATGCAATCAAAACCAACGTTGTTAGTATTATTATCCCTAACAGCAGTAAGAAATATGGTGGAGAGACGGCGGGAGCTGACGTTTCACACTTCCCGCTGTTGTTGGTGGGTGGGTACGCGCACTTGATTTTTGCCTCATCACGACTATCCATACCGGCCGCTGTGATGCTGTGCTGGGAATTTCAAAGGAGGAAGTGTCGACAATGTCTGGTTCTCACAGAAGGAGAAGGAGAACTGGAGAAGTAGGAGTAAAGAAGCTCTTTAAGCTTGACTCCTTAATCGCAAAATCGCACGCATTGTTCTTCTTGTATCCATCCAATCACAAGGTAAAACCTAAAAAGCTTCAGCTATCCACAATCCATTGCTGCTTCTCCCTTTTCTTCTTTATTTCGTTTCTTGAATAATACAAAAAATAATAAATAGATTTTACAGAGTGCTGCGTCTCTCGGAGCCATGGTTAGTTTTGCCCTTTCTATAATTTTTACATGGAGGTTCTTGAGAGCAAGAAAACTCATCATCATCAAGAATTAGGATCTGTGTCAGTTATCCACTTCTTCAAAGGTGATGAAGGTCTTTTCTTTTCTTTTGCAACAGTTTCACATTTTCCTTCTTTCCCTTATTTATTTATTTTTTCTCTTTTGGTGTGTAGCTCCCGCTGCAATAAACTGTGCAAACGAAATTAAATGGTGGTCGGAAGGTGAGATTGAATGTCCTTTTGTTTTATTCATATCTTCTTCTCTGTTTTGTGTGTGGGTTTTCTTTCTTGCTTCGATTACCTTAATTAATTTCCACTGAATTGAATAAGTTGATGTTGGTCGGCAATTTATTGTTTGATAATGTTAACACCTACCCAATGAATTAGTTAAAGTTGGCATTTTTTTGTAGAAATTTAATCCTACTTCTCGTAGATTTTTTGGATTCTGTAGTGGAGCTTGCAGGAAGAAAAACAAGAAGGAAAAGGGAAGGAAAAGGAAGAAGATCTATAATTATAAGAAAATAATTGAGAAATTTGAAGAATTGTCTTGGTTTAGGGAATGACTCGAGCTTTCGGATTTTTCTTATGGAGTTTGTGTTTTATGGTTGCTAATTACTTAAGAAAAAAAAAAAACTAAATTGGTCTGGTAACTGGTAATAAAAAAACAAAAAAAAACAAAGAGTCCAAATGAGAGCATGTGGATGGGAATCAGGAAACTTTGCTGTAAATCAATGTAAATGAAAAGCCATTATGTTATATTTGCTATATAATTCTAGAAATGTTATGGAATGTTAGCACATGGGGATTAAGAAATTCAACCTCTTGCATTGTTTTATCCAATGATTACCAATTACATCAAAAAGAAAGTCTTTACATCTGGTTTGGTACGTGGTCCGAATTACAAATTCAGAAGGGTTCCATTGTTTTTACTGATAGTCATACAAAATCAGAAGGTTTATTGCATGCTTTTCTTGTGCAGATGACTTGTTGATTACTGGGAGTTATTCTTGAAGAAAGCAGTCCTGATGACTTCAGGTCTATTCCTGTGTTTTGTTGGTGACTAAATTAGTTCTTGAGTGCAGTCAAAAGGAGCCGAAACTGATGCCAGATGATATGCTTTTGTAGGATCAGGTAACTGTCAGGGAATCTGTGGTGGATGTGCTGTCGGAAATAAGTAAATATTGTGATATCTATCTTATGGAAAGAACTCTTGATGATGAAAGTGAGGTAAGTAGTAAATCATGGTCATCTTGAAATCCATCTGGTATCATTTCATCAAATAACCAGTTGATGTATGCTGATTGTTGCATTAGCTTTGTGTTTTGCATTTCTATAGCAGAATCTGGAACTTATTAATTACATTGATTTCCTTGAAATCTAACATGGGTATAATAGTTTCTAGTAGTGTCAATTGGAGATGCACGAGTAACTGGCTAACTGCCTTTAGGACTTATATTACCCTAGCAGAGGAATGTGAAAGAAACTGCATCCTTCTTATATTACCCTAGCAGAGGAATGTGAAAGAAACTGCATCCTTCTCATTTTCTTTTTTATGAAGTTTTCAAACTAACATACTCTCTTCTGACCAAGGAAACTTGGAGAATGGAAAACTGCAAAAGTTCCAAGTTGGTCAATGGATTCCGTATATCTATTAACAAAATTATATATAACAATGCACTGTCAGTACAGACTATGAAAATCAAACTCCTTAATTATTGCTGTAATGGGCACAGAATAGAAGAACATTGACTATTGTAAGGGTTTAGCTAACTAGTGAGAATAATTGAAATTTTCATGTATTCTTTCTTTATCCACCTTTTGGTTTAATTTTAGTTGCTGGTGGCCAAGGTTCATTCTCTGAAAATGGAATTTAAGATATGAAACTGGATTTTGATTTTCTTCCATGACATAAGATGATAAATTGGCTATAAGATATTTCTCGTTATTGTCCCTCTTTTATTTGTATCATATTTCCAACACCTTTCTATTATCCTTGTTTTACCTTGTTGAACGCCATGTTTCAAACTACTATAATACTTTTATTTTACTTTTGAGAAAACCAGGCGCTTGTCCCCTCCTGCGATTGTCTGCGTGTTATATCATATACATTACAGCTATTATACCCTTAGATTGGCAGTGAATAAAAATTCTACTGATTGATGGTTCATTTGAAGTGGGTCCCAAGAGTGAAAATTCAATTAGAAACGAGGTGAAGGGATTCTTCTGATAAATTATTGACTGGTAGATGGCTGGGAGTACTGGTGTTGCATACAACTCATAAAACCGCTAAATGATCAAGATGTGGGCTTACTTGATGGACCCTGATGTGTGCCTATCGTGACAAATCTCTCCAAAGCATTCTATTTACTAATATTATTTTTCCTCCCGCAAATGTCTTAGTGTATGTGATGATAATGACAATTAATGATGTTAAAAATCAATTCAATTTTTATAAGTTGGATGGGTCTCCGTCTCTAAGATGGTTTTGCAATATAACATTGTATAACTGTAGATGTGTTGGTGTGAATGAGTGGGGTTGCATTCAAGTTTGGCCCTCAACATGTAGAATGGGGAAAAAAATGATTCCTATAGTCAGCCTAGGCTTGTTTTACAGAGTGAGAGTTACTGATATGTAGATCATGATTTTTCAATTTTATATTTTTACCATAGCTTTCTAAAAGATTTTCATGTACTCGACCTAGAGAACCTTACCTAGGTTTTGTCCTATATTCTTTTAGGAAAAGTCTATACAAACATGAGTTTTATACGTAGTTTTAAAACAAACTGATGTGGCAAGTGACTTGTGTTACTACCACTTGCCAGAAGCCAAGTGTTGACATTTTGTATTAAATGCTTTCTCTGCGGTATGTAAGATTTTTTTGTGTACAATGTTTCTATTTGTATAGCATTACTTCTTTTTTTTATGTTGTCATACTTTCGAGAGTATTTTTTCATCAAATACAACTTACAGAGGTTGCATGCCTTAATTGTCAATGCCTATTCTAAATTATACGAGAATTAAAAACTCCAATTTAGTTGTCTGTATATAAATATATATACACCCATGTACCCATATGCATCTAAATTTTTCTTTCTGTTTTATTTTAGTTATGTTAACTTTCATTGAAGGTTTATTTTAAACCTTGGTGGCCCGGGAAGCCAATGCTCATGCAAAATTATTTATCTTGTGCAAATTTTATGTGATTAAGATAAAATTATAATGTATAACATTATAATTTTATTAGTCTCTTACCTTCTATTGCTCTTCCTCCCTTTTAGTTTAAGTCCAATGCGCGACTTGTTAATATGTGATGTTGATATAATGTATAACATTTGAGCTGCTTTTGCATGAATAATTGCATACTTCTGAACATCATATGAAAATCAGGAATGTTGTAACTTACATGAATGGTTAAAGATCAGGCAAATTCTTTGGTTCTCCTTATAAATAACTCAAGGCAAAAGAAGCTGATTTGGAAGAGGCTTGGCCTGGACCCTGCTCATGTTTAAGCATGGACGGGCGCACTTTGGACCATAGTGTAGTTTGATTCTCTTACCCTAGTACATACCAATTTCTTGCATCCTTCAAATCTAGAAACGCCTTCTCTTCGTTAAAATGCAGAAAGTTTAGTGACCTCAAAATTGAATTCTAAAAAGTTTTAAGTTTCAAAGTGTTTGTTATTTGAGTTTTAATCAAATATACTGAAGCACCTCTCTTCGCTCATCAAAAACTAAAATGTCTTTCTGACCTTACACCACCAAAATAAGGATCAATGGACAGATTTCCAGTGGTAGCCTATGCCAAGTCAAACTAAGGTTGAAGCTGACCTGCTCTTTAGCCTGTTCAAGCTTGGTTATAGCTGTTGAGTTCAAACTGAACTGAACTCAAGCTTCTTCTGGCTGGTCCTGCATATAATTGAACTGAACCATGTATGATTTATTAATTTTTTTTTCTCTCTCCAAAGTATGAATATATGAACCTGACTCGAACTCATTATTGTTTTTGTAGGTCCTATTTTATAGCATGGAGAAGAACGCATATCTTCTTTTGTGCGTCAATTGGAGCCAGATTGGTGTTTGGAAACAAATCTAGATATTCTTTTTCAGTTAGCTGTAAGTATTTCATTGCATTAATCATTTCCAGGATACGAACTTGGCTTGTGCTTCCAGTTATGTGCTTTCTTATATTTTCTGATTTGTCTTTTTTTCATGTTGCAGAAACTTGCTGACATCGGCTTTACATTTCAGCCATTGGATCAGGTATTGCCTCAGGATCCAACATAATTACCTCAACAAGTATTGAATCCTACTTTCTGATGACTTTTGCTTAGATTGTAAATCTTCAAATACTAACTCCTATGTAAGGAAAAAAAACATTGAGAAAAGAAGGGAAATGAATGAGAGATTGGAATATTTTTTTTCAGTTTCCGGCTAGTTTGAATTTAGTGGTATGCACATCATCCATTAACGCTTAGTTGTTTGCTCCATGTTGCTCTTTTCTTCCCCGGATTTTATGGTGCATGTATGATTTAAACATTTCTTTCTCAATGAGTCTTATGATTGGACTCCTAGTTTTTGTTTTCATGGGTATGGATCTTAAAAGTATCCATTTGTAGAGCCAACACTCATCGTTTAGGGTTTAGTTTTTGAGACACAATGGATAGTGAATTTGTTCTATGTCGAAGGTGGAGAGGATCAACTTCAAGAAGTATGAGCTTGAGGCTCTATTTTCTTTGAAAGGTGGCAAGATGGAGTGGAGATTCCGAGAGTTGCTGCGAGGTGTTGGGAGTTGGGACTTCTTTTTTAAGTCTTTCACTTTGGTTTTACCACGGAGGAGTTATGTCCAACAGTGGAGAAATTTTGTTATTTGCTCAATGTTCCTAATTCAAGTGAGGTTGTTTGCCCATCTCCTCTGGACGACGTCAACGACTCAGCTCCAGCTGAGCTCTTTGGGTTAAACCGCGGGAAAGTTTTGGATATGATACAAGGTTGTAAGATTAGGCCTGTGGGCCTAGTGAGAACAACCATGGATACCAGGTGTCTCGTGAGCACAACCATGGGCCTAGTGTATTTAGCCTTTTAATTTGTTTTCTATTGGCATAGTTTCCAAAGCTTGTCCGGGTTTTTTTTTTAAATTGTTGTTATAAAAAATGAATTTAAAAAAAAATTGATGTATTTTTAAGTTTGAAAAGTAATATTTAATTAAAAGTGTCAGAGATCATCTTTTAATATTATAAATATTCATATAATAATATTAAAAAATTAATTTAAAAAAATATATTCGTATAGTTTTCATTTAATTTATTATAAAATAAAACTTCATAGTGTTTCTTTTTAATATAAAATATACATCATTTTCTTTTTCATTTATTTACAAACTACACATTGTTTATCTCTTCAAAACTCATCTCTCTGTTCCCCCTCTAAATTTAGTCGATTTCTCTTCAAGTTAGGTTGGTTTTTTCTTCTCTCTTGCTTCGTCATTGGCGATTAATGGTGTTGCTTCAGTTGGGCTTGGTCCATAGGTGTGGATGGCTCGGTTTTGGTGTTGCTAGTGAGTTTAGTGGGGTTACTGGACATTGGAAGTGGGTTTTGTGCTAGTGGCAATATTCCTGGTTTGAGCGTGGTTGCAGATGGGTTTGGTTGGGGAGTGGTTAGTGGTTCAGGTGGGCTGTGAGGTCAGTAGTGTGGGGTCTGGCGGTGCTGTACAAGTCAGGTGAATCTCGAGAAAAAGAGAGGATATGAGGTTCAATGGTTGTTGTGGTAGTGTGGAGGAGAAGGTTGATTCGGTGATAATAGGTTATGGAGATGATGGTGGTTGTGTTGTATGATGGATTATGACTACGGGGCTGTGGATGGTTTTTTGTTCGGTACTGGTGGTGAGGATGAGGGAAGGGGTTGTTGACAGGCGATGGCGGACTAGTGATGGTGATGATGGTTGGTTTTGTTGGGTCAGTGGTGTACATGTTGGTGGTGGCGTAAAGAGTGGTGCGGTGGTGCTGCTTCAGATGGGATCGGAAATTAATTAGAAGTTGAAAAATAGCAGGGGCACAAACCACTCAAACTTTTGTTCAATGTTTTATTGTTATATCCTCTTGTCAAGGACTAGCTAGTTTTGTTACAAGTGTCAATGTAATATATTCAGATTTTTTTTTCTCTTCTAAAAGCCATTGCTCTCGAATTGATTATTGAAATTAAAACAAAATGCTACGAACTAGAACTTTTTAATTTACTAAATCCGTGCGCTCTACAAGTAGCTCTAGTATGTAAATTATTATCAATTATATCAACGGTAACATGCAAGCTGGTATAATTTCTTAAAAGTGAGAGAGAGATAAAATCGAAAGAAAAAAAATGGCTGTGGGATTTGCATGAATTTCATGTAAAAAACTCAAAAAGATAACTTTTTTTTATCTGGAAACCTTAATTTTAGAGCTTTTCAATCTTTTTTCATTAACTTCTATGCCAACACAGCTTATTTAACCAAATATATTTGATTGCTAAGGACCACTACGATCACAAAAAGCTAGGGTTACAGGTGAGGACAGCCTCTAAACCAGACATAAAAACTCGTTTTCCTTTGCCTCATGCTTCAACATGTCTCCGGTGCATGCAGTGCACAGAGTTGGCAAGCCTACACGGGATCTCGTGCCGATAGGTGCAAAATGTGAGATTTGAACAGGTGCTACCGTATTCCAACTAATTAAACTACAAGATTTTTTTTCTACTAATTATCTAAAATGTAAACAGGAATTGTGCTTTTCACCTCCCAAAGAACTCCATACATCCCGATTAGACAAACAACACCACAAATCACAGGCATATGGAGCACAGGTTTTTTTTTGGAGAATCTCCTTTTTAAGACCTTTTTTTTTCCATCCTTGAGCACATCAGTTGAGCTGCTTGCAATCACTTTCTGTCACACACAAGAAAACACAAATTGGAAATCATTAATTTGTAGCTAGCCTTTTCTTTTCGCGCACAAGCTAGACTGAAATCATCATGTCAATCATAAATGATGCGGTGTCTCTTTTGACCCCGAAAAGGTTCCTACGCTAGCTGCATGGTGGGAGGCATGCACAATAACAATGGGACAAAAATTATTCTCAGAAACTTGCTTCTCGTGAAAAAGGAATAAGTGCACGTCCGGAAGGTATAAGCAATCAGTGACAAAAAAACGAGGTTTGTTTTTTAAAACTAACATATGCTAAAAGATATTTGACAAACTATTGCAATTTTCATGATATTGTTTTTTTTTTTTAAATAACACAGTTAATTATGAGTTGTGTTATTGAAAATGATGTAATCTATTTTTTTCTTAAATATAAAAGCTTCGTTGTTCGAGAAAGCATAACCATTTACAGTTTTTGATGCTATATTATTCCCAACAACATATAGATTAAAAAACTTTTAAAAAAAATCAACAAGTTATATTATTTCTAATTAATAGCATAACTTTTTGAAAATATTAAAAAAAATGAAGTAGTTACGTTGTTTCGAATAACACAATCTTTATATTTAAAAAATAATTTTTTTTGGTTACACTGTTTTGAGAATATACAGGTTGCATTGCTATGTTTTTAACAGTGCAGCCCATAGATTGTGTTGTTTCTAGTAGTGCAATTTACAGGTTGTACTACTTCCAACAATGCAACTCAAGATCTATGCTGTTTTTTTCAAACGTTTTTTAGATTATGCTAGTATGTCAAATTAAAGTGTTATGCATGCCAACAATAATGTGATATTGCACATGATGGGCCACACTTACAGTTGCTCCTATGGCTTTGAGTGCTGCAATTCCTTGCCGATGCATGGTTCAAGCTATCGTTTGGCATATTCCCGCCGTAAACTTTGTTCCACAATAATTTGTTCGAAAACAATCTAACCTCACAAACCACCCCCTCTACCTCCTTTCTAGCTCCCACTTTCTCTGCGAACCAACTTTGTCAAAGAAAAAGTTAACAGGAGAAACTAGGCTTTGCCTTCTTGTTGGGAGGGGGGGCACGTATCCTGAGAGGGTTTTTCTTGATTCTGACACCCCCACTTGGGAAATCCAAATTCCACCCCTAGGCCACAAGAACTATATCTATAGTGACATTAAATTTAATATAGCATTTTGGGTTGACTTTGATCTCTGTTGTGAAAAATAGACCAGAACGTTACATATTCCTTACTGAGAAAGCAACTTGTTAATTTGGCTGATCTTAGGAGATCGATAAAATTAATAAAGAAGGGCAACTAATAAGCTTTGAGTTAGTGAATCTTAATAGGCTTATTTTGTCTCAAATGACGAATATATATATATATATATATATCTCTGTTTACAAGTAAGAAACAAGAATTGGTTTCAAAACGGCCAGGAGCAAGCTCTCCAAACAGAAAAGGTTCACGTCCAATGTATATATATTTTGTAATTTTATCGTATGAACTTATATGCACATGCAAACAATTAAGCGTGAGCATCGTATTATAATGACCGAATGCTTCTGAATGGCACAAGCAGACAGCCCCTCACCCACTCGGTCAAACGACCACCCATTTTTATTTAGTTAATTTTGATGCCTTGTGGATCGAACAGTTTAGTCGAGTTCGAAACTGTGATATTCTTATTTGATATGAAGTAGCATATTTATAGCACTTAATCACGAACAGGCAGTGGTTTAATTATGGCGTAATCACAGTTAGGTTAGGACGAAAGTGTTATTAGTCTTGTAAATAAAGTAATTGGATTGGTAGAGACACGGTACTACGCCCATGTCGTCAAGAAAAGAAAACATATATATATGGTCGGCAGCACACCACGTCAAAACACGGTTAAAGTGTCCAAAATTCAAGTCTCGGGACTCTTCTGGGCGGCACGATGTCGATCACTTGTCCCTTTTAACTTGGAAAAAATCGTACGTGCAGCTAATATTGCTGATTCTGGGCACCCAATAGCAGCTAGCTGCTGTAGTACTTGAGAGAAAACCGTGTGAAGAACGTGTTCTTTCATGTATTTTCCTTAGTCTCCTCCTGCAACTTGATTGTGCTAGCTCCCATGATAGTACTATTGTGCGATGGTAACCATGTGTGAGTTCCTTCTAAGAAGTCCCTCTCAAAATAACATCCCTCTACATGGTGCGAGTAGAAAAGGGTTTTGTAATATTGCTAATTTCGTCAGTAGTTTATGTAATATTTTTTTAAAAAAAATAAATAAACAAAACAGAATAAAAAATTAAAATAAATAAAACTAAAATTTTATTACTAATTTAAAAAATATTAGTTTGAATATAATTTATCTAGATGACAAAAATTGTAGGAGGATGGAGATCTTCACTGGAACTAGGCTGGTGACAAGGTTGACCAAATAGACCACCGACGGTTGACAACAACTTCTCATACAATATTGTTATCTTGGACTGAAGTTGAGTCATCTCAACACTAAGTCGAGTCGTCTAAGCCTCAACTTGTTCTTGTACAATCGCTTGGATGCCCGGAGATCGGGAGCTCAAACCTAATTGTGAGGAACCAGCAGTCAATACACTATGGTTTGTCCGTATATCATTGGTCGTAGTGTTTGAGATACCATAAATCTGATTTCTATTAGATCCACCGAACAATCCAGCCTTCAACAAAAAATCCAGATCGAGTTCTGGATGATTCGAAGGATCGTTCTTATATCTTTCCTGCAATCGGGTGTTATATGTTTCTTGAAAAAAAAAAAAAAAATTGTTAGCGAGTTTAAAAAAATATTATCTTAAGAAAAAAACTTTTAAGTCATTAGTAGAAACACAAATTATATCATGTTCAAAGCATATCCATAAAGGAAACACAAACTCTTAAGTCATTAGTAGAAAAATAATTATGCATTCTTATATGTAGTGAAGCTAACTTTGAGCTTTATGACGTATGACCCATCATAAACTCTATATTCTTACGGTGAAAAAACAAAAGTTTATCCATTATATCTTTCATGTTATCCTTTTTCTTTCCTTTTACATCCATTATAGTGTTAAAAATATCTTCAAACATGTTCTTTTTAATAAGTAAGGCGTCTAAATTATGGTGGAGAAGATTAGTCTTCCAATAAGGAAGCTCTCAAAAATACTTTGTTTAACCTAGTTGTGGGTCACACCAAAACTAGAAAACTTATGCTTACCAAATTGAAAATCAAACACAGTGCCTTGTACTGCGAGACAACATCATACAATTATTCACTCAATGGTACCGGCGGTTCAACATTCCTTTCAACTCCACCTACAAAGAAGTCATTTTTTTTCTTTATGTACTTGTGATCAGTTGGCAAGAATCTTCGGTGGCAATCAAAAAAATACATTTTACCACCATTTGTTAAGGTGAAGGCTTTGTTATTTTTCATATAGTATGGACATGTTAGTTTTTCATGCATGCTCCAACAAAAAATCATCTCATACACAGCAATTGATAGTCCATATTAAAATTGTCTTCATCTGAAAATTTATTTCCTCGAGACACCATACGTCAAAGTCCCGAAAGACTACAATTGTTTCGACTCATCAATCAATAGTCAAAGACAAACATCTATATTCCTACATGGACTATTAAAACTGGATACGACTGTAGATAAGAACATGAATTTTGGCCTCATACATATCCATGGTGGTAATTTGTAAGCCGTGAGTATCACCGGTAATAAGAATATGATGCAGCAAATGGATTGAATTTGTTTGTACATAACCCAACACATACGTTTCCTGGTTCCATTGAAAACTGAGGATGTATCCTATTTAATTGCTTCTAAGTTTCACCATTAAAATGGTGCATCATGACTCCATCAACCGCTTTATATGAATGATGTCATGTTCTATGCTCAATAGTTTTTGGAGACATGAATAACATTTGCAGTTTAAGAGTGATTGGAAAGTATCTCATTTTTTTATGAGCGACAAGAGACTTTCCCCTGCCAGTTTTGGGTTTATACCAAGTATGCCCACAAGTTCTACATTCGGTCAAATCTACATTTTCTAAGTAGTACAATATGCAGAAGTTTAAATATATGTCAATTTTTTGGTATTCTAGGCTAAAGGATTTCATCATGGATTTAGCAGCATAGAAGCTCTCTTTCAGCCTAATCCCTCCAGGTAAAATTCTTCTCGCCTATTTGATGATTTTGTCATAATCAGCCTAACTCAGCCCATGATTTGACTTGATGGTGAACACATGTACAATGACTGATAATTTACTATAATTTGTGCATCCATCTCATAATAGTATCTCAGAATCTTTCAAAAGACCAAAAAAATGGTTGTGTCTACATTTGATTCCTCATCGACGATTGAACATTCATTTATATCATCTTGATTCATTCTTATTACATTCATAACCATACTCCTATAACGATTACTATTATCATTTATAACTCCATACACATTGTTAGAACTAGAAGTTAACATAATCATCTTTTCTATCATGATCTTGTAAGGAACATATGGTTCTTCATGTGCAAACGAACACAAGTATTTCTCCATGAAATTTTTTTTATAGAAGATGCATCATGACAACATCAAGATCAATAAACTTTTTATTTTTACACCTCTTACATGGACAACTAATATCGCATCCACTAATATTTTTTGGATTAAATTGCGTGTAATTAATAAAATTATCAACTCCATTAATACAATAATTCATCTTGCGCAACCTTTCGAGTGAAACTCAATACATCCAAGAATGATCATCTATTGCTTATATGAAACCTATATAGAATATTGATGAAAATATGTATTAATTAGTAATGTGAATTAAACAAATTATTAGTGCCCGCCTAATTAATTAGCTATCATTGGTTTAACTCAAACTTATTCAATCTATTTTAATAGTACCCTTAAATCATTATTAATTTTCTTAAAAAAAATTCAAATTCCTCCAAATTTACCTAAATTTTCAACTTAACATAAAATTGACAAAATATGAAACATATCCATCAAATAACTCATTATTTATTTCATTATAAAACACTTAAGTTACAAAATCAAACTCAATTTCATTAAATGACAAACAAATATTATTTTTCAAAATCTTAAACAAACTTTTAAAATGTACAAATCATACATTCATACAACAAATCTCTATGGGAAAAAGCTATAAAACAAGTAAACACACAAACAAACTACATATACTACATCAAAATGCCAAAAAAAATGAGTTTCAACAAAAAAAAGGGTCGTTTTGCTTACTTGACACGGTAAATCTTCAAAAAAAAAAACTTAACTAGAACAAGAATGCTAACAGATTGAGTGTTAAAATGTCCGGATTTGTAATGATAGGAGCTTGATTTGTGAAAAAATAAGAGGGTGTTGTGTGTGTTTTTTGCTGAATAGAAAGGAAGAATAAGAAGAAATGGGGGAGTGGAAGAGGGGGGTCATCTGTCAAGTTATAACTTAAATATTACTGATGGATTCACCGACATGTATTATCAATGGGCATGTTTTCTCAATAATTTCATTTATAATAATGATACGTTTTTTTTTTATTCCTTCATTTCTAATTGTAATTCCTTCGGCAGTCACTGACAAAAATTTTCCATCAGTGACTGCTGAGGGAAATGACGAGATAATATTCTATTGGTAAATTAAAATCAGGTTAGAAATATATATTTTTATTTGATTTTTTTTTCAAATAATCAAATATATATGTCTGGTCAACTCGGTAATTTCATAATGCAATGTTATAGCGATGATTTAAGATTATGGTTGCCCTTCCCCGGATTGTATCTAAAGACACCGCGGGACATTATCATGACCCGGTGATCAGACATAACTAAAAAGACGTTTGAAGTTTAAGAAACATTTGTTGCTGTTTTTTAACCACTTTTGATTTTGTTGAAAAAAGAGGTGGAAAGATTCTAATAATCATCTCTTTTAATTTCCTGATACCGCGACACTCCTCTGTTGCTTCTTGGAGTTTACTTAAGAAATAGAGACATGATGAGGCATGCATGCCACCATTTTTTTAAAAAAAAGAAAATATTTAGATGCTCTTACAAGCTTTTAGCTATTAACATTACAGTTCATCCCTCAAAGTCCTGTTAAAGTGGATCATTCACGTCATAGCTATGGAATTTACTTGATCTAGAATTTGAACTCCTATGATTAATTAGAGAGACTCTTTTTTTTTTTTTTTGGGGGGTGATATTCTCTTATTAAGCTTCTCACCATTGACATTAAAGTTCATAGCTCAATTCTATCCAAAAAAGATTATCCATATCAAAACTAGGAGATAAACGAGCATCTTATCATTCATATCAAAACCATGAGATTCTGAAAATTTAACCCCACATAATCTAATTTAAAATTTGAATCCAAGTGATGAAGGAGACCATAAACGAAAGATCACATGGAAATATTTTATATGGGGTGCAATAGAATAGTTTAGCAATAATTAGGGAGAGGACTGAGAGGAATATATTATAGGCCAAAAGCTTTAAGGTTTAGCCAATTAGCAAAAGGAATTGTGAGTTTAGCAGCTATTCAATCAAATCAATATGGTCTTGATGCGATATCACTTTTATCTGCTTGCTTTGCTCTTCTTCTTTTTTATTGTTTCGTGGGTGTATTTTGAAGGATATTGTCTGAGTTGATTTTTCGATTGCCATGCCTCATCTTAAAGTAAGTGAGGAGAGGAGCATGGCTACAGAGTTTTTTTGGTTGTTGAGTTGCTAGATCCATTCACGGTTCTGGTCCTATTTCAACTGGTAAACGGGAAACCGAGGCTAAAAAATGTTGAAAAAGATGATGTCCTCCTTTTTTCTTCATCTTCTTTTATATATATATCAACAAATAAACACACAAACGTGTGGGAGAAACTCATTAAGGACTTACTGTGCACGCACCATGCTCCATGAGCCACGAGCCAGGCAATCGCTAAATAGTTGAGGCATGAGCAATGCTAGAGACCTGCTCTCTCTTCTACTTGCTTCGAATTCAAGGCCTGCTGCCTCTTCTACTTTGCGAATTGTTGGAGCAAAAATAATTAGCTAGATTTGAAAAGCTTGTTTTCTCCCCTAATTGGAAATGACTAATTGGGAATACTTTTCTACACACTTCTGAAGTTTCCTCTTTTAATAATGGACTTGAATTTATGAACAGTGCAACTGTTTGATTTTGAAAAAAAAAAAGAAGGTAAATGTATGTGAAGAATTGTTTTTTTACTTTTGAAAAGTCCAAAGTAACTCCTTGTTGTCATTTGGAAAGGCAAAAACATGGAAAATCTTACAGGAAAGGGCCCCTGCCAATTAAATAAAGCACTTTTCAACAAAGTCAAAAAAATAACCAGAAAAGAAGGAAAGAAGACAGGTTAGGTTTGGTTTCCATTCATTTTGTCACTTCCTAGTCCCTCGCTGTTAAACTTTTCTCATTTCCACCGTAGTTTTACTGTATCTTTGTTAAGACTCAGTCTCTCCCTCTCTATGACAATTCCAGAGTGAAATCCTCTATCTGTGACAACTGTCACGATTTAGGAGCTCTCCTCTTGTTCTCTTCTCTTTGTGTTCCTTGTCCTCGCCAATTCCTCCCCCTTGGACTCTCTATATAAAACGCACTTGCCACCTTTGAATCCCATCATGCACGATCTTACAAGCCAACCAATAATGATGATTGATTCAAGCCCACCTCTTCTACACCATTATGGAGAGCTTACACGCCTCCCACCCCAAATTCCTACACTTGAATGCAATGACCTCCCAAGTGGTGCTGTTGTCATGAAGGAATATTGCCAACTCCCATTGATAGACCTCAGTTGTCTAAATAGCACCATTGAAAGGGAACGGCTAGCTTGTGCTGAGGCTATATGCAGAGCTTCGTCGGAGTGGGGATTCTTCCAAGTAGTGAACCACGGTATAAGCCCCGAGCTAGTTCGGAATATGAGGAGGGAACAAGTGGAGTTGTTTCAAACACCTTTTGATAAGAAGGCTACTTGTGGGGTTTTGAACAACTCTTATAGATGGGGAACCCCAACAGCTACTTGTCCAAGGCAATTCTCTTGGTCTGAAGCTTTCCACATTCCTCTCTCAAGAGTTTCTGAGCAAGCTTGCTATGGGGAGTTTAGCTCTTTAAGGTACTACTCTATTTTCGCTATGTTCTAATTTGGTCTCTCCACCAGTTTGCCTCTAGAAATAAACTTCAACAGTACAGCTCTTGACTTGCAAAGCCTACGTCCTTGACTAGCTCTGTCATCTTTTTCTCATAGACAGTCACCAAAACTTTAACGTTTGGTTTCAATTCAATCTCAAGTCTAAAAGAGTTTCATGCGCTCTTTTCCCTACATGGTCAGGAAAATAACTTCATTTTCCCAAGTGTACAACCCCAAGCACCATGCTCTAGTCCCCGTGTTTTGTTACCTCCCACAACGTAACCAGGCAATTAAAATATAAAGTATCTTGATTAGCTTCAGAAAGCCTTCCTAACAGTCATTGAAATCACCGTTTCTTCTAAGATGCCTATGTTATTATCTGGTAGCTAGCTAGTTTCTAATTAATTTGATGACTTGTATCAACAGGGAAGTGATGATGGAATTTGCAGCAGCAATGTCAAAGCTAGCAAGGGTGCTGGCAGGGGTCCTAGCAGAAAATCTAGGCCACCCAAGAGGAGTGTTTGAAAACATTTGTCAAGAAATTAATTGCTTTCTTCGGTTGAATCGCTACCCAGCCTGCCCAATATCCTCAGAGATTTTTGGCTTAGTGCCCCACACTGATAGCGATTTTCTAACAATCCTTTCTCAAGATGAAGTTGGAGGGCTGCAACTTATGAAAGATTCCAAATGGGTGGCTGTAAATCCGAATCAAGATGCTCTTATCGTCAACATTGGAGATCTTTTCCAGGTAAAATTCAAATTCTATATTCAGTTCTCATTAGCCTGCATTTCGAAGCTAAGATTAGACAAAGTGTCCCTTGTAACTAATTAAAAAATGCCGAATTGCCTGCTTTTGTTCGTGGACGTGAACACGAAGAGTCGCAGCAACGATAATATTCTGATGATTGTTATTATAATTGTACATCAACCCAACCCTTGTGCTACCAGCCTAGTACATCGTATTTTGACATTTAATTTTTGTCCGACTTGCCTAAGCCAACCTAGTTATTGAATTTGAATTCCTAGAATATTATAAAGTTAGCATCTGATGTTGTATATGATTGTTAATTTGTCTACTGTAAATGCGAATATCAGGCATGGAGCAATGATGTCTACAAGAGCGTGGAGCATAAAGTCGTGGCTAATGGAAAAATGGAGAGATATTCAATCGCCTACTTTCTGTGCCCCTCTTATGACTCATTGATAGGCAGCTGCATGGAGCCTTCTATATACAGAGAATTCACTTTCGGAGAGTATAGGAGCCAAGTCCAAGAAGACGTCAAAAGAACGGGCCGTAAGATAGGCCTTCCAAGATTTCTACTTTAACACATGTCGTCGATAAAAAAGATGTTCAGCATTTAGGTATCGAAACACAACATTCGAAGCAGCTGAATAGAGAGGCAGGAAAGAACTAAACCAAGGCAGTTTGATCAAAAAGACCGAAGTCCACCAATTGTCACACATGTTCATATTGACTCGTCATTGACTCAAACAAGAAAAGGAGAAATATATATCTATATGTAACATGTATGTATATGTATTATGCATGTTGAAGTCGAGTCTGATTCCGCTAGTTTGTGCATGGATGTAGTTAAGCCCTTGAGTTTATTCTTCAGTTTGTTAAGCAGAGGCGCAGACCCGAGTAGACCATTCCAGAAATAGTTCAATAAATGGTTCAAGATCTTGTAACCAAGTGGCCCATCAACGGCCCACTCTTATAAGTGATTTTATTGCTTGGATTGACGAGCCTCCCCTAGAGGTTTGCTCTCTCCTAGTTAAGATTGTACCAATTTGTACTAGCTACCTTACGAATCTATATATATTGCTGCATATGTAGAATAGAAAAATATCGTGTTTCCTTTTCTTTTTCCTATTTTATATCATTTTTCCTGTGTGCTCCAAGGCTTAGATTATGAAAGAAAATCTAGGAGTACTGTTGTGGTAGTGGTAGAGCCGTAGAGGCTTGGACAACTGAAATTGAGATTTGCCAAGATCGCATATGCAATATGGAATATTTAGGCGTGAGGTTACCATTTCAAGTTAAACAAACACCATCATTAAAGTGGAAAATTGGGTCTGCAGAGGGGACAATTCAAGAAAGAGGAAAGACGCCTCCAATGATTTTGACTAGAACACTTTCTAGCTGCAAACAACCATGTCTAAAGTGGAAATCACAAGTGTTTCAAACCACAGATACAGCCTATCTGAAAACATGAACCACATTCCCATATACATCAGTAACAGCTGTGCTCGTGCTAGCATTGTCCTGACCATGCTTCCGTATTGCACTTTGTTTCAGAGTGGGAAACTTTTACCTAAAAAATTAGTTTCAGGCTCTGCCAATCTAAAATTGAGCATCTTCATATGGCGTTTTCAAACGACCCTGATTTGCACCTGTTAACTAACAATAATGCTCTTTCAAAGCTTTTCATGTATGACTTATATAGAACGTCGTGGCTTTAACTTCACAAGAAGCCACTACACCTTTTCTCTCTCAGCAGCAGGCGAAAACCAATTCTCCATGCTTGTCCTTGAATCATGCCACCCATTATTATTTATGTACTGCGAAGGCCTAAATTAATCATAGCCTTTTAGGTGACAATGATCGAACTACAACTAGGTGCCGTTCACAACTTTTGTGATGAATAGAACCTCTGAAAAGTGAAAACCTTGTCCCTGAGCTTTATCAACAACCAATCATTTAGAGTGCACTCAAATCCAAACTGCCTATAGCCCTCAAAAAAATCCTACAAATATGCTTCATCTCAGGAGCACAATCCCACTTTTACTCTTCTCAGACTCAGGCCATCACTTTGTTTCAAAGGTGCTGATTATAGCAGCAAAAAATTGTTGAATTATCCTTTTAGAGATTGCTTTCTAAAAGAAAAGGAGGCAGATCTGAATAGGATTAAGAGGCAAGCTTTGTTGTCTAACCTTAACGAGGGAAGAAGAAATCAATTCAGTACGGTGACCATCTAAATAATTACCTACTCACATGTTCATACCAGACTGCAGTGAAAATCAAGAAGTTGTTCTTACATCCAATAAAGAGCCAATCAAGCAACATAAATAATCGCAAAAGAAAAGATCATGGCCAGTTACATTAATAGTATATTAATAATTTACCTCTAAAATCAGGCAATTCACCATCCATCTGAGATCCCTTGTGCATGCACCATCTCTCATTGTTCCTCCAGGGCCCCAAATGCCCTAGTAAAAGCTTCACTGATTAAAATATATAGTTTGTGACCTACATGTCAAGGTCCTAATGACATGGATAGAAGTGTGTGTGTGCATGAATGAGGTCCAGATAAGATTGCCACCAAAGTAAATGATTGTAGGCTAATCCTATACTAATCAACTTGACATTCATCCATTATTTTTCAGCTATCTTGCCATGCAACAAGCCTGGAATTTAAGATTGCAAGCAATCCTGTGTTTTTCATGGAATCTCATATTCCCAGGAATGTTATTGTGGTGAATATTTCTAGACAATCTTCATCCAATGTTCTTTTACAGGCTTGAGAAGGAATATTTGGATTACAAGATAGTAATACCATATTTAATCAGAATCATAACACATCCTGACAGATCAAAAAACAATATAAATTAGACAATAACTTCATTGAGCATTCAAAGGCTTTGGGATTCCTAAGATGGTGGCATAAATGCAAGTTACCACTGCCAAATCATATTGGTATGTATGAACAAAGCTGTGGTCTAGCTGAAAAAAGAAGTTAATTCTACAGTTGAAGACAGAAAACTTCATAACAAGTCAATAACCAAGTACCAGCTCTAGTAGAAATACAATCCTTTTATAATGATAATTCACAAAATACAGACAGGACTGTTATACGCATTCTTCAGTAATTTCTACCATTTTTCATGTAAACATTCAGACTACTGAATAAAAAAAATGCCAGCAGAAAAACAAACCTGGGGAAATATCATCTGTAGTGAAGAGGTGATGGAAGTTTCCAGAGATTGCTTGCTTGATGGAAACAAATTAAGAGTATCACAGTAGCATCTCAATATTTTGGCTTCCGGATAATTGATGACTCCCCGTTAAGAAATTTGGATCTTTCATTCAGTCAAGCAACAAGGTAACCTTGTCTTTGAGAATGCTCTTCTTCATCGGGGGCGCCATTCCTCCTCCAACATCATTCTGACTTTTCTTTTTCCGCTCATATGCAAAAAAATCCATATCCTTTGTTACAAATTCTGTCCTCTTCCATCAGCTTCTTAAGCAAGGGGCCCAAAAACAGATCCAACATGTCATGTGCAGTATCCCCTGTCCTACTTGTGGAAATGAGATTTTGTTCACTTACTAAATTCAGAGTTGAACTATAAGAAGCAGTGTTTCACAGCTAGCTGATGTATGTTCGTCATCAGGAACAATGAGAGACTCTTCTAAATCATGCTTAGAGGAAGTTGCTGTTGTAAGTTGTCTTTGTAATTTACGTTCTCTACTTGATGTATGCTTTTTCCTTGAATCCTCATCAACTTTGACATACTGCATATAGATCATACCGTCTTGAGATCTTTTCACTCAAGAATATTAAAAATAAATAAAAACAGAAATTACTTTGTAAGAATCTTCGTACCTACCCTGGGATCAATCACCAGACACACCGCTTAAGCCGAGAAAAGAGTGTATCTTTAACGACAATTCTGTTTCTTAACTGTGATTAAATATGATGAAATGGCAATTCAAGTTCACAAGTCTCTGTTGGCATGAACAATCATGCTATCCATCATCAGAATGGCTTCCGTTTTAAATGAAATTCTTCAACAATTCTTTAATTTGTAAAACATGGCATGCCACATTGCATTACATCCATCTTGAGCAGTAAATGAATCACCTCACCTCTTCGGCAATGCTGACTAAATCTTCATTAGACAGCTCCTCCCCTGCCTTACTTTTTGCTTTTCGCTTTCTCTTAAACCGATTGCTCGTTTTCTTGTTTATGACACTGTCAGTATCATCATTCAACTCTTTATTATCTGTATCTTGGTTTCCTTTCCTCCTCTTGGCTTCAAATTTTGAATTCTTCGCCAAAGTCTTCTTCTTCTTCTTCTTCAGGCTCGGCAGTGTCATCACTGTGCCTCTTCTTATTCGTCTTCTTCTTCTTATAATTATCATTGTTAGCAATTACACGAACACCAAGCATCCAATAGGTAAACGCCGTGTACTTTCCTCAACCATTATCTCGTTCTTTAGCCCTGGAAAAAAAACAAAGAGATTCCGATTTCAAAATATTACTTGATTAGTATCCTCAGATTCAAAGAAAGAAAATTCAAAGAGATTCAATCAGAAAAATCACATACCAGTGATTTGATGTATTGCCCCAAAAAAGAAATGAGCTGTGGAGGAAAAATGATATTCCACCAAGGAAATTCCACGATCCAATCAGAATCTTGCCTCGGTTTCCTTCCGTTTTCTATTATCAGTTGGATACTCGGATGTTTAATGAAAAGTTACGCTCTAAGATAGAGTTTGAAATGGTGGTAATAGTGGTATTTTATAGTGATTTTTAAAATAATATTTTTTTATTTTTAAAAAATTATTTTTTTATATCATCTCATATTAAAATCTTTAAAAAATATTAAAAAATTAATTTTAAATAAAACAAAAATTTCTTAAAACACATCCAGCTATGTGAACAAGATGTCAGTGTTTCTTCTTCTTTTTTTTTGTAATTTCTTCTGTTTTTAAAGTAAATAAAAAAAATTATTTGATAAATTATAAAACGTAATTTACTATATGTAGAATCTAGTATAATTTGTGTTTAAAATACAAGTTAATCAAAAGTAGCTTCAAGCTGGTTTTCTTTTTATGTCGGCTGTGGAGAGTGAATTAATTCATTTTGCACTTTTCACGTGAACAATAAAAAATATTTTTGTTGTTTATGGACGGTCCGGGTTCGGTCCAAACCTGTAAAAAAATCAAAAAATTATTAGAGAATAAAATCTATAAAAGAAATTAAAAAATTAATAGAAAAAAAAAAGAATAGCTTATTCATTGTTCATAACTCCTTCATTGTTAGCCAGGTTTTTACCCCCTGTTCTTTTAATATAAGAAATAATCTAAACACTATATTGAAGATTGAGGGCTTAACTTCATTGTTTTTTTACATCATTTAAAACAAATGCAAGTGGATTATAAATCAGTATATCTAGTTTTGAAAAACTGGTTAGATAGTTTTTTTAGTTTTAAAAACTAATTAACTAACCTTGTTCATTCAATTCATGTTTTGTTTTTCATTTTTTAAATAGAAAAAGGAAAAAAAAGTAAATATATGAAACGATTAATGAAATAAAAAAATCCTTGGAGTAAAATAATATTAATTTAATCATGATTGAAATTATTTAAAATTTTAATTAATTAGTTTTTAAACTAGAAGTATTATCTAATTTACTTAACAAAGCTAAATGGGATAATTTATAATCTACTAACCAAACGCTAGGAATAGAGCATCTAAGTATAAACTCTTGACAGATACCAATAGCCACCACTCCCAATGCAAGTAGATTGTCAGATATTGTTTGTTTAATAGAAAATAGTTTTTTTGAAATTATTTTTAATTTTTTTATGTGTTTGTTTAATCTTATGAAAATTAATCAATAAAAAAATTGACTTAATTTCTAGAAAAAAAATTTACTTTTATTTGAAAATTGTGAAAAATTCAGAATTATCTTGTTATTTGTTAATTATATCAAATTTTATCTTTAATCTTTTAATTGCTATATATTTTTTATTGTAAATATTTGTTTTGTTCAACTCCACAATGTATTTCGTTGATTATTTTAAATTTAATTTAATTTAATTTAATTTTTATATAAATTTTATTTCTTATTTTTTCATTGTTCTTTACTTTTTTTTCTTATCATTTTCTTAATTGAAATTTTTTATTTATTATATTTAGTTCATATTTTCTTGATTGATATTTATTTATATTTGAAATAATTTATGAAATTTTTTTCATCATCTTTCAACTTTTTTATCTGTTAAATTTGGTTTTTATTATTTTAATTTTTATTTATTTTATTTAAAATAATTTATGAAATTATTTTTCTAATTTAATCATCTAACTTTTTTTGTTTAT
>Ga0307511_10000461_pt1 | contig 43998 bp, 40 predicted proteins | sample 13_EM_MG_FD_200266 | JGI IMG/M metagenome (GOLD analysis project Ga0307511, IMG submission 200266) | Populus trichocarpa ectomycorrhiza microbial communities from riparian zone in the Pacific Northwest, United States - 13_EM | ecosystem: Host-associated > Plants > Roots > Unclassified | place... | reverse complement strand
CGTTCGCGCGTGTAACTCTCGCCGACGGACCAGGCAAAGAAGACCACCACGGCAATCGGTATGTCGTAAAAGAGGAACTTGAACGCCATCTGTGCCGCGGCGGTGGTCTGGCCGTCGAGACTGCCCATCCCGCTTCCCTCGGCGGCGGACGGACCCAACAAGTAGTCCACTGCGAGAGAGATGACAACCGTCAGCCCGAAGAGAATCGTACCGGTGCCGATGCCGACCTCGCCGGAGTGGTATTTGCGCAGAAAGATGATCAGGAGGATGAGAAGGAGAACGTAGTTGGTGACGAAGAGAAGCAGGCCGTTGGCGATGCCGCTGCCGGTGTCGTCGCCACGGAAGTTGCTGCCATCGGCGTACTCCTCGATAAGCGCCCACCCCGCCGGGCGATCGCCGGTGAAGAAGACGTAGAGGTACGGAACGACGTTGCCGATGGGAAAGCTGGTTTTGACGCGATAGCGAAACGTCCAATCGGTGCGTGAGCGCATCACGTTCGGACGCGCATCCTCGAACTGCGGCGACGGCGCGCCGGGAAAATTTCGCGAACGGACTAGAGCATCGGCGCGGGGACGCAGTTGCGCTTCCGTCAGATGCGCGCCGGTCTCCTCGGGACGCAAATAGAGCCTGGCCGCGGAAACCGCACCGGTCCGCTGGTTGACGACGACGTAGCCGTACGACGGGTTCTTCTCCAGACCGCGGCGGTAGTAGACGCGTTTGTAACCGCCGAGGCGCGGGCCGACTACGGGATCGTCATTGGCGCGTTTGCGGAGCTCCGGTTTTGGCTCGAGCTCTTTGTCCAGCAGCGTCGAATTTTCCCATGACAAAACGGCCCACGCGCGTTCGACCGGAATGCCGATCTCGCGCGCCTTGGCGTCGGCGATCGGAACGGCATCGGATCGCGTCAGACGGATCCCCTTCGGCTGCGCGGTGTTGAAGCGCGGCGTGAGAATCAGAAGGACGACGATGCCGGCGAGGCACGCCAGGTAGGGGATGACTTTTTTCATAGTGGATGGTCGGGACGCATGATAGCGCTCTGGTTGACTACGTTCAGGCGCGTTGCGAGTTTCGCGCGTTACACTTCCCAAAATGACCGGAGCGATCGATTCACCGGCCGCGCGCCGCGCCGCCCGTTACGCGCTTGCCATCCTCGCCCTCATCAACCTTTTCAACTATCTCGACCGATGGGTGATCGCATCGCTGGTCGAATCGATCAAGAAATCGGAGCTGCACCTCTCCGACACGCAGATTGGCTTTCTCCCCGTCGGATTCATCGTCGTCTACACGTTGACGTCGCCGCTGTTCGGCACGTTAGGCGACCGGCGCTCCCGCCCTCCGCTGATTGCGCTGGGCGTGGCGGTGTGGAGTCTTGCTACGGGGCTGGCAGGGTTCGCGAGAGGTTTCACGTCGCTCTTCATCGCGCGATCGGGCGTCGGCGTGGGAGAAGCGGCCTACGGGACGATCGCGCCGGCCCTGCTGGCGGATTCGTTTCCGATCGAACGGCGCGGGCGCGTTCTGGCCGTCTTTTTCGCAGCCATTCCGATCGGCTCCGCTGCCGGCTACGTTCTCGGCGGTCTGGTCGATCAGCACTTCGGCTGGCGTGCCGCGTTCTGGATCGCCGGCGCGCCCGGGTTGCTGCTGGCACTGCTCGTGATGCTCGTCAAAGATCCGCCGCGAGGACTTCACGATGCGTCGACTGAGGACGTCGCTCCGGCGCATTGGACGACGGCGTATCGCGACCTCCTCCGCAACCGTCCGTTCATGCTCACGGCGCTCGGCTACGGCGCATACACGTTCGCGCTGGGCGGGCTCGGCTTCTGGATGCCGGCGTTTCTGGAACGAGTGCGTGGGATGCCGCGCGCCGAGGCCACGGTGACATTTGGCGTGATCGCGCTGGTGACCGGATTCGTCGGCACGTTCGCCGGAGGCTGGCTCGGCGACTTTTTTCTTTCGCGATCGAAACAGTCGTACCTCTGGGTTTCCGGCATCGCCACGCTGATCGCGGCGCCGTTGACCTACATCGCGGTCTCGAATCCGAATCGCTCCATCTATCTGCCCGCGATTGCAATCGCCGAAGTGTTCATCTTCATGTGCACCGGCCCGGTCAACTCGGCCATCATCAACGTGGTGAAGCCGGCGGAGCGCGCCACGGCGGTCGGCTTGTCGGTCCTGGTGATGCATGTCGTCGGCGACATTCCTTCGCCGCCGCTGATCGGCATCGTCTCCGATCACACGTCGCTCGAACGCGCCTTCATGCTCGTGCCGCTGGCGATCGTCCTCTCCGGATTGATCTGGATGTACGCGGCCTGGCAGGGACGCGAGCGTTGAGAGCACTGTGAGGCGTTTCGTCACATCAATTCTGCGGCTCATCACGAACACCTTCTTCCGCCGCATCGAAATCGTTGGATGGGAGCGCGTGCCGCGTGGACCAGTGATCTTCGCGGTCAATCATCCGAACGGTCTGATCGATCCACTTTTTCTGCTCTGCTTCACACCGCGGCCGGTGTCATTTCTGGCGAAGGCCCCGATTTTCAAGATGCCGCTGATCGGATGGCTGGCGCGCAGCATCGGCACACTTCCCGTCTATCGCAGGCAGGACAACCACGAGACATCGCAGAATCGCGAGACGTTCACGGCGGCGCGCGCGCTGCTCATGCGCGGCGGCGCCATCGCCATTTTCCCCGAGGGGACGACGCACAGCGAGCCGCGACTGAAGGAGTTGAAAACCGGCGCAGCCCGCATCGCCCTCGGATGCAGCGCCGAAGAGTGTCCCGGAATCGTCATCGTCCCGACAGCGATTTTCTACACGGCCAAACATAGCTTTCGAAGCGATGTGCTGCTCTGCTTCGGCGATCCGATCGATGTCGTTCCGGTTCCTCTCGACGAATCGGGCGAGCCGCCGCGCGAGGAAGTGGAAGCGCTGACGGATCGGATCGAATCGGCGTTGAACACGCTGACGCTGCAGGCCGATTCGCGCGAAGCGCTCGATCTCATCGCCCGCGCCGAACGGGTCATGTCGCTTGGCGAGTCGGGACTGCCGGAACAGCTCGCGCTGCGCAAACGATTCATTGCCGGCTACACGCGTCTGCGTAGTGAAGATGCCGCGCGGCTTGCCAACCTCCAATCGCGATTCGAACGATTCGAGTCGGAGCTGGGCGACGCGAAACTCGAACCGGAGACATTGCCGGCGCCGTCGGTAGCCGGAAGCGTGAAAACGATTGCGATGCTGATCATCACTCTGCCGCTCGCAATGATCGGCGCAATCGTTCACTATCCGATCTATCGGCTGATCGGATTTCTGGCGAAGCGATTGACGAAGGAGCAGGAGTTGGTCGCCACGATCAAAGCAGTCGGCGGGATGGCGCTTTATCCGCTGACGTACTTCGTCGTTACTGGTGTCGTCGGATGGAAGTTCGGATTGTCCCTCGGCATCGCCACCGTTCTCGTCCTGCCACTCTTCGGCTACATCGCTCTCCGATTCTTCGAGCAGCTCGATGACGTCATCGGCCGCTCGCGCGCGCTCACGTGGCGCATCGCGCGCGCGAGCGCCTTCGCGCGCCTCATGCGCACGCGCGAGGAGCTGCGCGACGAGATCGTGGCGCTCGCGGACGAGATGGGGGTGTGAGGCTACTTGCCCGACTTCACGAGTCCGGCGGCCGTCTCGATCTTCGTATCGATCGCCTCCTGACGCTGCACCGCATCATCCGGCGGTGGTGATCCTGCCCGAATCGAGGTGTCCATCGCTGCGACGAGGGCCTTCAAATCAGTCATCGCCGTTCGCGCTTCGACGTTCGACATCGACGCTCCTCGGCACTGCGACTCAGCGGCGGAGATTTTTCCGTCGACGTCTGACTGAAAGTTCGACCACGCAGCGAGGTCGTAGGGTGGGTTGACGAAGCTATGCAGTCCGCTACCCCACGCCTCGGAGGCGCGCTGCGCTGCGGAAACGCACGTGTCTTCCGAAGATGCTGCTGCCGTCGTGTGCCCGCCCATCTGCTGTTTTGCCCACGGCAGCGCGTACTTCCAAGCCGCCACCGCGATGACGATGACGACGACCCACTTGATCAGCCGGCTGGTGTCCATGTGGGGATTCTAGCGCGCAACTGCGAGAGCACCATCGCGCCGAGGATCATCGTGGCACCGGCAACAAATCCGATCGTCACCGGCTCATGTTCGAAGACAATCGACGTGATTGCCGCCGCAATCGGTTCGAAGGCAAGAATGATCGCGGCCTCGGTGGCCGTAACGCGCGCTTGTCCCCACATCAGCGCCACGAAGGCGAGTGCGGTCGTGACGAGGGCCGTGAAGAGAATCACGACTACGACCGTCGTCGTCATTCGCGGACGCGGCACAAAAAGCGATGGCGGGATCGCTGCCAGCCCGACGACGAGAACCTGCACGGCGGCCAGTCCGAGGGCCGGCGTTGTGGCGCTGTACTTCGCGGAGAGGACGACGTGCATCGCGAAACAGACGGCACCGGCGATCGTCAGGATGTCGCCGAAGCCGGCGCGGGCGTCGATGCCGCCGATCAGCAGCGTCGTTCCGATCGCGGCGATCACGGAGCCGAGCCACGCGCCCGCGGCGATGCGCCTTGCGAAGAGCAGCCGGTCGCAGAACGGAACCATGACGACGTAGAGGCCGGTCAGGAACGCGGAGCGCGATGGTGAGATCGTCATCAGCGCGCGCGTTTGGCACCAGTAGCCGCTGAAAACGAGCGCGCCGAGGATGATGCCGGGTCGGAGCGCCGCTCGTGGAAGCTTCCGCGCGACGATGGCCATGATGAGCAGTACGAGCCCCGCGGTCGTGAAGCGAAGGAAGATGAACGGCTCGGGAGAGATGAGGGTGAGGACGTGTTTGACGAGCGTGAACGTCGCGCCCCACGCCGATGCGACGAGCAGGAGAACGACCACCGCAAGCCAGTGGTTCTTCACGTTCCCGTTGTGGTGGTCAGCGTGGATCCGTTGTGCATGTCCTGCATCTCCTGAAGCCGGCGCTGCAGGTTGAGCATCACCAGAATGAAGACGATCAGCATCACGATGCCGAGGATGCGCACGCCCCAACGATTCATCGCGTGTAACTCCCGGCGTGATCTGCGGCCCACCTGATCGCGTAGCGCATCGGCGTGGCGTCAGCGATTCCGCGGCCGGCGATATCGAATGCCGTTCCGTGGTCGACGGAGACGCGAAGATAGGGCAAGCCGATCGTGACGTTCACCGATTCATCGAACGCCATCGTCTTGATCGGGATGAGAGCCTGATCGTGATACATGGCCAGCACGACGTCATATTGTCCACGAGATGCGGCCAGAAAGATCGTGTCGGCAGGATGGGGGCCGCTGATCGTCAATCCAGCGTCGCGTGCTTGCGCTACGCCGCGCTCGATGAGGCGCTCTTCATCGCCGAACTTTCCCCCTTCGCCGGCGTGCGGATTGACGCCTGCGACGGCAAGGCGTGGCGCGTGGCCGTACAGTCGCGCGTACTCGCGACTGGTGAGCTTCGCCAGTGCAGCGATGTCGTCCGCATCGATCGTTGCAATCGCATCGCGCAGCGGCAGATGAACGGAGAGCAACGCCGAGTTCAGCTTCGGAGAATCGAAGTACATGGCGTAGTCATGCGCGTATCGTTGCAATCCGGCGTGATCTGCAAGAAGCTCCGTGTGGCCTGGGAATGGCGAGCCAGCGAGCGCGATCGACTGTTTGTGAATCGGCGCGGTGACGAGCGCTGAACATTCGCCCGCGTCGATCGCTCGCAAAGCAGCGTCGATCGCATCGAGCGCGACGCGGCCGTAGTGTGCATCGATAACGCCGTACTGAATCGGACCGGTACCGCCGACGTCGACGAATTCAAGTCCATCCGGCGGATCGGCGAGGGCGCGGCTGCCGAACACACGCGCCGGAACATCGGCATCCTGAAGCGCTTTGAAAACGATCTCCGCACCGATGCCGGACGGATCGCCGAGCGTGATGGCCAGCGGTTTCACCGCGGCGATTGTAATTGCGCTACTCCAGCTCTTCCTGCTTGAACACGTACTTGATGCAACGCTTCTGAATCAGCAGATTCGGTGCGCCGTCGCGATTCACTTTGAGGCAGGAGCGGTCGTACCACTCGATACAGCCGCGGATCTCTTCGCCGTCCGTCATCACGATGACCATCGGCGTCTTCGAATTCATCTGTTTGACGTAGTAGAAATTCTCGGCGTTCGTCACTTCCGGCGGCGCCATTTTTGTGCTGTTGCGGCTGCTGCTGTTTCCGTTGCCGCGCATCTGTCGTTTGAAGTCGGTCATCGGCGACCGGAACATGCGGCGAGCGCCCGCCTGATTCGAGTCTGTGTCGTACTGCCGGTTCATGAATGGCATCGCATCCTCCTCGGGGCGTTCTCGCTGGCATGTGTGACCGCTGCGAAATGCGAAGCGTGTTTGCGAACCTTGTGCCTTTTCCCTAGAATCCGGGCGCTTTACCGGAGGCTTACCTTGAATTCCGTGGTGTGTATCGCGCAGGTGCCCGACACCGAGACGCGTATCAAGATCGGTGGCGACGGGCGCCACATCGACGAAACCGGCATCAAATACATCGTGTCTCCCTACGACGAATACGCGCTGGAAGAGGCGATCCGTCTGAAGGAAAAGCAGGGCGGTGACGTGACCGTTCTCGGCTTCGGTCCCGACCGCGTGCAGCAGGCGCTGCGCGAGTCGCTGGCCCGCGGCGCGACGAAGGCGTTGCACGTCAAAGGCGAGTCCGGCGACGCCGATTCGCTCGGCATCGCCAAGGTTCTCGCTGCGGCGATCAAGACCGTTCCGCACGATCTCGTCTTCTTCGGCAAGCAGGGCGTGGGCACCGACAACTCGCTCGTTGGTCCGATGGTTGCCGAGCTTCTCGGCTATCCGCAGGTCAATGTCGTGACGCATCTCGAAGCGGCAGACGGCAAGGTGACTGCGCATCGCGAGATCGAAGGCGCCGAGGAGATCATCGACGCGCAGATGCCCGCGGTGATCACGGCGCAGAAGGGGATGAACGAGCCGCGCTATGCGTCGCTGAAGGGCATCATGGCGGCGAAGAAGATCACAATCGAAACAAAGTCGATCGCAGACCTCGGGCTTGCCGACTCCGACATCATCAATCAGCGCGTGACCGTCGTGTCGCTCGAACTGCCGCCGGAGAAGAGCGGCGGCAAGAAGATCGACGGCGCCGATCCCGTGGCGGCGGCGAAGGAAATCGTCCGCTACATCAAAGAGGAGGCGAAGGCGCTGTGACCGTTCTCGTTTTCTGCGAAGTTCAGGACAACAAACTCAAGAAGGCCTCGCGCGAGGCGCTGTCGATCGGACGCAAGCTGGCTGCCGATGCGGGCGGCGATCTCGTTGCCTTCGCCACCGATCGCGCTGTTGCCGATGATGCCGGCCGTTACGGAGCGAAGAAGCTCTACGTCGCGAATGCCGGCGGCTACAACACGGAGACGTACACCGCGGCGATGCAGGCTGCGATCGGACAGGCCTCTGCTTCGATCGTGCTGCTCGGCGGCACGTCGAACGGACGCGATCTCGCCCCGCGTCTGGCCGCACGCCTGAATGTCGGTGTTGCCTCGGATGTCGACCGGCTCGAGTGGACTGGCGGCAAGCTGCACGCACGACGCCCTGTCTACTCGGGGAAGGCGTTCGCGACCGTCGAGATCAGCGGCAAGCCGGCCATCGCGACGACGCGCATCAATGCCTTTCCGGCCGAGGAGTCGGGCGGAGGAGCTGCGGAGATCGTCGAGGTTAGCGCATTGCTCGATTCGAAAACGAAGGTCGTCGAGACGAAGGTTTCCGAGGCAGACGAGCTGTCGATTGCCGAAGCGGACATCATCGTGTCAGGCGGCCGCGGGCTGAAAGAGGGCGCGAATTTCTCGCTCATTCGCGATCTCGCGCATGCCATCGGTGGCGCGGTGGGCGCATCGCGGGCTACGGTGGATGCGGGCTGGATCGACCACCAGCACCAGGTCGGCCAGACGGGACGTGTCGTCAGTCCGAATCTCTACATCGCCGCAGGCATCTCGGGCGCCATCCAGCATCTGGCCGGGATGTCGTCGTCGAAGCACATCGTGGCGATCAACAAGGATCCCGAGGCGCCGATCTTCCGTATCGCAGACTTCGGAGTGGTCGGGGATCTCTTCACGATCGTTCCCGCCCTGACCGAAGAAGTGAAAAAGGCCAAAGCGCACTAAGCCGGCACGGCCGGCGGCGTTGGTTGCCCAAGGCTCAGCGATCGTTTTCCTTTGATCTGGTCTGCCGCGTTGGCAAAAAAAAGGCCGCCGAAACCGGCGGCCTTTCGTACATTTCAGTGTTTAGGAATCAGTCCTGGCCGGCGCCCGGACGCGGCTTTTCGTCGGGCTTCTCGGGCGACTGCTTCGGGCTCGGATCCTGGCCGACGATGGTCTTGAGGGCGTACGCCGACGTCATCGAAATGGGATTCGTCCCGGGCGGCATGCATTCCAGCGTAACGATGATGGCGTGGCGCGCGAACTGCGCGTCGCAGTGGTGCTCGCTGCGGGCCTGGTAGATGCGCGGGCTCTTGGCCATGATGCGCTTGCCGTCGATGACGACGAAGTAGTACTCGATCTCTTCGTTGTTATCGAACTTCGGCAGCGTCACCTGCGACACCTTGCCGAGGTTCTTGCCGTCGACGAAACACCAGTCGGTCGAGCCCTGCCGGCGGAAGTAGGCACGGAGCAGACCGTCGTCGGTCGTCTCCACGCTCATGATGGCCATTTCGCCCTCGAGGACGCAGCCGGGAGGGTTGTGGTCGATCGAGCCGGGCTGCACGGCCAGTGCGGCCCCGGCGCTCATCGCAATTGCCAGAGCAAGAAGGAGGATGCGAGTTTTCATGATCACCTCGGACAAGACTAAATGATACGGCAAAAATTTCATTGCTGCGCCAGTATCCGATCGCGATAGGCGAGGATGGCCGGCGTCTGCGGTAGCGCGGGCATGGCCCGGGTGATGAGCTGGCGCGCAAGTGCATAGTCTCCAAGCTCATAGCGGTTTACCGCCTCGTAAAACATGTGGCTCTCTTCACCGGCCTTGAGCGGATACGTTTTGCGGTACTGGGCGGACGATTCGGCGTAGAGCGCGGTCTGGCTGAGGGCGGCGGCGAGAGCCTGCCGGTCGCTGCGTTGAAGATTGGGGAGCGCGGCGATGCGCCGCAGCTCGGCGCGCGCTCCGACGATGTTGCCCGCCACTACCATCCGTTCGGCTGCGGCGATCTGCTCCGTGACCGGCTCCGCGGCGGGCTGTGGGGCCGGCGCCGGCGCGATGGTTGGCGGAACCGGAGCTGGAACAGGGGCCGGAGCGACGCGTTGCGGCTGCGGCTGCGTTTGAGGCTGAAGTTGAGGCTGGGGCTGCGGTTGCGTCTGGGGCGCCGGTCTTGGTGGCGTCGCCTGCAGCGCCTCGCGGACGTCGGGCCGTTCGCCGAAGGACGCGGGAAGGCTGCGGCGGACTCCGAGCGCATCCGCCTGGCGGCCAATCTTGACCAGAGCGATCAGATACGTGGCCGATTCGTCGTCGGTCAAACGCCGCCGGGTCCGGACGATTGCATAGTGGTTGGCCACTTCACGCCAGTCGTTGTGGGAGCGGCCGATGATGGCCAGCGCGGTATGTGCGAACGGGTTCGTGTCGTCCGTAGCGAAGGCCAGGTCGGCGTAGCGCCGCGCGCCTGGTTCGTCACCGGCGATTGCGCGCTCGAGCGCCAGCCTGCCGTAGTCGAGTGCCGGCTGGGGTGGCTCCACTTTGTCGTCGTTCTTGCCGACGGTTACGGCGACGTTCGGCTTCCTCGTAGGCGTCGGTACCTGCGTGTTGGGGCGGCGGCTCGGCCTTGGAGCTCCAGGGTGCACGGTCGTGGCCTGCGGAGCGATTCGAGCGAATGCGGGAGCGCCGAGGAGCTCCTCGCGAGACAGGAGATCCGGCAGCAGCTTCTCGAATGCCGCGCGGACATCGGCTGGGATGGTGATGGTCTCGTACGTGGGGCTGAGCTTCTCCGCCTGGAGGACCTTCATGGCAGCGAGGCGGGCATCCTCGACGCGGTCGAGTTTGTCGTTGGCCACGGTGATGTAGATCTCGGCGATCTCGTAGTTCGCGAGGTCGTCGACACGGCCGAAGGCGGCGATGCGCAGCTCCTCGACCGCCCGGGCGTACGCTCCGCGGTTGAAATCGACGACGCCGGCCAGGAACCGAGCCTCGTAGAAGCTCTGCGCGAAGGCCGGAACGACGGCGAGAAATGAGATTAGCGCCATTAGCGGGCGCAGCAATGCTTTCACTTGGTAAATAGCTTTCTGATACGACTGAAGAGACTGCCGGACTCGACACCGGACATTTCCGGCACGTCTGGATCGTACACGAGTCCGCGGCTTTCTACGATTGATTTTGGATTGTCGACGAAGAGCGCCTGGGCAGTTTCTTCGCCAACGAGCTCGACAATTCGGGCTCGCGCGGCCCGAAATCGGGGCGGTCGTTTGGTCTCGTTGTGGGCGTCGGTGGCCATGACGTGTACCCATCCGCGCTTCAGCCAGTCGATGGCCGCGGCCTGGGCATCGGGACCGAACTCGCCGGTGACGCTGCCCGTCGTCACCTGGGTCTTCACGCCGATCCGGATCAGCGACGCCAGCAGCTCCGGCTTCGACTGAAAAACGAGATTGCGCTCGGGATGGGCGATGACCGGTGTCCAGCCGTCGAGTTGGACCCGATAGAGCGGCTGATGGACGAGAGGCGGGATGGAGTGACTGGCAAACTCGACGAGCACGTAGCGACCGCCCGCGAGCGGGAGGATGGACTGGTTGCGAAGCATGTCGTCCATGTCATGCGCGAAGAAGTACTCGGAGCCGAGGACGATGCGCGGGACGTCGCCGACCTTGCCTCGCAGCTCGTCGAGAATGGCGTTGAGCTGTGTGCGCGACGTGTTTTTCCAGCGGCCGCGCAGCACATGCGGAGTGGCTACGATCGTTTCGATCCCTTCGTCAGCGGACATACGGCAAAGATCAACGGCTTCAGCGAGAGCTCGCGGGCCGTCATCGACGCCGGGCAGACAGTGGTGATGGATGTCGATCATGCGAGGCGCATCTCACCGGGTTACCCGGCTCGTTGCGCAGGCGGCTCCTTGGATGAGCGAGTCTCTTCGTCGTAGTAGTCGTAGTAGCTCTTCTTGAACGAATAGCCGTACTGCTGCAGATCGAGGTTGTTGAGGATCGCGCCGAGAACCGGGATGTTGCTCTGGCGAAGCCGTTCCGCTGCGCGCTGCACGATGTCGCGGGGTGTCTGACCACCGTGCACGCACAGCACGACGCCGTCGGCGTTCGCGGCCAGCACGATCGAATCGGTGACGGCCATGACCGGCGGCGAGTCGAAGATGACGAACGCAAATCGCGCGCGGATCTCGTGGATGAGATGCTTCATCCGGTCGGAGCCCAACAACTCCGAGGGGTTCGGAGGGGTGGGGCCGGAGAGGATCAGGTTCAGATTCGGCACCTGCGTTTCCTGGATAACGTCGTCGAGAGGGATGTTCGCAGCCAGGTAGTTCACCAGGCCGAGGTTCATCTTGCCGCGGAAGACTTTCTGCAAGCGCGGACGGCGAAGGTCGGCGTCGATGAGCAGCACCGGCTTGCCCATCTGGGCCAGGACGGTGGCCAGGTTGACGGACGTCGTCGTTTTGCCTTCCCGGGCGAACGTCGAGGAGATGACGATGACCTTCGGCGAGCTGGCCGATGCGAGCAGCAGCGAGGTACGGAACGCGCGATAGGCCTCGGCGATGGCCGATCGCGAATCGCTGTGAGGGAGGAGATCGATCCCGGCCTGAGGGTCGCCCGGCTCGGCGACGGGACGCAGCCGCGGGCCGCGACCATATCCATAGCCGTAGCCTCCGTATCCATAACCTCCTCGGCTCGCCGAATTGGCCGACGGAATGACGCCGAGCGATGCGAACTTCGTGACGCGTTCCAGCTCTTCCGGCGTCTTGATCGAACGATCCATGTATTCGAGGAAGAAGATCGCGGCCAGACCGAGGACGACTCCCAGCGGGAAAGCGCTCTGCAGGTTCTTCTTCATCGTCACGTTGAAGCGTCCGCCCGGAAGCTGGGCATGATCGACGATGTGGATGTTGGATGATGCTGAGCCCCGCAGGCGGGCGGTCACTTCGGTCTCGTTCTGCCGTTTCTCGAGTTGTTCGAGTAGTGCTTGTTTCGAGGTGAGTGTGTTGGTGAGATCGGTGTAGCCGGCGGCGCTGGCGTTGATCGTGATCGTCTCGCGCTTCTGGGCATTGACCGCGGTGGCCGTCTGGTCTGCGGTCTGCTGTGCGGCGACAAGGTCGCGGTACGCGGCTTCCTTCATCCTGGTGAAGGCCGCACTGATGGCTGCCAGCCGGGCCTGATGGGTTTTGTCGATGGCGTTTTTCAACGCCAGCAGTTGGGGATAGCCTGGCTTGAAGGTGGTCAGGCCCTGGCTGTATTCGCGCTGTTTCCGCGATTCTTCTTCCGTGAGCGAGCTGACCAGAGGATCGTTGCTGGTGACCGATTCCGGGTTGGCGCGCGAGAGCGAATCGTAGGCGTTTTGCTTTTCGAGCCGCAGGGTGGTGGCGTTCTGCAGGTCGTTGTTCACCTTCATCAGCCGCTGGAACGGGATGCTGTTCGTATCGGCAGTCGAGATGATCCCTTTGCTCTCACCGTACTGCAGCAGTTGCTTGCGAGTGGATTCGATGTCGGCGCGAATCTGGGCGATCTGACGGTCGAGAAAGTCGCCGGCCTGACGGACGGACTCGAACTTCTTCTCGTTGTTGAGCCGGATGTACGACTCACCGACGCCTTCGGCGATTTTCTGGGCCAGCCGCGGCGACGTCGAGATGTACGAGACGTCGACGAGCGACGTGTTGTGAACAGGGGAGACTTCGAGAGCTCCGGTGACGGCGCCGGACATCGCTGAGCGAAGCTGGGCGATCTGGGCAGGCGTTTTTCCGGAGATGCCGCCGGGATTGAAGTCGGGATCGCTCAGGAGTTTCTGGTCTTCGATGACCTTCTCTCCCAGGCCGCGGCTTTTCAGCAGGACGTACTGCGTCTGCAGGAACTCCTGGTCCGAGGCGGCGATGCCGAAGAGATCGTCGACGGTGAGCTGATTCGGATTCTCCCGTTCGATCTGGATCTGGATATTCGACTTGTAGAGCGGCTTGGCGAACTCGCTGGCCAGATACGTTCCGAGCATCACCACGAGGACGATCGACAAGGCGACCTTCCACCGCTTGTAGATGATGTTCCAGTAGTGGGAGAGATGGACTTCCTGGCTGTTCAGGTCCATGGCTGATGGTAACCGGTAATGCTTCCAGTGGCTTCCAACGTTTGCGACCGCAGATCAGGTTCGAGGCCTGACCTGCCGGACGACGGCATCAGAAGAAACTTTCGGCGAAGACGAGCCGGTCGCCGTCGAGCAACACGATGTCGTTCTGGCGGCCATCGATGATCTTCTTGAAATCGTAACGGAAGGTCTTCTCCGCGCCGCCGACAACGCGCTTGAGAATGACGCGCTTCGAGGCGCGATCGGTCGGACCGCCGGCGGCCGCGAGGGCCTGGAGAAGCGTCGGCGTCTGCGAGCGGCGGAACTGCACGTTGCCGGGATGCATCACCTCGCCGAGGATGTAGATGTTGATCGATCCATCGATGGGGACGTTGATCACGTCGTTGGGGCGCAAGGGGAGGTTGAGGTCGGGATTGCCGTTGACCATCAGGTCGTCGATGTCGATGGCGATCTGCTCGGTGAGGCCGTTGGCACCGGTGCGGAGAACGTAGAGCGTCCGCCCATAACCCGAGGCCAGACCTCCGGCCTGCGTGATTGCCTGGATCAGGCTGATGTTCCCGGTAATGCCGATGCGGCCGGGCCGCATCACTGCCCCGATGACCGAGATCGGCTTGCTGCCGGCTTCCAGAACCGTCACCGATACATCAGGGTTGTTGATGTACTTTTCGAGGAGTGTCTTGATACGCGCTTCGACTTCTGTTGGCGTGAGACCGGAGACGTCCACTTTGCCGATCAGCGGCATGGTGATGCGTCCGTCGTCGGTCACGGTCATCTTCGTGTAGAGATTCGGATCCTGGAAGACTTTCACCTCGATGAAATCGCGCGGTCCGATCGGCGCATCGCTTGCGCTTGGCACCGCAGTCTCGGCGAGAAGAGAGCCAGGCGGCACTTGTGTCTGCGTCGCAGCCGGACGTTGCGCCGACGCTGCTGACGCGAGTGCGACCATGAGGATAGAAAAGCTGAGAGCTCGTTTCATTTGACCCTTCCAACGCTGAGCGGCACCGCTCCATCTTTCAGCAGCGGCAGCGAGCAGGAAAAACCTAGTTCCCTATTGGACCGTGCACATCGTAGGTGCATCGACGTCACCCTGCCGTCCCGGTGATGTAAATTCTTCATCAAAGGGCCAACCGTTGTTCGGTGGTCGACTTTTAGTTATTTAGACCAACCCTAGGGCGTAAACGACAACCGGAAGAGTAAGCGTATTCCGTGATCCAGATTGACGTCGAAGTTGGATGTTCTGTTGACATACCCGATGTCGAGCCCGCCACGCAGACGGGCAAAGCCGTAGGTGAAGCCGATGGAGGGGAAGCTGAAGACGTCGCGGCGCTTGAGGAAGCCGTGCGGACCAAGCACCGGCGTTTCGTAAAGGTCCCGCCCGATGGCGCCCTGCAGCACCAGTGTCAGGCGCCGCGTGGCATCCCAGGAGAGGCTGGCGCTGAAGCGATCGGCGATGTAGTAGTTGTTGAAAACGAAGATCGAGAAGTCCAGATCCCGCGATGCGGCGAGAGTGCCCGTCGTCGACCGTCCGAATTTCTTGGTCGATGAGATGTTGCCGAGCGCGCCCTGAAAGTCGTGCTGGCCGGGGCGGAAGAAATCCATTTTCCCGGCGCCGGCCTCGACGCGGGTCACGGTTCTGCCGCTGTCGTTGACGAATCCCGCTCCTACGAAACTGCGCTTTCCGTTCTTGAAGACGGCGTCGGAGAATGAGTAGTCGCTGAACTCGCCCGTGAAGAAAAGCGAAGTGAGCGGAAAGGTCTTGTGGTTGATCGCCAGGCGGTAATTGTGTCCGTTCCGGTTCAGCAGCTCGACCGGAATGCCCTCCGGCTGAATCGAGGTGGAAGGGTACGTGTGCCGCAGCGTGGCGGCATTGAACGTCATGCTGGTGCGGCTCGAGTACTTCAACTCGCCCGAGACGCCGTAGGACGCCGCCCGTTCCGTGAGCAGGCGGGCGATCTCGGAGACGTCGGCGCGAAGCTGATCGGAGTTTTCGGCGTAAACATCGAGATAGAGATGATTCAGAAGGTACTGGGCGTCGGCTCGCGCTTTGTACCCGAAAACGTCACGCTTTCCGCCGCGCTTGAAGAAGCTCCATTCCGGTCTGACGTCGATCGAGTAGATGGTCTTCTTGTAGGGGACGATGTAGAGCCGGGTCGGCGCCTGAATGCCGAAGCGGAATCCGGACTGACGATCGGCCGTCGGCACGTAGAAGCTGCTGTCGTAGCCGATGTCGGAGAGCTGGAACGTGCTGAGGAGATAGAACGGGCCGTGATGGAAGTGCGCCTTCCTCAGATCGTTGGCGATGTCTTTACTCGCGGAGAACGAGCGCTCGCGATCGCGGAGGCCGTTCTGCGCAAGTGCGGTGCCCGCAAGCGCGCACAGAGCCAAGGCGACGATAAAAAGCCGCTTTCCTTGCTCCACATACCCTCCCATTACCCGTCCTGTTAGTTTTCGGACCTTGCTGATGTTAGCACGGCCTCTACAATGGCCGGATGCGGAACGCGGTGGAGCTCGGTCTGTTTGTGCTGCTGCTGGCGTTCCTGATCTGGGTGCCGATGCCATTCGGCTCGGCGAGCGATGCCTCCCAGCCGATGCTGATCATCCCTCCGCTGCTCATCTGCGCGGGAGCGGCACTGTTGCGCTCGGTTCGGCAAAAACCCCTCGTGCTGACGAAGCCGGCGCGAATCTGGATCGCCGGCGGCGTTCTCTTTTCGGTGGTCGTGGCACTGCAGCTCGTGCCGCTGCCGATGCCTGTGCTGGCGCTCCTCTCGCCGCGGTCGGCGGCGCTCTGGCGAGGCGCGGCGCGCGTGGCCGGACTTGCCGGTGTCAACGTGCAGGCGCTTCATCCGATTACCGTCGACCCGGCGCACACGACGCTGCACCTGTATCGCATCCTCGCCTACTTCGCCACGTTCCTGGCGTCGATGATCCTCGTGCATGACAAGGTGCGGCGGACGGCGCTCGCGTCGGTGCTCGGGTGCATCGGAGTCTTCGAGGCGCTGTATGCGGTGCGCGAAGCAGCCATGGGCCGCTACGCGATCTGGGGATGGAAGAACACGCTGATCTTCGGGCGGGCCACCGGCACGTTCGTCAACCCGAATCACTTCGCTCATTACGCGGCCATCGTGCTTCCGATGGCGCTCTACGTATCGGCCTATGCGTGGCACACCGCTGCGCCGCCGGGCGCCACATTCGCGCGGCGTCTGGTCAGGCTGGTCGAGCACCGGTTCTTCCCGTTCGCGTTCGGTCTGCTGGCGGCGATGGGCTGCATCGCGGCGGTTCTGGTGTCGGAATCGCGCGGCGCGACGCTGGCTATCATCGGCGGCTTCGCGATCGTCGGCGCGATGGTCAGCGGATCGCAGAACGCTTTCGTGCGGGGTGCGCTGATCGCCGTAGCTGTCTCCGCTGCCATCATCGCCGCGATCCTGGTCCTCGGGCACACAGAAACGGTGGGGCGATTCGAGCGCAGCCGCGCCTCGCAGCTCAATTCGCGCCGTGCCTCCATCGCCGGCGCGTTCCGCATCTGGGAGATGTTTCCTCTCTTTGGCAGCGGTGCGGGAACCTATGAGGATGTTGTCCTCATCACGCGTGCGACTCCGAGCGATGTGATCGCCAATCACGCCCACAACGACTACGCCGAGGATCTGGCTACGACCGGCGCGCTTGGGTTCGTTGTGTCGATCGTGCCGCTGCTGGGCGGCTTCGTCGCGCTGAAACGCAATGCCTTCGGACCCAACGGCGAGCCGATGAGCTGGCGGCGCCGCGCCTTCAAAATGGCTGCACTGACCAGCCTGGCCATCGCCATGATTCACGCACTCGTCGACTTCAATTTCTTCATCCCCGCCAATCCCATCACCCTCGCTGCGATTGTTGGAGCGGCGGTCGTCGCTAGAGAGTCGTGATGCTGGCGATGTGAATGCGGCGATGCTCGTTGTTCCGCGTCAACGGGTTGGCGAGCACGACTTCGACACGATGAGTGCCGTGGCCTCCGGCAGGAAGGATGAAGTCCCGCCTGGCGCCCACCTCACCCTCGGCCGCTAAGGCGTCATCGACGTAGATCTCGACGTACGCGGGGACGTTGTCAGTCATCTTCGTCTCGATGCTCAGCGCCACACCGTGGTCCGCCTCGATCGTCCGCCATGCGCGATCGCAGACGTCCGTCTCGCAGAGGCCCTGCCATTCGGAATCGAGCGGCTGCACGCGGCGCGGATCGCTGATCGACAGTTCGAGTTGGAGCGCGCGGTCGGCAAGCCCGAGCTTCCGGGCCAGCTTGATGCGAGTGGCGACCGAAGCCGAACCTGGCTTGCGCGTGATGACCTCCAGCCCATCGAGCGGCCCAAGACCGTGCCTCAGCGCGTAATCGACGATCGCATCGACGATTGTTCCACGACCGGGATTGTCGTCGAGCGGACGGCGATGAAGCTCTTCCAGCAGCGCCGCGATCATCGGCTCTGCTTCCGCGTGATACGGCGGATCGGGGAAGCGCGCGATCAGCTCCACCGGCGAGGCAGTGTGAAGAGCGGCGTTGAAATCGGCGAGGTGCTGCCGTTCCAGTTCGCCGCGGAGATTGTGGTACTCGGCGAAGAAGCCGTTCTGCAACGCCAGGTAGATGAGCAAGCTCATCGAGGATTCGTTCCTGGGATGTGAGCGATGCAGCATGGTCAGATCGCCGGTCAGCTCGAAGAGAGGCCTGGCCATCCGGCCGAACGTAGCCTGATCGCGCAACAGAGGGGCAAACGTGTCCAGGACGTTCCGCTGGTCATTGGACGAAAGCTCACTCCAGTGAAAAAACGCGGCGCGGGCGAATGCCTTGGTGGTGTCGAGACGATCCGGTGCGAGCTGTTTCGCATGCTCGTACGCTGCCCGCCAGAGCAGGAAGCGATCGCCGGACCGCGAATCGAGCGAGACCTCTGACAGCGCACTTGCCGCCGCCCAGTCTGTGGGATGCCAGGCGATCCTTCGAGCCAGTGCCTGCGCATCGGCTGACGGCGGCGTCCAATGGATCTCCGGAGGGCGGACGATGAACGCGATGGCGGCAACCGCCATCGTCACACCGATGACGATCAGGAACAGCCGTATCGCTTTGCCGCTCACGTCAGGACTCTCTCCCACGATTCGAGAGCAATCCGCGGAGCGAATCGTTCGTCGTAGAGCCGCCGTCCGCGCAGCCCGATGGCGCGTGCAAGATCACGATCGTTCGCAAGCTCGCGGATTCGGGCCGCCAGCTCTTCGCTGTCGCCCGGTTCGATGACAAAGCCACAGTCATAGGACCGGATGATACGCGCCAGCTCGCCGTCGCGCGCGCCGACGAACAGCACCGGCCGGGCCACTGCCAGGATGCCGTAGAACTTACTCGGCACGATCAGCCCTTCGAGCGCCGGCAGCAGCGTGACGAGATGCACATCCGCCGCTGACAGGCTTTCGCTCAATCGCTCCCGCGGCGCGTAGCCGGCGAAACGGACGTTCGGCAGCCGCTCAGCGCGGATTGCGTCCAGTTGCGCGCCGCCACCGGTGATGACGAGCTCGATGTTCGCGTCATCGCGCAGAAGTCGAATCGCCGCAAGCATCGTGCGCGCGTCGTGCGCACGCCCGAGGTTGCCCGAATAGCCGGCCACGAAACGGGAATGTGGAATGTCGACAGGATGCAACGCCGCATCCGCCCAGTTGTGGATGACGACTGCATTCGGCAGTCGTGCCGCCATCGAATCGCCGAGTGCCACGTTCGTCTTCGCACGTCGCAGCGACCAGTTGCGCAAGCCGCGCAGCACGCCCAGCGCGCGCATTCCCAGCGCCTCGGCAACCTCGGGGAAGAGATCCTGCGTCCAGTTGATCAAGGTCGCGCGACGAAGCATCGCCGCGAGCGCCGCGATGACCGAGATCAACGGCGGATCGGTCAGCGCAACGATCGTCGTGCCGCGCCGCGCGCGGCGCAGCAACATGAAAAACGCGCTGATGTAGAACGTCACATAGTCGATAGCTCGTCCCGGCAGGAATCCGCGTCCGAATCGCGTCGACCAGACGCGCCGCACGTCCACGCCGCGCACGATTTCACGGGTTGCCAATCGCGCCGAGGGATCGTCGTATCGCTGCCGGCTCGTCACCACCTCCACGCGCCACCCACGCTCCGCCAGATGAAACGAGAGATCGGACAGCATCTGACTTGTTGCAGAATGATCGGGATGGAAGTAGCGATTCACGAAGAGCACATGCTGCGCTGTCATGCGTTGCAGCCATTATGGGTGAAGCATGGACCGCACACTCCTGTCTGTGCTTTTGAATCATGATCATCCTAGGCATCAACGCCCACCACGCCGACGCCGCTGCATGCATCCTCATCGACGGCAAGCTCGTCGCGGCTGCCGAGGAGGAGCGATTCCGGCGCATCAAACACTGGGCGGGATTTCCCTCGGTCGCCATCCGCTACTGTCTCGACGAAGCGCGCGTCGATCTCGATGACGTCGATCACATCGCCGTCAACCGCGATCCGAACGCACGGCTCGTCCAGCGCGCGAAATTCATCCTCGCCAACCGGCCGTCGATTGGTGCGATACGAAAGCGGCTGGCCAATCGCGCCAAGATCGTCAGCATCAACGACGCGTTGATGCAGGCCTTCGGCGTCGAGACGCTGAAACCGGTGCTGCATCACGTCGAACATCATCGCGCCCATCTCGCATCCGCCTACTTCGTTGCACCGTTTGACGACGCGGCGGTCTTATCGGTCGATGGCTTCGGCGACTTTGTCAGCTCCATGTGGGGCGTCGCCTCGCGCAACAAGATCGAGGTGCTTGGCGAGGTCGGTTTCCCTCACTCGCTCGGCATTTTCTACACGGCGATGACGCAGTATCTCGGCTTTCCCCACTACGGCGACGAATACAAAGTGATGGGCTTAGCGCCCTACGGCAAACCGACGCAGCTCGAGGCCATGCGCGACATCGTCCGCGTGCAAGGCGACGGAACGTTTCGGCTGAACCTCGATTACTTCACGCACCATTCGGCCGGTCTTGACATGGTCTGGCAGGGCGGGATGCCGGTGATCGGACCGGTTTACTCGCAGCAACTCATCGACCGTCTGGGTGCGGTGCGCACTTCCGATGAGCCGATCGAGCAGAAGCACAAGGATCTCGCCGCATCGATGCAGGCCATGTTCGAGGAAGCGTTCTTCGCCCTCGCCAACGCGCTGTACGAGAAGACGAAGAATCCTCGCTTCTGCCTCGCCGGCGGCTGCGCCTACAACAGCGTCGCCAACGGCCTCGTCTTCGATCGATCGCCGTACAAAGATCTCTACATTCAGGCCGCGGCCGGCGATGCCGGCGGCGCGATCGGAGCTGCGTACTGGGTCTGGAACGAGATCCTCGGCAACACGAAATCGTTCGTGATGACGCACGCCTACTGGGGACCCGAATACGACGACGTGGCCATCGATGAGTCGATCGATGCGCGGCGCGCCGACCTTGATGCAGCGTCCTGCACGATCGAGCGCGTCAGCGATGAGCGCGATCTCTGCCGCCGCACCGCCGCGCAGATCGCCAACGGCGACGTTGTGGGCTGGTTTCAGGGGCGGATGGAGTGGGGGCCGCGCGCACTCGGCAATCGGTCCATCGTCTGCGATCCGCGGCGCGCCGACATGAAGAACATCCTCAATCAGAAGATCAAGCGGCGCGAGTCCTTCCGGCCGTTCGCGCCGTCCGTTCTGCGCGAAGCGGTCGGCGAGTGGTTCGAGACCGACTATGACGTCCCCTTCATGCTGCAGGTTTACCAGATCCGCGAAGAGAGACGAGCTCAGATTCCGGCCGTGACGCACGTCAATGGATCTGGACGCCTGCAATCAGTCGACGAACAGCAGAACGCCCGCTACTACCACCTCATCGAAGCTTTCCGCGACGCCACCGGAATCCCGCTCGTGCTCAACACCTCGTTCAACGAGAACGAGCCGGTCGTCAACACGCCGGCTCAGGCGCTCGATTGTTTCCTCCGCACGAAGATGGACCTGCTGGTGATGGGCGATGTGATGATCCGGCGGCAGTGATTCCCTGCCATTAATTAACCGGATCGGCGAACGGTTCGTTGGCCTGATCGTCGAAGCGCACCATCTTCGCCACGGACGGTTTTCCTCTGCAGTCGACATAAAACATCATGTAGTACGCGGGCGGAATTAGTTCGAACTTCGAGTTCGGAGTCCGAACCTGAAGGCCAGCGCCGCTGACCTCCGTAAATGGCAAGTCAAAGAACTGCTGGCCATTTTCCCATCCGTGCGTTGCAGAGGGCAGCTTGATGAGCACCAGTGATGCTTTGCCGGTGCAGGTCTGCGGCAGGCTGTCTTTCTTGAGGTTGACGAAGTAAGTCTGATTGCTGTGAAAGAGAAAATACGGCTTCCCGTTTTTTTCTTTGCGGGGTACGTAGTTCGTATGAGGGCTCAGTAAGTCGATTCCTGAAATCTCGGCGCGGCGGTCGCCATCGATATACAGATACGGAGGAGTGAAGATCTCGGCCTTCCAATCCTCCGTCGGAGTGGTCAGCATTCCTTTCTGTCCCTTGCCCATCGGGCCGTCATTGAAGAAATAGAGATCAAGGTCGACTTGATTGAGATCCGGTTTGGGTTGGACAGCCTGACCCTTAACGGCTGCAGGGATGGCCGAAGGGGTGACCGTGGCCCGGGACGTATTACCTCCAGAGACAAAGATCCGGGCGTCGGGGAGGAGTACTGCAGTATTGTGATAGTGCCTCGGCTCCAGGGCCTGAGCCATTCGCAATTTTGTATAGCCGATGAAGTCATTCTTGCTGTCGAACTTTGGCGTGAGGAGCAACGGATAGTACACAGGCCCGTAGAAGTCGTAATTACCGCCGTTGATCACCAGGATCTGACGCGTAGGAAGAATCAACGCGTAGTGCATGGTGCGATCGTCCTGGGGAGTATCGCCGAGGAAATTTTCTTCGAGGGACCAATGCCAGTCTTCGAGCGAGGATTTCGGAGGTTCTAACGTTTCCATCTTTCTGCTGCCCTGCCCGCCGGCGAAATGCGTTGGATTCTCGGCATTGAGCGGGTAGAGCACGCCGGCAGAGGTAGGCTGACCTCCCAGAATCTCGATCTTGTCGCTGTTCGGATCGAGCAGTGAAGTTCCATACGACGTAACGCCCGTCCCTCTCGACGCTGCGTCCTCCTTCCGGAGAGGACCCGGTGAAAAGGCGATGCTTGGATTGTCCGCCGTCCCGCCGATCGTCGCCCAGTACGTAAGCAGCGTGCGCCGCATGAACGCGGTGTCGCACGTACGCATGCTCACCCAATCCCCTTCCCGTGTCAGATAAATCTTGTTCTCCGACATCAGGTAATTCTCGGGATACAGCTTGAACGCGTCGTACTGATTGTCGTGAATGCAACGCTCCTTGCAGACCGGATCGTATTCGGGCGTAGGTTTGAAGTTCGGATTGATCTCCATTGTGAAGGGACTATTCTTGGTCGTGGTCACATCGATCGCCTTCCACGCCTTGGCCGTGTCCGTTGCTGCAAACTTGTGAGGGTCGAAGAATTCCACGAGGTGGTTGATTTCGAACGGATACATTTCCGGCTGGCCGACGTCGAATCCAACGAAGCCGCTGAAGACAACTAACCGGCCGTCGAGCAGAGGAACCAGGCTCGGATACCATCGGCCTCGCTGCAGAAATCCAGCGAACGTCCACGGATACTCTTTCGGGCCCGCTCCGGGTGGATAATTACTGGCCGGCGTCGTGAGCGGGTCGTTGATTCCTGCCTTTGGAACCTGCCGCCAGTCCACGGTGCGCCAATCGATGTTCGATTCCTTTACCCAGTCGAAGATCCAGGTGGACCGGTTGCCGGTCCTGTATGGCGAGTAATATTGTGTACCGCCCGTAAAAAGAACGTTGCCGTCCGGCAGATGCTGCTGGCCGGTACAGAAGAAATCATTCGGCGTGAAGTGGCCGGGCCGCGTCGGGTCCGCTACCGGAACAGGGTGGGGGATTCTGTAAAACGTATTCTTTTCCGGGTCATAAATGGCTGCATTGTTGACGAGCTGGTAGTACCAGGCCAGCTTGTTGTTTGCAAAGGGATCCTCACCCATGATGAATAGTCCGGTTCCCGGATTGGGTCTTGGAAACTCAGGGTAGTACTGCATCGGCGGTTTGTTCCGCCAACTGCTGCCGCTGATCATGAGGATCTTCCCGGACGGCAACATGACCGTGTGAACGGTCTGCATGCCAAGGATTTCGCCGATAGCCGCGCCGCCGGCGGCGGGAATCACCGTGTTCCAGGCTCCAAACTTTTCCGGCGATGGGCTCGTGGGGGTGTGCGGCGGTAGTAGGCAGGCCGGCTGGGCGATCTCGTGTTCCTGCGCGGTCGTGAAGATCTGGGGTTTGGCCAGGACCTGGGCCGCCGCCGATCCCGCTGCCATGAGTACGACAAGGGTCAATCCTGCACGAAGCATCGGAAAACGATTCATTGGTTCTCTCCTTCGAGCCCCCCAGCCGCATTGCCGATGGAGGAAAGCTCTGACCTTGGACCAGCCTCTCAGTTATGGGAGTGACATAACGGGAGAAATCCCTACCTCCGGTGATTTTTCGCGCTGTGCGCGATGCACAACGTGACGATCCGGCGGCACTGGTCTACTTCGTGGCCAGAGTCAGGTAGTCGCCGTCGGCCGCTCCATCTTTTAGGAGCTCTATCTTGAAGCCGGCGTCCCTGAGGATCGAGCAGCAGAGCTCGTGCTGCGTCCAGCCATGAGTGGAAAGGACGATGGTGAGCGGCCCGCTCGAAAGCAGCGTCGCCGCTCCTCGAAGCGCTTCGCCCTCTGCGCCTTCGATATCCATCTTGATGAAGTCGGGGCGAGGGATGCGGCCGTCCGCGAGAAGGTCATCGAGCGAGGAGGTCCTCACCCGCAAGGTTCCGCCATCGGAGAGTGTCCCCATCGAGGCGTGGGGTCCTGCCTGAAACTGCGCCTCGCCACTTGTGGCCGTGATCGCCCGCGCTTCGACGGTGACGTTTGCGAGATCGTTCAGGCGAACGTGACGCTCGAGATAGTAGACATTCCGAGGAAAGGGCTCGAAGGCGTAGACGTGACCCGTGGGGCCGACGAGCTTCGAGGCGAGCAGGGAGAAGAACCCGGCGTTTGCTCCGATGTCGAATGCAATCGCACCGGCATGAAGTCTCTGCCGGAAGAGCTGTTGCACGGGACGCTCGTAAGTGCCGAGCCAGCAACCATGCGTGGCCGAGCCGGTGATCCACCGCCAGCCGCGCAATTCTCCCGATCGAATGCGAACGACTGCGTTGCGAGGTACGAGGCGAAACGGAAGCCGGACCGCGGCACCGAGCAATCTCCGAAGGCCGGCCATCATGACCGGCTCCGGAACAACTCGACCGAGAGCATCGCTTCGGCAAGACAGCGCTCGAGGGCGTATCGCAGGCCGGCCCGGCCGTCGAGGATGGTTCGCTTGACGATCAGCGTGTAGAACAATGTGGCGAACGGAGCAACGACGCGCAGTTTGCGGATTCGTCCGAGTGTGGGGAGTTTTTTCCACGGCGTTGCGCGCAATTTCGCTGCCTCCTGGCGCATGTACTTTCGCTGACGATCGATGAAGCGGCCGAGGTCCTTGCGATCGTCGTGGATCAGCGGAGTGCGGAGCGGCGCGACTCGGCCGTGCACGCGGACGCGTTGCGTGTGGCCGTCCTGCCAGATCTCGAATGCGCCTCGGCGAAGGAGAACGGCCCGCGGCGGATAGAGCGCGGCGCGGAGAGGCTTGCCGTCGATCGCATAGAGAAATCGCGCCTCGTAACCGGCGATGTCCGGCGGCGGATCGAGCGACGCCAGCTCGCGAACGAAGTCATCGGGGACGAAGTAATCGGCATCCAGAGTCAGTACCCAGGCAGTCGCGACCTGATCGACTCCGAATCGCCATTGAGCGTCGTGCGAATCGAAGGCGCGCGGCACCACGCGCACGTTGGCGAACTGCTGGGCGATGGCCACCGTCGCGTCCGTGCTCAGGCTATCGACGACGACGACCTCGCGCGCCCACGCCAATTGCATCAGCGTCCGGCCGATGTTCGCCTCCTCATCGCGCGTGAGGATCAGCGGCGTGATGCGATCGAGCAATAGGCCTCCTCCATTTCGGCGGCCACGACCGGCCAGGTGAACCTCGATTCGACCAGTGCACGGCCATTCCGCCCCAGCGCAGCGCGCAGCGGAGCATCGTCCAGAAGCGTCCGGATCGTATCGGCGAAATCATCGGCGACGATACCCGCATGTGCGTTGGCAACGTCGGGAGCCAGACCGACGCCTGCCGACAGCACGACCGGCGTCTCCATCATCATGGCCTCGAGCACGACGTTGCCGAAGTTCTCCGACATCGACGGCAGTGCGAAGAGCGTGGCCCGTGCCAGCAGCTCCCATTTCGCCGCGGAGTCGATGGGCCCGAGGAACGTCACGCGATCGATCAGGCCAGCCTGTTGCGCCCGATCGCGAAGCGCCGGGGTCAGGCCTTCGTCGTCGTTGCCGGCGATCACGAGCTGCGCGTTGGGGACTCGCGGCAATGCATCGATGAGACGGTCGATCCGTTTTTTCCAACTGATGCGGCCGAAGTAGAGGATCGTTCGCTCATCCCTCGGGACCGGCGGCCGGGAGACGAGGTCGATCCCATTCGGCACGACGAACGGTTTGGGCAGCGTGAGGCCGGTGCGCGCCGCGTCGTTCCATTCCGCCTGTGCCGTGAAATGAATGCGCGCTGCATTGGCGAACGTGCGCCGCTCGAACAATCGGAGCCAGGTGGTTTTTGCCAGCCGGCTGCGCTCGCGGATCAACTCCGGAACGAGCATCCCGCGCGGCGAGACGATGTACGGCACGCCCGCAGCGCTCGCTGCGCGTGCGGCCGCGTACGTCGGCCACAGAAAGACCGAGTGCAGGTGAACGACGTCGAACGTTCCCGCTGTCGCACGAAGGGCGCGATTCAGACCGCGCGAAACGTAAAGGCGGCGAAACTCCGACGCGAAGTAGTGCACGCGCACGCCGTCGCGGTCGACCGGCACGCCCAGCGGCACGTCCGATTGGCCAGTCCCATCGACGTTGGTGGTGAAGACGCTGACGTCGTGGCCGCGCGCCGCCAGCGCGCGACACAAGCCGTGCACGGCGTAAATCGGCCCGCCGTAACGCGTGGCGGGCAGGTACGTTGGGACGACATGCAGGATCCGCACGGTGGAAAGCGTACTGTAGCGACGATCCCGGCGCGCGCTCAGCGATTTGCGAGAGCCACAAGGAACGTGACGATGGCGCTCACGCGGCGTTCTCCTTCACGAGCTTCTTGATTGCGCTGTGAAGCAACACTGCGTTTCGGAAACCGAAGACGCGGGCCATGATGCGCATCAGTTGTTGTTGCTCCTCATCCCTCGGCTGAAACGATGGATCGAGTGCCCGAATGTGCTCGGCGGCTGCGTCGAACGCGGAACGATCATGAAGGCTCATCACGCGCAGTTCCTTGTAGTAGTACTGCGCGAGGCGCCGCCGTCGCGGGGTGGTGAGCAATCCTCCGGCGGACAGCCGCTCTTCGATTTTCTGAAGGATGCGATGGTGCTCGCGGGCATTGGCAAGCATCGTCGTGTGCGTGGCACGCGATGCCGCATGCTCGCGCATGTCGTAGGCCGGACCTTCCACCGTCACGATCTGATTCGCTCCGAGGGCCGCCTGACAAAAGTAATCCCAATCGTCCAGCTTGCGCAGGGCGGGATCCCAACGCCAGTCCGGCCGCCGCACGTACAACGCAGACGACGTAGGCGCGGCGATCCCGGCAAGAACATCGTCGACGATCTCGTGAAACACCGGCGCAGCGAAGATCGTCGTTTTCCCGTTGGACTCCGCCCGCCAGCCAGACACGGCGATATCCGCTCCGGAGCTTTGCAGCGCCAGAACCTCTGCAGCGAGATGGCCCCGAAGGAGAACGTCGTCCGAATCGAGAAACTTGACGTACGTTCCAGAGGCAACATCGAGGCCGCGATTGCGCGCGGCCGACTGCCCGCCATTTGCGTCCATCCGAACGCGTCGAATTCGCGGATTCTCGTACGCGCGAAGCGAACCCCATGTTCCATCGGTCGACGCATCGTCGACGACGACGATCTCCAGCGGCACTTCGCTGGCGTCGCGCAGCGCGGATTCAATTGCCTCGCGAACCATCGTCGCGCGGTTGTAGACCGGGATGATGATCGAGACCGTCGTCATGCGCCGCCAGCGTACCGTAGCCCGCACGACGCTGCGCGGGGAGCGCGAGATCAGGTGGTTGCGACCGCGCCAACCCTGGCCGGCCCCGTAGTGAGCGCCGGGGGTGACACCAGCGCCGCGCGTGCGCGTTCGTCGAACTGACTGCAGGCGAAGAGGCATCCGAGCGTGAAGGCGGTGAAGAGAGTCAGAAGGGGATCGGAGTAAGCCTGCGCCGAGGCCAGGAACGTCACGGCATCGCCGATGAAGATGCCGAACAGTCCCGCCCGCAGCAGTTGTGACGATTCAGGGATGTCTGGATGTCCTGAGATTCGGAGCAGAAGCTGCATCATGATGATCATGAGGACGGCAAGAGCGAGCATCCCGGGAATCCCGAGCTCAATGGCCAGCTTGGCCAATCCTCCTTCCTGCCATCCGAACGCTCCGCCCTGCATCAAGTGTTGCGTTCCCTGCGTGGCAGTGCCGAGTCCGGCGCCCAGGAATCCGTTCTGTTCGATGGTTCCGCTCAGTCCTCCCTCCAGCCGGCCGAAGACCTCCTCGCGCGTGGTCACCGTGCCGCGGGCATAGATGCTCGACTCTTCGTTCTGACCGAGCTGATGGACGACGCCCGCCAGCAGGATGCCGAGGAGCCCGAACGTGATGACTTCCGTGATTTTCATGCGGCGTACGTAGCGCCAGAGGAATGCCGCGGCGAAGGCAGCAACCATGTAAACAGCCTTACGCCGTCCGCTGATTACGCAATTCAGGAAGCCCCAGCCGGCCACGACCATCCACGGCCAGGCTTTGGAAGGAACCCGCCGGTACATGGCCATGATCACGCCGATGCAGGCCAGCGTGGCGGCGTGCCATCCCATGATGTCGGGCGCCCGGTAGAAGCCCGAGAGCAGCGGGATTTCGATGCCGGTGATGAAACGGAGATTCCATTCGATGCCGACCGTGCCGAGGGCCGGAGAACGGAGGTGGAAGTACTCGAGCGGCGTTCCGATCAGTGCGATCGAAGTCAGGATGGCGTAGAAGCGGAAAAGACTGAGAAGCTGTTCCTCTTTCTGGAGCCAGGCGTAGCCGAGAATCACCGCAGGAATGGGAAGACAGTAAATGAAGAGACTCAGAAACGGGACCTTCCAGTTTTCGAGGCCGAAGGTCACGATCCCGTTGACCGCCGCCAGCGCAAGAAACACGAACAACAGAAGCAGCGAGGCGTAGAGATTGACGAAGCGGCGGGCGAACTCACGTCCGAGCTGCTGCATTTCCCGTTGTCCCGAAAAGAGAACGACGGCGTAGACGATCACGATGCTGAGCGACATGACCACCGGTGTTCCGGGCGTCAGCTTGCGGGCCGGATCCTGCAGAACGCCGGCGACGATGGCCAGGAGCCAGCCGCGGCGCCAGTCGACGAGCGCGACACTGCACGCCAGGATGAGGAATGCGGCGAAGATGACGGTGACGGCCATGGAACGTGCTTGCCGGAACGCGTCCCGCGCGCCGGCCATTTCGGAATCATCTCTCCGGCTGCGATCCCCTGACCAGCCCCCTGACCAACCGGCGTCCGCTTCGGGCCAGGCGGCGCGCCAGCAGGAGGCCGCGTAGCTCGCCGATCAGCTTCGTCGGAATCGTCCACGGATGGCCAAGGTGATATTGCGTCGCCACGTTCTTGCGCAGGCGTCGCAACGCGTAGCGAGCCAGCGGCGGGCGATGATGGATGGCGAAGTAGTAGTCGCCGGCGGAGTGCGCGGGCGACGGGCTGGAGCGATGATCGCCGAAGGAGCGAAGTCCGCCCGAAGAGAGTTTCAGATGGCGCAGCGTGGCGTCCGGAGCGAACCAGATCTTGCCGCCGGCAGCGACCAGGCGCAGCGCGAAATCGGTCTCGAAACGATAGCCGGCACCGACGAAGTTCTCGTCAAAGCCACCGACGTCCAGAGCATGCTCGCGCTTGACCGAAAGATTTCCGGCCATCACGTTGGCGACGAAGCAGCCGCTGTCATGGTTGAAGTGAAACTCGAGGTCGTCTTCCGGCTGCGCGAAGTGCCTCGGCTCCTCATCCGGCTGGAGAATTTGTCCTACGACGGCCCACGTCTCATCGCTGTCGTGAGCGCGCGCGTGCGTGGCGATCAGTCCCGGCGACGGCTCGATGTCATCGTCGAGATAGAGAACGAGCGGCGTCGTCGCGGCCAGCAGCATCTCGTTCATCGCTCGCGGGATCGACGGCGCATCGAGCCGGATGAGCCGGATGCGTCCCTGCTCGTGCCAGCCGGCCAGGGTTCTGTTCGGCTCGGCGCTCTGGTCGGCCACGATGATGGCGGCCGGCGGAGGATCGAGCAGAAACAGGCGCTGGATCGTTTCCACGACGATCGCACTGCGGTTGTAGGTCGGAATGGCGACTGTGATCACGCCGGCTTCCTCTTCTCGATCCACTGCAACGCCGACCGGACGCCTTCGACGCCGCGCGCAAACGTCCATGTTCCGATGATCTCGCGTGAGCGGCGCGCCATCCGTTCGCGCAGTGCGGAATCGCCGGCCAATTGCGACATCGCCGTCGCCAGCGCCTCCGCATTGCCAGCCGGATAGATGAAAGCATTCTCGCCGTCGAGGACAATGTCACCGATCGAGCCGCAACGATCGGTGACGATCACCGGAAGGCCGCAGGCCATGGCCTCATTGATCACCGCTCCTCGGGGCTCGTACGTCGACGGCAGCACGAAGACGTCGGACATCGCGTAGTACTTCGGCAGCTCGACCTGGTTGATGAATCCTGCGAAGCGAACGTTCGTCAGTCCCTGCTCTCGCGCATACGTTTCGAGCGGCGCACGCAGTTCGCCGTCGCCGAGAAAAAGGACAGCAGCGCGATCGCGGCCGGACATCTGTTTGTAGGCGCGGAGGAGCGTCATCGGATCTTTCCGCTCCACGAGTTTCGCCGAGAAGACGAAGACCGTTTGCTCCGGCCGGAGGTCGAGACGCGCACGCATCGTCTCCCGTTCTCCCGCAGCGAACATGGCCGCGCGTGCGAAGCGATCGTTGTCGACCGCCCAGGGAAGCAGAAAAAAATGATCGGGATCGCCGCCGTAGTGCCGATAGTACGCAGCGTTGAGAACGCCCGAGACCATGAACCCGGCAGCGTCGCGGAAGAGCATTCGCATCAGTCTCGCGCGGATGCGCTGCCGAAGGGTGTCTTCCGGCGGCGGAAAGCTGCTGTCGCCGTAGAGAAAAAACGGGATGCCCGCCACGCGGCAGGTGAGCAAGCCGAGCATCGCGCTGATCGATCCCCAGCCGGTCATCGAGATCACCATGTCGTAGTGCCCGCGCAGCAGCGCCGGAACGATGCCGGGATTGATGTGGCGCGTCCAGCCAAGATTGCTGTCGTGCACCAGGTTGCGAAGAAAGACGTGACGATAACCGGTGAGCAGCTCGACGTCCCATCGCAGAGTCGTTCCCATGTCGGCATCGCGATAGGTTTCGGCACCGGCGCGCGAGAGGTACAGCACCGTGAGATCGATCTCGGGATCCGCGGCCAGGAGACGAAAAAACGGATCCTGATACTGGATGACGTGCGAGGCGATGATGGCGAGGCGGTATCGTTTCACCGCTGATCATCTTCCCATGGCAGCGCGCGCGGCGATCCGTGCGCGGTAAAACGCAGCGATCTCGCGAGCGGTACGCTCCCATGAATACTGGCGTGCCGTGCCGATCGCGGCGGCGCTCATGGCGCTGGCGCGGCCGGGATCGCGGATGACCGCCAGCGCGACACGCGCCAGCTCGTCTGCATTCCCCGGGACCAGCATGCCGTTACGCCCATCGATGATGTCGTGCATTGCGCCGGTATCGGCGGCGATGACGCAGAGCCCTCGGCTCATGGCTTCGAGGAATGCTTTGCCGAAGCCTTCAAAGAATGAGGGGAACAGGAAGATGCCATGCTGGTCGTACGTGTCGCGCAGCGCTTCCTGACTCATCCAGTGCCGGACCTCGGTGCGCTCGTTCGCTTCGCCGGTGAGGAGCGCGCGGATCGTCTGTTCGCTCGACCGGTCGCACACCCAGGTAAATCGCAGATCGCGTTCCGCCGCGGCCAGGCGATTGATTCCTGCCGCCGAAATCATCGGCGCTTTGAAGAACGCGAGCTGGGCAACGTGGAGCACGCGGCGTAGTCGCTGCTCGCTCATCGCCGGCGGATCGTGACGCAGGTACGGCTCGGGAGCGGACTGCGGGATGACGGCGATCCGCTCGTTGGCCACACCGAGTCGTTCGTGGAGGAATGCAGCATCGAGCGAAGACGATACGATGTGGCCATCCGCTTCGCGTGCGATGGCGTGACTATGCCGGGCCAGCAGGGGAGCGATGACGCGCGACGCCAGGCGGCGGATCGCACCGCGCTCCTCGCTGCCGTACATCGCCCGCCACGGTCGCAGCGTCTCTTCCACGTTCAGCTCGAAGCCATGCGAGCGATGGATGAACGCCGTCCGTGGCGATAGTCGATGAACTGCGCGCGCGGCGCGGAATCCGTGGGGCTGATTGGCGTGGATGACGTCGTACTCCTTGCGCCGCAACGCATCGACGGCGGCGCGCTCGTACGTGCGCGGCAATTCGAGCAGAAGGTGAAGGTTGCCGTGCTGGATTCGGCGTCCGAGGTCGTCGGACCAGATCGCATCGACATCGACTCCGATCGACTGAAGCGCACGGAGCGTCTGCACCTCGGTGCCGGCTGCTCCGAGGTTCGGATCTGCCGGCGTATCGGCCATCATCAATACCTTCAGTGTCATCGCCGTCATCCTCACGTGAGCAGCGACTGCGCGTAGCGAATCCATGCGCGAACATCGAACGGGCTGGCGGCGATCGCCTGGCCCAAATAGCGGCGGGCCCGGACGTCGCCATTGCGCCGGAGCGCTTCGCCGATGAAGTACAGCCCGCGGGCGCGACTGCTCTTCGTTTGCCGGGGTGACGGACCGATTCGAGCGGCTTCGGCCAGGATGTCCTCCTCCGACTCTCCACGGCTCCGCGCTCGTGCCGCTGCCAGCGAAAACTCGCCGAGTCTCTGCTGCGGCTCGTGCGAACGTCCGCTGATGCTTTCCGGTGTGACGCGTGCGCGATAGAGCACTTCCGGGACCATCTGGAACTTGCCGAGGGCTGCCAGGCGATACCAGAGATCCCAGTCCTGTCCGAAATGGAACGCTGCCCGGTATCCGCCCGCGCGCTCATACGCATCGCGGCGAAAAATCACCGAAGGATGCGAGGTCGGTCCGGTGATCACACCGTTCGGCTGTTCGAGATCGAGCACGCGCAACGCTCGCGATGCCTCGGCGAACCCGCGCGCCTCGTACAGCGGTTCGAGCTCGGGACCGACGAACGCCGTCTGGCAGGAAACGAAGACGATCTCCTCGTCGGCGTCGAACAGAGGCTTCTGCAACTGCAGCCGCGCCGGATGCGAGAGATCTCCGGCATCCTGCCGCGCAATCAGCGGGCTTCTCGCGGCCGCACATCCGGCGATGAGCGCGCGTGTGAGGCCGGTGTTCTCCTGACGAATGACGCGGATCCGTGAATCGCGCGCCGCGCAGGCAGCCAGAATGGACGGAGTCTCGTCCACTGACCCATCGTCCACGATGACGAATTCGAAATCGCCGAACGTCTGCCCGAGGATGCTGTCGATGGTCTCGTCCAGCGTCGATGCGGCGTTGAAAACCCCCATCACTACCGAGATCGTCGTCATCTCTGGCGCCGCTTCACGAGGGGAGAATAGCGCGTTGCGGACCTTCAGCTCATTCTCACGATGATCGTGAAATCGAACAGGCCGTAGTCATGCAGCAGCGCCACGCGCCGCGAGATGTTGCGCTTGCAATAGTCGAAGAGCGGCAGAGGGTCGGCGTAGTAAAGCTCCGGCCGCTGCTTCTCCGGCTCGGAGTAGGTGGTCAGGGCATTGAAAGCGATGCCGCGCGTAGCCAGGCTGGCCATATCGTCGATGGTGGCCAGCATGTAGTCGTGCCACTCGTCATTCGCCGCATCGAGCTTGAAGCTGAAGATCCCGCTGGCGATGCAGTAATCGGCTCTCGGCAGCGTTGAGCGGTCGGTCGTGAAATGCGCGCCGTCTTCGCCGCCGTACTCCGCCTTCGCCGCGTCGACCATTGTCTGGCACATGTCGTAGCCCCAGTAGTCGAGATCGGTGGGACGGCTCTGCAGGTACGGCAGCAGCGCGCCGTAGCCGCAGCCATAGTCGATGACCGATGCTTTTTCTTCCGTATCGAGAACGCTGCACACCTTCCCGAAACGAAGTTGCTGCGCTTTCACGGAGTTCCATCCGACGCCGAGTGGCGTGGGCCCATGAGAAGAAAGAATGTTCGTGTAGAACGCGAGTAATGGGCGCAGAACCGGATCGAGTTTGTCTGTCGGGATGGGTCCATTCTACGACGTTCCGGCAATGACTCTGCTTCAACACGGAAAACACCGCCCGTGTAAGATGCCCGCCAGGTCGAAACCGATGGATTCCGCGAACGTCGAGACTCTGCGCGATGGCATCTCCGTGGTCGTGCCGGTCTACAACAGCGAGGAATCGCTCACGCCACTCGTCGAGCGGCTCGTGGCCGTCCTCCCTTCCGTCGCTTCCGAGTGGGAAATCCTCCTGATCAACGACGGCAGCCCCGACCGGAGCTGGGATGTCATCCTCGATCTAGCTGCGCGCCATCCGGGCGTTCACGGTGTGCGCATGATGCGCAACTTTGGCCAGCACAATGCGCTGCTGGCCGGCACGCGCGCGGCGCGATACACCGTCACCTTCACCATGGACGATGATCTCCAGCATCAGCCCGAAGACATCCCCAGGCTGTTGGCGAAACTCGGCGAGGGATGGGACGTCGTCTACGGTACGCCCACCGCACTCCCTCACGGCCTGTGGAGAAACTTCTTCTCCCGATTCACAAAAGGCGCGCTCGGATTCGCCATGCGCATCGATACCCTCGTCGACATCAGTGCTTTCCGTGCATTTCGCACCGAACTGCGCCGTGCCTTTCACGCCTACAGCAGTCCCGAGGTCATCATCGACGTGCTCCTCTCGTGGGGAACGTCGAGGTTCACATCGGTGAAGTGCGAACATTTGCCGCGCACCATCGGCCGGTCGAACTACACGCCGTTGAAGCTCTTCAATTCAGCGATGTTCATTCTCACGGGCTACAGCACCGCCCCGCTTCGTCTGGCCAGTTCCGTCGGCTTTCTCTTCACGCTCTTCGGCGTCGGACTGCTGGCCTGGGTCCTTGGCCGCTACTTCGTCACCGGCGGCAGTGTTCCCGGTTTTCCTTTCCTCGCGTCAGCGATCGCCATTTTTTCCGGCGCACAGCTCTTTGCGCTCGGCATCATCGGCGAGTATCTGGCCCGCATCTTCAACCGCAGTGTCGAACGTCCCGTCTACGTCGTCAGGGAGACGACCGGAACGATCACGCCCCCAGATTGAAGATCACGATCCCGGTCAGGATGATCAACATCCCCCAGACGTGATGCCGCCGCATCTTCTCGCGCAGGAGAGCGACGGAGAGAGAAACCACCACGATGTATCCCAATGGCAGGAGTGCGACGGTCAGTTTGAGGGGCAACACTTTCAGCGCGATCGTGGAGGTGACCGTGGAAGCCAGCATCAGCGCATAGCCTGTGATCACGAATGGATCGAAGAAGGACATCGCGACGGACCGGCCCTTTCCTCGGCTCGCTCCTTTCTTCATGAGCACTTGTCCGAACGAGGCAATGATCACGCCCGCGACGAAGATCGCAACCGGCGTCATCACGGCAGATCCTCCCGCACCACGATGTAGACCCCGGTCACCACGACTGCGGCGCCGATTATGTTCGCGATGGTCACGCGTTCCAGAAAGAGGATCCGGCTTGCGGCGAGCACGAGCAGGTAATTCAGGCTGGTGAAGAGATACACCACGAACAGGCGGATGCCGCGCAGGACGATCTGCCAGCAGATGGCCTGCATGCTCAGGCAAGCCAGCGAGCCCAGGTACCACCAGTTTGTGAGGAATGCGCCAGGAGTCGGGCTGCCCATGCGCAACGCAGCGATCTTGCCGAAGATGACCGCCGCGACCTGGCAGAGAAGAGAAAGGATCAGGAACAGCCAGATGACGGGACGGACTCGGACACTCTCATCATCGATCACGCTGCTATCATCTACGAGCTCGTGAGAAATACCGCCTGTGAGCGCAACTGATTCCTCAAACGAAGCGCGGCGCTCGTCCTGGCTCCGGCAGATCGGGGAGAAGGGCTCCTTCATCGAGCGAGATGTTCTCAGCCCGGATCACATCGCGCAGCTCAAGGCCGACCTGATCGCTGCGATCGACGAAGAAGCCAACTACCACGGCGGTTCCGACTACTCCGATTACGGGATGGTGCTGGCCTGCTACATGTACGGCCGCTCGTTCCTGGAGCTGCTCGATCACGCACCGCTCATGGATCCGATCGAAGCCGTTCTCGGCCCCGGCTGCATCCTCTACGCCTACACGTCGTCGTCGATGCCGCCGCACGGGTCGAACTACTCGGGCCGCATTCACGTCGACAGTCCGCGAGTCATCCCCGGTTACATGACGAACCTCGGCGTCACGATCGCGCTGGACGATTTCACCGCCGACAACGGCGCGACGTACTACCTGCCCCGATCGCATACGCGGCTCGACGCGCCCTCGGAGGACGAATTCTTCGCCGGCGCTGAGCGGCTGATCATTCCGGCCGGGTCGGTGTTCTTTTTCCACGCGCGCACCTGGCATCGTGGCGGAAAGAACACGACCTCGGAATGGCGGCACGGGCTCACCTTCAACGTCTGCCGCCCTTTCATGAAGCAGCGCCTCGACATCCCGCGTATGCTCGCCGGCCGCGACCTCTCCGGGTTGCCTGAGCGCGCGCTGCAGAAGCTGGGATTCCTCAGCCAGGTTCCGGCATCGCTCGACGAGTACTACGCGCCGCCGGAGAAACGCAAATACAAGCAGCCGATGGAGTGACCGAATGACTACCGAGGCACAACCCTGCGTGATCTGCGGCTCGATCGCGACCATCAATGCCTTCAGCATCGAACCGTCTGTCTCGACCGACCGGCAGATTTTCTCCGTGCCTGTCGAGAACCGGTTCTGCAACGACTGTGGAACCGTCTGGAACCAGGGCGGCGCGCGGATCGATACGCCTCGCTTCTATGCCGAGCAGTACGACCTCCTCGGGGAGAGTGCACTGAGCGAGTTCCAGGTTCACGTCGAAGGCGGTGCGCGCGGCGAGAGCGACGCCATCCTCGATTTCCTCGAGCGCTCCCCCTTCGCTGAACAGGGAAACGTTCTCGAGATCGGATGCGGCAAAGGCGTTCTGCTGGGCAAGTTCCTGAAGAATCATCCCGGATGGTCAGCCTCCGCCGTGGAGCCCAGCCTCAATGCCACCGAGTACTTCAAAAAGATCCTTCCCGGCGTCACCATTCACGAAGGGCCATTCGAGACTGCGCCATTTCGCGATCAGAAGTTCGACTTCGTCGCCGTCAGCGGAGTGATGGAGCACGTGCCGCGGCCGGTCGAGTTTCTCTCGCTCGTGACAAGTGCGCTCGCGCCGGGCGGCCGCGCGTACATCGGCGTCCCGAACTTCGTCGTCAAGCCCGACGACCTCCTGGTTTTCGATCACCTCACGCGCTTCACGCCGGAGTCGCTCGACGAGTTGTACCGCCGCACCGGGCTGACGCTGGAGCGGCGCGACACGCGAGACGATCGCATCTGGATGTGGGACATGGTGGTCAGTGATGCCGGCAAACCGAAGGCCAGCACCGTCGATGTCAAAGAGGCGCGAGCTCGACTCGATTCGCACATCGCATTTGTCAAAGCGAGCATGGCTGCGTTCGAGCGGATGCTGGCGGATGCCAAACCTGACGAAACGCTCGCGCTCTACGGTCTCGGCGTCCTCGGTCTCTGGGCGCGAAGCCACGCCGGCGACCGCGCCGGCTCAATTCGCTACCTGCTCGACGACAACGCCGGGATCTGGGGCAGCCGCAAAGCGGGGCTGGAGATTCAGGGCTCGAAGTCCATTCCGGAGCTCGGCATCAGCCGCGTCTTCATCGCCGCCAATCCCTGCTATCACAAACGCATGACCGCAAATCTCATCGCGGTGGGAGTGGATGAGGACAGAATCTACGCATGAACGTTGGCTTCTGCGTATCGGGAAACGGCTCACTCTTCCGTGCCGCGGTCGAACATCGCCACGAGCTGTCGATCGAGCCTCGGCTGGTCGTCATCGAGAAAAAGTCGGCGCCTGATCTCGAAGACTTCTGTTCGCGGAACGGCTTGCGCTGTGTCCGCCTCGATCCGGGCGATCGTCCGGCATTCGATCGCGAGCTGACTCGCATTCTCATCGAAGCGGATCTCGATCTCGTTGCGCTCACGTTCGATCGCGTCCTTCCTCCCGAGGTCGTGCGGCACTACGCGGGACGCGTCATCAACGCCCATCCGGCCCTGCTGCCGGCGTTCCCCGGAATGCACGGGATGCGACGCACGCTGACTTCGGGGACCCGATTCGGTGGCGCCACGATTCACGAGGTAGTGGATGAAGTCGATGCCGGCGCCATCATTGCGCAGGCGGTCGTGGCCACCGTGCCAGATGAGACTCAATCCGAGTACGGGCGCCGCATGTACGAACTGCTCGAACCGATGTATCTGCAAGTCATCGGCTGGTATGCCGAGGGACGCGTCGAGCGCGCGGCTGAAGGGCGTATCGTCATTCGGGACGCGCGTTACGGCACGCTGCCAATCTCGCCGGCCCTGGAGCGATTCGGTTCCCGCGAATGAGATGCGTCATCCTCCAGCCCTCGTACATTCCCTGGCGCGGCTACTTCGATCTCATTCATCGCGCTGACGTCTTCGTTTTTTTTGATGATGTTCAGTACGACAAAAACGGCTGGCGAAACCGCAACCGGATCAAGACGCCGGAAGGAACCGTGTGGCTGACCATTCCGGTGCCGCAGCGCGGGATTGTGAGCGGCAAAGTTCCGATCAATGCCGTCACGCCGATCGGCCAAACGTGGGCGCGTGATCACTTCGAAGCACTGAAACGTTCCTACGCGAGCGCTCCCTGCTTCGACGAGCGATGGCTGCGAAGCCTCTACACCGATCCGTCAGCGCTCCTTGCTGACTTCACCATTTCGACGACGATCGAGATCTCCGCGCGCCTCGGCATTCGCGACACACGCTTTCTTCGATCGTCCGAGCTGAAAGCGGCCGGAAGCAAGACGGATCGGCTCATTGAGATTCTGCGCGAGGTCGGGGCTACGCACTATCTCAGCGGCCCCTCGGCTCGCGACTACATCCAGCCTGAGAAGTTTGCCGATGCCGGCATCGCGCTGGAGTGGATCACCTACGACTACCCCGAGTATCCCCAGCTCTATCCGCCGTTCGATCCGTTCGTGTCCATCCTCGACCTGCTGTTCATGACCGGCCCCGAAGCGTCGCAAAACATATGGAGAGATCGATGATCGACCTCGGTGCGATTGCAAACGGTCTGGTCCGCGACGAAGCCGGCCGTTGGGTGACGGACGACGCTGTTGGCGAGGCGATCTCGTATCCGTCTGATGGTGCACACCTGTGTCTCGGCATCGAAGAATCATCGTTCTGGTTCGCGCATCGCAACGACGTCATCGCCGAGGCGGTCAGCAGATTTCCGCCGAAAGGTGCCTTCTTCGACATCGGCGGCGGCAACGGCTTCGTTGCGATGGGGCTGGCCGAACGCGGGCATGAAGTCGTTCTCGTCGAGCCGGGTGCTGACGCCACCACGCACGCGGTCCGGCGAGGACTGGAGAACGTCGTCTGTGGCACGCTCGCGGCGGCGCGGTTTCATCCGCGCACTCTCGGCGCCGCCGGGCTGTTCGACGTGATCGAGCACCTTCAGGATGACGTGGCCTTCCTGCGAGCGCTCCATCCCCTGCTCATGCCTGACGCGCCGCTGTTTCTGACCGTGCCCGCTTTTGCTTCACTGTGGTCGGTCGAGGATGACGAGGCCGGACACTTCCGGCGTTACCGGCGGCGGACGCTGACAGCCGCGCTCGAAGCGGCCGGTTTCGAAGTTCTCTACATGACCTACATCTTCACCTTCCTGCCGCCGGCGATTGCGATCTTTCGAGTCCTGCCGAGCCGTCTCGGTCTGCGCCGGGCCACGACCGCGAGCGTCATCGCGCGGGAGCACGGCGGGAGCGGATGGGGCCGCGCGCTCGTCGCTCCCTTGCTCGCTGCGGAGCGGCTCTTGATCGGGCGCGGCTACTCGCTGCCGATTGGCGCGAGCATCCTCGCCGTCGCTCGCGGAAGGCGGGGCGCAGAAGGTATCCTCGAAGGGTGAGTATTCGCATCCCCTTCAACAAACCGTCCGTCGAAGGCCGCGAGCTCGAGCTCGTGCAGCAATCGATCGAGAAGGGCCACATCTCCGGCGACGGTAGCTTTACGAAAACTGCCGGCGCGATGCTCGAGTCGATTCTCGGCGCGCCGAAGGTTTTGCTCACGACGTCGTGTACGCACGCCCTTGAGATGGCGGCCATCCTGCTCGACCTCGCGCCGGGCGACGAAGTGATCGTGCCCTCGTTCACATTCGTCTCCGGCGTCAACGCCTTCGTGCTCCGAGGAGCGACGCCGCGCTTTGCCGACATCCGTGAAGACACGCTGAACGTCGACGAGACACAGATCGAGGCACTCATCACGCCGCGAACGCGTGCCATCGCGCTGGTGCACTACGCGGGGGTCGGCTGCGAGATGGACAGGATTCTCGACCTCGCGCAGCGGCACCGGCTGGACGTCATCGAAGACAACGCGCACGGACTCTTCGGTTCCTATCGCGGCAAGCTTCTCGGCACCTTCGGACGTCTGGCCACGCAAAGTTTTCACGAAACCAAGAACATCAATTGTGGCGAAGGCGGTGCGCTGGTCATCAACGACCCCGCGCTCATCGAACGGGCCGAGATCATTCGCGAGAAAGGGACGAACCGCAGCCGTTTCTTTCGCGGCCAGGTCGACAAATACACCTGGATCGACATCGGTTCGAGCTACCTGCCCTCCGACATGCTGGCCGCGTATCTGGTCGGGCAACTCGAGAAAGCGGAACAGATCCAGTCGAAGCGCCAGCGAATCTGGGAGCGGTATTCCGAAGGGCTTGCTCCGTGGTGCGTAACGAACGGCGTGCGGATGCCGGTCGTGCCGGAGCATTGCCGGCAGCCGTTCCACATGTTCTATCTCCTGTTTCAATCTCTCGACGACCGGCAGTCGATGATCGATCACTTGCGCGGGCAGGGCATCAGCGCGGTTTTTCACTATCTCCCGCTGAATGCCTCGGAGATGGGATCGCGCTTCGGTGCCACCGCCGGGCAATGTCCCGTCGCGGAGAGCGTCAGCGACCGGCTCCTGCGGCTGCCGTTCTACAACAAGCTGTCTGAGGCCGAGCAGGACACGGTCATCGACGCGATGCTGGCGTGGAGGAAGTGACGCTGCGGAAGAACATCCTTCGCGTCGCCATCGTCCTCCTCGACGTTGCCGTGCTCGTCCATCTCGGAGGCGGCCCGGTCGCGGCGGGCCTCTTCATTGTCTTCGCCGCCTTCTTCCTGCTGCCGGCCGTCGTGATCGCTGCACGCGCTCCGTTTCTGCGATCGATGCCGGCGGAGTTGCGGATCATCGGCGCAGCCGTGATCGTCACGATGCTCGCGGTTCCCTGGTTTTTCGCGCGGAAGGCACTTGGCGGAACGGTGTTCGCCGATGCAGCGATGGCGTTTGTGTTGACCTTTGCAGCGATGAGGTTTGCGTCGCCTCGTGCACTCTTCGAAGAGCTGCGTCCGACACTGCGACGTCTCGTCATCCCGGTGCTCGTCATTCTTCCGGCGATCTTCTCGCTGGTCTGGCTGGGCTTCGATGTGCGCGCCGGCCAGGAAGTCCGGTACTACGGTCTCTTCGCCATCGATTTCGGCAATCTGGCTTCGGTGGTGTCGACGCTGCGCGTGTCGCCGATGCTGCCGCTTTCATTCGTTTCGGAAGCCGGCCCGCTCAGTTACCACTGGCTCTATTTCGCCTTGCCGGCGATGTTTGCGGACTTTCTCGGCGCGCGGATTCCGAGTGCCAATGCGCTCATCCTCACGAACCTGCTGATCGCAGCGCTGTTCGTACACGCGGTGACGTTCGTCGCCGGCTGGTTCAATCCGCGCGTTTCGCCGCGCAGCGCCTCGTGGGCCGCGGCCCTCGTGCTGTTTGCTCCGTTCACCGTCTATTTCTACCAGGCTGCTGCGACACGATTTCCGATCGGTTGGTTCGCCCTGCCGACGCGAAACCATCTGCTGCTCTCGCCGCTGGCGAGCATGATCACCTTCGGCAACAACACCTTCGCCCTCGTGCTGGCGCTGCTGACGATCGTGGAGCTGGAACGATGGAACCGCGAGGGCAGAATCGCCGACGCGCTGTTCGGAGTGATCGCCCTGGCCGCCGCGATCGGCTACAGCATCACCCTCGTCTTCTCACTGGCCGGAACGCTGGTGGTCTGGGTGCTCCTCGGCCGCGTGCGCCGGCCGTTTGTGGCGCTGATGCTTGCGGTGGCCGCCGGCATCGCGATCATCGCAATGTTCATCGGTATGGGCCTTCTCACGACCGGCGGCTCGCGACAGCTCGCGGTTGCTTTCGACAACGGCCAGTTCTTTCGGATGGTGCTCTTCGGCATGGCGCCGCTCTGGGGCGTCGTGATTCTCGGCGGGATCCGGCGCTCGCCGCTGAACATCTTTCACATCCTGATCGCTGTCTCGATTGCCGTTCCGACGATGCTGTACACCTCGGGCACGGCAGCCAGCTCGCTGGTCGACTTCTCGATGAAGACGGCTTCCCTCATCGCCATCGCGTTTGCCGTTCTCCTCCCGCCGGCAATCGAGCAACTCCGCGCGGGCAGTGTTTGGCGCTGGCGATCTCTGGCCGCGTTGATGCTGGCAATCCTCGGGATCGTCCAGAGCTCAGCGTTCGTCGTGCAGTTTCCCTGGTATCGCGCCACGCGGCCGGCCGGTCATGCCTACTCGATTCCGGCTGACTATCACGATGCCCTCGTCTGGTTGCGCGACAACACGTCGCCGCGGTCGGTCGTCGTCGATCCCCAAAGTCTGCACACGTACGAGGTGCTCTACACGATCATGGTTTCGGAGCGGCGGGCGTGGCTTCCGACCGACTACACCGACAAAGTGCTCATCTCCAACACGCATGCCGGCGATCGTCGCGAAACCTGGCGCGCCTTCGCCGCCGGCGATCCTGCCGCCCAGCGGAAGATTGCCTCCGAGGGCGACTATTTGGTGGTGCCTGGAAGCGTCAACTCGGCGGATTGGCGCATGGTGCGATCGGGAACCTGGAACGTTTTCGAATCGGCGATCCGCAAACCGCGCGGATGATGCCGGAGCGCAGGCCACGTCTGCAATCCCGCGATCGCGCACGCGAGCAGCGGCAGCCAGGCGTTGAGCACGTACCGGTGCACCATCCAGTTCAAGGCTCCTCCGACCAGCAGCGTCCGGCCGATGACCAGGACTGCGCAGAGAGCGATCAGGCCGGGCACGGTACTTCTTTTCCAACGCATCGTTCCGACCGCGAAGAGAGCCAGCAGCACCGGCTTGGCCAGACAGAGCATCCCGAGGAATGGGCGGCGGATCGGACGTGGAACGACGGTCAGCGCGTTGAGCAGTTGCGAATTCATCTCCAGATTCAGCCAGAGATGGATGCTGTGCCAGACGCGCGTGCCAACGATCGACAGGAACGGATGCTCGCGTCTTCGTTTTTCGGCGAGCTGGTGAAACGTTGCATCGAGGTCGGCGCCGTAGTCGCCGCGCAGTCGATCGCGCCGGATCACCTCGCCGACGATCCGGCGCTCCTCATCATTCGAAAAGGCCCTGGCCGGGAGATCGTTGCCAAGCTCTCCGTTCGAAAGTCCGTAGATGAAGTTGTAGGCCTCGTTCTCGCTGCCCAGCCAGGTGTTCACCCATTCGAAAGCGCCGGCGTCGCGAATGTGCAGCCCGCCGAAGAGTCCCGGCCGTCCCGTAACCTCGGTTCGATAGGCCAGTTGCAGGCCGACGACGATCGCGAATGCACTCGCGCACGCGGCGCCCCGCTTCAGGAACGTACGCCGGTCCGCCCTGCGCAACAGCGTGGCTGCGAGCAGGACAAACGGCACCAGCGCGATCATCTCCGGCCGCAGAAGCAGTGTCGTGCTCAGCAGGAACGATCCCGCGAAGAGCAGCAGCTTGTTCTCGCGCTCCGATCCGAGCCAGAGAAGGACGAGGCTGAAGAATGTGACGCTGGCTGTGAGTGAGTCGGGAGTGATCGAGGCAACGAATTCGAACGGCCACGGCGCCGCGCCGAGCACGATGACCGCGACGACGAGACGGAATCCGCGCATACGCCGGGCCACGATCTCGAACAGCACCCACAGCGCGGCGGCGATGAGTGCGAACTGCACTGCCGTGACGCGCGGCCGCAGCGTGGCCTCGCGGAAGTCGCCGGGGCTCACTGCGGCGACGAAGAG